>Ga0137438_1000065_pt1 | contig 15417 bp, 18 predicted proteins | sample EasRivERMGT157_2_FD_102327 | JGI IMG/M metagenome (GOLD analysis project Ga0137438, IMG submission 102327) | Soil microbial communities from meander-bound floodplain in the East River, Colorado, USA - East River MetaG ERMGT157_2 | ecosystem: Environmental > Terrestrial > Soil > Floodplain ... | reverse complement strand
CGGGATGTTCATCGTAGGTGTCGAACTCCGAGACGCGCGCCGCAACTCCAGATGCGACGATCGCCCATACACCATTACGTGCGGCGTGCGAGGCTGAATTCCGCAAGACCCAATCCCCGGTCACCATTGTTACCCCGTCGATCGTGGCGCCGTTGGTGTATCCGCTTGTAGCTGGGTCGCTATCAGTCGAATCCATTACACGGACACGCGCTCGCTTGCCCAGGTTCGCAGCAATGCCATCCACATACGACTTGGTTGCCAGCGTGCCTTCGCCGGATAGATACGCGATCAGCTTTGAAACGTATGCCCAGACGTTGCCCGTCAGTGGGAGTTTTTCCGTGCCATCTAAACTTGTTTTTTCGCCCGCAGGCGCTTCGCCAATTTTCGGCATGAGGATCTCCTTAGATTGCGGACCGGGTCGGGCGATACCAAACTTTGATCGTAAAAGTTTGATCTATTTTCGCCGCGCCATCTTTGTCGCAGGTGTTGAAATAGAGGCGTTGGCTTTTGCCTGGCACCAATACAATGGGACCGCCATACGCGGCAAACTCAGCGATCAAGCCATCGGTCGTATCCATCAGATAGTCCTGGCGCTCGATCGCATCGTGGATAAACTTTTCCTGATAAGCAATGCCATCATCCACAGACAGAAAGCGTTTCCAGCCCGCATCGCCCGAGATGGGCGAGAACTGCAAATAATCAAGGTCGATGGAATGGGTGCCGGATTGGTTCCGCAGGGCATACAAACGCAGCTTGATGCTTTTGGTGTTGACCATGTTCGCCAGATAGGGCGGCAAGCGCATCGTATTCAACAGCACCAATTCGCGGGTCGATGACACATTGACCAGATCGCCGCGCCATAAGACCTTATTGTTGGCGGTGAGCAGTACCAGGCGGGTCCAACAGTTGGTGTAAGGGAAAGCACCACGCCAGCGTGCCAGCACCGCAAACCTGCCACCGGCTGCATTGCCCACCAATTCGTCGCTCAGGGTCCACTCAGCGATCTGCGTTTCGGTCGTGGCGGTCCAGGCCAGTGTGGCATAGGCGCCATCCTGACAATTGGCATCTGAATGCGTTGTGACTGTGGTGCCGGTGGCGTCTTCGGCTTCCAGCATGTGCGTGAACGAACCGGGGAATGAATAGACGTTGTGCCAGATGTAGAACTCTTTGGTTTTGGCAGCGCCTGATTTGGTATGCTCGATCTCGATCTTGAGGTTGGCGGGCAGATCTCCGAGAATATCATCGGCAGAAATATCCACGAAGTTTTCCACGCCGGTGTAATCGTCCCATTCGAGGATATCGTCCGTGTCCCATAAGATGGGCGTGCCATTATCCCAGGTGATCGTGGTGCTGGATGGGACTTGAATACTGGTGTTGTCCACGCGCAGCCCGGTTGTATTGGCGGTGTCGTAGGCATTGGTCAGTGGCAGTTGCGTCAACGCGCCTTCCCAGAAGGGCTCGCGGGTGAAATGGATGGTCAACCGCAGACCGATCTCCAATTGCCACAACAGTGTTTCTTGATCCATTTCGATATAACCATTCGAGATCTGCGAACGATAATAGGTGCCGCTGTTGGCTGGGTCAAGTTCCACATAGACTCGCGCACCGGTTTCGGTGTAACCATAATTACGCGCCTGTTCAAACAGCCGGTTGATGCTCTGCAGCGCGGCGCGGTTATTGGCTGGAGTGTCCACAAACTCGACCACAATCTGCTCTTCCACGGGCACACCAAACGATGGCGCGACGGTGGGCTTATATTCAATGAGCTTCATGCCATCGCCAGTTGAAAAATTTTTGGTAGTGGTGCCATTGGTGATGCGTAGATGGGATGCAATATTCATTAGGCGCCCGCCATGCGTTTAACGATCTGCTGTGCCAGGTAATCAACATCCTGCCGGTTGTTGACGGCTGCTGAAACATTGAGAGTGACGTTTTTGACCTGCTGAGAATTATCATTATTGACCGTTTGACCGGCAACACTCAAGCCAGTGCTGGCTGCCAGCGATAATTGCCCAGTCATTTGCGCGAACATTTGCTGCACATCCCTGGCTGCCTTCTTGCCACCTGAGCCAATGCTCGAAATAAAATTAACTCCGATGTCTTCACCAACACCGGATGGGGAATGCATATCAAAGATATTATGAACTGTTGCGATCATGTTCGTAAAGAAGCTGCGGATGTTGGAAATGAAACTTGACCAGTTATCTTTTATACCCTGCCAAATGCCAGCTACAAATCCTTTGCCAATATTCCATAGCAACTTCAATGAACCTACCGGTCCAATCGTGTCGTAGATAGTCCGCAGGATTTGATAGGCAGCAAAAATGATCGTCGGTAAATTTTGCCCAATGCCATCTACCAGGACCCTGATGATTTGAGCAGCCATCCGGGCGATTAATGGCAATTGGGCGGTCAACGTATTGACGAAAGCCTGAAGAATATATGGAACGGTTTGAATCAAATAAGGCAACGCTGCCACAATACCTTGTGATAGAGCCAGCAGCAATTGCAATGCCACGTTAACCAACAGTGGTAAATTATTAGTCAGTACCTCGATGATCTGCAAGATCACCTGTACGATCACCGGTACCAACGCGGGCAACTCCTGCGTGATGCCATTTGCCAAAGCAATAATAATTTTCAAGGCTGCATCCACCAGCCTGGGTAGTTCTGGCAGAATGGCTTGAATGAGTTGCGAGATCAGCGGTATCCCAATCTGAATCAATTGCACCAGGTTGTTTTTCAGGAAGTTGATCAGGGTATGAATGAGCTGCGTCGCGACGGGCAGCAGTAGCGGAAAGGCCGTCTGGATCGCTCTCAACAATTGATCGACCAATCCAGCAGCCATCTCTGCCAGTTGTGGAATTAATGTGGGCAATGCACTGACCAATCCAGTTATGATTGTCAGCAGAATAATCGTTCCAACCTGGAACAATTGCGGCAGGGCTTGTAAAAGGGCATCGATCAGCGTCGGCAAAATGGATAATGCCGCCTGGCTCAGCACTGGTAAATTCGTAATGATGGCTTCAGAAAGCAATTTGATGATCTGTGCAGCTGATTGAATCAACGCAGGCGCTGCATCGAGAATGGATTTGAGGAGACTTGTCACGATCTTCAAACCCACCGTGATCAATCCCGGAGCCGCACGTGCTGCATCCTGGATAATGCTGGTAAAGAAACCGCCCAGGTTTCCAGCCAGTTGACCGAAGTCGCCCTTCGAGTCTCGCACCAATCCAACGAGCTGTTCAAGATAACCGGTGCCGGTCTGCAATGCGCCGCTGAGAAATGGCGCGAAGGCACCCAGAATGGTGGTGCCCAGCCCCTTCAAACCAGATTTGAAAATATCCAACTGATCATTTAGGTTGCCAAGCGCATTGACAGTTTCTCCATCAACTACGGCACCTACTTTATTAGCTTGGTCGGCTAAATCTTTTAATCCCTGTGTGCCTGCTTTAATCAGGGGATTGAGTTCCTGGGCAGACTTGCCGAATATTTTCATCGCGATTGCATCGCGCTCGGTTGGATTTTGAATTCTACCGAGCGCACCAATGACATCATTGAAAACGTCTTTGCTATCACGCATTTGACCGTTGGCGGTCGTGACAGAAACTCCCAGTTGTGAAAATGCTTCAGCGACACCTTGTAATTCAATATCTTCTAGACCCTTGCCGCTCTCCTTCGCTTTATCCAACTTTTTGCCATATGCATCCACCTTTTCGATTGCCGCGCTCATTGAGCGCACCAGCCGCGCATTGGCGCCGGTGATAGACTCCAGCGATGTGCCCGTAACTTTGCCGATGAAATCCAGCTCCTGTAGGCGCTGCACCGAAATGCCAGTCTTATCCGACAGCTCACCCAATTGATCGGCTGCGGCGCCAGCCTTGAGCGTCATGCCCACTAACAAGCTGCCTGCCAGGAACGCCGCCGAGCCCAGCGCCAATACACTGCCCGCGCCCACCTTCAGCACAGCCAGCGAGGCTGCCAGCTCGCCTTTGATGACGGTCGCAATACCTTTGAGTTCACCGATCAAGCCCCGCGCCATGCCACGTACCCCAGAGAGTGTCCCTTTCAGGATGTCACTGAATTTGGCAGTTCGCCCGAGAGACTCGCCTGCATCATCGGATTTGTTTCTCAACTCAACAAGATCACTCTCGGTCGATTGCAATTCAACTTGCATATTCCCCAATGACTCCGTCTCACGGTTAAGCTTGATCTCCATATCCTGCGCAGCGCGGCTATTTTCACCCTGCTCGGTGCGGATGCGCTCGAACTCTTTCCGCGTGGCTTCCACCTTTTGTTTTTGGATATCGATCTTGCTGTTGAGGGTCGTGATGCGACTTTCCAACCCGGTGGCGCTCTTCGACCAATCGCCCAACTCCGCAGCATTTGCGCGAAAACCGCTCTCAAGAACTTTGAGTTCGCGGTTCATCGTCGTGATACCGGTCTTGAAATCGGTGGTATCTATCTGGGGCTTGGCAGAAAGTTTATCGTCAACGCTCATGAGTTATAACCAGTTGGCATCCTTGGCATCGATGGAGGTTGGCTTGCTCGGTTTTCCATCTTTGGGTTGTGCTGCTTTCCATTTTGGAAAGCGGAAAATGAATGGGATCAAACTTTCGATATCCGTTTCATCGATGTGATAGAGACTCCAGCCGAACGCGTCCACAATGGCACATTCGATATCCACGATCCAATCCTGCCGGACCGTATTGGGATCTTCACCGCCATCGGTCGTTATGCCGCGGGCGGTAAGGTAGGGTCCATGACGCCGCGCGCCCGTTTCACAATGGAGGTGATCACCGCCATCATCTCGGTGACGTCGGCTTGCTCATCCAGTTTCTCAACGGTCAAGCCTCTCGGAAAGACCTGAATGATGTAATTGGTCATCGCGTCGACATCTTCTTCGTTATATTCTTCAGCGGACTTGTCACCCAGTTGCTTTTGCAATTGGATGCCGCGTTTGAGCATCTTCCACGGCACGAAGGAGGCGGTTTTGGTATCAACGACTTCACTGGTTTCAGGGTCGTATAAATGCAGCACGATCGGCGAAAAAGTTGGCATAAAATTTCCTTCAAAGTATCCCCTGCACCAAACTTTTATTTGGTGCAGGGGTAATTACTAATCAACGATCCCTGCATTAAGCAGTATCAAAGTCATACACAACATCGGTCAGGCTTTGGCTGTACATATCTTTCACGCCTGTGACGGTGATGTAATATGTTGTCGCGGCGGTCAAGGCGGCATGTGCCAGGGTGACCGTTTTGCGGTCGGCGCTGATCGAGCGGGTGACAGCGATCGCGGCTTGGGTATCCTCACGGACCAGTCCAAGGCCGCGTTCGGCGCCCGCAGCCAATGGATTGCTGAAGGTCACGGTAACAGCCACACTGGTAGCTTGCGCGGCCGCACCATCCACCGGTGAAGGCGTGGCGGTGAACGCAGCGGGCGAACCATTGACGGGAACTTTTACGTCATCGAACCAGGCTGCCACATCTGCTTGCTTCGAACTTTTGCGGCGCTTTACTGACTTGGTGGTCGATCCATCGAGGACGAATTCATGGATCGTATAAATGGCGGTGTATTCCAGGCTGATCCCCTTGGCATCCGGTGAAGCGGTCTTGGTGTTGGCGGTTTCTTCGTAGGGCGTGAAGTTGCCTTTCAGGAACCAATACAAGGTATAGGTTCCATCCGAGTTCAATGCACGGAAACCCACCGCCATATCGGGGGGCGTGGAATCGCCATCATACATGCTCTCGGTGCTGGAGTCGTAGACTTTGCCCAGGAGCGCCGCTTGTGTTTCGATCGGCAGATTGGTGATATCGAACTTGAGCTTTGATTCACCTTCGGCGCTCAGGCTAAACATCGCCTTGTTATCGAAATACTTGACATCTTTATTCGAGCTGGGCGTTTGTACAGCGGCACCCAACGGTGCCAGGGGCAACGGCGCTTCTGCTGCATATCCGTCAGCATCGTCTTGTGTGACTTTGGCGTAATAAAGTTTATCTACGCCATTAATGAGGGTGTAGTCCATTGTTGTTTCTCCTTAGCCCGCACGTGCGGGCAATGCAAATTGTTGATAGAAATAATCTTTCGCCAGTCCGTAATGGCTGGTCGTTGAATCTTTGGGCAGTTGGCGCTCGGGTCCGCGCGTGAAACCGGCGGCAACCATCACGCCATCGACATTTGGCAGACTGGCAAGACCAACTTTACTCATGATGCTCACCTGCACACGATAGGCGCGTGCGATCTCAAGGTTGTCAGCGTGATCCGTGCCTACACCATCGATGACTTTGTAAACAATATAAGTGTCAGGCAGCGAGCCGATAAGATCGTCCATTGCAAATGGCACAGCTGGGGAGAGCGCTGCCAGGGCATTGTTGGTGATCTCGAAAATATTACTCATGGGTTGACAAAGCCTTCGTTCACCAGCGATTGCCTGATGGCTTTTTTGACAGAGGCCTTCTTGCCATCGATCGCCGGTCGAATATAGGGTTGCGCCGGGATGTGCTTCGAAGGCGATCCATATTCCTGCACGTTGCCATAGATCGCAGTTTCTTTATCGGCATCGAGCACGCCAATCTCGATCTGATGTAAGTTACCGGCTTGTGTCGGACCTTCGATGACGATGTTGCGCTTCAGGTTGCCTGGATGCTCATCGCCTTCAGCGGCATTACCAACCGGCACCAGGCGCTGCATCTCAGGCAGCAAGACCTCTGCACCGGCTTGTAAGGCGCGATCGGCAGCTGGGTCGATATCGACCCCAACCTGGATAACATCTTCCAGATATTTCGCCATGCCGTTCAAGTTGAAGGAGGCTTTGGTTGTCATTACACAGTTGCCTTCACGCGCTCGACGCGCAGCTCAACCCAGCGTCTGCGACCCTGCACCAGATCGATGGAAAGGACCTGCCAGGCTTCGCTATCTTTCAGAACCTGCCACGTGGTTTGAATGTCGGTGCGATTGCGCAGTCGCACGGTCGCACGCTGCGCAGAAACTTCCGCGCCGGTCGCCACAGACTCCTGACCATGATCATTGATCCATTGCGCCCAAACGGTGGGGTTGGTGCCTACGTTGGCATACGTTGGCTTTTGTGCACCACCTGCATCGCTGCTGATGGTTGGCGTCTGAAACGTAATGCGGGTCCGCAGATCGCCCACGTTGACGGTAAAGTCTGTCATTACGTACTCACATCCTCGGCCGGGTGTTTTAGTACCACCACGTATTGATTACCAGAGAGGTCGCCACTATGGATCTGCTGGAGTTGATCTTGGACAGTGATGACCGACTCAAACTTGGCAGCCTGGTCGCCGGTTACACCATACACGCCCACCAACGAAATGACTTGGTCACCAATCCGGGCACCCGGTAATGCCAACCCACCCGCCTGGGCGTTTCCATAGAAACAGTACTTGCGATATTTCAACGCCTCGGCTTCCAACTGCATCAAGGTGGCTGAGAGCGCGGTGGGCGCCTGCCCGATCAGCTGCGGGTTGTCATACCAAAAGACCACCAACATGCCAGCCGCTGTAATCGCGGTCTTATGAATCGAGCTGTCCTTGGTCCAATCGTGCCCGGTGGCGCTCAACAGATATTGATCGACGAGGGGCAACAACTGCAACATCACCGCATCGCTTGCATCGGTGCGGATAAAGTTGGCGGCTTCGGCGGCGGTGAGTATATTGGTCATGGTTCGGCTTGGTCAGACACTTCCGTGGTCAACGTATCTTCTTCGTTCGACACGGCAGCCTCACCTGACGCTTCCGCGGTCTGTTCGACCAGTGCCTCGGTGAGTTCGGGCAACGTCAGGGATTGATAGGCAGGCTGAATCTTAGGCTCTGCTGCAGACGGCTCTTTGCGGACCCAACCGGTGCGCTCGTGATTTTCCACGTTGCCCGGATGGACAGGCTTCTCTTCAGCGCCTTTGACCATGATGACCCAATTCACAAAAGCAGGGTTCGACATCACAACCTCCTATGCGATGTAATACAGATCCAGCACCTTGGATCCATCCGGTGTGCCGTTGATGGCAAAGAGATTCTTTTCAACCTCATCCGAATCAACCGTCAGTGTGCCGGTGTCAGCCGAGCCGTTGAAGAGTTTGACCAACAGCAACGCGGCGTTGTAGACAATCTCGGGCATGCCCAATTTGTTATTGCGGCCCACGCTGACCGTATCGGTTCCGGCATGGGTTTCCACCGGTAGATGAATATTGGTGACCGTGGCAAAGGCCTTCACACCTTCCACTTCCGTGGCACCGTTGAGTGCGATCGTGTCGGTGATCTCATCACCATTCACGTTGGTTCCGGTGATCACCACATCTCCGGCAACGCCCGAAGCATTGCCTTTCACCGTGACAGTGCGGGGCACGTCCGGATCTGTAATGCCAGTTGCAATATCTTGCTCTGCATCTGTCAAGGCGATGGCGGCATGTACGCCGGTGGCGCTGGCAGCTGCCGGGGCGATCTGATAGTGATGAATGCCCTTGTTGTTGAGCGCTCCGCTTTCGACGGTACTCAAGGCACCGCCTTCGATGACGCCACCGGACACGATCGCCAACGTGCCACCAATCTCCCAGCGATCGCCGCCATCCACCATCCGATTTTTTGTAATGGGATTTCCCATAAGAGACTCCTTTCAAAACAATTCAGAACTGACTTTCTCCAAATGCATCCACTTGGAGAAAGTCCTAAGACAAGCAATAGTTATTACGGCAGGGTGACCTTCAAGACTGCCATCGCGCCAGTATCGAGCTCAGCGCTATCGAAGCGGGCAATGCCGCGCACTTCAGTGCTATTCGAACGCCAGGCTTTGCCACCCACATTGGTGGATGAGAACTCAAAGGCATTGCGTCGGAAGAGGGTCATATACTCGCTGCCGTCGCCAATGGCGATGCGCGCCCGAGTGGGGCTGGTCATGTTTGCCCAGTGGGCATCAGACAGCGTCACGACCGGACGACCCTTCACGCGGAAGGCGGTTGGGGCAGAAGGATCAGGCTGAAGCAACGGGCGACCCGTGCCATCATCCAATTGATCGAGCACATCCAAACCGCTCTGATTCGTGAAGAGACTCGCGCGGGCAGAGAATGCCGGATCAAGGGTCTTATTGAGCACGGTCTTGATGGCAGCCAGCGCGGTTTTATAATCCGTGACCGCCGTGCCGGTGATGGCATTGATCAAGGTCAACACGAGATCGTTATGCGTAAGCACAACTTTCTTTCCGAACCAGCGGCTCAGATAGTCCATGATGGTGACCGGAGTATCCTGGATCAGCGTGTTGCTGACAGGCAAGAAGTCGCGATATTCCTCGAGCGTGAAATCGACCTGTTTGAACTTCGGAGACTCACCTTCCACGGTGCGCTCTTCCATCTCTACGGAGCTCTTGGTCAATGGCAGCGCTGCAGCGAACTGCTCGATCACGCGCCAGCCGGTGAGGGTCGTCACGTTCTCGACGTTGACATAACCCGCCAGGTCAACATATTCCCGCATCAGTTCGTGGATCTTGTTGTCAAAATCCACGGGGTTGAGGAAGCCGCCATCTTCACCGGCAGGCGAGCCGCCTGTTTCGGTCAGCGCGTTGATCAGCATGGGGAACTGTTCAGCGCTATGCTGCCCGCCTTTGACGCTCTTGGGGGTGGTGCCGAGTCGGAAGGCATTGAGCCATTGCTGCATATACTGCGGCGAACTGCGCAGGTCTTTGACTTCCTGCGGTTCGGGTTCTCCGCCCATCGGGGTGAAACGTTGGGCAGGATCATTGCCACCACTGGTGGCGGAGAGCGCAGACAGGTACAACTTATTGGCGTTCTCGTACTCAATCACTGCTTGATCCAGCGGTCCTTGCAGTTTGAGCGCCTCGTCGAACTTGTCTTCGTCGTTCAGGCGCACCACCTCCGAAGCAATGCGATTGCGTTCGGCGTTTGCCTTCATGACACGGTCGTACAGGTTCTTTAGATTCATGGTTACTCCTTTATTAGAAATGACTTGGCTTGAGCGGCGAGGCGCTGTGCCCGGCGCGCTGTTTCATTGACCCCCGTGCTAGTTGGTGCGCTGGAATTTTCCAACAGGGCACGCGGGACGTTGACATATTGAGACGTCAGCACATTGGCATATTGAGCCGTTTGCGCTGCAGCTTTACTCGGACCAGTGAGGACTTCATCGGCGAAGCCATAGGCAACCGCTTCACTGGCAGTCATCCAGGTTTCGTCGTTCATCAGCTTGGCGAGCTTCTCGGCTTCCATCTGGGTTTTTGCTTGATAGCCCTCGACGATGCCATCCTTGATGACCTTCAGATCATCCACGAAGCCTTTCAGGTCCTCCACGTTGTAGTAGCCCAACAAGCCCACCAACGGATTGTGGATCATCATGTAGGCGCTCGCCTGGATCTGGGTGCGGTCACCCGCGATGGCAACCATCACGGCAGCTGAAGCGGCGATGCCATCCACCTTGACCGTGGTCTTGCCAGGATAATCACGCAGCGTGGCAGCCATCACCGAGGCAGCGATCAGATCGCCACCATAGGAATTGAGCCGCACGGTGACCGGTCCATTCTTGCCTTTGGTGTAGAGTTCATCCTTGAACATCTTGGGCGTGACTTCATCGCCCCACCACGAAAATTCAGAGATGGGTCCATAGATTTCGAGTTCGGTCTCGCCACTCTCGGTTTGGTCGGCATTGCGGAAAGCCCAGAATGGTTCATGCGGCTTGGCGTTTCCATCGAAACAGCGGATGGGATTAGACATTTTTCACTCCTGGATTGAAATCGATCGGCACACTGGCGCTATTGCGGTAGAGCTTGTCGGCAGCCGGATCAAGGCTGGCGGGTCGATCTTCGACCTGGCGCGCCTCATTCGGCGTCATACGCATGTTCTGAATGGATGCATTGAGATAATCGCCGCGGCTCTTGGCATCTGTGCGGAAGAGTGCCGAGCGTTCAAAGCGTAAATAGGTGTAGCCTTGCTCATCGAGCGAGAGCCATTTCGATCCACCGACCTGTTCGTATTGCACCAAATAGGGGTCCAGAGTTGTCGAGAGGTAATCGAGATTATTCTGCTCGTTCGAGTTGTAGGCTTGTTTGCCGGTGTTGAGTTTGTAACTAGGCATGCCAAAATAATTCATGACCGCGATATCGTTATCCTGAATCAAACTCAGAAATTGGATATCTTTTGGCTGCATCGTCACGGGTTGGAATTGAGTGATCTTCTTATCCAGAATGGCAATGCGTCCCGAGTTGCTCTCGCCACTCATCACTTCTTCGTACATCTCGCGGACCTTTTTCCGCACGTCCGGAGATGAATCGCCTGCCAGCCATAGGATGCCTGCTGCAGATAATCCGTTTTTGAAAAGGGAATTTTGGGAGGCATATGCAGAGAGTTGGCGCCCGATGGTCTCACGTGCATACTGAACGACACCGCGTCCATTGAATCCAGTCTCGTCGGGGTTGATCATCAATTGCGCCACTTCCACGGCTGGTATATATGATTGATGATGGTCACCGCGGAACTGGGTGCGATACCATAATTCGCCGGTATTCAAATCGAATACTGGATAGGTCACATTCGATGGAAGGATGAAATGTTCACGAGGATAGATCGGTGGCTGCCAGATATAACCGTTGCCCCAATGGATCAGCCATTGAGCTACCTGCTTCTTGAATAGAAATGGAATCCACCAACGATTGGGCTGGCGTTCCAATATCCAAGCCAGGTTCCGCAAGAATGGATCGGGACGCTGGCGCTCGATCTCACCCGTGCGGCGACTCACATAGACCTGCAGCGGCATCTTGGCGATATCGTCGCTCAGGATGTTTCCGCAGCGATAAGCAGTTGCGACGTTCTTGGAACTCTCGGGCGTGACCATTTGCCCGGAGCCGGTTGCCATGCCGAGGGTGTTGATCAACTCAGTCGTCGAGATACCCTCGGTCGTTATTGCGTTTTTGACCGGAGCTATGATTGGTTTGCGCGAAAGGACTTTACGTAAAATCATTTACGCTTACTCCATGCCAGCAAAACGCCAGCGATCAAACATTCCACGCCTCCCACAAACCAGGCCGCCACGGGATTGATCTGATGCGTTCCGATTAGGATTGCCAGGAAACCTGCCAGGAATAGCAGGTCCTCAGAAGATTTGCGAAGAAGGGCACGTATTCGTTTCAAATCTAGATCCATTTCTCGCGCTTGCCAAAAAAGGTCATCATCCGGTTGACTACAATGCCCTCAAATTGTTTATCGGATAATTCCGAAAATGGAAAATCACTGTTCTTGGTAATCTGAGTGGCGGTGATTAACATGCCATCCGAGACTGTCTCGATGCGTTTCCGCAGGGAATGCGGCAGGGCATCCAGGGTGAAGGTGACCGTAAACGGACCTTCTGCATCACTGAGGATATAGACCGCCGCCAGGATCAATGCCCCGGCAATCATCAAGCCTTTGTTATTCGTCATGGTTTTCCAAAGGTGATCGTGGCTGCACCGGTCAATAACGACCAGATCAACCCGATCATCGAAGCGCCCAGAAGCGTTGCGATCCAAATGCCGATCTGATACCCGAGCCACATCACATTGACCTTCTTCTTGACATCATCCACATCCGTGGAAAGCGTGGACATGTTTTTTGTCATGGCTACATAGCCGTTTTCAGCAGCACTGACGCGATCTTTCATATCCATGATCACGGTCATTGCATCACGCAGCACCGTAAAGGCAAAGCGTAGACCGATCTTGGTCGAGAGATCGTCTTGCTCAAGTAAGTCATCAATCTGCTTGAGCAGATTGTCGCTGGTGGATGTTTGCGCCATTACGGTTTATGAGACTCAATAGCGCGCGCCAGGTGATGGATGGCTTCAGCGAGATCACTCGGAACCTCTTCCGTATTGATGACATCCACATATTCAATACTGCCGTCCGCTTCCTTCACGCGGACCCATTCAGGCTTGGTCGGATTTTGTGGGACCAGGCGTGCATATTGCACGCCGTTGATGTTATGAATGCTATAGGCTTGCAGTTGTTTTCCCACTGCTTCTGTGCGTAAACGGATCGAACCTTCTGACTCTGCGCGTGGAGTATCCCGCACGATCAAGCCGCGCGGCTGTTTGACGATCAATAAATATCTTGGTGATTCAAGTGCCATCATTGCTCCTAATCAGTGCAAACAAAAAGCGCCCGACGACTCATGTGAGTCGTCGGGCGCATCGGTTCCGACTGGCGTCCCGGTCTACACCAGGACTGCATAAATTATATAAATGTGGCAGGCGGCTTGAGGGGGGCAAGTCGCCCCGCCACACAAAGATAATAGCATTTTGAATTTAAAATGTCAATAGGGAATTTTTGGTGAGTAACTTAAACGATAAGCGCCGGGGTGAGGGGGGCACCCAAGCGCTTATCAATTTCAATTTTAGAATATGTGTTCTAGTTTGTCAAGGGCGATTTCAACAAGAAAGTTAAGCTGTTACATGCCCCAGCCTTCTGCCAAGATTGCGCTCATATCTTCGTTTGTATCTCGCCGCAATGTTAGGTCCAGCGCCATAATCAAAGCCACCATGCCGTCGATCTTCTCGCGACTCTTATCTTTATCTGGCTTGATATTTCCAGCTGGGTCCATGCGTGCGACCAGGTTGTCTGCCATCCAGGTCAGCACTGGGTTATTGCCGTGTCGGATTTTCTTTGAGAGTACTAAACGTTCACATTCTTTCATGGGTGGGTTCATACTGGCAAAGCCTTGGCCGAATTGCACCATCGTCATGCCTTTCTTTTCGAGCACCTGCACCACACGGGCCGCTCCCCAACGATCGAAGGCGCTTTTGTTGATGTCAAAGCTATTTCTATCTTCTTCGATCTGTTCGAATATCCAGTCGTAATCGATCACGTTCCCGGGCGTGGCTACGATGTAACCCTGCTCAACCCACTTTTGATAATGCACGCCATCGTCACGGGTCCGGATGAGCATATTATCTTCCGGGATCCAGAAGCGACAAACTACATCGATGTAATCATCTTCAGCGGGGAACGCCATAATAAAGGCTGTGATGTCTGATGTACTGGATAGATCAAGCCCACCGTAACACGTTGCACCTTTGAACCGCTCAGGCATTTCTAATGCAGGCACATCACCACCACAGGCACGCCATTCATCCATTGGCATCCATTTGATCTCGCCCTGCACCCACATATTCAACTCGCGCCGCAGGAAGTTGTTGAGCGCCGCTGACATCTGTTCGGCGCGTTTGGCTTTCATGCGTAGGTCTTCGATGTATTTCGAGACGCCCAGGTTGGGATTGGCTTTTATCCACACACTTTCGTCGCGCCAGTCGTCGCCATCATCGAGAGTGTAGATAATGCCAAACCAGGTATCGTCTTCGAACGATCCATCCTTCCAGCCTTCGAGCACCTTGCGGGTATATTCGTGCTTTTCATATGCCACGCTGCGGCGATCAATACCGGCAGTGGTGATCGCGATAATCATGGGCTGTTCGCGTGAACCGGTCGCGGTCTCAAGCACATCCCACATATCGCGCAGCTTCCAGGCATGCACCTCATCAGCTACGACTCCGTGGACATTGAGACCGTCTGTCGAATCCGAGTCAGCCCCAAGCGGTTCATATTTGCTACCAGTCTCTTCAAGATTGAGATTGTCTTTATAAACCTTAATGTACTTCCGCAGCCCAGCATTTTTGCGGACCATCCGGATTGCTTCTTTATGCACGATACGGGCCTGATCGCGTTTTGTCGCAGCGCTGTATACCTCCGCGCCCGGTTCGCCATCCGCAAACGCCAAATATAAACCTTCACCGGCTGCCTTGGTGCTCTTACCGTTCTTCCTAGCTACCTCTTCCCACGATGTTCGGAAGCGGCGCATGCCATCGGCACGCATCCAACCAAACGCCACCCAGATCGTAAATTGTTGCCACGGCTCGAGCCGAATAAATTCACCTTTGCCTCGCCCCCATTTCCCCTTCGAATGCCTGAGCATTTGGATAAAGTCAATAACATATTGAGCAGCTTCCGGGTCAAAATAAAAACCGCGCTCATGCGCATATTCCAAGTCATGCACATGGCGCTCACATGCCAGGCGCACCCACTTGCACGCGACGATCTTGCCGTTGATCACATCCTGCGCATATTGTTCAGCAGGATGCAGAACCTCCTTCGTTGCTTTTGCCATGCACGCTACTTTGCTACCTTTACTTTTTTACCAAACAAAAAGTTTGCCATCTCATCTTCTTCTGTTGGCGTATCCACTTTGAGACGGGTCCGGCTGGATGGCGACATGCCAAACTCGGCATAGAACTTCATCACCTGATCCATTGAGCGCTTCTTGATCGCGACCCACGGGTTTTGGTACATGCCGCCTTGATCCGAGATGATCACTTCGCCTTCCTTCTCTAGCTTGTTGCAAGCCTTCACGTAATCTGCCCAGGCTGTGCAACAGAT
>Ga0137438_1000064_pt1 | contig 15436 bp, 16 predicted proteins | sample EasRivERMGT157_2_FD_102327 | JGI IMG/M metagenome (GOLD analysis project Ga0137438, IMG submission 102327) | Soil microbial communities from meander-bound floodplain in the East River, Colorado, USA - East River MetaG ERMGT157_2 | ecosystem: Environmental > Terrestrial > Soil > Floodplain ... | reverse complement strand
GTATCTCGGGACCGAGCTGCACACGCGCGATGTCTCGTATATAGATGGGGGTCCCGGATGGGCTGGAACCGACAGCGATATTTTCTATATCGCCCAGGCTCTTTATATATCCTTTTCCCCTGACCATGTATTCTGTGCCGGAGAATTCTAGCACCCGTCCTTCCACATCCTGGTTGCTTTTCTTGACCGCATCGAGCAACTTTGGCAAGGGGATGTTATATGCAAGAAGCTTGTTCGGATCGATTGTTATCTGGTATTGCTTGACGAAGCCCCCGATGCTCGCAACCTGTGAGACGCCCGGCACGCTTTCCAATGCGAGTTTCGCGTTATAGTCCTGGATGGAGCGCAATTCCGCAAGATTGTGGCCGCCGGTCTCGTCGACCAGAGCATATGAGAAACCCCATCCGACACTCGTTGCGTCGGGGCCCAGTACAGGATTCACATAGGCAGGGATTTTGTTCTTTACGGCTTGCAGGTATACCAAGACTCTGCTACTGGCCCAATAAATATCGGTGCCTTCCTTGAAGATGACATAGATAAAGGAACTGCCCAGGAATGAGAATCCCCTTACGGCTTGCACTTCGGGCGCTGCGAGCAAGGTCGATGAGATAGGGTAGGTAATCTGGTCTTCAACCAGATCGGGACTTCTGCCAGGCCAGTCGGTGAATACAATTACCTGCGTATCGCTTAAGTCCGGAATCGCGTCGAGAGGCGTCTGCTTGAGTGCCCAATAGCCCCATATTATGAAGAACGCGACGAAAAGAAAAATGACGAACTTGTTCCTGGCGCTGAAATCTATTATCCTGGCGATCATTATTTGACGATCCCTTTCAGTTTGGCCTCGGAATCTATCAGGAAGTTTGCAGCTGACGCTACACGTTCACCCGCTTTCAGTCCTTTGGTAATTTCGACCATCCCCCCGGATCTCATGCCGACACTCACCTCGCGAGGTTCGAAATTACCTTCTCCCTTGTCGACATAGACTAACTGTCGTTTCCCGGAGTCAAGGACAGCGTCATCGGGAATAATAAGCTTATTGCCGAGGTTGATCTTCACCTCAACGTTAGTATACATCTGCGGCTTCAGCTTGTTACCCGGATTGGGAACGGTAAACCGCACCTTTGCTGAACGCGTGTCTCCGGAGATTGCCGGGTAGACATAGTCTATGGTTGATACGAAATCCTTGCCGGGGAAGTAGCTTAGGCTTATAGTGGCCTTATCTCCCACCTTTATTAGCGGTAGCTCGTATTCGAAAATATCGGACAGAATCCATACGGTCGATAGGTCTGCAATATCGAAGAGTTTCTCGCCCGGCATGACTCGCATGCCTTTAATCGCCGCCTTCTGCACGACATATCCGCTGACCGGACTGTAGATAGTGAGAGTGCGTACCGGTTTCCCGGTCTGTTCGATCCTGTCGATCTGGGCATCGCTGATATCCCAGAGGCGCAGTCTCTGTCGTGCTCCTGCTATAATCGCCTGAGCGTCTTTTGAGAGCATCAAGCCCACATCATGATTTTTTACAGATGAGCCCTCTTTGTTCCATTTCAGCAGGTTGATGAATTCCTGCTGAGTAGCCAGCAATTCCGGACTATATATCTCTGCGAGAGGTTCGCCCTTGCGAACATATTTGCCGGTATAATCGACGTGGAGCTTTTCGATCCAACCTTCGAATTTTGTATTGACGGTGGCGAGCATGCGCTCGTCGTACGTGACCATACCGACGGTCCTAATGATCTTCCCGAGAGACTTGACCTCAGCAACAACGGTCTTCACTCCGATAAGCTGCTGTTTTTCGGGCGGGATTTCTACAGTAGATGCTTCTTCCTCTTGTTGTGCCCCCTGGGCTTGTTGCTGTGGTTGCGCGGGCGGAGCAGCCTGCTGAGCTTGCGGCTGTCCCATGTCCATGCCCGGCATCGATTGCACCGGGGCCGGGGCCGCGCTTACGGTCTTCTTAGCAGGCGACGAAATATTAGTTGTCAGAAGATAGGCGAGCGCTGTCAGAGCGACCGCTGCTATTCCAACTATGACAAAAATAATCCTTTTTTTCATTTTTAGTTCCCCGTCGGCATTTTGGTAGTATTGTGCGACAGACCTGCGATCGCCTCAAGCCGGGCCACAGCCTTTTCATGCTCCGCAAACTGACCCCAGTAGGATATTTCAAAATCGATAACCGACTTTAGACGCGTGATGACGGTAAGTGCGTCGACCGTGCCAGTCGTGTATCCGGAAAGGGCGAGTTCGACATCCTGGCGGCTCTTCGGTATGAGGCCATCTCTATAAAGAGACATCAGTCTATCCGATGCCGTAAGGGTCGCGTAGTTGTCCTTGATTGCAGAGGCGATAGAAAGTCTTATGGATTCCTTTTCACTCCGGGCCGCATTGAGAGATGCTTCGGCTTCGTTTACCGCATGACGCTGTTTCGTTCTATAGAAGATCGGTACGTTGATGGTCGTGGTTAGACTCCACATGTCCTGGAAGCTGTTGCCGCGCGCAAAATAGCTGCCGGCGATTGTGAAGTCGGGGATGTAATCTTTTTTGGCGAACGCAACCTTCGCTTCGGCAGACCCTATCATCTTATCTTTAGCTGCAATTTCGGGGGACCTCTCACTCGCGATTTTGATGAGGTCGCTTATCGTGTAAGGCAGCATCGAAGGTGCTGTATCGGCAGGTCTTCCAAGCGGGGCATCGGCAGGCCTGCCGACAGTGGTATTGAGCGCGGCCTCCAGTGATTGTATCTTTTGTCTGAGCATTTCTTCCTTTTCAAGGAGCATATATTTCTCTGTCTGGGCCATGAGAACTTCCTGCTGAGAGCCTTTTCCGGTGGAATAACGGGCAACAGCGGCATCCTCTACCCGGTTGAACAGCGCCGTTCTCTCGCGGATCAGATCGATAAACTTATACGTGGTATGCAGATCAAAATAGAGCTCCTTCACCTTTGATATGGTTTTCAACTGAAGGGCTTCGTAATTTGCATCAATGCTCTCTGATTCCTTTGAAGCCGCTTGACCCTTAAGTGCCAGCTTCCCGGGAAAGGGAACGGTCTGTGAGGCAGAGAACATCCACTGGGCGTCTTCAGATGTGCTGTAGGTGTATTTCCTGAAACCCTCATTCTGGTAGCCGAACGTGAAAAGCGGATCGGGCAGGGTCTTCACTTGAGGAATTCGGTATTCCGATGCCGAAACCTGAGACTTGGCGGCATGGAGCTCGGGACTGTTCCTGAGCGCTTCGTCGACCAATTGCTGCAGGTCCATGTCTTCGGCACGGACCTGAGAGGCAATGAAAAGTGACATTATGATTACGAAAAGGCAGGAAAGCGTAATGAGCCAGCGCTGCTGCCTAAGAAATCCGTGAATTGCCGACGCGCTGTACTTACCCATTACGCCTTCCCTCCAACCTATCGATTACCTGTTATTACTGAACATCGACATTGAATTTAACGGTTGAGGTCTTACCGCCCCGCGTTATCTTGATCGCGAAATTCCATGCCCCGGACATTGAAGGATTTACCGTGGCAGTATATTTCTGTCCGCTCAGGGCCGCATCCGTCTTATAGTTCATTGCGGGCATTCCGGGCATCGCAGGCATCGAATAATCGACCTTTACAGTCGCATCGGTAATTCGAGAGCCTGTCGCGTCCGTGACTGCTATTTCGACATTGTTATTGCCGACTGAAGGGTTACGTTCGAACTTCGCTGCGACGGTGTAGTTTCCGGCCTTCTGCGTGAACTCGGGACCGCCTGCGTATGCAAGGCCGACTACTACCAGAAGCAGGGCTACTGTTACCAGAATGATCTTTTTCATGTTTCCTCCAAATTTCCTTCAGAACAAGTTATCTGAACGGTTTGTTCTCTTTAACGAGTATCAGCATCGATGATGCTTGTCAATACTCCTGTATTGTCATGCCTTTAGGCTACCAGAGAAATTTGAAGAAATTATGAAGATCGGCGATCCGAAGGGAATGAGGTCTTATGACTACCGTAAATAATCTATTCATGAAGGAAAGATGAAAAGAAACGGTTCATAACCCCTGAGGCTCTGTTTGTCCGGCGTATCATATCCGGCTATATTTGAAGTAGCAAGAATATCAGACGGTATCGGCAAGGAACGGTATGAGCAATAGAAACAAATATTATGTGGCAGTTATTTCAGCATTGACGATACTCATAAGCTATCTTCACTATTCTACTGTTGTTTCAATTCATGCTTTGCTCGGCATTTATGCAGAGCTGTACTACATACCCGTTCTGCTGGGGGCGTTATTTTTCGGGTTAAGAGGCGCAATAGGCGCTTTTATTTTTGTATTAGTGCTTTATCTCCCCTATGTCTTTCTGAACCTTTCAGGAACCTTTCTGTCCGAACGACTTCTTGCCCTTTTTTTCATTGGTATGTTCGCTGTCCTTACAGGCGCATTCATTGACCGGGAAAGGCGATATCGCAAACAATCCGAAAGAGACCGCTATCTTATGGGTCTGGGGCAGGCAGCGACGATGATAGTGCATGACCTGAAAAACCCGCTGATTACAATTATGGGATTTGCCAAACGCATTATAGAAAAAAAAGAGAATAACGATACCGCTGTAGAGACCATCATAGAATCGGCCCTTGTCATGCAAAAGATAGTATATGACGTTCTCGATTTCGCGAAACCGATCGTGCTGGAGATCAAGACGCAGGATATCCGGGATATCGTTAAGAAATCCTGCGAAGCCTGCAAGTTGAAGGCTGACGAAAACGGCACCTTACTTACACTTGATCTTCCTGCGCAATCAGTAATTGCTGCAGTTGACGGCTTTCGGGTCGAAAGGGCGCTCGCTAACCTCATCAATAACGCAATCGAGGCATCGGGCAAAGGGCAGCATGTGCGCATCGGCATGTCGCCTGAGAAAACGCATCTTCTCATTAGAATCCAGGACAGCGGAGCGGGAATGGACAGGGAGACAATCGACAATATTTTCATTCCGTATTATACGAAGAAGAGCTCCGGATCGGGTCTTGGTATGCCAATCGCGAAAAAAATCATTGAGGGTCATAAAGGAAAGATCCTTATCGACAGCAAACCGGGCCGCGGCACGAAAGTGGGAGTATATTTGCCGACAGTCTCCGGTGTTGAAGAAGAAAAGAATTTGTAAGATTAGATGCATGACAAAAGAGAATCAGCGACATAATTAATTGTCCTACAAAAAATACTCCTCAAGTCCTACATGTAAATCAGGTTGAGTCTTATTATCCACAAGAGCGTAAATTGATACGATATAACCAATATAAAGAATATTATTGATTTTATTAGTGCGGAAACAGAGCAAGGCAAAACCCGTTATCGGGTACAGCCTTCTCTATTATTACTTGAACAGAAAGGGGAAACGTAATGAAGAAACCTTAGGCTCTGCCTCGAAGATCTTGTAAATCTAAAAAACTAAACTGTAAAAAAGGAGGATCAGTCATGAAAGAACACAAATTGTACCGTTGGTTGAGTATAGCAATTATAATGTTACTGGTTTCAGCACTAATGATCTCGGGAACACCTGGGTTTGGCGTCGCAGCGGGAACCGGCGGACTTAAGCCGTTGAACAGTGTGCCCGTTCCGCTGCCCCAAAACCTCAGTAACTTCGTCAGGGACATCCCGGCGGCCATACAGTTGGGCAAGGCCCTTTTCTGGGATATGCGGGTAGGAGGCGACGGCATTCAGGCATGCGCCACCTGCCACTTCCAGGCAGGTGCAGATATCCGTTCGGTCAATGCAATCAACCCCGGCAAGAACGGTATTTTCGAGACCGCCCAGCCGGGCGACTCTTTGGTTGCCGCGATGTTTCCAATAACGAGCGGAGATGTGGTTGGATCTTCGGGTACCACGGATGGAAACTTTCTCGGTCTGAGTTTTCTCCCAAGTGGCGTGGATCTCAACACGCAGATAACAACCGGGGCTTTCGGCACCGACAGGCAGGTCACCGGCCGCAACGCCCCGTCAGCAATCAATGCGATCTATAACTACCGCAGCTTCTGGGATGGCAGGGCCAACAACTCCTTCAACGGAGTGGATCCGTCAGGACCTGCCGGCAACAATGATAGTATCCACGTGTACCAGGTTAAAAACGGAGTGCCGGTATGGGTCAATGTCTTGCTCCGCAATGCAAGCGCGGCATCACAGGCGGTAGGGCCTGCCAACAGCCCTGTTGAAATGTGCAATGCGGGCAGGAATTTCTGGGAGCTCGGCAGGAAGATGATGGCACTGATGCCGCTGGGAAAACAGTTTGTTGACCCGACTGACAGCGTACTCGGTCCGCTTTCCAGGGGCGCAGGCAAGAAAGGCCTCAATAAATCATACAAACAGATGATAAGGGAGGCCTTCCAGCCGAAGTGGTGGAACACTTCTACCACGGTGGCAAACGGATTCTCTGTGATGGAAGCAAATTTCTCCCTCTATTGGGGTATTTCCGTCATGCTGTACGAGTCGACCCTGGTTTCGGATCAGACTCCGCTTGACAAATTTCTTGCAGGGACGGGCATACTTACGCCGAGTCAGCAACTTGGTATGGATGTATACATCGGTAAAGGGCGTTGCAACAAGTGCCACAGCGGGGCCGAACTTTCCATGGCAACTGTCGGCCAGGCCGGCGGAGATCCCCTTAAGGGATTTTTCAATACTGCCGTCAGACCGTTCAGCGAAGATGGCGGAGATGTCCTGCAGCCTGGCAAAGGCTTCTTCAAGACACCCGGACTGCGCAATGTCGAATTGAACGGTCCCTATTTCCATAACGGCTCGGCCGCGACACTTCGTCAGGTTGTCGAGTTCTATGACAGGGGCGGGGACTTCCCCAGCCAGTTCACCGATTCCGACATAAGGCGGTTGGTGCTGACTGAGGCTGAGAAGGTTGGGCTGGTTGATTTCATGCTGGCGATGACTGATGAGCGCGTGCGTAACGAAATGGCGCCGTTCGATCATCCATCGATGTATTTGCCTAATGGCATCAGCCTCCCGGAGGTAGGTGCAGCAGGGAACGCTGCACCGGTTCAGCCCTTCCTGAGCCTGGGTCAGCACTCACAGTAATGCCGGTTTGATGCTCTCTTAAGGGTGCGCCCATCTGGGCGCACTCGCCTTGTTGCTCGCTATGCCCGAGATTCTCAGTCTGGCATCCATTATTAAATTGGATTCCCGCTTTTGCGAGAATGACAGCGTTAATGATATGCTGACTATTTTGAGACCCTTAAATAAGAACAGAAGAAGGGGATGTGCGCCGATTTCCGAAAAAAGAACAAATGATTATGATTGCTTTCGTTTTAGCAGTCTTGGTATTTTCTTTTGCCTATTCGGCCCCGGCTGCAACCGTAGAATATACCCTCACCATCGAGAAGGCCACTGTAGACCTGACTGGCAACACTGCTTCTGCGATGACGATAAACGGTGGAATTCCGGGGCCGGTTTTGCGCTTCAGAGAGGGTGACACCGCGCGCATTTATGTCAGGAATAAAATGGATCAGGAAACTTCTCTTCACTGGCATGGCGTCCTGGTGCCGCCGGGTATGGACGGCGTTCCCTTCGTCAGCTTCCCTCCCATTGCCGCGGGCGAGACCTTCACCTATGAGTTTCCCATCCGCCAGAACGGCACTTACTGGTACCACTCGCATACGGACATTCAGGAGCAGTTCGGCGTATACGGAGCGATTGTAATCGAACCTGCTGAGGAATATCGTACCACAGACCGTGAGTATACGGTCCTTTTTTCGGATTGGACGGACGAGGACCCTAATGAAGTATTGCGTACCCTGAAGCGCGGCAGCGAGTGGTATGCGTTCCGGAAGGGGAACAGTCAGAGCATCATCGGTGCCGCCAGTCTCGGAATGCTCGGCGATTATTTCGCTCGTGAGCTTCAGCGGATGCCGCCCATGGACATTGCCGACGTAGCCTACGACAGGTTCCTTGCAAACGGCAAACCAGAAATCGAACTTCATGCCGAACCGGGAGAGATTGTTCGTCTGCGCATCATCGATGGATCGGCATCCACATTTTTCCATCTTGAGTTCGCCGGAGGAAGGGTCACCGTCGTTGCAGCGGATGGTCAGAATGTCGCGCCTGTCGAAGAAGGCAGATTTCTTATCGGCGTTGCCGAAACGTACGATCTGCTCATCAGGGTACCTGCATCCGGCAGCCACGAATTCCGCGCCACCGCCCATGACGGTTCCGGATATGCCTCGGTCTGGATAGGCTCCGGCGAACGACACCAGGCTGCCGACGTGCAGAGACCGAATCTCTATCATGGAATGGAAGGTCTGTCATTAAGGAAAGTCTTCGCCCTCACGCCGGCTGCATCCATGGGCATGTCCGACCATGATATTGATGCAGGCAAATTCGATCTGCCCGGCATGATGGACATGCATTCGATGAAGACGGGGGAAATGGATGATATGCCCGGCATGGATACGGAAAGACCCGGGGAACCCTATGAAAAGCTCCGGGCACTCAAGCCCACGTCGTTTCCAAAGGACAGAACTGTGCGTAATATACGACTTGCCCTGGACGGAGACATGGAACGTTACATCTGGTTTCTGAACAACAAGGCTCTTTCGGAAAGTGACTCGATACTAATCCGCAAGGGTGAAGTCGTCAGGTTCATCATGATCAACCGTACGATGATGCACCATCCCATGCACCTGCACGGGCACTTCTTTCGCGTTGTGAACGGCCAGGGAGACTATGCTCCGCTTAAGCACACGGTCGATGTCGCGCCAATGTCTACAACAGTGATAGAGTTCGACGCTAATGAGTTCGGCGACTGGTTCTTCCACTGCCACCTGCTCTATCACATGGAGAGCGGTATGGCCCGCGTGGTTCACTACGAAGGATATTCTGTTGAACCCGGACTCGCCTCGATCCGGCCGGCACTCTATAGGGACCAGTGGTATTTCTGGGGACAGGCTGACGTGCTGAGCAACATGACTGAAGGGTCCATCATGCTTTCCACCATCCGTAATGTCGTCACCGCACGATGGGAAGCCGGATGGCAGAAGGTGGAATTTGAATGGGAAGGAATATTAACATGGGACAGGTATATAAACAGCTTTTTTACTCTCTTCGCCGGTGCTGACCTGTTGGGCAAGGGCGACAGGCCTGAAAATGTCAGGGGCGTACTCGGGATGCGTTATCTGTTGCCGCTTAATCTCAAAACAAGCGCATGGGTGGATTCAGCAGGTGGTGCGCGCATTACTGTTGATAAGGTATTCCAATTAACGCCCCGTATCACTCTTTTCGGCGGAGCACAGTACGACACGCATGATCTTTGGGAGGGAAAAGCAGGGATATCTTTCACTGTAAGCAAAAGCATTTCTCTGCTCGGTCAGTGGCACTCCGAATATGGCTGGGGAGCCGGATTGCGAATTCTGTTCTGACGCGGATTTCTATCGGCAGGCAAATAAACAGATGCGGAAAAGCGCGGGATATGCATTCCGTGAAGTCCTCTACGTCCGGGGCATCACAACTTTCTGATATGCCGAAGAGTCAACAATACGCTTATAGCCAAGGGCAGCGCAAAGGCGGCCAAATGGATGCCCCAGACCGAAAAATTATCCGGAGCCGATTTAGTGTAGGGGAAACAGGCGGCCGTGCCCAGATAAATAAGGTTGGACACTATGAAAGCCAATCCGCCAAATCTATTGGCAGAATACCAGATTCGATCATCAGCCAACGTCTTGACCGTCCGGATGCCATACCAGCGATTTTTCGGTACTACCCCTAGTACGAGAGGGATTGATACAATCAGGAAAATTACAGTCGGTATGAGAAAAGGTGAGCTAATCATAATGAATGGAACGGTCCTCCTTAATCTTTATATTCTGGTTTTCAAATATCGTATGTCAACTGCCCATCCTTTAAATCGTTTGACAGGCGTTCAAAGGTGATCTGTTCCAATTGGCCGGCAATACTGTCGCTCAAAGTACTCCAGGTCCGCAATAGCAGGTCTCTCCCTTTTGTGCCTTTTCCCCCTTCTGCCGCCACAGGGTTCTCGAAAATCGTGCTGTCGACGGCCCTTACAACATCAGCCAACGTTATCAAGGCAGGATTTTTCACGAGGAAATAACCCCCGGCTACTCCCCTTGTGCTGCCGACAATGTGAGCGGCTTTGAGTCTTTGAAAGATCTGGGTCAGGAACTTCTCGGGGATGTTTTGCGCTGAGGCAATCTCTCCCAACTGAATGGGCAAGTTGCCGGTATAGTGAATTGATAACTCAAGAACTGCCATTAAAGCATATTCGACTTTTGCCGGCAATCTCATTTTGCCCTCCGGAAACTTACTAAGGTGATTAACTCAGTTATAATTATGCCGCTCAATATTTATATTGTCAAGGGTAAAACATCAAATCCGCCTTGTTATCAAGAGGTTTTACCTCAGAAGTGTCGGAAGGAGTGTCTCAAAATCGACCAATTCCAAAATAAAGCTTGACAAGAAATAATCAAGCGGTTAGAATAATAACTAAGTTGATCAAGGAAGTAAAGAATGGAGGTCAGTTTATGGAAGACATAAAAATCTATGGTCTCTGCCTGGGCAGGTTGAAACATCAACTGAATATTGCTCGAAAGAGGGATGCCGGCACATGGACCGAACAGGGGAATTTCCTCCTTGAGTCTTATAATACGTCGGATATTGATGATCTTGTTGATATTCTGGATATTTATGACATCGAGGACCGGACCTGGGACGGTCTGATAAATAAACTTGACGACCTGGCCCAGACGACTTCTGCCCTTATGAGAGAGACCTTCATATTTGATATTACGGACGAAGGTCATCTAGGACTCTTTTGGGTGACATCAGACCGCGTAAGTTCCGGATTGCTCGAAGCAGTTAACAGATGACGCACTGGGCAGTCGCATAAAAACGATGATTATTCAAAGGAGAATGCCATGAAGTATAAAGTGAACGGTGAGGAAAGGGAAGCCAATGGCACTGCCATAACGGTCAGTGATATACTGACGAACGAGCGAGTACAAAATCAGGATATGGTGGCAGTCCAGTTCAATAGCGAATTCTTGAACAAGGCACTCTTTAATTCTACATCAGTGAAGGACGGCGAGGAAGTGGATTTCGTATATTTCATGGGCGGCGGGCAGGGGAGAATATAAAAATGAATGGGTTTACGACAAAGGCTATTCACTCTCCTTTCGCCGTTAATGACTCCCACGGGGCACTAAGGATGCCTGTATATGACTGCGTGTCGTTTGAGCTCGAAAGCGCGGAGGAGATGGAGGCCGCTTTTGCCGGGCGTAAGCCTGCCCACGCATATACCAGGATCACGAACCCGACTGTGGAGGACTTTGAGCAGAGGATAAAGGCCGTAACGGGTAGTTTTGCCGTTGTCGCTCTCTCTTCCGGTATGGCTGCGATCTCGACTGCAATATTATCAATAACGGGTGCAGGGGACAACCTGGTCGCAAGCAAGTTCCTTTTCGGCGATACATATTCATTTTTGAAAGAAACCCTCTCCGGTCTCGGCATTGAGGTGCGGTTTGCGGACCCGCTGCATCCCGAAACCTTCGAGCGCCTTATAGACGGAAGAACTCGCGCTATTTATCTTGAATCTTTGAGCAACCCGCTACTGTATGTGCCCGACCTTGCTTCTTTTTCAGCGATTGCAAAAAGACATGGCGTCGCTCTGGTCGTCGATACTACCATGACTCCGCCGTACTTGTTCAACTCGAGGGAGTTCGGCGTGGATGTCGAGCTGCTCTCGGCGACAAAGGCGATCTCCGGAGGGGCCACGGCCCTCGGCGGCCTTGTAATAGATAACGGTACATATGACTGGGGAAATAATAGACTCCTCTCCGCGTGTGCAAAGAAGTACGGCCCTTTTGCGTTTATTTCAAAAATCAGGAAGCAGACGGCGAGGTATCTTGGCGGCTGTCTCGCCCCGCATAATGCCTATCTTCTTTCGCTGGGTCTCGAAACACTTGCCTTGAGGCTCGAGAAGTCCTGCCCGAATGCTCTTGTTGTGGCGGAATACCTAAACGGACGCGCCGGAGTGAAGGCTGTAAATTATCCGGGTCTCCTGAATTCGCCCTTTTATGAGGTCGCGGCCAGGCAGTTCCCGCGACTACCGGGGTCGGTAGTGAGTTTTGAATTCCTGGACAGAGAAACATGTTTCGAATTTATAAATGCGCTTCGGCTTATACGCCGCTCCACCAATCTGCACGACAACAAGTCTCTTTGCATTCATCCGGCATCGACCATCCTGTCTCATCTAAGCGAGGCAGAAAGAGTTGAAGCCGGCGTCACGCAGTCATGTGTTCGTTTGAGCGTCGGAATCGAAGACGTTGAAGACATAATTAATGACATAGACCAAGCTCTTGAATGGAGGGCATGAACATGAAATTCAGTGAAGATTATCTTGAAAGATACAGCAGACACATAATTCTGGAAGAGTTAGGGATCAAGGGGCAGATGAAGATCAGTAATTCGAGGGTGCTCATTATTGGCGCGGGAGGCCTTGGTTCGCCGGTTGCTCTCTATCTGGCGGCTGCGGGTGTGGGAACCATCGGGATAGCTGATGCCGATAACGTGGACCTTTCTAATCTTCAGAGGCAGGTCATCCACTTTACCGAAGATGTCGGGACTTCCAAGGTCGGTTCGGCCGCTCGGAAGCTGAAGGCGCTTAACCCCGAAGTCCGTGTGGTCGAATATCAGGAATTTCTGAATGCATCTAACATTGCCGACATAGTAAGGGAGTATGATTTTGTGGTCGACGGTACGGACAACTTTGCATCGAAGTTTCTTATCAACGATGCGTGTGTTCTCGAAGGGGTCCCGTTTTCGCACGGAGGGATTCTGAGATTCGAGGGCCAGACCATGACGGTCAAACCCGGTGAAACAGCCTGCTACCGCTGCCTCTTCAACGAGCCGCCGCCTCCCGGAAGCGTTCCCACCTGCTCCTCGGCCGGGATCCTGGGAGCTATAGCCGGGATGCTCGGCACAATACAGGCGACTGAAGCCGTCAAGTTTATAACCGGGGTGGGAACGCCGCTATATAACAGCCTGCTCCACTTTGATGCCAAGAAAATGGATTTCAGAAAGATGGCGGTAAGGCGGAACAAGAGATGCCCGGTCTGCGGAGAGAACCCCTCGATACGTGAACTTGTCGACGGCGAACAGGCAATTTGCGACCTGAAAAGTGAACAGGCACATGCTAAGAATTGATAAGAGGATAGTCGAAAGTATGGTCTCGCATGCCGGGAGGGAGCTCCCGATTGAAGCCTGCGGCTATCTTGCAGGCAACGACGGGACGGTTGCCGCTCACTATGAGATGACGAATGCCGATGCCTCAGCCGATCATTTCTCGTTTAATGTGCAGGAACAATTTGCGGTCATGAAGGATGTACGTACAAAGGGCCTGAAGATTTTGGCCGTATATCACTCGCATCCAGCCACGCCCGCGCGGCCTTCGGATGAAGATATTGCGTTGGCTCATGACCCTGATGTGAGCTACGTGATTTTATCACTTGCCGACAACAGTGAGGATATAAGGTCATTCAGGATCGTCAGAGGGATTGTAGAAAGAGAGGTGCTGGAGGTAATCTCTCACACCAATTCCGTATCGCTGTGAGAATAGGGCGGGGCGCAGGCGCATAATATTTTCAACAGGACAGCCCCGTTGTTTTTCACATTGTGAGATGTACCCGCAGGGATGCAAATCGTATCACCTTCCTTGATCTCGAACTGATCGTCAGCGACAGTGATTACACCAGATCCGGAAAGGATATGATAAATTTCTTCGCTATGGAGATGCCTGTGCATATGAGTTGTAGAGCCTTGAGGTATGATAGACTCGGCAAGGCTCTGATTCCTATTCAGGTGAACGAAGGGATGCATAAGCTCGCGGATGATCGAGCCGTCCTTTGTAATATAGGGCTGGATATTTTCGTATTCACTTTTCTTTATCATCGTCACCCTGCATGTCTTTCAGGAACGGATATTCAGCCCTCACGTTATCGACTTCAGAAGGGTTGAATTCACAGACAAAGTATTCATCGGTGTCGCTGCCCCGGCAGATGACTTGTCCCAACGGACCGACAACACGTGATGCTCCCGAATAAACGATTCCGTTTCCATCCGTCCCTGTCCTGTTGACTCCGAACACAAAACATTGGTTCTCGATGGCGCGTGCCTTGAGAAGGGTCTCCCAGTGGTCCCCTCTTGATGCCGGCCAGTTGGCTATAACGAAGATAGCCTTCACTTGCGTCGCTATCTTTCTGAATACCTCGGGGAACCTGAGATCATAGCAGATGAATACGCTCGACGGCATTCCATCGATGTTGAATGTTTGCACACTTTCTCCGGACATGTAATACTTGTCTTCTCCGGCAAGGCAAAAAGGATGCATCTTGGTGTAAGTGGCGACCAGCATGCCGGTCCTGTCATAAACTACCGCAATATTGCGGCCTTTTTCTTCGGCAGGAGATTTCATCGGGAATCCGGCAATAAGGTTGATGTTATTCTTTTTTGCGATATTGGAAAGTATCGAAGTGGTTTCGCCGATTCCTTCATCGGCAACAGCGGCGAGGTCCATTGAGAAACCGGTATTGAACATCTCCGGGAATACGATGAGATCGCACTTATCCGCGGCGGCCCGTCCGGCAAAGAGCGCAGCCTTCTCGTAATTTCGCCGCCTGTCTTGCCACGCAATGTCCAGTTGAATGATTGCCGCTTTCATTATCTTTTATCAGGCTCCTCTCTGAACATCTTCGTCTTGAGGTTATCGACTTTCCTGCGATATTGCTCCTTGATGTCCTTCGGGACCATATTGTCGACCATCCTGATTCCCTTCAGCACGAACGGAAGACCAGCTGATGTGTTGAGCAGAGGACTGTCGTGAGGGAGGACCGCTATGAGAAATATGACCATCAGTGCGACGATCAGGAATCCTTTTATGAAACCAACAACGCCCCCGCCGAAGCTGTTGATAAGTCCGAGGCCGGGCAATTTAAAGAACTTGCCGATGATCAAGGCTATGACCATTGCAACAAGAATACATATAATAAAAATGGCGATGAAGCTGAGTATTTTAGCCGCGGCAGCATCCATGAAGGTAAGGTGCCGGGCGAAAGCGGCGTAATAGCGTGTGGCCGCGAAGTACCCGCCAACGATGCCGGCGATGCTGAATACCTGGCTTACCATGCCCTTCCAGATGCCGTATGCGGTTGTAATACTTATGATTACAAGGATGATGATATCGAGAGTATTAATGAGCTACCTCCGGGCAACTGTCTATTTATTGAAATTTATTATATCGCAAATGCGGTATTCACGACAGTAAAGGATTTATTGCCCGGAATTATTGGTATCATATTTGTATTATAACCTCCGATGAACAGGGAGAAGACACAGACGGATGGAAATTAAAATAACACGCCGGGATTTTCTGAATGGCATATTACTGGGTGCTGGAGCGTC
>Ga0137438_1000063_pt1 | contig 15460 bp, 9 predicted proteins | sample EasRivERMGT157_2_FD_102327 | JGI IMG/M metagenome (GOLD analysis project Ga0137438, IMG submission 102327) | Soil microbial communities from meander-bound floodplain in the East River, Colorado, USA - East River MetaG ERMGT157_2 | ecosystem: Environmental > Terrestrial > Soil > Floodplain ... | reverse complement strand
TCATCACGAGGCGCTTCGTCTCGATCCTCACCTCCTCGGGACCGATCACCACTCGGCTCTTCCCGCACTGCAGGACGATCTCCTCCTCCGAGGTGAGCTGGATGCGCCGGGTAGCGAAGGTGGTGTGCTTTCCGAAGACCGCGGTCACGGCTTCCGACGGCTCCTTCTCGGTGCCGACCGCCGTGCTGAGCGCCCCGTCCACCCACAGGCTCCTTCCTCCGCCCACCGACAGGGTCTGCGCCTTCTCCACTCGCCGCGACTCGGATCCTCCCACCTTCTCCGACTTCGCGTTCGTCACGACCACCGTGTGGTCGCCCACCACCGTGTCCGTACGCGGGCCTACCACGGTGCTCGTCTTCGCGCCCACCACCGTCTCGCAGCGGATCGCGGCATGCTCCCTGAGCACGCCGCCCACGGTCAGGGTCCTGTCGTTGACGACCTCGACGAGGTGGTCGTGGCCGACGTGCGCCGCGTAGTCCCGCTGCGCGTGCAGCCTCACCTGCTCCATGCCGGCCGCGTCCTCGAACGAGAGCTCGTTGTAGCCCGCTCCGCCCGGCGTGGAGGCGGTGCGGATGCCGCTCCGCGACTTCGACTCCGGGAGCAAGAAGGCGGTCGGGTTCGCGCCGTTGTAGACGGAGCCGGTCGCGAGCGGGGCGTCCGGGTCGCCGCGCAGGAAGGTCACCAGCACCTCCGAGCCGACCCGCGGGATGAACTGGTATCCCCACCCCGCGCCGGCCCAGGGCTGCGCCACCCTCATCCAGCACGAGCTCGTACCCTCCGGCGCCTCCCCGAGGTCCCAGTGGAACCGCACCCGGATGCGTCCCAGGGGGTCGGTGTGGATCTCCTCCACGCCCGGCCCCACCACCGTCGCCGTCTCCGCCACCTGCACCATCCTCCGCGGCGGCACGGCCGGCCGGTACCTCACCTCCGCCGGGACGCAGCGGAAGTGGTTCCGGTAGACCTCCTTCGCCTCCCTCACCATCGCCGGCACCCGCCCGCTGTGCTCGACCTCGGTCACCACGTACTCGTGGTCGAGCCTGTCCAGCGGGTGCCCGGCCAGGCGGAAGGCGTGGCCGGGCGCGAGCGGAAAGACGCGGCTCTCCCCTTCGCCCACGTACGCGTCGCGCCGGAGCTGCTCGAGCGCCTTCCTCGCCGCTCGCCCGTCCACCTGGGACTTCTCCGGCACCGACTCGTACTTGGCGCGCGGCTGGTGCGTGTACACCTCCAGTGCTCCCTCCGGCACGGGCGCGGGGACGAGCAGTTCGCCCCGTGCGACTCTTTCCTTCTTGGGGCTGGAGAGCGCGGCGACTCCCCGCGGCTTGAACGCGGGATTGCGGCTGTCGTAGCCGGAGAGCAGCGCCGCGTTCGGACGTACCGCGCGGTGGAGGGCAAACTCCAGCACCGCCTGCTCCTCGTCGGCGAAGCCGTGCTCCTGGCTCCGGAAGTAGAGCGCCGGGCGCGCTGCCTTCGTCCGTCCGGTTAAGCCGTGGAGGAGCCCGCTGCCGGCCGAGATGGGCGGGTAGGCCTCGTGGTCGCACAGCACGAGCTCTTCGGAGAGCCCCTGCGCCTCGTCCGTGTCCACCGTCCCGCCCACCGAGGCCACCCCATCCACGACCTCCTTGGGCGGGGTGAAGTAGAAGAAGCCGGTCAATGCAGGCCCTGTCGTCAGCGGGAGTGCCCGCGATCCCCGATGAGGAGCCCGCGGGCAAGGTAGGTTCGTGTGGGCTTCGTGGGCAAGCTGTCGAGGCCGCTGGGTCATCGCGCGCGAGCCGGGCTCTCCCATGGACGGATGGACAACGCAGCCCGGCGGAGCTGACACGACCGAGCCGGGAAGCTCGAACCCAGGCGCGCTTCGAGGCGCTGCTCCCACAGCTTCGCCGGACGGACCGCAGTTGCCGGCCGGCGATTTCGCTGCTGGCACCCCTTGCTATACTCACCCCCGCATGTCCTCCTGCAGCAAGTGCCATCGCGACGTCGCCGCGGGCGCGCTCTTCTGCGCGTCGTGCGGCGCCCCGGTCATGCCGGAGCAAGCGGAAGGGGCCCCGTTCGACCCTCTCATCGGCCAGACCTTCAGGGGGACGTACTTCATCCAGCAATGGATCGGCGGCGGAGGGATGGGAGACGTCTACAAGGCGCTGCACGTCACGCTGGACGTGCCCATCGCGCTCAAGATCCTGAAGAAGGCGCTCCTCTCCGATCCCGCCATCGTCCAGCGCTTCCACCGCGAGGCGCGCGCGGCCTCGCGCCTCAGGCACCACAACGTCATCCGGGTGACCGACTTCGGGCAGATCGAGGACGGCACGCTCTACATGGCGATGGAGTACGTGGCGGGGAAGAGCCTGGCCCGCGTCATCGCCGAGGAGTTCCCCCTCTCCGAGCAGCGGATCGTCCACGTCGTGCAGCAGGTCCTCTCGGCGCTCTCCGAGGCGCACGCGAGCCAGATCCTGCACCGCGATCTCAAGCCCGAGAACGTGATGCTCGAGTCGCGGCGCAGCGAGCCGGACCTCGTCAAGGTGCTCGACTTCGGGATCGCCAAGATCCAGATGCCCGGCGACGACAGCGGCGCGACGTTGACGCAGGTGGGCCTCGTCTGCGGCACGCCTGGATACATGAGCCCGGAGCAGTGGAGCGGCGAGCAGCTCGACGCCCGGAGCGACCTCTACGCGGTCGGCGTCATGCTCTACGAGCTGCTGACCGGGAAGCTCCCCTTCGAGGCGCAGACGCCGATGGAGCTCGTGCGCAAGCACCTCACCGAGAAGCCGCTGCCGCCGAGCGCGCGCCGCGCCGATCACGCGGTCTCGCCCGACCTCGAGGCGCTCGTGATGCGCGCGCTCTCCTCCGACCGGGAGAACCGGCCGCCGAGCGCCGACGCGATGAGGGACGACCTGCTCGCGTGCATGCTCCTCCCCGAGCCTGCTATGCCGGCGGAGCAGGGCGACGCGCGCAGGACGGTCGTGCTGCCGCCGCGGATCTCCCCCGCGGGCGCGATGCCGAGGCAGCTGGCCACGCCGGCGCCGGGCGCACCGGGCCAGGACGAGGCGGCCCCGACGCCTCCTGCGACCCAGCTGCTGCCCGGCCCGGCCGGGCGGAAGCCCCCGGTGTCTTCGCCGCCGCGGACCGAGCCGCGAGACCCACGCTCCGGTGCGCTCGGGCACGTGACGGACGACACGACGGCCCGATCGGACGCGCCCGCGGAGCGACGAGCACCGGGGTCGCGCCCGCTGAGCAAGCTCGCTCTCCTGGCCGGCGGTGTCGCGGCCGCGGTGGGACTCGCTGCTGGGGTCGCCCACTTCGCGGCGGCCGGCCGCTCGCCCCCAACCCCGCAGCCGGTCGCAGGATCGGTCGCCGCCGGCCAGGCCGGGATGGCCGGGTTGGCCGCGCAGCTCGATGCCGGCGCGGAGCTCGCCGCGGACGCCGGATCCACCGCTCAGGTGATCCAGCCCGCCGCGGACGCGGGCACGGTCGCCCAGTCGGAGACCGAAGGGACAGGGCACTCCACCGAGGCGAGGCCGGACGCCGGGCTCTCGTCAATGAAGGAGCGGGAGGACCACGGCCTGATCCGAAAGGAACGCGAGGATCGCGGGCGCAGGCCGAAGGTGGGCCGCTTCGAGTTCCGCGGCAAGCTGAACGCGTTCGCGCTGCCCGCGCAGAGCAGCGGGATGGGCATCCTCTCGGTGGACGCCGATCCGTCCGGCGACGACGTGACGGTCAACGGCTCCTCATATGGCCGCACGCCGAAGGAGATCCTCGTCCCCGCCGGAAGATACGTGGTCCGCGTAACGAGGAGGAACTCCGAGGCGGCCAGCAAGCAGGTCGTCGTCTACGCCGGTACGCGCGCGCCCTACACGGCCACGTTCCCTGAGAATTGAGGCTAGAACCTGAACGGCCCGATCTCACCCGTCTGCCTGTACGAGAGATAGCCCAGGATTCCCGTCGTCACGGCGCAGGCACCGGCGCCGACGCCCGCGATGATGGCGTTGCGCGACGCGGAGTCCCCGGCCGCGTTGAATCCGTCGAAGGCCGTCCGGTCCGGAGGCAAGGAGCCGTCGGGCAGGATCTGGCCTCTCGCCTTGGAGTAGTTGCTGCTCGCGCTGACGGCCTGCCAGATCGAGACGCCGGACAGACCGACCGTCGCGACCGCGGTCGAGAACGCGACCCAGCCGAGGGTCTTCGACTTCTCTCTTCGCCCAGGCGCCTCCCGGGCGATGTCCAGGGCCTCCAGGCGCGGATTGAGGGGGTCGAACTCGGCGACGACGCCGTGGCGCGGTTTACCGCCGAGGAGGAAGTCGGCCAGCCCGGCCAACCCGCCGACCGGGGGCGCCTGATTGTAGAGCCGGATGATGCCCGCGAGCCTGTACTTGCCACCCCGGATGTCGTAGGTCGAGGCGACGAAGTAGGACACCCCGCCCTCCTCCTGCAGGAGGTGGGTCGTGACCACCGTGTCCAGCCGCAGGTACCCCCCCGCCGCGATGACCTGAGCCCGATCCAGCGGCCCGACGGCGAGCCCCGGGCCGTTGCCAGGCCGGAGGACCTCGGGGACGGTGAAGTCGAGCGTGACGGTCTGGTCCCTCTCGCCCAGATCGACCTCGACGGGAGGGGCCCGGAGCTCGCCTCTCATGCCGGACACCCGGTACTTGCCGCGAGGCACCGTGGCGAGCACCGGAGCCGTCTTGGTGGTGCCGATCGCGCGGCCGTCGAGGTACACGCGCACCCCGGGCGATGGGGAGGAGACGGTGATGCGGCGTCGCGGAAGCTTGCCGAGATACCTCTTCATCGCGTCGACCTGTTCGGCCAGGTTCGTCCCCGGCTCGACCTGTGTGTCGGGGGCCGCCCGCAAGAGGCGCTCGACGGCGGCCCGCGCCTGCTCCTCGTGCCCGGCCAGGTCGGACTCGATCTTGGCGAGGCGTTGCATGGCGCGCTTCCATTGCCGGAACCGCTCCTCGCCGTCGGCCATGGTCTCGAGCTCCTGGACGATCGCCTGGAGCAGGCCGATGGCGCGCTGAGGGTCTCGCGCCAGGTCCGCCTGGCGGGCGGCCTCGTACGCCCGGTCGGTCTCGGTCAAGGAGGAGCTGCTGCCCTGGCCGCCCATGCGCGCGCGCAGGTGTCCGGCGTCGAGCACGCCCGAGGTCCGCTCGGCCAGGACCCGCTGGAATTGCACCGTGAGTTCGACGAGCTCGGGGCCTGGCCCTGGCGGCGGGGCGACGGCGAGGACGCCGATCGTCTCGTCGGGTCGGGCGGCGAAGGGCGACGCGATCGAGACTGCCAGTGTCATGATCCCGAGGGCTCGCATGCGAAGCAAGCTAGCAGATTCGTGCGCGCCGGGGGATTCAGAGGGTATGGCCCCGGACAACGTGTGGTTGCCGCAGGCCACCACCTGTGGCAAGACGGGTGAGCCATGACTCTTGGCTCACCCGCTCTCGCCTTCCTTCTGGTGCTCGCCCTCGCGGCAGGCTGTCGATCTTCCCCGCCCGCCGGCGACCTTGCGCCGGCGCCGCTCGAGCTCGAGATCACGGCCGGGGCCCGCCTCAACCCCAACGACCAGGGTCAGCCCCTCCCGACGGTGATCCGTATCTACCAGCTCCGCTCGACGGGAAAGCTCGAACGAGCGGAGTTCGACCGCCTCTACCGGCAACCCAAGGAGTCGCTGCAGGAGGACCTGGTCCAGGCCGAGGAGGTCACCCTCTCCGCGGGGGAGACGCTGAAGCGCAGGGTCGAGCGCGACCGAGGCGCTCGGTACGTGGCCGTGGTCGCGCTCTTCCGCCGGCCGACCGGCACCTCCTGGAGGGCCGTCGCGGAGCTCGGGTCCCCGGCCCAGCGCGCCGATCTCAAGTTCATGGTCGAGGGCTACCGTATCGAGCGTCAGTGAGCGCCTGTCTGGGCGCGGTGCTGGCTGGCGGATGAGGAGTGGCGATGAGATCCCCGCAGAAGGTGGTGTGGTCGGAGGGGATGCTCCTGTCCCCGCAGCACCTACAGGCGCTCGATCGTTTCCACGAGGCGTACGTCTCGGCGCGGCTCGACGCGGTCGCGCCGACGGACTGGGGCGTGCTGGCGATCGACATCGACCCCGCGGCGCTCGCGGCAGGACAGGTGCGCCTCGTCGGGTTCGCCGGGATCCTTCCCGACGGTCTGCCGGTGGCCTTCGAGGCCGCTGACTCCTCGCCGCCGGCGAGGGACGCGGCCGCGAGCTTCCCCGCCGCCGCGCGCTCGCTCGATGTGTATCTCGCCGTCCCACGCGAGCGCGACGGCGTCTCGAACTACGCGGAGGAGGGGGCCCGGGGCGCCAGCCGCTATCTCTCGGTCAGCCGTGAACTCGCGGACGCCACCTCCCCGGACGCCGCGGCGCTGCCGGTCAAGCTGGCGCGGCCGGACGCGGTCCTCCTCCTCGGCGACGAGCGGCGCGAGGACCACGAGAGCATCAAGATCGCCGAGCTCCAGCGCACGGCGACGGGGCAGTTCGCGCTCTCGGAGTGGTACGTGCCCCCGGCGTTGCGGATCGGCGTCTCGCCGCGTCTCGTGGCCGCTGTGCGCGAGGTGCAGGCGCGCGCCGTCGCCAAGGCGCGCGAGCTGGCCGAGACGCGGCGCCACCGCGCCGCCGCGAGCGAGATCGCCACGCCCGACCTGGTCCGGCTCCTCCAGCTCCTCGTGCTCAACACGCACGTCCCCGCGCTCGCTCACCTCGCCGAGGACGCGGATGCCTCGCCGCGCGAGTGCTACCTCCAGCTCGTGCAGCTCGCGGGTCAGCTCTCCACGTTCCGCGGCCAGGAGGCCGGCGGCCTCCCCAAGTTCCAGCACGCCGACCTGCGCGCGACGTTCCAGCCCCTCCTCGCGCTCCTCATGGAGCTCCTCGGCGGGATGGCGGCGCAGGAGTACGTCGCGGTGCCGCTCGAGCAGCGCGCGGGAGGCCTCTTCCTCGCGAGGTTGCAGGACGAGCGCTTGCTGCGCGGGCAGCTCTTCCTCACCGTCAAGAGCGACCACCCCGAGTCGATGGTCGTCGAGCAGCTGCCGCGCCTGGCCAAGGTCGCGTCCGCCGCGGAGATCCAGGGGCTCGTCCAGGCGGCGGCGCCCGGCCTGCCGCTCAAGGTCGTACACCGGCCACCGCCCCAGCTCCCGGTCCGGCCAGGCGTGATCTACTTCGCGCTCGTGCCGGGCGATCGGCTGTGGCAGGGCATCTTGACCGGACGCAACATCGCGCTGTATCTCCCTCCACCCTTCGATCCAATCAGGACGAAGCTGGAGATGCTCGCGATCCCGGCCGATGCCGGCGCCTCCGCCCCGATCGGAGAGCCCTGACGCTCTCGGGGTGTGAGTTCGCTTGCAGTCGCAGGTCTCGCATGGGTACAGTCTCACGCCGCCGCGCGCTTGCGCTGCGCCGGGGGAGGCCATGGACCGCATCACGGAAATCACGCGCGAGTGCTTCGACGCGCTCATTCAGCTCCGGCGTCTCGACGGCGCGTCGTTCCCCGCGACCGCGACGCTCCAGCCGCGTCTGCGCGGGTTCGTGGACGCCATGTTCCAGCGCGCCGCTCAGGCCGGATTCAGCCGCGAGGACGCGAACGACATCGCCTACGCCGTCGTCTCCCTCGCGGACGATATCGTCCTGTCTCGCCCGGACGCGTCGCGTGACGACTGGGCGTCCCAGTCCCTCCAGCTCCACTACTTCCATGAGAACGTCGCGGGCGAGGGGTTCTTCACCAGGCTGACGAACCTGCGGCGCGATCCGCGAAAGCGCGACATCCTGCACGTCTACTACCTGGCCCTCCTCTTCGGGTTCGAGGGGCGGTACAGGGTCCGCGGCGGCGAGCTCGAGCTGATGAAGATCGTCGACGGACTCCAGGCCGAGCTGCAGCGGGCGCGCCGGTTCGACACCGAGGTGCTCTCGCCTCACGGCGAGCGCCCGGACGAGGCGCGCCGATCGGCAGGCCGCGCCGGGCTCGGGGTGTGGATCGCGGCCGGGGCCCTCGCGCTCGCGGTGCTCACGTATGCTGGCCTCCACCTGTCCTTGGGGATGAGCAGCGGAAGCGTCGTCTCACGCATCGACTCCGCCAACATCCACTGAGCCCGCCCACCCATGATCGCGGTCGTCCTGTCGGTGTTCCTCCTCGCCCTGGTCTGGGCCCTCGTCCTCTTCCTCAAGCTCCCGCTGGGGATCGCGGTCGTCGTCACGCTGGCCGTCGCGGTCGCCTGGGGGGCGGTCCTCGGCTGGCGGCGGTGGAAGGCGCGCAAGTCCGCGGGTGACATCGAGAAGGCGCTGAAGTCGCAAGGAGACGCGCAGGCGCAGTCAGCGCGCCCCGACCAGCAGGCCGAGGTCGAGGAGATGCGGGCGGAGTTCACGAAGGCCGTCGAGGCGCTGAAGAGCTCCAAGCTGGCGCGCGGCGGGCGGGACGCGCTGGCCGTGCTCCCCTGGTACATGATCATCGGCCCGCCGGGCGCCGGGAAGAGCACCGCGCTGCGCGCGTCGGGGCTCAAGTTCCCCTACCTCACCAAGCGCGGCGGGGTGCGCGGGATCGGCGGCACGCGCAACTGCGAGTGGTGGCTCACCAACGAGGCAGTCCTCCTCGACACGGCGGGCCGCTACGCCACCGAGGAGGAGGATCACGAGGAGTGGACGAGCTTCCTCGACACGCTGGCGCGCACGCGGCCCCGCAAGCCCATCAACGGGCTCCTGGTCGCCGTCTCGGTGAGCGAGCTCGGCGCCGAGCCGGAGGAGGGGGCAGCGGAGCTGGGGCGGCGCATGCGCGAGCGGGTGGACGAGGTGATGGCTCGTCTGCAGGTCGTGCTGCCCGTGTATGTCCTCTTCACGAAGTGCGACCTCCTGCCTGGCTTCGTCGAGACGTTCGCCGATCTGCGCAAGGCCGACCGGGGCCAGCTCTGGGGGTTCACGCTCCCGGTCGGCGAGACGGCCGAGAAGGGCGAGCTGTTCCGCGAGCGCTTCGACGAGCTGCTCTCCGTCCTCGAGGAGCGCGGCGTGCGGCGGCTCGCCGACGAGCGTCAGCTCAGGGCGCGCGAGCGCATCTACGAGTTCCCGCAGCAGCTCGAGGCGACGAAGCCCGCGCTGGCGGCCTTCCTCGAGGCGCTGCTCACGGAGAACGTCTACCAGGACGCCCCCATCCTGCGCGGCGTCTATTTCACGAGTGGTACACAGGAGGGCCGGGTGGTCGACCGCGTCATGGCCGCCATGGCGCAGGCGTTCGGGATCCGCCCGGCGCTCCCCGAGGTCGAGCCGGTCGTCGAGGCGAAGAGCTACTTCCTGCGCGACGTGTTCGCGGAGGTCCTCTTCCCGGACCAGGGCATCGCCTTCCGCAACGCGAAGGCGGCCAAGCGCGATGCGGTCCGCCGCTGGGCCCTCGTCGGCGCGGCGGGCGTGGTCGCGGCGCTCTTCCTCGTCTTCCCGCTCCGGTCGTTCCTCGCCAACCGCGAGCTCATCCAGTCCACCGGCGAGATCGTGGACGCCGTGTCGGGAAAGCTCCGGGCCGGCGAGGGCGGGCTGCCGCCGCTCCTCGAGCTCGAGCCGCTGCGCGAGCGCCTCGCGCTCCTCGAGCGCCACCGGGACGAGGGGCCGCCCTTCTCCATGCGCTTCGGCCTCTACAGCGGCGATGCCCTGCAGGGCCCGGTGCGGCGCCTCTTCGCGGGCGCGGTCCGCCGCCTCATCGTGGACCCGGTCTTCCGCCGGGACCGCGAGGAGATGGGCGAGCTCGTGCGCCGGCTCGAGACGTCCGGGGCCCAGCCGGGCCAGGCCGAGCACGCCCTGTTCTACGACAAGCTCAAGCTGCACCTCCTCCTCACCGCGCCCCGCGGGCTCGCCGAGCCGCGCCTCGGCGATGCGGAGCAACAGTTCATCGGCCGCAAGGTGGCGGAGCGCTGGACGGGGCGTTGGAGCGCGAGCGCCGACCCGGCGGCCCCGAGGCGCATCCAGGCCAACGCCGAGCTCTTCGCGAAGCTCCTCGGGTCCGACCCCACGCTCGCGCTGCCGCGGGACGAGGACCTCGTGAGGCGCGAGCGGCGCGTGCTCGGCCGGCTCCCCCTCTCGGACCTCGCGGTCGAGCAGCTCGCGGCCGAGGTGGACGGCAAGGGCTACGACCTCGAGCTGGGCGGCATGCTGGACGGACCCACGGTCGCGCTCCGCGCGGCCGCCAAGGTGCGTGGGGCCTTCACGCGCCGCGCGTACGAGGAGGTCGTCAAGGCTCGGCTCGAGAACCCGGCGTCGCTCGTGGAGCTGTGGGTCATCGCCGGAGAGGGGAAGGAAGGCGAGGACCGCGCGGCGCGCGAGCTGGAGCGCCTGAGGTCGCGTTACTACCAGCGCTACATCGAGGCGTGGCAGCGCTTCGTCGACTCCGTGTCGGTGCAGCCCATCGCGGCGCTGCCGTTGCTCCAGGAGCTGACCGGCGGCGAGACCCCCGCTTACGGCCGCCTGCTGGGCGCCGTCGGCTACAACACGCGGCTGGGAGGCGCCGCGGGCGCGATGGCGAGGGCCGGCGAGGGTCTCCTCGACAGGGCCAGGGAGCAGGTCCGGAACGCGCTCGGCTCCGAAAGCGGGATCGAGACGGTGGTGGCCAGGGCGGGTGAGCGCGAGCAGGTGCGGCTCGGGCCGTTCGACGTCGAGCGGCACTTCGCCGGGCTCTCCGGGTTCGGCTACGCCCCGGCCAAGCCCGCCGCCGCGGGAGGCGGCGCGCCACCGCCGAAGCTCCCGCTCGACGTGTACCAGGAGCAGCTCGCGTTCGTCCGCGACGCGCTCCAGGCAGCCGAGGGGGGCGGCGAGGCCGGCGCGGCGCTCCGGGAGGCTGTCACCAAGGCGAAGACCAGGGTGCAGTCGCTCATCGACACGCGCGAGGTGGGGTGGCGCCCGCGGTTGCACTCCCTGCTCTGGCCGCCCATCGAGGCGGCGGCCGCCGACACGGAGGATCAGGCGAGCAGGGTTGCCGCCATGAGGTGGTGCTCCGACGTGGCGCTCTTCTACCGGCGCAACCTGGCCGGGCGATACCCGTTCACCCGTGTCAGCCGGGAGGACGCCGCGATGGCGGACGTGGTGGACTTCTTCAAGCGCGACGCCGGGAAGCTGTGGTCGTTCTACAGCCAGTCGCTGAGCCGCGCCGTGGAGAGGTCGGGCGAAGGTTACCGCTTCGCCGGGCACCAGGGAGGCGGCAGCTTCCGGGCCGAGATCCTGCCGTTCCTGAGGCGCGGCCAGGACATCACGACCGCGCTCTTCCCGCCCGGCGCGGCGGAGCCGTCCGTCCCGTTCTCGGTGCAGATCCAGCCCACGCCGCGGGTGGCCGCCGTCTTCCTCGACGTGGACGGCCAGCACGTCGAGTACCACAACGAGCCCGAGGAGTGGCACCGGCTCAGCTGGCCGAACCCAGGGAAGGCCTCGGGCGCTTCGCTGAGGGTCAGGACCGCCGACGGGAACGAGGAGACCCTGGAACGCCCCGGCGAGTGGGGGCTGTTCCGGCTCCTCGAGATGGGCACGCCGAAGGGCGAGCCGCGTGGGCGCGACTTCACGATGGTGTTCAGGATGCAGACGCTCGGAGCGGCGATCACCATCGACTTCCGCACCGCGCGGAGCGAGACGCCCTTCTTCGGCGTGCACCGCTCGGGAGCGGCCCGGCTCCTGGAGCCGTTCCGCGGAGCCGACGCGGTCCCGCTCAACATAGCCACCCGCGGGGCGGTGTGCGTCGAGGACGCCTCGAGTCCGGGGAGGTAGCGCGGCCGATGCCGACCTTCGCTCCTGCCGGCCTGTACGGGAAGATCCCCTCCCACGGGGACTTCGTACGCCTGCGCGCGGCCGACGAGCCGGCGCGATCGCTCGTCCGCTGGCTCGAGGAGGGCTCCGAGGCGGCGAAGCGAGGTGGCGCCGGTGCGAGCGGGGAGCCCGTCCGCTTCGTGTTCCGGCCGCCCGGCGCGGCGCTCTCCCTCCTGGGCGTCGTCGCAGGCAGCGTGGACAGGGTGGGGCGGAGCTTCCCGCTCGCCGTGTTCGCGCCGGTGGGGGGCTCGGAGCTCACGGCGACGTTCCCCGCCCTCGCCTCCGCTGCGCAGCCTTTCCTGGAAGCCTCCGCTGCGCTCATGGCGGAGGCCGCGCACCTCGCGCCCTCGGACCTGGCCGCGCGCGTCGAAGCCTTGCCGTGCCTTGAGCCGGCCGACCTGGCCGTGGCCGACGCGGACGCGCGCCGGGGCGCGTCACGGGAGAGCGGACGCGAGCTGCTGGCGCGGCTCCTCGGCGATTCCGGGGACCAGCAGGCGTACGCTCTCCAGTGCGTGCGCTCCGCTTGCCAGCCGCTGCGAGGCCGGGAGGGTGGTGGCCGAGGGGTGGTCCTCGCCTGTCCGGCCCGGTGCGGCGCGGATCGCTGGTTCTGGCTCGAGCTCGCGCGCAGGCTCCTGAGATGGCCCGGCCCTCCCTCGTTCTTCTGGCGCGCGTCCATGGCGCCGGAGCTGTTCCTCTCGACGGGAGCCCTCTCTCCCTCGATGTTCGCCGACCTCTGGCGCGCCGAGGCGAAGGACCCGAGGATCTGGCCGCTCACCACCACACAGGCCTCGGCCGCGACCGCTGCGCGCCGCGCGCTGGGAGAGGCGGTGCTCGACGTCCTCCAGGGACGTGACCGTTCCGTCGCCGACCTCCTCGACGCCCTCGACGCCCGAACGGAGTGAACGCGTGTCGCTGACCCTCGAAGACCTGGCAAGGCGGACGACCTCCTACCTCGCCCCCATCGACGGGGCCTCTCCGGCAGGGTTGGCTGCCAGGTCCGATCCGGCCTACGAGGCGGTGGCGAGCGAGATCGCCAAGCTCGAGTCGCTTCTGGGCAGCGCCGTGAGCTGGCCCGTCGTGGTGAAGCACGCCACCGAGCTCTTGCAGGCGAGGACGAAGGACCTGCTGCTCGCCGCGTACCTCGCGCGGGCGCTGCACGCGACGCAGGGCCTCGACGGGCTCGTGACCGGGACGGCGCTGCTGGCCGGCCTCGTCGAGAGGTACTGGGAGTCGATGCAGCCGGACGTGAAGAGGCCGCGCGCCCGATCGAACGCGCTCCAGTGGTTCATCGAGAGGTCGACGGCATCCCTCCAGGCGACGCCTCCAGGCGACCCGGATCCTGTCCAGCTCGAGGCGCTGGGCCTTGCGACGCGCCGGCTCGCCGAGGTGGCGCGCGAGAAGCTCCAGGACGCCACGCCCGCCTTCGGCCGGCTGCTCGAGGAGGTGGAGCGCCTCGAGGCCTCCTCCGCCGCCAAGGAGCTGTCGCCGCCCCCTCAGCCCCCGCAGCAGCAGGCGCCGTGGCCGGAGCCGGTGGCCACGCCTGCGCCGGTCCAGATCGCCCCTGCCGATCCCACGGAGCGGCTCTCGAGGGTGGGCGACGCGCTGCTCGAGATCGCGCGCGAGCTCCGGGCGGCCTCCGCTGCGGACCCGTCGCCTTTCCGGATCCTGCGGAACGGCCTCTGGCTGCACCTCGCTGCCAGCCCGTCCGCTCCCGGTGGAAAGACCTCCATCCCGCCGCCGCCCGAGGCGCTGCGCAACCGCATGGGGCTCCTCGAGCAGAACGGGCAGTGGCTCGAGCTCCTCGACGAGGCCGAGTCGGCGCTGCCGCAGCACCGCTTCGCGCTCGACCTCCAGCGGTCGTCATGGCATGCGCTCCGGGGGCTCGGCGCGCCGCACGACGGCGCCCGCGCGGCCGTCGCGCTCGAGACGAGGACGCTCCTCGCCCGGATGCCGGAGCTGGTCTCGCTCTCCTTCGCGGACGGGACACCCCTCGCCTCGCAGAGCACGCGGGCCTGGATCGACCAGCACGTCGCTCCTCGCGAGCGTCTCCCTGCCGCGCCTCCGGAGCAGGGGAGAGAGGAGCCGCCCGAGCTGGGCGAGGCGCGGGCGCTCCTGTCCGGCGGCAAGGTAGAGGAGGGGCTCGCCCTGATGCAGCGCGCCGTCCAGCGCGCCGCCACGGGCCGCGGAAGATTCCTGGCGCGCCTCGAGCTCGCGCGGGCCTGCGACGTCGCAGGGCTGACGGCCCTCGCCAAGGCGACCTACGAGGCCCTGGAACGGGAGGTGAGGGCGCACGACCTCGAGAGCTGGGAGCCGGCGCTCGCGATCGAGACCCTGAGAGGTATAATTGCGGCGGCTCGCGCGTTGGGGAAAGATGTCCGGGGGGCTTCTCCACAGCTCGTCGAGCAGTACCAACGGCTGTGCAGCCTGGACCCGGCGGCTGCCCACGATGTCTGGCCGTGAACCGCCGCCGACGTATCATGGAGAGCAACCATCCTCCGAGGTGAGCCATGGGAAGTAGTGATCAGTCGGTCGCTCCCAAGGAGCGCGTCAACATCGTGTACAAGTCTCAGCTGGGCGGGGCGCAGGAGGAGATGGAGCTGCCCCTCAAGATCCTCATGGTCGGGGACTACAAGGGCCGTCGCGATGACACGCCCCTCGACGAGCGGAAGCCCATCAACGTCGACAAGGAGAACTTCAACGAGGTGATGGCGAAGCAGGACCTCGAGCTCAACATCCAGGTCGCGGACAAGCTGTCCGCCGAGAAGGACGACTCGCTCAACCTCGACCTCCAGTTCAAGTCGCTCGCCGACTTCGGTCCGGAAGGCATCGTGAACCAGGTCCCCGAGCTGAAGAAGCTCCTCGAGCTGCGCGCTGCGCTCACCGCGCTCAAGGGGCCGCTCGGCAACATCCCCGCGTTCAGGAAGAAGATCCAGGCGTTGCTCGGCGACGCCGAGGGGCGGCGGAAGCTCATGCTAGAGCTCGGCCTCAAGGACTAGAGAGAACATCATGGCAGAGACCAAGGCGGACAAGCAGGCACAGCCCCAGACCACGACCGGTGGGTCGCTCCTCGACGAGATCCTCACCGAGTCTCGGATCAAGCCCAGCGACGAGGGGTACGACGTCGCGCGCAAGGGCGTCGCCGCGTTCATCGCGGAGATGCTGGCGCCCACCAAGGCGGCCGAGAAGGTGGAGCGGAGCGCGGTCGACGCGATGATCGCCGAGCTCGACAAGCGGCTCAGCGCGCAGGTGAACGAGGTCCTGCACCACCCCGAGGTGCAGAAGCTCGAGTCGGCGTGGCGGTCGCTTCGCTGGGCCATCGAGCGCATCGACTTCCGGGAGAACGTCCGGGTGGAGATCCTCCCCGTCGACCGCGAGAGCCTGCAGGCGGACCTCGACGACGCCCCCGATCTCACCAAGTCCGGGTTCTACAAGCTCGTCTACTCGAACGAGTACGGCGTGTTCGGCGGCAAGCCGTTCGGCGTCATGAACCTCAACCTCGACTTCGGGCCTGGGCCCCAGGATCTCGAACTCCTGCGCAAGGTCGCCGCCATTGGCGCCATGTCGCACGTCCCGGTCATCGGAAACGCGAGCCCCGAGTTCTTCGGCGACACGTCCTTCCAGGGCCTCCCGAACCTGAAAGACCTCAAGTCGCTGTTCGAGGGGCCGCAGTACGCGCGCTGGCGCGGATTCCGCGAGACCGAGGACGCGCGGTACGTCGGGCTCGCC
>Ga0137438_1000061_pt1 | contig 15617 bp, 13 predicted proteins | sample EasRivERMGT157_2_FD_102327 | JGI IMG/M metagenome (GOLD analysis project Ga0137438, IMG submission 102327) | Soil microbial communities from meander-bound floodplain in the East River, Colorado, USA - East River MetaG ERMGT157_2 | ecosystem: Environmental > Terrestrial > Soil > Floodplain ... | reverse complement strand
TGCACGGTCGCATCCCCGCAAGCGGGGCGGCTGTCGAGGTGGAGCAGGGGCCCCAACTGCATTTGGGGATGCGACCTGAGATCAGACGCACAAGGGATCGCCCGCCGCCCTCGATCGCCTCCGAGGTCAGATCCCGGATAAAAACTCGGGGCCCCTCTTTCGCTCTGCAGCGATCCCTGCTCCACGTTTCACCGGCCCCCGCCACTGTCGAGGCCTCGCGCCTTGCCTGACGCCGATTTCGCGAGTTTTCCGATCAATGATGGATTGCTGTCAAATAGGTCATGGCATTAGATTCCAAGCTGCAAGAGTTATCCCACGAATTAGCGGAACAGGACACTAGCGAGGATCAGCATGAAAGACGAACGGCTGGAAACCCTGCAGAAGATCGGTACCGCATTCGCGCGCAAACAGTCGGCGGAGCCGTCGGCAACGATGCCAGCGCGACCGACGTTGCTCGACATCTTCAATCTGCGGTTGAACACGCCGAAGTTCGGGCTGCCGATCGCAGCGGCACCGCACTGCGTGCAATGCGCTTCCCTGGCCCTGAAAGCGGGCATGGACGAGGAAACCGTTCTGGCCTGCCTCCTGCACGACATCGGCCTCGCCGTCGTCCGGCCGGATCACGGCTGGTGGGGCGCGCAACTGGTCGAACCTTATGTTCCCGAGAAAGTGTCCTGGGCAATTCGCTACCATCAGGCACTGCGCTACTACCCGGACGAATCGGTCGGCTACGAATATCCGCAGATGTACATCAAGATGTTCGGGGAGGACTACAGGCCGCCCGAATACATCGCCGCGGCACACGAGCATGCGCGCAATCACAAGTGGTACATGCACGCTCGCAACATCACGCTGTTCGACGACTACAGCTTCGACAAGTCCATGTCGTGGTCGATCGAACCCTTTGCCGACATCATCGGGCGCCACTTCCGCCAGCCGAAGGAAGGCCTGGGCAACGATGCCAGCGCAACCGCGCACATGTGGCGCACGCTGATCGATCCGAACAAGCCGCTTTGACTAAGCCGGCCCATGGCCGGCGATAAGAGCGTTGACGCGGATACCCGACGTGCCTATACCCTACGTGCCTATACCCTACGTGCCTATACCCTACGTGCCTAGCACGTCGGAGTACCCTTTTAGCACGTCGGAGTTATGGGCGTCAGCCCGGTTATGGTCAAAGGCCGGTATCCCCTTGTGGGAACCCCTCCGGGGACCCTTTTAGCACGTCGGAGTACCCCTCTAGGACGCGGATACCCTCGCGACAGCGTGGAGTACCCTTTTAGGAAAGAGAAGAGAAGGCGCAAAGGAAAACAAAGATCGGCACATCCGCTACTCATTTCCGAACCACTTGGCGTAGATCCGCTCATAGGTGCCATCTTCGTGAAGCTTGAGCAGCTGATTGCTGACCTGCTTGCGAAGGGGGCTTCCCAATTGAACGATGAATCCCCCATTGTTCTTCTCGACTTCGGCACCGACCAATTTCACTCGTCCGCGCCCTTCATTCTGTGCATAGTAGGCAAGGACCGGCGAACCTAAGACCACGGCATCCACTTTTCCGTCCAGCAGGGCCTGATACATCTCGTCCAGTGATGGAAATTCCTGCACATCCGCCTTGATGTTCCGAAGATATGTTGTGGAGGTGCTTGCCACCGTGCCAACCCGCTTTCCGGGCAAATCGCCCGGACCGTTGATGGTGCCGCGAATCTGCTGGACCGTGAGCAGAGCGGTGAGTTGCGCCGTGTAAAGCGCAACGAAAATCACGCCAGCGAACATCCAGATCGCTGCAAATACCCGCGCGAGCCCATTCCTGGGCAACGCCTGCACCTGGGTGACCAGCGCAGTGAATGCCCAATTCATCGAATGAAAGATACCCGGAAAATAATTCTTGTCTGGAACGACACCGCCCTCGTTCCGGCGATCGAGCAGCCATATGACATGAGCCGGGATTACGACGATAATCAGCGCAGCAATGAGCCAAATGAGGGCCGATTGGGAGAACAGCAGGGTGAGCCAATCATGCAAAGGATGAAGCTGACCTACCTGGTCTATGCCCTGAGCCCGCACCATGACGCGTTGTCCCGCATTCAAGATCGGATAGGTGTAATCGATTACCTTGTCACGTTCCGTTGTATAAAAAATTCCGGAGACACAGATGTCGGCGTTGTTGGATCGCACCGATTCGACACACGAATTTGGGTCAGGCAATATTTTATAGCTCGACTTTACGTTCAACCCGGCTGCGATTTCTTCCCAAAGCTCGATACTGAAGCCGGTTAGTCGATCGCCTTTTTTTATGACGAGGGGCGGAACCGTGAATGCAGCAACACGGAGCTCCGAAGGCGGGTTCTGCGCCCAAATTGACGTTGTCAATCCCAAGCCAAGAACCAGTGCCAGCATCGACGTGGCGCTACGACGCAGTATGCTAGTGCCGATGCCCTTCAAGCTCACTATGCGCGGTTCGTCGGATTGCTTGTTCGCCGCGTGGGCCAGGGCGATGATGCTGAAGAGCACCGGGCCAGCCGTCAGCAATGACAAGCCGTAGTTCAATAGTTTTGAGTTCGTGTGCTGTCTGCGTGTCATAGTCACGCTTTCTACTGGGCCTGATTGGTTTTTTCAGTTTACCTTAACGGCGTCGTCCGGTTTCCGGGCTTGTTCGAGGCAGGACTTTCTTTGGCTGTAAAGTCGAATCACAACGAAACAGCCTTCTGCCTTGCCAGTTCAATTGAAGTTCTCTTCCCCTGTCGGACACCAATTCAGCGACAACGAGTACGGCCTTCGCGGTGCCAGGTCGCTAATGACAAAGCCGACTCAGAGTTCGAGTTTGCTTAATATTAAGGCGCATCAGACTCTCCTGTGGGCAGCGGCAGGCAGGCAAGACACTAACGGCACTCACCGCAAAGGACGCCAAGGACGCGAAGGAAGGTCAAGAGATAGGCGGGATACAAAGAGCCTTTCCCGTGAGCCCGATCCGACAGGCATGCCATGATCCCGTCGAGTTTTACTTCTTCCCGAATTTCCTTCGCGTCCTTGGCGTCCTTTGCGGTGAGTCTTCTCCCTGATAGGGTGCCCGCACGACACGCATCTCGAACCGGTTGTAATTTTATCCCTCACCCATAGCAAACCCGGGTGAATCAATATTAAGAGCAACCGAAGGAGTGCGTAAGGAGGATTCGTTGCCTCAAATTATTGCCAACAAGAATGTTTTTCCGATGAAATGACCGCTAAAAATACCAGAAGCCAAGCGAAACAAAAATGTTCAGGTAGTCCCGTGCGTAATCAACCGTAGAGGTGAGGCCCCAGTCATTTTCGCCCCAGATACTACTGTGAAACATGCGGACTTCAAACCCGCCGGTCAAATGCGTCCGGCTCGGTACGCCTTCGTAGTTGGACGGCTCGTAATAACCTCCCAATCGGAGCCGCAATCGGCCGGGCAAAGTTTCGAGCTCTGCGCCCAACCGAATGCTGGTGGTGCGATCAGTTCCGACGGGTTGTATTGTCTGGGCCAACACCGATTCCACGCCCACTGCGTTCTCGCTGGGCGCTGTAAAGAGCAAATCACTGGCCACTAGCAATTTGTGATCTTTCCAGAACGGCGCCGACTCGAACGCATAGGACACGCCCACCCCAAAAGTCGCGGGCAAGATCACTTGCTGCGGAACGATCAGGCCGTTTACGGTCACCGGGCTGCCGCCTGTATCGTTGAGTGACTGACTGGAACTGATGGATGAGGAATACGCAGCGCCGAGCCGGAAGGGTCCGCGTTCCGGGTTCCACACGCCGCCCACGTCCCAACCGACGCCGGAGAGTTTCCCGAGCGTCGTATCAAATGTCTTGGTGCGCAGCTTGGTCGTCGTGGCGCGTAACCCGACACCCATTGTCAATTCACGATCAAAAAACTGCCGGCCCAATGCCAGGGAGGTGACACTCAAGACATATTCATTTTGCTTACCATCGGGGCCATCAAGTGCGAGGATTTCGGCGTTGTTCAATACACCTACCCCCCAAGCCCCATATTGGCCCATTAGTCCGAGGGAACGTATGCGGTGGGTCTTGTAGTCCGGCGGTGATTGGCCGTTGTTGTCGAAGTCTTTACTCTTTAAGTCGTTCAGACCGGCGGTCCAGTCCCAATCAAATCTTGTTGTTGAACGTTCCAGGCGAAACGCCACCCCTGCGGGATTGGAATTAAGGGATGTGATGCCTTCGGCCACGCCGATGTACGCCCCACCCAACGCCACTTGCCGGGCCGAACCCAAAATGGGACCTTGCCGCAGATCCAGGTTGTAATTGTTGTTCAGGATCGGAGGGCCAATGATTTCGCTGCGCACCTGCGCGCAAAAAAGCGACATCATCATCAGTAATAGATAGGATCTTGATTTCAAATTCGTCTGGATCGTGTGTACTGGTGAGTATGTCAGCCTGGAGAAGTTCGATGATGGGGTCTGCAATATTTGCTTTGAGCCGCCAGAGATGGGACGACTGCATTTTCATTTCGAGGAGGAATAATGTTTCCTTCCCGCGCGAGATACATATTCACGCCCATCGATCCAGATCAGAACCGGAATGTCGCACCCAGCAGCGGTCCGCTTAAAGCGAGACTCTGAATGAGTTGATCGCCCCTCTGGCCGTAGTAGAGGTGCCGGTAGGCCAAGCGACACGTCACCCCGGCCGAAGGCGTAATCCAAGCCCGCAAGTCCCTGCCAGATGGGGGTGAATGAACCCGTGCCGCGAATACGGAAAGGATTTTCAACCGTACCACGCTTCCCGGGAGGCCTCAAGCCTGGGTGGTGGGCGGTGCGAAATTGAGAAGCGGTCGCGAAGGTACCTGGGGGCAGCCACGCCGAGCGTGGAGCGCGATGACGAGTGGGTGGTCGGCTGGGACCGGGGGGGCCGCGTGCGGGTATATGGGAGCGATGGCAGTTTGAGATGCCTGATAGCAGACGGTCGTGAACTACCGCTGTGAGTCGAAAACTGACGATCGATGAGGCTCTCCGTCAGGCGGCTTGCCCGTGAAATGGAGGGGCGCTCGCTGAAGCTCGATAAGGATCCTCAGCGCGCAGACCGCGCCAGCAACTCCACGAGGTAGTCCTTCCACAACGTCGCATCGTTGACGCTGGCGTGACCGCGTGTGCGTTCACTTGCGGGCACAAGTACGTATTTTCCCTGCGCGAGGCGCTTGATGGCGCCCTCCATGATGCCGAGCCCAGGCGGGTTGCGCTCGTCATCTTCGAAATTGACTGCCGTAACCGCGGCGTGGATGTTCTGCAATCCCGGTGCGGGATCGTAATCGCGCGAAGCATCCCACGCGTACACCAGATCGTTTGCGTCGGCGTTCAGCATGCGCTGCTGTACCATACGGTCGAGCAGCCGGTCGGTGGTTTCCTGCGACGGCGCTTCCTGATAAAACTGCTTCGTGCTGCCGGCGCTGATCGCTACCATCCGCAGTGCGGTGACCAGCCCCTGCGGCTGTTTCTCGTAATTGCCTTCATTCCACTCCGGATCGTTGCGGATCGCGTCGACGATCAACCGCCGCTCCATGCGGTTTCGGCCGGCGATCTGCGCGGGCAGACAAACCAGCGGCAGTACCGCGTCCATGAACTCCGGGTGATTTTCCGACCACATCCAGGCGTGCATGCCGCCCATGGATACACCGACGACAATCCGCAGATGGTCCACGCCCAGACCCTCGGTAACCAGGCGATGCTGCGCCTTGACCATGTCGGTGTATCCGTAACGCGGGAATTTCGCACGCAAGCCATCGCTCGGCTTGCTCGACTTACCGTGGCCGATGCTATCCGGAACGATGATGAACCAGCGTCCCGCATCCAATGGCTGGCCGCTGCCGAACAGCTCTCCGGCAAAACTATCGGTCAGAAAACCCGCGCCCCTGCCATTCGTGCCGTGCAACAGCAGCACCGCGTTGGTAATGCGCCCATCCGCGTTTCGCGCCGGCGTGCCAAGCGTGAAGTAGTGCAATTTAAGTTCAGGCAGCGCTTCGCCGGTGGCGAAGCGGAAATTGCGGACGACGAAGTCGCCCTGCACCGGCTCAGGATACGGCGCCGCTTGTGCCGCAACGGCGAACAAGAAAACAAGACTAAAGAGTCGGGCCACAGAGGTCACAGAGGTCACAGAGAAAAACCCGAAGTAAAGACAATTCGCAGCGCGGGCAATATCACGACTGTACATCCGTCATCGAAAAATCCAATTGCAACTCCTGGCTTCGGTCCTTGCTACCCGGCGCTTTTCTCTGTGACCTCTGTGTCCTAAAAGGGTACTCCCACGTGCTACGCACGTAGGGTATCTGTGGCTAACGTCCTTCTTTGTCGTCTTAAACGCCTGAGTTACGCAGTCGGGCGTTGGGTTTCCTTGGTGGTGACGCGGAACAGCGTGCGCGGATAGGCGGGATCGGTCAGCGTCGCCGAATGCAGCACGGAGGCATTGTCCCATACCACGACATCGCCCACGCCGTAGCGCATGCGGTACTGGTATTTCGGCTGGGTGGAATGGGCCGCCAGCTCTCGCAACAAGCTGATGCCTTCCTCGTCGGGCATGCCCTCGATCGCGAACGAAGTCCCGGATACCGCATACAACGCCTTGCGGCCGGTATAGGGGTGGCGGCGCACCAGCGGATGGCGGATCAGAAACGCGCCGCGCTTTTCCTTTTGCTCCTGGGTCGGCGCGAACGCGGAAGTACGCGAAGCCTGATCGAGATCGTCACGGTTGCCGTAGATGTTGAGCGTACCCAGTCCGTCGATGCGCTTCCTCATCGCATCAGGCAGATCCGCGTAGGCCTGCTCCTGATCTGCGAACAGCGTATCGCCGCCGACCTTCGGGACTTCAACCGAATACAGCACCGTGGCCCGCGCCGGAATTTCCAGATAGGAATAATCGGTATGCCAATAGGTGCCGCCGTCCGCCAGCCCGACTGGCTTGCCGTCCGTCTTCACGTTGGACAGGACCAGGATGTCGCTGTACGCGGGATGATGAAACTGGTCGAGCACATGCGGCTCGGGTGGGCCGAAGCGTTTTGAAAACTCGATTAAGGACGCCGGCTGGAGATTCTGTCCGCGGATGGCGAGTACGTGGTGGCGATGCAGCGCATCGCGTACTTCAATGAACGCCGCATCGGACATGGGCTGCGAAAGATCGAGGCCGTCAATGTCGGCGCCCATGCAGGACGAAGAATTTCCGACACCGATCACGTTTGCCTCATTCATTTCACGAACGCGGGCATCAGCCAGCGCGGCAACGCCAGTATCGCCTCGGGAAACAGGATCACGAAGGTCAGCACACCGAGCATCGGAACCAGCAGTACCAGAACATCCTTGAGCGCTTCGCGGATCGTGACTTTGCCGAGCGAACAGGCGATCATCAGACACAGGCCGTAAGGCGGCGTCACCAATCCGAACGCGATCGAGATCACGCCGATGATCGCAAAATGGATCGGATGCATGCCCACGCTCGCAGCAAGTGGGGCGAGGATGGTGCCAAGGATGATGATCGCGGGAATGGCATCGATGAAGCAGCCAATGACCAGAAACGAGCCGGCCACGATGAATCCCACACTGACCGGCCCTCCACCCCATCCCGACACCCAGTTCACGAATACCTGCGGCACGTGAAAGTAGGCCAGCAGCCAGCCAAACGCCGAAGCAGTACCGATGCAGAACAGGGATATCGCGGCGAAACGCGCGGATTCATAAAGTACGGTTGGAATCTCGCGGACGCCTACCGTGCGATAGACCACTGTGCCCAGCAGCAAGGCGTAGATCACGGCGACTACCGAGGCCTCGGTCGGGGTGAAGAAACCGCCCACGATGCCGCCGACGATGATTGCCGGGGTGGCCAGCGGCAGCAACGCCTGCAACAGGGCCAATCCGAATTCCGCCAGAGTGGCCCGGGCGTAGATCGGGTAATTCCTCAGCCGGGCGTAGATCACGACGACGACCATCAGCGACAGGCCGATCATTACGCCCGGCAGTACGCCGGCGAGAAACAGTCCGCCGATCGACACCGAGATCACGCCGCCCCAAACCACCATCAGGATGCTGGGTGGAATGATCACCCCCATCACCGACGCGCACGCCGTCAGCGCTACGGTAAAGCGCGCATCGAAGCCCTGCTTCTTCATCGCCGGTATCAGCACGCCGCCGACGCCCGCCGTCTCGGCGGTGCTGGAGCCGGAAATGCCCGCGAACAGCATGCTGACCACCACGTTGACGTGACCCAGTCCGCCCGGGAGGTGCCCGACCACGGTACGCGCCAGTCTGATCAGTTTCTCGGTTATCCCCGCCGCGTTCATCAGGTTGGCCGCCAGCAGAAAGAACGGGATGGCGAGGAGCAGGAACGAGTTGTAGGACTTGAGCATCTCGTTGAGCAGCAAGAAAGGGGTCAGCCGCTCGTCGATGAAAAATACCGGCACGCACGCCAGGCCCAGTGCAAATGCCACCGGCACCCGCAGAAGCAACAGCACGAAAAACATGCCGAACAGGATCAGCGCCACCTGGAAGCTACTCATCGCGGCCCCTGCGGTAAAGCTGCATGTCCTTCCACAACTTCTCAATTAGGAAAATCGTGTAGGCAAGACCGGCGAGCGGCCAGGCTATGTGGATCGCGAGCATGTTGAGTCCCGTGAGTTCGGATTCCTGGTTATAACCGAACAGAGAGAATTCGTAGCCGAACCACACGAAGGTCAATGCAACCAGCAGCATCATGGCATGGCGCACCATGCGCATGAGTGCCTGGCCGTGCGCCGTTTTCGGTTGCGACAGGACTTCCAGGTCGAAATGCGTGTCGTCGCGCACCGCGATCATCGAGCCGAGCATGATGATCCAGATGAAGCACAGTCGCGCCGCCTCCTCGGTCCAGATATAGCGCGGGACGAATCCGGTAAAGCGCGACAGGATCTGCATGCACACCGGCAGGATCAGCAATCCCATCAGCAGCGTGAGCAGGATTTGCAGTCCGCGGTAGAAGACGTCGATAGATTTTTTCAAATGAAAACCTCAACGCAGAGGCGCAGAGAACGCAGAGTTCGCGGAGAAATGACAAGGGCAATTCAGATTGAACGAACAACCGCGTCGAATCTCTTCTGCCGTGTCCTTCTTCCCCGAGTGTATGGTTCTCTCTGCGTCCTTTGCGTCCTCTGCGCCTTTGCGTTGGGTGTTGATCTTATCTTTACTTAATGGCGTTGATGCGGGCCAGCACGTCTTCGGCGCCGACTTCCTTCGCATACATCTGCTTGATCGGCTCGGCGAGTTTGAGCAGCTGATCGCGGTCGACAAATACATAGGTCTTCAGCTTGCCTTCCTTCTCCAGGCGCTGCAGCCGGGCCTGGTCTTCGCTCGACTCGAGATTGCGTCCGTAAGCGCCGGCCTCGCGCCCGGCCTTCACGATCGCATCCTGCAGTTCCTTCGGCAGGCGACGGAAGGTCTTGCCGGAAAAACAGACCGGGCGCACGGTGATGGCATGGCGCGTCAGTGAAATATGCGGGCCTACTTCATAGAACTTCATCTGCTCCAGTCCGGCCGCCTCGTTTTCCGCGGCCTGGATCACGCCGGTCTGGATCGCGTTATAGACTTCTGTATACGCGATGACGGTAGGCGAGGTGGTAATAGCCTGGAACATTTTGGTCTGCACCGGGGCACCCATGACGCGGATGCTCAGGCCCTTGAGCTCCTGCATGTTGCGCACCGGCTTGTTCACGATCAGATTACGGGTGCCGCCGCCGGCATACCCCAGGATCATCACATCGGCGCGTTTCGCCACCTCATCGGCGATCGGCTTGAGCGCGTCGCCGTCCAGCACTTTGTGCCATTGGTCGAGGTCGCGGAACAGGAAAGGCATGTCCATCAGCGGCGCCGACTTGGCGAAAGTGGACATGTGCGAAGGCGAAACGATGGCGTAGTCCACCGAGATGCCCTGGCTCAGGTAGGCGAAATAATCCTTCTCGGTGCCCAGTTCGCTGTTGCGGTGCAGGACGAAATTGACCGGCTTGCCATAGTACTTCCTGACCAGCTCCTCGAACTTGAGCAGCGTCTTGTTGAAGGCGTGCTCGTCGTTGAATTGGACCGCGCCATGCAACGTAATCGTCTCGGCGTGGACTGCTGACGACGTGATGGCAAACGCGAGCATTACCGCTAAGACGAAGCGCATGACGGTATTCATGTTGATCCTTTTGTAAGGGGAGAGGGACGAGGGGCGAGGGATGAGGGGATTAATACAGGTTTTCCTGATTTCCCCTCGCCCCTCGTCCCTCTCCCCTCGTCCCTGAAATTACCGGTGAAAATACGTGACTTTGCCGAGCACTTCCTGATTGACCACGCTCTTCGGCACACGCCCCGCGGCGAGGTCGCGGCAGGCGCCGAACACGCTCGCCGCGATAGTGTTGATGCACTCGTCGGTCAAGCAGATGTGATGCGGTGTGACTACGATATTGTCCAGCTTGAGCAGGGGATTGTCGGGCGAGACAGGTTCCTGCTCGAAAACATCGATGCCGGCGCCCGCGATGCGATGGCTGGACAATGCCTCGTATAACGCCTTCTCATCGACGATCGGGCCGCGCGCGGTATTGATGAAATACGCGCTCGGCCTCATCAGGGAAAACTGGCGCGCGCCGACCAGCTTGCGGGTCTCGTCGCTGAGCGGGCAGTTCACGCACAGAAAATCAGATTCGCGAAACAGCGTATCCATGTCGACCAGCTTCACGCCGAGCGGCGCAACCGATTCCTGGGTCACGTAAGGATCGCAGGCCAGGTACTTCATGCTGAACGGCGCGGCGAGGCGGAACAATTCGGCGCCGATGTTACCGACCCCGATCGAGCCCAGCACGCGTCCGGACAGTCCGGTGCCGAAGTGGTTCATGCGCTCGCCCCAGCGGCCTTCGCGGGTGATGCGGTCCTTGACCATCACCTTATGCGCCAGGATCAGGATGAAAGTCAGTGCCGAGGTTGCCACCGGACGGCGCACACCGTCGGGCGTAATGGCCAGGATTACACCGTTCTCGGTGCAGGCCGGCACGTCGACGGTATCGTAGCCCACACCGAAACGGGCGATCAGCTTGAGTTTGCGGTTCGGGCCGGATACGGTTTTGCGCGTGACTTTGGCCAGCATCACTGCAAGCGCGTCGTACTTCGCGGCGGTTTCCGGGGTCAGTTCGGCTTCGATTTCGGGCAGGAATTCATAATCGATGCCCGCGTCCCGCAGGATCTTGAAGGCGGACTCGTCGAAGATCGGCTTGCCGTCGGGCTTTAGATTGTCGCGGGTGATTCCGACCCGGAACTTGCCTTGAGCCATTGTCTCCTCCTTGGATGCGCCGGCCCTTGTTCGAAGCGCGCGCCGGTCGCCTGTCGATCGATTACTTCTTCTTCGTTTTGCCCTTTTCAGACGTCTCAAGCGCTTCCAACGTGGCCATACCCTGCTTCAGGGCGCCTTGCAGCAGCATCGAATCGATGCCCACGGCAAACAAGCGGAAACCCTTGTCCCAGTAGTCGCGGCTCCATTGATCGTCGCCGGTGGCGCAGGCGAGGACCTTGCCGTGCTTTCTCGCGGCAGCGGTCATTTTCGCAATGGCCTTGATGTATTTCGGATGATCGAATTGCGCGGGTATGCCGAGGAAGTTTGTCAGATCGAAATGGCCGAGCCAGAGCACATCCACGCCCGGAACCGCCGCGATCTCCTCCACGTTCTCTATGCCCTCGGCGGTTTCGATCAGGCACATGACCAGCGTGCGCTCGTTGGCGATCCTGATCTTGTCGGCGACGCTGCCGCCGATGTAGTCGTCCGAGGCAAATCCGAATGCTGCGCCTCGCCGTCCGGCCGGAGGATATCGCGTGCAGGAAACGATATGACGCGCCTCTTCGGCCGAGCCGACCATCGGCGCCATGATGCCCATGACGCCGAGATCCAGCGCGCGCGAGATGTAGTGATATTGATTCGCCGGCACCCGCGCCATCGGCACGAGATCGAGCCCGCGGCACAGGGCAGCCTGCTCCTTGAGCGTTTCGTAGCTGGTACCTGCGTGTTCCATGTCGACCAGCAGGAATTCCGCGCCGCAGGACTTCACGATCTGTGGCAGACCGGGAACCAGGAATTCCCAGCCGAAGGCGCCGAAGACGGGCTTGCCAGCGAGGAGTTTCGTTTTTACGGGGTTGGTACGCATGGTTCAGCACCTTTGGTGTGGAAAGGCCGTGACGCCGTGACGAACGTGACGGCGTGACGACGCAAATTCTTTCGCTACAAATTGCGCATGCCTTTGCATGTCAAATTTTGAACGAGACTCAAAAATATCAACGACGTCAGTACGTAGTCTGTTCTACCCCGTCACGACCGTCACGTCGTCACGATCGTCACGGCCCTTACGCATGAAACTTCCCGACCCACGCCGGATGCCGCAGCACTTCTGTGTCCACGATCATGTGCGGTTTGCGGCCGTGCGCCAGATCCACTGCCGCCTTGAACGCACTCTGGCCGAGCAGGCTCATGCATTCGTCCGTATGGCAGATAGCATGCGGGGCGACGATCACGTTGTCCATCTTCAGCAGCGGATTGTCGGGCGAAACCGGTTCCTGCTCGAACACGTCGATGGCGGCGCCGGCGATGCGATTGTTCTTCAGCGCATCGATCAGTGCCGACTCCACGACCACCGGCCCACGCGCGGTGTTGATGAAATACGCACTTGGCTTCATCAGCGCAAACTCCCTTGCGCCGATGAGGCCCCGTGTCTTGTCATCGAGCAGCGTATTGATCGAGATGTAGTCCGACTGTCTGAGCAGCGTGTCCTTGTCGACCATGGTCACGCCGAGCGATGCCACGGCCGATTGCGGGACGTTGGGATCGCAACCCAGCAACTTCATCCCGAAGGGCTGCACGAGCTTGAAGATTTCCTTGCCGATGTTACCCACCCCGATCACTCCGAGCGTGCGTCCCATCAACCCGCTGCCGAGGTAGTTTCCTTTTTCGGCCCAGCGCCCTTCGCGCGTCAGTCTGTCCTTGAGGAACATGCGGTGCGCGAGCGCGAGCACGAAGCCGATCACGCTGGCGGCCACCGGCCGGCGCACGCCGTCAGGCGTGATGGTCAGCAGCACGCCTTTCTCCGTGCAGACAGCCACGTCGACAGAATCGTAGCCGACGCCAAAGCGCGCGATCAGCTTGACCTTGCGGTTGGCGCCCGACAAGGTCTTGCGCGTGACTTTCGCCGACATCAGACAGATTGCGTCGTAGGTATCGCCATATTCCGGCGGCAATTCCGCCGCTTTCTCCGGCAGAAACTCCCATTCGACCGCCGGGTCTTCGAGCACCTTGAACGCTTCTTCACCGAATATCGTGCCGTTCGCGGTAATTGCATCGCGGGAAATACCGATTTTGAATTTGGCCACCGAAGGTATCCTTGTCAGTTCTTGCTCAGCACTCAGTACTGAGCACACAGTACTGTTTTCCGCAGCCTACATGGCCGAGGAAAACGCCCCGTCCGTCACCAGAATATGTCCATTCACGAAAGATGCTTCGTCCGAAGCGAGAAACACGGCAACCGGACCGATCTCGTCAAGTCTGCCCCAGCGGCCCGCCGGGGTGCGTTTGCAGACCCAATCATTGAATTCCTTGTTCTGGATCAGCGCAGTATTCATCTCGGTGGCGAAATAGCCGGGCGCAATCGCATTCACGGTCACATTGTGAGGCGCCAGTTCGATTGCCAGCTCGCGCGTGAGCGCGTGAACCGCGCCTTTGCTGGCGATATAGGCGGAAATCGTAGGCCTGGCAAGAATGGCACTGACCGACCCGGTCATGATGATGCGGCCGCGCTTCGCCGGGATCATCACTTTCGCGGCTTCCTTGGCAAGCGACCAGACCGCGGTAAGGTTGGTTGCGATTACTCGCTCGAAATCGGCCGCGTCGAATTCGGTGATCGGCTTGCGGTGCTGGATGCCGGCATTCGCGACCAGGATGTCGAAGCGGCCGTGCTTCTTTACCGCCGCCTGGATGCAGGCGCCGCCAGCCGCGTGATCGGTGACGTCGAAGGCTGCTGCCTCGCCTTTCAGGCCCTTTGCCGCAAGTTCCTTGACGCGCTCCCTCAGCACCGATTCATCGCGCGCATTCAGGATCACATGCGCGCCCGCCGTTGCCAGCGACTGCGCCATCGCCCAGCCCAGCCCACGCGATGCGCCGCTGACGAGGGCAACCTTGCCGCTCAGATTGAACATCTCTCCTCCCGTTGGGTTAAAACCCAAACTCATTTGCCACAGAGGTCACAGAGAAAATCTACTAGGTGATCTCCAAACCTGCGAGTCATTCGCTGACGTGGTTGGCGTATCTCGCCCGCAAAGTCACCCACTAATACTTGATCCCGCTTTGCTTTCCTCTGTGTCCTCTGTGCCCTCTGTGGCAAAGATCTTTTAGCTCTTCAAGGCATGTACTGTCCGCCGTTGACTTCCAGGATCTGTCCGGTCATGTAGCCGCTGAGTTGCTCGGAGGCGAGAAACAGGAAGGCGCCTGCGCATTCGTCGGCAGTGCCGAGCCGGTTCATGGGAATGCTGGCCTTGAAGCTTTCGAGCATCTGCGGCGTGGAGTAACGATCGTGGAACGGTGTCGTGATGACACCCGGCGCTACGGCATTCACGCGGATCTTGTCCTTGACCAGTTCCTTGGCGAGGCCATGCGTAATGGTGCTGACGAAGCCCTTCGATCCCGCGTAGAGCGATGCCCCCGGCCCACCGCCATGACGTGCCGCGACGGAGGTCACATTGATAATGGCGCCGCCACCGCCCTGCTTGCGCATGTGTTGCGCGGCCGCGGCGGTACACATCATGGTCGATCGCACATTCAGATTTACGACCTGCTCGAATAATTCGTCGGTAACGGTTTCGATCGGTGCGCGCTGCACCAGTCCGCCAGCGTTGTTGATCAGCACGTCGATACGGCCAAAACCAGATACTGTCTTGTCGACGATCTGCTTGCAGATCGAGGAGTCGGTCACATCGCCACCGACCAGCAACGCCTTGCCACCGGCCCTCTCCACCTGCGCCGCGACTTTCTCGGCTTCGACCTTGCTCTTGTTGTAGTGGACCGCGACTTTCGCGCCGTTCCGGCCGAATGCAACCGCCGCGGCTGCGCCGATGCCGGTGCTGGCGCCGGTGATCAGAACGACTTTATTCTTCAGATCTTCGATCACTTCTCCCCCTTAGAATTTTTCACCGCAAAGACGCAAAGGACGCGAAGAAGGGCAAGATGGTTCAATGGGGAAAAGTGAATACATCCGCCGATTGATGTGATGAAAAAGTCGGCTGGAGTCCGATTGGCCACCTATGCCGTTTATGGTCGATCTCCTTTGCGTCCTTTGCGTCTTTGCGGTGAAAATGGACTTTACGGCAACAAGACTGTCGAGCCGGTGGTCTTGCGGCTTTCGAGGTCGCGATGCGCCTGGGCGGCATCCTGCAGTTTGTAAGTCTGGTTGACCTCGATCTTGACCTTGCCTGACTTGACGACGTCGAACAAATCCTTCGCGGCGGCTTCCAAATCCTCGCGCCGGGCAGTGTAGGTCATCAGCGTCGGGCGCGTGACATACAGCGAGCCCTTCGCCGCAAGCAGGTTGAGGTCGAACGCGGAAACGGGACCGGAACCGTTGC
>Ga0137438_1000060_pt1 | contig 15630 bp, 22 predicted proteins | sample EasRivERMGT157_2_FD_102327 | JGI IMG/M metagenome (GOLD analysis project Ga0137438, IMG submission 102327) | Soil microbial communities from meander-bound floodplain in the East River, Colorado, USA - East River MetaG ERMGT157_2 | ecosystem: Environmental > Terrestrial > Soil > Floodplain ... | reverse complement strand
ATATTAAGTAAACGCGGACTATAAATTTCAGCTTACAACGCCATTCAGAAAGTTTACTTTTTGATGAGACAAGCGGCAAAGCAATCGGGCTGGACGAATGCCGTCCAGCCCGATTTTGTTATTTTATTTCGTCCTGAGCGGAGCGAGGAGCGCTTGTTGCGACGAACGCAGACGAAGGACAGCGCACCATACTCGAAGGACAACGCTTCGACTACGTTCGGACGATGGAGCCGTCCTCACTCCGCTCATATTATCCCGATGCAATTCGGGAGCGCGGAGGTTGACATTATTGTCTTTTATACGGTCTAAAGTATTCGACGGTGTAGTTGCCGACCAGCCAGGCGAACCCGGCGAGCACTGCGGTGACGATCCATTTTACGATTGTGATCATAACGAACTCCTTAATTGCATCAAGAAAAATCGGAACGATATATACTAGACGAAGATTCTGGAAAAAGGTACTGCATAATATCTTGCAATTTCGTGAGAATTATCTAAAGTCTTTATATAAACAGCCCATCGAAATAACTCGATGAGCTGTTTTAGGAATAAGGAATTAATCCGTCACCGTGACCGGGTCTTCGGCGTGTTCTTCGTTCCATTTGGTGATGAGTTCATCGCTGGTCTTGCCGATATGCTCACGGTTGATGATCTTGCCACTGAAGACGCCCGCCATGTTTATACCGGCATTCAAAGCAGTGTCAGCACGGAAGGAGATGGCGAAGTAGCCATCCAGATCAATGGTGGGCGTGAAGGTGCCCAACCCATCCACTTTGACGGCGCGTCCGGCGCGGCAGAACTCGATAACCTGGTCGCGGACTTCTTTGACGGCTTGATCGACAGTGCCTTCGACCAGACTCGTGGCGCGTGTGATACAGCGCGGATAAGCTCTGGCTTTTGAACAGTGTTGCCCTGCTCGATGCGTGGGCGGTAGGAATTGACTGCCTTGATTCTTGGTGCCATATATAGGCCTCCTGAGATAAAATTTTGTCGTACCATTAGGGTTGTGCATGTGATTGCTTTCCCGCTTGGGGTGTTGACATTGACGCCATTATAAAAAAAGAAATTCATTTTGTGTTTTGCGTTCTTGTTAATTTTTGTGATTCCCTATAAGGAATCCTTTTCCGATTTGTTAGAGTTGATCTTTATGGCTCTACCTTCTTAAAAAATTGAGTGGTTCAGTTTCCTTATAGGGAGTGGTTAACTTCCTGCAAGAGATTGAGTCGATTCCTACAAGGAAACGTACCAATCCCTACGAGGAATCGACTCGTTTCTTTATAGGAATCGCAGAGCTTCCTTATAGGAAATTGGGTAAAGGCTTATATGGAATCTAACTGCCGTATTTGTAACGAATTTCACCTTGCATGGATGTGGTTTTTCCTGTATCCTTAACCTAACGCGTCCAGACTTTCATCCCACAGGGGAAATATGCCCCGTAAACTCTCCGAAGAACGCACCCGCAAGGAAATGAAGGTCCCACCGTTTGCTGGTGGGATCGACCCGCAGTTGGAACAGGCGGGTTGGTATTTGCGTGACCATTCAAAGGTGAAGATCGAAATAACTGCCTGCCCCGATGCTCTTTTCGGGGTGGATGGCTACGATGCCGAGCCATGGAATGGGGTGAGTGATTATTGTTTGTACCGCGAAAATGGGGAAGTTTTGGCGGTGGTCGAAGCCAAGAAGACTGCGGTGGATGTCCGCTTAGCAGAAGCGCAACTCACTCACTACGTCACCGAAATTGAAAAGCACCAATCTTTCAGACCGTTTGGCTTTTTAGCGAATGGACTTGAAATCTATTTTGTAGATATTGGTGTGTCTGCAAAGCGCGAAGTGTTCGGTTTCTTCACGCGCGAAGATCCGGAAAACCTGCTGTATATTCGTCAGAATGGCAAGCCGCTGAGTTCCGTTGACATCAACACCGCCATTGTTGACCGTTCTTATCAGCACGAAGCGATTCGCCACGAAGAACTAATATAAAGCTCATTATCAAGAAAGGATTGCTACATGATCACATCATCCCTCTTCATTGGTCGTAGAACCGAATTGGAATACTTTCAAATGGTTCTTGCGCAATCATCCTTTTCTCAGAATATTGGAGGCGGATTCGCACGAATTTTTAAGTCTCGCGTATTTCTTCCTTTTGGCATTGGTGGGATTGGGAAAACCGAGCTAGCAAAGCAATGTCTCCGCTTGGCACAGGATGCTGGCTGGTCAACTTTAATGATAGATTGGGACCGTACAGATTGTAGACCAGTCGAACCACAAGACCTGATGAACACGATAGCCAATTCAATAAGAGATCTTGCAGGTGAGAAAGCTATAGCGCCATATTTAAACGACTTTAAACGCGCAGCTCCGGTACAGGATAAAGTACATCGGTATAGAGCTGAACATCCAGATGAATGGCAAAAATTAATCAACTTTGCTCAGGCTGCCACCACAGCAATGCCTGATTTACAGACAAAAGTGATTGTAGCAGCAGCAACTACAACACTAAATATGGGTCCACAAGTCTTGGCTAAAGCCTATGATTTGCTAGTAGACCAGATGATAGAGCGAAAAGCGCTTAAGGATGCTAATGAAGCATTGTTATTTAGGAATGCCAATTCTCTTCTGGCGCGTCATCTTGTGCAATCCATAATTGACATCGCCGTTGCTAATCATCTTGTGCTATTGCTAGATACTGGTGAAGTACTTTCGTTAGCGCTAGAAGAATTCTTGCGTGATTTGATTGTATGCCCAGCTGTTGGACACGGATCAGGTTTGATTTTTATCATTTCGGGCAGATATGATCAATATCGAGAACGCCAGATTGAAGACTCAGGTGGTAACCTTAAGCGTGTCAAAGGTTATGCGGATCAACTCACCGATCCCCCGCCAGTAACTTGGTCATTGTCTTTATTTACAGATCCAGAGGTAGCAGATTACCTCCGGGCTGCGGGAATAAAAACTTCACCTGACCTTATAACCTATGTTCAAGAGGTAACTCGTGGGGTTCCAGCTGCATTGCAATTGCTTACTGAAGCAATTTTCAAACTTGGACCTGACCGCATACGCAAAGATTTCCCCCCAAAAGACCCAACTGAGTTTGACACATCTGAAATGGTTATTCTAGTGGTTAGGCGCTTCCTACGTTATTGTATTGATAAACCATCTGATGAATATCGATTGCGCGCCCTGGCTTTTCTGCGCAAGCGCGACGATGCAGCTTTACGCGCTATATGGGAATTAACTGCGGAAGAGCGTCCTCGTGATATTTTAACTGACCTTGAGGCACGATATGGTTTTATTCAACCAGGTGGCGCTTTGCACGATGTAGTACGCCAGTTTCTTCGCGAGAGTATGCGCATTGATGACCGTGATACAGCGCAACACTTAAGTCAATTAGCTATAAATTACTTTTCTCGTCTTTGGGAAGATGAAACCGCTAACTTGACATCTCTTATCCAACGTTTTAATGACAATCGCTGGCTGGATTTGACTCGAGATTTTCTTAATTCATTGTGTTGGAATCATAACGAGCGAATCGCTTTGCGTTTTTTGGTGGCACGCGTGATAGAGGCACATTTATTCAATTCAAGTGTCGCCAAAGGTTTTCTAGACCAAGTTGATGAGTTTAAGAATGCTCCTAATTGGTGGGGGGACAATTCAAAACGACACATTCAAAACTTGGTTCAAATGATTGGTTTAAACCAGAAAGAGGCTTTATCGGGCTTAAGTGCATTATTTCAGGACGCCGCCTTACTGGGTTTAAGTGATATGCATCAGACGATTTTGCATATATTCCGAGCTAATAATCTTCTTGCTCAGGGAAAAAGAGATGAAGCGTTTGCTGCTTGTCAAAGCGCTCACAGTCCATCACTAACTGATGAATCTTTGCGTCATCGTCTCGCACAAATGTATATAGAAGTAGGTCAAGAGCTCGATTCACATGACCAGGCAAAGCTTTCATTGGATTGCGATTCTCGCGCAATTGAATTGTCGCCAAAATATTATCTGCCCTATTTGCGTCGTGGACGCACATACGCGCATGTTATCAGGGATTACGCTTCTGCGTTTGCCGATTTTGCTAAGGCAATAGAAATACAACCAGAAGAACCGCTGAGTCGCATTTGTCGTGGATGCGTTTATCGTAGTCTTCATAATTATTCTGATGCTATCAACGATCAGACTAAGGCAATTGAGCTTGCTCCTTTTGAATCCTATAGTTACGAAAATCGTGGAAAGACTTATATAGAGGAGGAAAATTTTCCTGCCGCCATTTCCGATTTCACTAAAGCTATTGAGCTTAAACCAACAGATAGCGATAACTATTTTAATCGTGGAAGTATTTACTACACACTTGAAGATTATTCTGGTGCACTTGCGGACTTCACTAAAGCTATTGAACTAAAGCCAGAGGACAGCAATCCTTATTTGTTACGCGGGCAAGCCTACGATGCTCTAAAGGACTATCCTGCTGCCCTCGCGGATTTTTCCAAAGCTATCGAACTCAAGCCCGAAGATGGCGATAACTATCATCTCCGCGCACATACACATCAATCACAAAACGATATTTCTACAGCAATAACTGATTTTACCAACGCTATCACATTGAATCCCACAATAAGTAGTCATTATCACTGTCGAGGACAGTGCTACACTTTACTTAAAGATCATGCAGCAGCGCTAGCAGACTTCTCAAAAGCCGTTGAACTTGATCCAGGGAAGAGCCTCTACTACTCTGCACGCGGGGCTGTTTATGTTACTCTCAACGATTATTCCAGAGCTCTTTCAGACTATTCCAAAGCCATTGAACTCAAGTCTGAAGACAGTGGTAATTACTATAATCGTGGAGGTATTTACTATGTTATAAACGATTATCCCCTGGCACTCGCAGATTTCTCAAAAGCTGTCAGCCTCCAGCCAGGAGAAAGTGCCTACTACTACGCCCGTGGGCTTATTTACTCAATTCTCAAGGATTTTCCTAGCGCACTTACAAATTTTTGCAAATCTATTGAACTCAAACCAGAAGATGGCGACAATTACCTTAATCGTGGAGACGTTTATTATGAATTAAAGGATTATCCCGCAGCACTTGCAGACTTCACAAAATCTATTGAACTCGAGCCAGAGAAAAGCAGCCAGCCTCAAAATCATCTTTTCTTAAATTGGTTATATCTTTCTTCCCCAGTTCTTCTTTTAGCTTAGCTGATAAAGATAGTTCGTTCGGCGAGTTTATGAAGACGGCGGAGTGCAAGATCAATAAGGCGAGTCTGTTGATCGAGGCACATGCAGATCAGCAACAGAATCAGGATGTGCAGGGCGATCTGTATGAGTATCTGTTGAACAAACTGAGCGCGGCGGGACGCAAAGGACAGTTCCGCACGCCGCGGGTTGAGGGTCTGCGGGGGCAGATGTCCGAGTTCACGCGGCAGGTGGAGGGGTTGTTTGAGTCCCTGTTGATTGAGAGTTTTGGAGGAGATCATTAATGAACAAAAAGATCGAGATGAATAAATTCCACGAAATTGAATTAGAGAAGTCATTCGATTTGATACAAACAAGCCAAAATCTACGTATACAAGTTGGTATCTTTTTTGCGACAGCAAATCTAGGAGCGCTCAGTATTGGTGTTTCACAAGAAAAAGCTGTGTTTTTCGTTTTTGCTGCAATATTGTTCTGGGTAATGATGATTATTGACGGCGCAATTCGCTCGATGATAGTACACGCTTATTATCGTGTGATTCACATTCATAAACTTTATGTGAAAGGCGATGGTACCTTCTCTCCATATATTTATGGTCGACTGGCGAGCGCGGTTATGGAGATTTCAAATATCAAGGACGAAAGCGAACAATTGAGAGTAATTAGAACCTCACTTTTTAGGATTAGAAATAGATATGGATTCTGGCTACCAATTCTTATAAGCGTTCTCGAGATAGCAGCAGGTTTGTTTTTATGGATGGCGCTTGGATGGACTCTTATCTAAACTTTGCGGGCGTGGTGGCGCGGGTCGAGTCGCTGCGGGGGCGGATGGGCGAGTCCGCGCGGCAGGTGGAGGAGTTGTTTGAGTCATTGTTGAGTGCTGCGTTTTCAAGATAACTTGCAAGAAAGAATCTAAAAGGAGAAACCATGCCAGAAGTAAAAAAATCTTCACAACGACCAGCCAAAACTTCCCCTGATATCCATGTTGACGAGAAGTTTTTGTATGAGCATTTGCGCGATACGCGTGCCGAAATGTCATGGCGACGGGAATTGGAATTTAGACTCTTGCAACTACTCCTTGTTTTTTATCCAATTATTGGCACAGTAATGGTTCAGCTGTTTGCCAGCGACGTTGTCAATGTAGTGGCGTTTCGATTCACGGCTGTTGTACTTGCCTTGTTGATACTAGGTGTTTCTTATTTTGTTATCAGCCGCATTGACCATGAGCATAAAGCTTATGCCAAGCTTGGAAAGCAAGTTCAGATGATTTGGGAGTATTTTGGGTTATTTGAGTCAGGTGCATATCTTCCCAATCAAGCCTTCCTTCGTGCTGAGCTACGTGATGAAAAAGAGGGATACGGACAAGGGAAGGGATATAGAAGAACCCAGATACTGATTGGGGCGCTAACATTTGTGATGTTGGTTATTTTAATTGCTCTTGCGGTACTAAAGAAAACCTAGGTTAAGCCGATGGAAAAATGGATTAAACAGGAAGAAATTCATAAGGGAAGAATCTTTTCCCTTTGGGGTGGACAAGTGGAATTGGATAACGGTGATGTTGCCGTGCGAGAATATATCAGGCATGCTGGCGGCGTGGGCATTGTCCCTATAGTGGATGGAAATGTCATTTTAATTGAACAATTCCGCATTTCCATTGAACGTAAGCTGATTGAGTTGCCTGCTGGAAGACTTGAACCGAACGAAAACCCGATGGAATGCGCCGCACGCGAATTGGAAGAAGAAATAGGTTATCGAGCAGGAAAACTAATTCCGATTGCTTCATATTTTGCGTCAGTCGGAAATTCAAACGAGAGAATGTATCTCTTTTTAGCGCTTGACCTTAAAAAAACAGAACGGCATTTGGAAGCAGATGAGAGAATAAGGGAAGTTGTGTTACCGCTTGGACAGGTCAAGGAAAAACTCGCAAATCAGGAATTTGAAGACTCGAAAACCATTATTGGTTTATGGGAAGCACTTGTTTATTTGGAGAGAAAATGACGCAAGAAGAGTTTGCGGGCGTGGTGGCGCGGGTCGAGTCGCTGCGGGGGCGGATGGGCGAGTCCGCGCGGCAGGTGGAGGAGTTGTTTGAGAGTTTATTACAAAAGGCGTTTGATGGCTAAACCGTCCCGAAGGTTTGCTTCAACTGACCCGAATCACTAGCTGTATAATTGGAGAGAATATGACCACACCAACCCCTAATCACTCAAGTGCAAGCTCAAGCTTAAAAGAGTGGTTTATTCTTATTGCGCTCACCTTATCGTTAGGTAAATCGATTTACGATCTGCTAAACAATTCTCCATCTTATATATTTGGTATCGCGCTCGCTTTATTCGTGATTTCTGTGGTATTTTATTTTTATCAATTGTACAGGAGTGGCAAATACCAAATACTGCTGGGCTATGGGTTAATTTTGTTAGTATTAGTATTTGGAGGCAGCTGGTTCTACTATACCCAATATAATCCGAATGGTTTTCCAATTGAAAAATTTGATGCCCGCGTCCTTCCCTACGAAGGCGGGAACCCAGAAGCGCAAGAGATGGGCTGGGCAGATCTGTCTTTCTATACAGCGAATGAAAATCAAGGTTCATTGCTTTCATACCAACTTGACTATGGCGTCCCGATGCAAGACAATGGGTGGGCGGGTTTTTATGTTGACTTTACCCAACCTGTTGATCTAAGCCATTACAGTGCTGTTCAATTCCAAATTCAATATGGCGATGACCAGGCCAGGGTACAACTTATATTTAAAGATAATGCTCGGAACGAGTCGGCAATACTTCTGGATCAAACCTACATCAAAGGAACATTCACTGACCAACAAACCGTAACGATACCTTTGCAAAAGTTCGTAACAATAACTTTAGACCACGTCAAAAACATTGTGTTCCATGCTGATAGCGATTTTATTCGTGGTGAGCATTGGGTACGTATCAGTAAATTTCTCTTCATAAAATAGATACAGGTAATGCCGCGTCCTTAGTGCACATGCACACCGACCCTAAACTTCGCTTGCAAGTGGATGTCCTCTGGGATAAGTTCTGGGCGGGGGGCTCGCCATTTCAGGCTCGGCATTTGAGCCTCGCAGGTCAACGGGTTGTTTGAGTCCATGCTGAGTGAGAGTTTTGCGTGAGAAGACCTGATATTATTTAGTATTCCCATACATTCAGATCGTCAATCCAAACCTTCGCTTCTTCAAGTATGGAGAATTCCATTCTGCCCTGCGTCAGGATTGAATTCTTGCTCGTTAATATTTTGTTGTCGTCGATCCAGACGGTCATTTCTTCCCCAGACACATCCAGTTTTAGGTCATACCAAACGTCTTCACTGAATTGGAACACACGGATACTGTCACCTTCAAAAAGTTCGAGGCTCCAATTATTTTCGGCATTACTATAACCAAGCGTGATTTCATTGGTCGAGGGAGAAAAATATAAGGAGTAGGTTTGAACTCCGACTTCGCTTCTGAAATTGACAATGAAGCCGCCAAAGTTCCTGAAATTAAACCGAAACCCGATCCATCCATCTGAAAAATCATTTGGACCGAAGTCCACAATTCCACTACCTCCTGGCGCGTTGGTTAATTCGAGAACTTGATTGCCTTTCTCCTTTATTAATTTCCATTGCCCTTGTTCAAATTGTTTAAATGCAAAACCACTGATTTGTCCATTCTCGAAATCATTTGAGAAAACAAGAGCGCCCTTTCCATTTACGGGATCAACCTCTGTTGACGGAGAATTTCCATTCATTATAGTTGGAATGATTGGGCTGGCAAGTAAGGCGGTTATAATAGTTCCAACCACCCCAACAATAGCTACAATGATGGCAGTGTCCACTTTTTTTGTTTTTTTTGCTGGCATCTCTGCCTCCTACTCTATGTTCAAATTTCAAATCGATACTTCTAATTGGCGCCAGTCAAATTTTAACAGTATTTCATGATTTTTTGAATTTTTTGAAACACTCAAGTATGTGTTCAATAAGCAACTTTGCGGGTGTGGTGGCGCGGGTCGAGTCGCTGCGAGGGCGGATACTCGGCGTTTGAGCCTCGGAGTCCACGCGGCAGGTGGAGGGGCTGTTCGAGAGTCTGCTGGCGCAATCTTTTCAAAACTAGAAGCGAGGTGATAGAAAAATGGAAGCAACCAAGAAGTACCTGCTCGTAATCAATGATGCTCCGTACGGCAACGAACGTCCGTACAATGCTTTGCGTATGGCGCTCAACCTGGTCAAGCGCGAGGGCGTGCAAGTCAGAGCCTTTCTCATGGCTGATGGTGTGTTCTGCGCCCGCAAGGGACAAAAGACGCCCGAAGGCTATTACAACATTGAGCGCATGCTTAAATCCATTGCCAAGCGCGGCGAAGTCGCCACCTGAGGGACTTGCTCCGATGCCCGAGGTCTCGGGCTGGATGATTTGACAGAAGGCGTAAAAATGGGCAATATGGATTTACTCGGCGACTGGACGCTGGATGCCGATCAAGTGCTTGTGTTTTAGGAGAACGGGCGCGGTGGCGCGGGCGGTTGTCGAGCCCAGTCGAGACATCGAGTCGCTGCGAGGGCGGATACTCGCCGTTTGAGGCTCGCAGGTCGAGGGGTTGTTTGAGTCCATGCTGGCGCAATCCTTCAGGTAGTTTATAGAAAGGCACAATGGATATGGCGACTAAAAAAGAGAATCAAAGAGAGGCTTTGCTGGCAGAACTTGAATTACACAAAATGGAATTCTCTACTTTACGCCAAGAGATTTTGCAATTGATAGAATCACAAAGGCAATATCTAAACTTGTGTTTGGTGGCTATTGGCGCAGGCCTTGGATTGTCTTCCTATATAGCCAAGGCAGATTTGCTTGTGGTCCTCTTGTTGTTTCCTTTTGTTTTTCACATTCTCTTATGGGAAATGCTAAAAGCATGGAGATCGATAAACTGGACATCAAGATATTTATTGGAGACCTTAATCCCTCGTGTGAATTATATAGTTAACGAACTTGGAGATCGTGAACAGCGAACTCATGTACTTGGGTGGGAGGCGCATATTTCAGCTTTAGATTTCATGACCAAAGAGGAACGTGTTTTGGCATTTTTGGCGCCAAGCAGTCATTTCATACCAGTATTCGCAGTGGGTGTTTTGCTTATTGCTTTTCTACTAGTCTCAAATTCATATGGGCATATACCCAGCCAGATTGAATTAGGATTGATCTTTGTAAATCTGGGTATGCTTGTCTTTGCGGCTATCCAGATCATTTCCAATAATCGGAGTGATTCACGGAAAGCAAAAATTGCAAAATAGAAGGTGCTTATATGGATAAACAATTCTGGCTTTCAATCAAAAAAAACGATTTTGCGCTTTCCGCGGCAGATGCTGTTCTGCCCTTGACGGAGGAACTCTTCACTTCCCTCGCCTCAACCGACCCCGAACTGCGTGATACGCTCGGGCTGGAAGCTTTCTATCACTGGCTCGACCGGGGGCACTATAGTGTGGAGGATGTGCGCGGCTTTATCCCGCGTTTGATCGAAAATTGGCAAAAGGGTCTCGGCGAACTGGAAAGCGACACTGTGTTTCAGCGCTCGTTTTCCAGTTTGTGGCTTGCGCTGATTGTCGGGAATGATACGAAAAAACCGGCGCTGAAAGGCGAAGATCTTGTTCCGATTCTGGAAGCACTCCTGGCATACTTCGTAGCGGAACGCGACTTGCGAGGCTTTGTTCCTGTCAAGGGCTGGGCGCATGCCATTGCCCACGCCGCAGACCTGTTTGCGGCGCTGGCAGGTAGCCTGCATACGGGCGCAAACGAACACTTGAAGATGATGGATTGTATTGCCGCCAAGCTCAGGGATGCCACCGATTGGATCTACGTTTATGGAGAAGAATCCCGTCTTGCAGTGGCAGTCGTACAGATCTTTGCGCGTGGAACGCTCAGCACGGATCAGATCAAGGAATGGCTTGTATCCTTAAGTGCCGATTGGAATAATTCCTGGTGGGAGGAGGGACGAGCGCGGGCATTCTTAAATGGTCGTAATTTCCTGCGTTCCCTGCATTATAAGATGCTGGGCAGGGATGACATTCCCGATAAAGAAGCGATCCAAAAAATGTTGCGGGATACCCTGGATCATGTCCAACCGTTCGTACCTCCCGAATGAATAAAACTACCATCATCTTTCACAATAATTCCATGGATAGTAAACTACGCGTTATTATTGTCCATGCGATGGAAGATGAAATTAGTAACGGTGAAGCACTATGATCAAATTTACCATTCCCGGACTTGGTGACTACAACCTCGAACATCTTGTCATGGATGTAAACGGTACATTGGCTGTGGATGGTGTGCTCATCGATGGTGTGGCGGAGAAGATTGCATCCCTGCGCGGCACATTAACCATCCACTTGCTTACAGCCGATACCCATGGCAGGCAGGTGGTAATAGATCAGCAGCTTGGGTTAACTGCCGTACGAATCAAGCCAGGCGGTGAGGCATTGCAGAAAGCGGAATACGTCCGCGGACTGGGTCGTGAAAGGGTGGCAGCCATTGGGCAGGGCGCAAATGATGCTGAGATGCTCGCCGCCGCGCAACTTGGTATTTGTGTCATGTCCATGGAAGGCATTGCCAAAGAAGCCCTGCTTGCCTCCGATCTGATTATGCCGAATATCCTCTCCGCGCTGGATTTGTTCGAAATGCCTAAGCGCATTGTAGCCAGTTTGAGAAGATAACTTTTGTTTTTGAGGACAGCCAGAGGTTTTACTTTGCAGATGTGACAATTGATGATCTGTTGAAATTTACAGAACGGATATGTGTGTAGAGCCGGGAGGCACCTATGAATTCTCAATATGATTCCAATGGGGATGATTTTGAAGAAGAAACACAGCGCATGAATTTGGAATATTCTTCCCTGTCTATTGAATGGAAAGAAGCCCGACATTCCATCGATCGCTTCGATAAGATCACGGTTGACCTGCGAAAATATGGCTTCAGTTTTATTGCCATTATCATTTCCAGCAGTTCGATCATCTTTGATGCTGCAAAAGTTCAGAACCCGCTGCCGTTGGTGATCGTACCCATTGTCATTGCTCTTTTGACCTTGAGTTTATTCCTTGCCGATAGTTACTATCAAGTCCTTTTGTTGGCGACCATATTGCATGCGCGGCACCTGGAAAATATTCATAAAGAAATTCTTAGCAAAAACTCAGTTGGTCAAATATACTTTGGCTTGAATCTCACGAATTACATCGAAGACAAGGTTCAGAAAACCAACGCTCACACGTACACGGTCATTGTTTATATTTTGTTTCTGACCATTAGTAGTTTGATGGGCTATTTCTCTCTGTGGGCTTACGAAATAAATCTGCATGTTTATGATATGGCACAGTATTTTTGGATTCTTACTGGCGGCTTTGCGGTCATCATTTTGTTTTTGGCGGTTATCAGCCAGGGGGTGACGAAGCTATTAAGCGAAATGCGCCAAACCGAAATAATCGATAATCGATTCGTTATTCAGAAGTTATTTGAAAAAAGAGATATCGAAAAAGCCACCAGGGAGTTGGCGGAGAAAATTTACAAGACCTATAAGAAGACGAATTTCAAAGTGCTTACCCTGGGAATGGGCGGATTATATTTCGCCAATAGCCTGATTAGCGAGCTTAAGTGGCAAAAAATGTCCAACATCGAGTTGATTTCTGCTTTTTCAGAAAGAAAAGGTGATGAAGTTTCGATTGAAAGCCCTCAACAAGCAGATATTCAGGGAGAGAATATACTCATCATTGATGATTTGGTCTCAACCGGTGTTACTTTATTGAAAGCGGTTGAAATGTGTCATGCGCTTGGTGCTAAAACGGTCCGAACATGTACCTTGATCGATGCCTATAAAAAACGACATTCGATTGCGTCGTCACTGCGGTTGGATTTTTCCGGACTCAGAACACCTGAATCCAAAAGATTTTTTGTCGGATCGGGATTGGATGGCGGTCACAAAATGAGTAGTGATGCAGCAGATAAAGTGCGATTACTGCCGTACATAGGAGTATTGGTAGCGCCTCGAGATGATAATCAATAGCCAGGACTGTATACTTTCAACTATCCAAGTTTTGGAAGAAAGGAAAATAGAATGAAGAAGATCTATGTTTTTTGGCTGGCTGTTTTGTTGGTCAGCCTTTTGGCGGGATGCGGCGGGTCGCAGGGGACCACGATCACAGGCGCTGATAAAGACGCGGTCCTTGTGTACAGCGAAGCCAAAACGGATAACCTGTTGGCGGGGATGAACGCAAATGACTATGCCATGTTCTCGAAGGATTTTGATCAGGATATGGCTCGCGCCATGACTCAAGCCGAATTTGATAAGCTAAAGAAAGACCGCGATGCCAAGCTGGGACTGTACGTCTCGCGCACGGTGAATAGCGTAGTCCAAACCGGCGATTTCTACGCTGTGATCTACGATGCGGTTTTCGAGAAGGATGATGCGGTCACGGTCCGCGTGGTGTTTCGCGTTGCCGAGCCACATGAAGTCAGCGGGTTGTGGTTTAATAAATAAGCTGCTGACACATACGCTCGCAATAAGCATGTGAGGTGTAAAAAGATGGAACCATGGTATTCAAAGGACCTTGGCGACGGGATAATGGCCATCCATGCCTTCAGATGAAATTGAGCAGGTGTTTTCGCGCTTATTTGCTGCCGCCGGGAAACCGCTCAATATGGCTGTATTCACCCGCCTTGAATCAGAAGGTCGCCTCCACTGTGAAATGACAGCCTACTTCTCCCCCGCTGCCAGGGAGGTTGCCCTGGCTGTTGATGCCCAACCGTGTGAAAAACCAGCGCGTGCGGGGTTGGGTCTGCTTGCCGGCGATAAACTTGCCTGGTCGGCGCTCTTCCCTGAAACAGATTGAAAATGATATTAAAAACATGATGAAATTAATATATCCAAGGCAGCAGTAGAGGCTTAGAATAACACTATGAATATAGGTTCTGGCTATTTGCTCATTGTCGAAGATGACCCCGATATTCGTAAACTTCTGGATACAACCCTGGAATTTAAGGGGTATCGCGTGGTTACAGCGCAGAATGGCAAGGAAGCACTGGAAATCGTTCAAAAAGAGCTTCCGACCATTGTCATTGCCGATATCATGATGCCTCAATTGGACGGTTTTGGGCTGGTGCATCGCTTGCGCATCAACCCCGAAACGCGCAATGTCCCGGTCGTGTTTATCACGGCTACCTACGTTACGCCCGAGGATAAGGAATTCGCCCTAAATATCGGCGCTACGCGTTTTATCCAAAAGCCGGTCGATCTCGATATGTTCCTCAAAACGATCGCCGACCTGCTCAAACTGGATAGGCACCCCACCATCCCTGCGCCGATGGATGATTTCAAATTCTACGAAGGCTATCGCCAACGTCTCGAAGCCAAGCTCGATCAAAAGATCAAACAGATCACCCGTGAAGAACACCTATTGGGAACCCATTCGGAAACAGAAGACCAGGATCTTCAGGTATCTATTCGTCATGCAGTCAGGGAACGGGATGAATTAAAACTGCTGATCGAGCAAATCCACAAGCAGATTGAAAAAATAACCAAACCCAAATAACAATCCCATATTAACCGTGGCAACGGCGATCATCCAGTTTTATTGCCGTTGCCGCACCGCTTCATACACGATCAAAGCAGTTGACACGGAAACATTGAGCGAATTGACTTTGCCCATCATTGGGATTTTTACTTTTAAATCCGCATTCTGAATCCAGAAATCGGTCAGGCCTTTATCTTCGGTACCGACTGCAATGGCAACCGCTTCACGAAGACTGACATCGGAATACAGCACCTCAGCCGCTGGAGTTGCAGCGAGCACACGCATCTTTCTCATCTTTAGCCATTCCAAAGCGGATGCATTATCACATTCGACAACGGGTATGCTGAAGACCGCGCCGCGACTGGCTCTCACAACATTGGGATTCCACAAGTCCACGCGCGGGTCGCAAAGCAGAATGGCGTCCACATGGGCGGCATCCGCAGTTCGCAGCATGGCACCCAGATTGCCTGGTTTTTCAACCGACTCCGCGATGATGATTAGCGGCGTATCGCTTAATTTCAAATCATCCAATGCTGTATGTGGAATGGGGAAAAGCGCCAGCCAACCATCGGGGTTATTGCGGTAGGACATTTTCTCAAACACCGCGCGGGTGACGGTCAGAGTCTCGGTGGCGAGTCCGCTGATTTGGCGCGAAGCAAGTTCGGGCGAGGAAAAAAGCGTTTTGGGTTTATGTCCGGCTGAAAGCGCCAGTTGAATTTCGTCGTATCCCTCTACAAGCATGATGCCATCTTGCAGGCGCTGCTTTTTATCATCGCGCAATTTGACGATGTGTTTGACACGCGGGTTTTGCAGGCTGGTGATATCCATCGCAGCGAATGACAGTCTATTTCACCAACAACAAACAGGCTGCCTGATGCGAATCTCTAACTTGCATCAGTTTTGGGT
>Ga0137438_1000059_pt1 | contig 15684 bp, 13 predicted proteins | sample EasRivERMGT157_2_FD_102327 | JGI IMG/M metagenome (GOLD analysis project Ga0137438, IMG submission 102327) | Soil microbial communities from meander-bound floodplain in the East River, Colorado, USA - East River MetaG ERMGT157_2 | ecosystem: Environmental > Terrestrial > Soil > Floodplain ... | reverse complement strand
ATTTTTGTCCTGACTGGATTTCAGCGCCCGGTGATACGATCGGAGACATACTTCGACAACGACAAATAACCGATGAGGTTTTTGCAAAAACAATCGGAACTTCTATTGATGAAGTACACAAACTACTTAAGGGGCGGAGCGAAATTTCTGAGCAGTTGGCAGCGAAACTCGAATCCACCATTGGCGGAGCGACGTCATTTTGGACATCCCGAGAGAAACGATATCGGGAAAAACTACAAGCGTTAGAGGGGCAATCGATCGAAAAAGGAGGGGTTGCTTGGCTGGAAGGACTGCCTGTCAAGGAAATGACGAGACTTGGCTGGCTACCGCCGCTGAGTGAAGATCGAGAGCGAATCGCAGCGTGTCTGAGGTTTTTTGGCGTAAATAGTGTGCACGCGTGGCAGACAGCTTATGAGGTTGTGTTGGCATCAGCCGTCTTTCGAACTTCAAAAACATTTGAATCCGAGCCAGGGGCAGTAGCAGCATGGCTTCGTCAAGGAGAAGTCGAGAGTGAAGCGATAAAATGTAAACCTTGGAATGCAATCAAATTCGAAGCGGCACTCAGAGACGTGAGAGCCTTGACTCGAGAAAAAGATCCGAAGAAGTTTATATCGGCACTTCGACGACAATTTTCGGACTGTGGCGTTGCTCTAGTAGTTCTTCGCGCTCCCTCTGGTTGTAAGGCAAGTGGAGCTACGAGATTTCTCACTCCTTCAAAAGGTCTAATGCTTCTCAGCTTTCGATATTTGACAGATGATCACTTCTGGTTCTCTGTATTCCATGAGGCTGGGCACCTCGTTCTTCATAAAAATAGCACTTTCATCGACGCTCCTGAAATGCCTTCCAACAAAGAGGAAAAAGAGGCCAATGAATTCGCAAGCAATGCTCTAATCCCCTCGAAGCATTTGGATGAAATGCTGAATCTACCAGTTGACGGCCGATCGGTAATGCGATTCGCTAGACAAATTGGAGTTTCACCAGGAATTGTTGTGGGACAACTACAGTACCTAGGGCATTTGACCCACCGGCAGTTGAATAGCCTCAAACGGCGGTACAAGTGGACCGACGAATAGGTGCGCTAACCCCTAAAGGGCTTGAAACGATCGGGACTTTTTTGCCAGTTACAAAGAGAATCTTCGAGCACCTGCATCCCTAGGCCAGCAGCTCTTCCCAATTCTATTAATCGAGAGTCTAGTTCCGGCCGCGTGAGTTCTTTCTGATTGTCTCCGAATAGAAGACGTGCACCGGAAACGGGGCCTGTGGCACCTTGCATATAAGTTGAACCTGGTTCAATTTGCGCCAAGCCCAATTTTCCAACCATCGTTAGATAGTCGAAGCGCGCTGTTCGCCCAAATGACGAGACAGAATCCATTGACTGATACAGCCAGTCAAAAGCGCGCCGTGGGTCCCCCTCAGTCTCTTCTAACGCATTTCTTACCCGTGTCTGGTGCGAATGTGTTGGCCCGACCCAATCAATATAGGTCTCAAACGCAGCGCCCGTGCCTGTCGGTGTGCCAGCATCCAGACTTTGATATTTGCGATGATTACCAAAATGCCGTTCAACACCATCTCGGCCTTGCAAGGTAAGTTGATTTGACGCTAGCCAGTCCCGAAGCGCGTGAGGATCTCTACTAGCACGTGGCCAGTTCCATGGGGAACTGCCTAATGCGCCGTAGACGTCGCGTGCCAATCTCCATCCAGTTCGTGCGTTCTTGCCGAAATGAACAAAGAAGAAGACTAGCCAGAATGCCTCATCTAGGTCTCCATGAATCTGAAATAAGACTGCAGCTTTAAGTGGATCGAACAAATCGCTGGATGAATTTGCGCGATTCCCGGATATAGGACGTTCACGAATGCGCTGAACATACTCAATTCGATGAAGACTTTCGAATATTTGCTCAAGCAATGCATCTCGTCTTTGTGGTCGAGCTATGCCTGGAAGAGGATATCGTTTTGAACTGAAACGTTCGAGCGCGTCCACCAAAGCGGATGCGAGAGGCCTGTCTTTGGGTCTAAGCAAAGGCCTCCTCGCCGACTTGTCCTATCCAAAGACGGATAGAATCTGTGACTTCCCTAGTCACTCCAAAACTGCTCTGTATATTGTGATTAAATCCGACGACCGTCACTGTCCGATCGAGCGAAATACCGGCGAGAGATGACACCGAGCCGACATAGGAATATCCAGCTACACGGGCTGCGCCGCGAGATCGTAAGGTCCAATCGTCCATCCGCTGTTGCTCTAACTTAACCCCGAACATAGATTGAAATAGCGAGACAACAGAAGCCCCATTCAGGACGAGTAGTCGTATCCCTGACTGGCAAAGTGACAGAGCCAAGGAGTTACCCGATGCATTCAGCAAAAGTTGCTTCTGCATCTGGGAAAGTTGTCCCCATTTGCATGCGGTGGCATATGGAATGAGGTCAAGGTGCGAGGCCGTTGCAAAATAATAAGAAGCACGTGTATCGGATATGAGAACGTCAAGCTTTCGGAACCACTGATCATATGGATTGTTGGAAAAGTACGTCTGGCAGGCATTCCAAAGTCTTCTAATATGAGATATACGAGCATCGGACCATCGTGTCAATTTAAGAGAATTAAGCGTCTCAAATCGGCGGTCTCGTCCAACTAGCTCATTTCCAAATACGTCAACGAATTCCCGATTGCTCGGATTTAAGCCAAGGGTGCCTACATATGACGTAGAAAGATTTCCAAATACAGGAACAGGACAACTCCAAGGAATGACGTTAGCTTGAGTGAAGGCTAAATCGGAATATCCATCCAGCAACCTTGACACCAAATCCCTCATCTCAGACGGCTCCTTTTGTCAAAGTTATGGATTATGTCCCGCCAGTATTCGAGGTCATATTGGTTACGGCTTTCCTCTTTTGATCTATGTATGACGCAAAGACTTTCGAATTCATGGCCTTTAGCGTGTCCGTGATGCCTTCAGCATTCTCCCTTTTAAAGTGAGCGAAAACCACCAATAGTCGTATTAGATCTTTCCAATATGGTTCAATCTTCAATTCGTCCAGATCTGGATCAACGCCATTGCGAATTTTCTCCTCGAATGCTATCAACTTACGAATTGCTGGCCAAGGATCCCCGATCGGCATCGCAGGCATTGACACCGTGCGTTGAATTCCTTCCCCAATATACTCACTTGCAAGTTTACGATGCTCATCATAAAGGTGAAGACTGCCGACTGCGTGTTTGTATGTTCCCATCTCGACATTTAACGAACGAGCAACAATTTCTTGCAAGAAGGTGAAGGCGAAAATGTCGTGCGCTAGCCCTAAGAACGCGTCGTTAGAGCGCATGTATGCCAGAAGATGCAGGCGCTCTTCTCGTATCATAAATTGAAGTGTGCATGTACAGGGAATTTCTGTATGCCTATCAGATATATCAGCGGCATCAAATAGCTGAATTACTGCCCGTCGCGACGAAGGATTGTCTCTAAGAAGAGCCAAAACATTTTGTACTTGGTCGTACTGTTTATGCATGTGGAAGAGCCTAGGGCCATATGCACCATGTATCGTAGTTCCATTATCGGATTCCTTCAGATATCGACTTACATAGTAACTAATAAAATCCACGCGATCGCTTCCTGCTAAGTACCAAAGAACTTCACCAAGTCCGCTAAAGACATGGCCTTTCTTCTCGGTACGGCTCAATCGCGCTAGCGGGTTCGATAGCTGAAGAAGGACGCCCGTTACTTCGGTCATTTCTCCTCGAGTCGCTTTTACCCTTAATTTACTACCAAGCAAAATGGAGATAACTTCGTGCAATAGATCGTCGAGGGTTTCTTCCTCTATGTACATAAGCCGATTGCCCGTCCTTTTCTAAATTAATATCTATTCTTGGGAGTCAATTTAGCCATAACAACGGTACTCCATATCAAAAAGCTGCGACATCACGTATTCAGATTCCGTTGAGTCCGTGAGTAATTTCGTTTGGGCAGGCCAGCAAAGACGCCCAGAAAGTACCATGATGATCTTGACGAAAGCGACTTGTTGCATACGACGTGATCATAGTGGAGGCCTAAGATGTATCCTAAGCCGCGCATTCCATTGGGCACAATAGGCGTACTACACTACCATCCGGGCTACCTCAGGACTGCTTAATTGTGGGAAAAGGGTATCTAGCCTGCATGATTGCATAAATGCACAGCAGCACAGGGTCACAGCACAGCACACAGCACAGGGTCAGGCCTTGCCTTTTGCCTCCCTTCTCGCCAGCGAAAGAAACCGAGTCAGGCGAGGAAAAACATTATTCGCACGTCCTGTTTCTGATTTGTGATTGTTAGGAATTGCGATTCCGACTTTTCGGTACGGACAATCTGATTTACGCGGCACTAGCACCGATTCGATTCTTGGGAAGGCTATAGCAGTGCTTCTTCTCCGACTAATTCTACTCTTGGCAGCATTTGCTGCCCCCGGCACCACTTTATCTCTTGAACCAGAGAGGGTATTCGCGAAGATCGCTCCTAGTGTGGTTATTGTTTGGTCGCTTGACGCGAACGCAAGGAAAGCAGCTCAGGGAAGTGGTGTTGTCATAGCTCCTGGGGAGGTCGTCACAAACTGCCATGTGATAAAAAAGGCCTCTTCCGTCCTCATCAAGCAGGGAGGGCAGTCGACAAAAGCACGGATTAGGTTCACCGACTTCGAAAGAGATCTTTGCCAGTTGACGATGGACCCCGAACAATCGTTTGGCGTGCAAATTGGCGGAGTAATTTCTTCCAACGAATTGAGAGTCGGACAACGGGTGTACACAGTCGGTGCCCCTCAGGGTTTGGAGTTGAGCCTCGGGGAAGGCTTGATCTCTCAACTAAGGGGGACGGATTCTATCGATTTCATTCAAACAACGGCACAGATTTCTCCTGGCTCAAGCGGTGGTGGTCTTTTTGACGCGGACGGCAGGCTAATAGGCATAACAACCTCTAGTCTGGAGGAAGGACAGAACCTAAACTTTGCGATCCCCGCGAGTTGGATCTTCGAATTGCCAGCACGTTTTGCCGACCGTGAAGAGTTAGCGAGAAAGAAAGCGGCCGACGCGGCAAGGTTAGCGGAGGAAGAGAGAAATCGTAGGGACGCAGATCGACGACGTCGAGAAGAATCGGACCGTCTTGCCGAGCAGCTACGCTATCAAGCGGAAGCTCGGCGGCTTCAACAGCTAGCCAGAATCGAGCTTGATTCGTACAAGCCGAGAGTTACGCCAAGAGTAAAAACGTCCTACTACGACGTGAGCGCTAGCAATTCGGATGAATTATTTCGGGAAATATTTTTGAATCGTGGCCCACTTGACAATAAAGGCTCGCGCTTCGCCGCCATAACAAGATGGGATATTCAATGGAGATTTCGACACCAGCAAGTTGGTGGGAAATGTGAAATGAAGAATGTCGTCGTTACCATACAAGTTGAGCATACGTTTCCAAATTGGGTCGATATCCGACGAGCGCCAGCTGAGTATGCGGTGAAATGGCAGTCATTCCTAGGCGCATTAGAGATATTTCACGCTCTGCACCAAAAGAATGGAAATATGGCGGCCGATGAAATCGATACTAAAGTACGGGCAATACCATCTAGCCGTGATTGTCATACCCTCGAAACCAATGCAAATAATATTGCCGGCGATGTAATTAAGAAGTATCAAGCACAGGACGAAGAGCTCGGCACGAGTACGAGATACGGCGAGACTTTGGGGGCCAAGTTTCCGCGTTAGTCACCGGTATGACTCAGCCGTAGGAAGGGAAGAGGCTTAGCATGTCGCACAAATAGCGCAAAGTGCCAGGTCGGACCCTTCACTCTCCCTCGTGGTAAGCGCTACTCTTTAATTGGCCGTTGCGATCGGGGCGTTGCAGACCGTTGACACGACCCGGCCGTAGCCTGATGTGCCTTCAGGGCGGAAGAAGGCGGGACCGTTCCGCATGCTGTCGGCCCATACGGTAGCACCGGTGCCGAGTGCGTCGGCATACATACTCCACTGCTGGTAGCTGACAGCGCCGGCCGCGCAGTCAACGGCCAGCAAGATAAAGCGGGACTTGTGATTGTAATAACCAAAGGAACCAAGTGGGTCAGGCTTGGTACGGGTATTGTATAAATAATGCAAAATGCAAAATGCCAAGCTCGACACCTTTCCCCATCAACACGTGAGCGTTGCTGACACGACCTCATGGACAGTTTGCAGGAATTGCAGTCTCTCGGCTTCACCTTGCCCAGTCCGGCTTATCTTTTTGGCGCCATCGTTTTCGGCATCATTGGCTTCGCCGCCTATCGGTACGGCAAGAAAGCTCAGCGTACGACGACCAAGTGGCTGGGCGTCGCGCTGATGCTCTACCCCTATGCTATTTCGGAGACCTGGTTGCTGTACCTTGCTCGGGCTGCCCTGTGCGCCGGGCTGTTTATTGATCGGGGCCGAGCGACCAAGCTCGATTAGTGTCGGTCGGAAATCGATTTTTCGCCGATGACTCCAAATCGGCCGCAAGCAATGCAATGCGCCCGGCTTTACTGAATCGGCATCCAGGGGTTATTTCCGGAGCAGATTATTTTTTCGGGGCAGCCACCCACGCAGTGCAGTAGCCATTGGGAGAAATTTCCGTATCACCGGGGTATATCTTGCAACCCCCCAAAGCCTGGGCCGTCTTACCCGGAACAAATTGAACACAGCCGCGACAGGCTTTGTCGCCAGCAGGCTTGTTCTGATACTTGAAAGAGGCACGCATCGCCGCGTTGGTCGCGGCGTATGTCTTGCCACTGAGAGCCATGACCGGAATCATCGCGAGGGCCGCGCCTCCTAACTTGAGCATTCGACGGCGCGCCGATTCGATATTGTCTTTCATTTACTTTCTCCTTCAGATTGGATTGGAACGAACCGGGTCAGCCCGGCATAATTGCATAATCGTTGCAGTTCTCCACTGTCGCGATTGTCGCTGCTGTTATTGAAATAATCGCGGCGAGAGTCGCGGCGATTCGCCTTACTTGCGCTGAATGGAAATCGCCAGCGGACGGATCGGTGATGCGGTGCCGCCCCGGAACTTTAAGGGGGAGGCAATGAACAAGAACTCGTACACCTGATCCTTCGACAGGTCTTCCAACCACATGGCTTCCATAAGCGAGACCCCACGCTCAACGAGCAAATAGCTGTGTACCGGAACGAAGTTGTCCGGGTTCGGCGACGGCAGGCTCTCGACGCCGAGGTTGTCTCCCCCTAGCAGCATTGCTTTTTGGCCTTCTACCAGCCATTGGGCCGCCTCGAGGCTAAGGCCGGCCTCATCCAGGAGACGGTACTTGGCCTGATCCGGCCAGAGCGTCATGAGCCCGGTCCGCACCAGGACGACATCACCCGGCCGCAGTGTCGACCCCTGTTTTCTCAATGCGTCCTTCAGGTCCGCCACCGTGATGGCATAAGACGACGGCAGGTGAACAAGGTTCTTCGACTTCGCCACGTCGATGAGGATGCCCCGGGCGACGATCGGGGGATATTTGTCCACGCCCGACTTGGTCCATCCCCGGACGCCGAGATCGTCACTGGCGCTGACTTCATTCCAGATCTTCCCGTGCAGCCCGAAGTGATTGAGTGCATCGATATGGGTGCCGGTGTGGGTATACATCGTGACGCCGTCGCCGGAGTACGACAGCAGTTCCTTGGCGGGGTCGCCGCGCGATGGCGCGTGCGTCATGAATATCTGAAAGGTAGGATCTCCAAAGGCACCGCAGCAGATGGGCATCCCCACAAACAGGTCCACGCCCAGATCGTAAACCTTGCCGCCGGAGATTTGCTTGAGAACGTCGAATCTGGAGTCATCGGTCATCATGTTAAGGGTGCCGATCTCGTCGGTCGGACCCCAGGGACTCTTTGCCGCCACATTCTTGGCGATCTGCGCTGCCGCCTCGCCTGGCGCCACCCCAAGCCCCGCCGCGACAATGAGCCCTAGTGCAGCGGCGAACGCTGATATTGTATGAATGTTGGTTTTGGCCATGGTTTTGCCTCCTAAGGTAAGCCTGATGCCCTCGTATAGGGCACCCTTTTTAGCGTGTTCCCGCCTTATGCGCTTGTCAAGAAATCAAAAGCAAGAAAACAAAAGTGAGGGAAGGCGTCAGGGCCAGACTCCATTTATCTCGGTAAATGCAGAAGCACAGAGTCACGCCCTGTCTTGTGCCTGCCCTCTCGCAAGGAAAACAGGGACGGAGCGTGCAGAATTGCATTAACGTTCTCGGCAGTGACGCGCGCGAATGCGAAGCGGCTCGAGAACGCGGTCCGGCGTCCGGCCGCACGACGATTTAAACTTACGTGCCCATGAACCCACGCTGCGTATCCCCGAAGAATGATGAAAACCCTCTTTTCGCTTGAAGGCTGCATCGCGCTCGTCACCGGAGGCTCGCGCGGCATCGGCAGGATGATCGCCGATGGTTTCCTTGAATACGGCGCGAAGGTCTACATTTCGGCGCGCAAGGCCGAGGCGTGCGATGCCACCGCCGAGGCGCTCTCGGCCAAGGGGGGCACGTGCATCTCGCTGCCGCACGATATCTCGAGTGTCGGGGGATGCCGAGCGCTCGCGGAGGACATCTGCCGTCGCGAGCCGCAACTGAATATCCTGGTGAACAACGCGGGCGCGGCCTGGGCCGCGGACTTCGACGAATTTCCGGAGCACGGCTGGGACAAGGTGATGAACCTCAACGTCAAGTCGCCGTTCTTCCTCACGCAGGCGCTGCACGGCGCGCTCAAGGCCGGGGCGAGCGACGAGCGCCCGGCCAAGGTGATCAACATCGCGTCCATCGACGGGATCCGGCTCAATCCGCTGGAGACGTACTCGTACCATGCGTCCAAGGCGGCCTTGATCTACCTTACGCGACGCATGGCCGCGAAGCTGGTCGCCGACCGCATTGTGGTCTCAGCAATCGCGCCGGGCCCGTTCGCTTCGGATATGAACCGCGCGGCTCGCGATCATGCAGACGCGGTCGCTGCGCGCACACCGTTAGGCCGTATCGGCCGCGACGAGGACATGGCAGGCGCTGCAATCTACCTGGCGTCACGTGCGGGCGATTACGTGGTGGGCGACACGATCGCGGTGGATGGCGGCATCGCCTATGCCAATCTCAGTCCGGGGCCGAGCTGACGTATCGCGCTGGGGTGCTCCCACGAGTTCGCGATGAACGGAGAAAATGGTTCAGGCCTGCGGTGGGCATAAAGAGCTACAGGCAGGCAGCTGGAGGAAATACAAGCGGACCGGGCTGTGCCGGTCCCCGGATATCACTCAGGCAAGGCGAACACCATCACGGCGTCTCCTTGCTTGAATCCGAACAGCGAATTGCCGCACACACACATGGGGCCAGGACTTGCCTTTTGCCTCCCCTTCCCTCAGCCGGAGGCCGCAGCTGGGTCGGACCACGCCAAGTTTTTGATTCTCTGATTCAAGAGTAAGAAAAAGAGTTGAAATCTTCTCTTAGAGAGCGGTCTTCAGACTCGAAAAGCACTCGATAGGTTCTAGCGGTTCTGCATCCAAGCCGGGTCGGACCTCGCTAAGTTCACCACCGACCCGGCGGATTTCTTCGGCATCCGCGACCGCGGGCGATTGAAGCCGGGTCTCGCCGCGGACATCGCGATCTTCGATCCGGCGACGGTGGGATCTTCGAGTCGTGGCGAACGGCGGTATGATCTTCCGGGTGGCGGGAAAAGAATGGTGATGCCTTCGCGCGGGGTGCGGTACACGATCGTGAATGGAGTCACGACGTATGCGGATGGGGAGCTTGTTGGTGCGGCGGCGGGGCAAGTGCTGCGGTCTTGATGCGAAAACATCTTCTGCTTGCACCCAACGCAGATACCCTACGTGCCTGGCGGGTCGGAGTATCCTTTCCAGGCGCAGATACCCGCGCAATGGCGAGGCGTACCCTTTTAGGAAAACAAAGACCAAGAAACTGGATGAAGTGATAACAAGCCGGAAGTTAATGCGTGCTGTGGAGATGCAAAATTGGTAATGGTCGGGAAAGGAAACGCTATTTATTGATGATCGGCGGATTCGATATGCACTTATGCAGGCCTGACTCGATTCCCGGGCCTCGCGAGATGCCCGTGTGGGGCAACAGCTTCCATCTGCGCGACGCCGGGCTCTCGCCAGCGAGTCGAATCAAAGTGCTGACCGAGTACCTCAAGAGCATTCAAGTCAAGTAGCCAGGGCAATGGAGCTTCAGCGCGCTACTGAGCTTGGATGATTGCATCAGGGCCCTCAACCGGAACCTTTGAACAATATGCCAAGCCTCATACCCTTTTCCCTCTCACGCTCCGGCTTGAGCGAAGCACTCCTCGCTGCAGCTATTCTCGTTGCCATTCCCCCGGTCGCGTCGGCACAAACGAGCGCATTGATGCAACCGAGCGCATCGGCACAAGCGAGCGCGCCGGCCGATCCCCTGGCTACCCGGCGCGGCTGGGAGATCGGAGTGCAACTGTCCGACTACCGGTATGAGGAGCAGCAGGATCCAGGGATGAAGATCTGGGGGCCCAGAGTGGGCGTCACCGGCGCCTATACCTATACTGGCACCGGGAAGTGGTTCTTCAAGGTTGACGGGCGATACGCCTACGGTTCGCTCGACTACGAGGGCTCCGGCACGCTGGATTCGGTTCCGGATTCGATTCTCGAAGCGCGAGCGGTCTTCGGCAAAGATTTCCTGCCGCGCAGCGGGTTTTCCCTGTCGCCGTTCGCCGGGCTCGGCTACCGCTATCTGTATAACGATTTGCGGGGAACAACTTCCACCGGCGCGGTGGGTTATCAGCGGTTTTCCAACTATTTGTACGCCCCTCTGGGTTTGACCTCACGCTTCCTTGTCAACGGTCAATGGGTGATCGTCCCAACCATTGAATACGATTACTTCATCAAAGGAAAACAGATCACGCAGTTCAGCGATACCGGTCAAGGGTTCAGCGATGCGACCAATACGCAAAACAAGGGCTACGGGTATCGCGTTTCGGTGATGGCAGAGAAGGGTTCATGGGCCTTCGGCCCCTGGATGCATTACTGGAATATCGAGGACTCGGATATCACCCAGATCGGTTTCGGTTACAGCGGACGCGAACCGAAGAACGAGACGATGGAATATGGGTTGGAATTGAAATACCGGTTCTAGGGCGACGTCCGATCACGCAATGTGTAGCGTGCCGCCGGCCGCGTTCGCGGCGCGACGGAAGACGCTGAATCAGGGGGAAATCCTGCCCACGCTATCCACGCCGCGCGAATCAAGGATCACAGATACGACGACCGTAACGAGTTGCAGCCCGTCGGCCACAAGCGCCTGAAGGACCATCAATGAAAAGGACCCGCCGGGGTCCTTTGCTTTTTTTTGTTCCTCCGACTTTTCCGCAGGAGGCCGCAGTCCGCTCGATTTGCAAGGCTCGACAGACGCAGTGAGCGTCTCGATAAGGAAAGCCCCGGGCCGGCGCCATAAGCGAGATTTGCCAGTCGTGTGCGGTAGCGAACAAACGATCATCATCGGAACGCGGGCAAGTCATCGATGCGACGCCAGTTTCTTTCGGGTTAAGTGCTCGACCGCACAGAACGTCTTGCAACGCAGGCGGATAGTCGGTATTGCTCGGGGCCAACACCTCGGTGCCGTACACAAGGGTTCGCGGTCGCAATGTATCAGCCGCATACCGATCCTTGGCGGCGTTCCATTGCAAGGAGAAACATGATGGACAGATTCGGGAATTTTTTCAAACCTTTTGAACCAATGACGTGGCTGATGGCACTGCTGCTGGCTGCTGTTGTCGCCGGCTGCGGTTCAGGGACCGGGGACCAGAACGCGGGCCAGCGCAACACGGCCGCGGCCGCGATCGCGCCGCCACTGGGCACGGAACAGGCGTATGCGGTCCTCGGCGGCTCGACGGTGACCAATACCGGGTCGAGCGTCATCACCGGAAACGTGGGTCTCAGCCCGGGAACAGCGGTCACCGGTTTTCCTGCGGCGATCGTGACCGGAACGACCCATGTGGCCGATGCGCAGGCGCTCCAGGCCCAGAATGACACCACTGCGACTTATCTTGCCCTGGAAGGCCAGTCGTGCGATTCCGCCTTGACGGGTCAGGACCTCGGCGGCAAGTCGCTCGTGGCGGGCGTGTATTGCTATTCGACCTCGGCCCAGTTGACGGGTGCGCTGACGCTCGACGGCGGGGGCAAAGCAGATTCGGTCTGGGTGTTCCAGATAGGCAGCACCCTCACGACGGCGGTCAACTCGTCGGTGGTCCTGACCAATGGCGCTGACCCATGCAATGTCTTCTGGCAGGTCGGCACTTCAGCGACGCTCGGTACAACCACTTCGTTCGTGGGTAATATCTTCGCCCTAACGAGCATTACCCTCAATAACGGCGCAAGTGTGGCGGGTAGAGTCCTGGCGCGAAACGGTGCAGTGACGCTGGATAACAACATCGTCACCGTCCCCACATGCAACATACCGCCCACTTCCAAAGCACCCACGATGACCAAGACATTCAGCCCGGGCACCATCAATGCGGGCGGGACCTCGTTGCTTACCATTACCTTCAGCAACGCCAACGATACCCCCGCGAACCTGACCGGGCCGTTCATCGACACGTTGCCCATCGGACTGTTGGTGGTCGGCGGAACCGTCAGCACCAACTGTATCGAGACCAAGCTTCTGCTGAGCTGGTTCATTGTCGATACCGGGAAGGTGGGCTTGACGGCGGAAGGCCTGATCCCGGCCAACGGCTCCTGTACGCTAACCGCAACCGTGACGGCTCCAGCCAAAGGCAGCTACCACAATTCTCTGCCGGCCGGCTCGTTGCAGACCGACAAAGGCAATAACACCGCCCCGGCCGACGCGACCCTGACCGTCATCTAAGGATAGTCACCAAGGCTTAAGCGTCACCGCTCCGGAAAGGGAAAACTTTCCGGGGTGGTGACGCACCTTTTCCGGGGTATGCCGCGAATTCATACAATAAGTGCAATTCCTAAGGTTTGAAAAACGGTCTAGATTTGTTTTGCCCAGCAAACTGACCAACCAAAGGAATTGCACCATGAAACGATTTCAGCAGCGAGGAAAGGTTCTACATTCATCAGGCTGTGCGTGAAGGCGGTGCGCGCGTGGATATGCTGCGCGACTCCGGTTATCCGACCTACCTGCTCGGCACCTGCGTACGCGAGCGCGGCGCGCTCACGCTGCCGGAAGCCATCCGCCGACTGACCTCCGATCCGGCGGATATGTTCGGGATCAGGGATCGCGGTCGCCTCAAGCCCGGACTTGCAGCAGACATCGCGATCTTTGATCCTGCAACCGTGGGCTCCTCGAACCGCGGCGAGCGCCGCTATGATCTTCCGGGCGGCGGCAAGAGGATGGTCATGCCTTCGCGCGGAGTGCGGTACACGATCGTGAATGGGGTTACGACGTATGCACACGGGCAACTTGTTGGTGCGGCGGCGGGGAAAGTGTTGCGGTCTTGAATCACAACTAAAGCGTACACCCACCGCAAATACCCTACGAGCAAAGCACGTCTGAGTTATGGGTGTCAGCCCGGTTATGGTCGAATACCCGTGCGAATACCCTACGTGCGCATACCCTACGTGCCTAGCACGTCGGAGTACCCTTTTAGCACGTCGGAGTACCCTTCTAGCTAGGAGTACCCTTCTAGACCGGTGTCCCCCGGAACCCTTTTGGAACGCAAGGGTCGCAGAGGAAATCAAAGAGTAAATATTGACTCTGACCGCGGTTGATTGCAGCGCAGACGCCAGGAGGAAGAAAAATCACGCACGCCTTCGGCCATCCCGGAATCTCACCCACCTGGACCAGCAGCACAAAGGACATGGTGGGTTGCACGCTCGGACCAGCCCGATTGTGGTTCACCACCGGCTACGGGATTTTGAACGAGGTGTACTACCCGCGCGCGGACATCCCACAGATCCGCGATCTGGGATTCATCGTCGCCGATGGCAATGGCTTCTGGGTCGAAGTAAAGCGTCTGAACGCCTACCATGTGCGGCTGCCCGCGCCCGGCATTCCGGCAGTGGAGTTCGTGCATACGCACGATCGCTTCGAGCTGCGCCTGCGTATCGCCCCCGATCCGGAGCGCGATGTCATTCTGATCGAGGTCTCGTTGCGCGCCGACGCCGGCCTGCGACCGTATGCGCTGCTATCGCCGCACCTTGGCGGTACTGGGAAGGACAATTTCGCGCAAACCGGCATGCATGGCGGACGCAGAATGCTGTGGGCAGAACAAGGTACGTTCGGGTTGGCGCTGGGAGCCGCCAACGCGCTGCAGGGCGATGCGTGGGGTGCAGCCAGTGCCGGTTACGTCGGTTCGAGTGACGGCTGGCAGGATTTCGCGCGCAATGGCGCGCTGACCTGGAACTTCGAAACCGCCGGCCCGGGAAACGTCGCGCTGATTGGGGAGCTGCCGGTGAACGCCACGCTGGCACTGGCATTCGGCACGAGCCGTGAATCGGCGGCGACGCTCGCGGTCAGTTCCCTGCTGCAGCCGTTCTCCGATGTTTGGAACCGCCACGTTGCCCAATGGCGGGCTTGGTCCTCGGCGTTGAAGGTTCCGGGAGATTTGCCGCAAGCGATTCAAGATCAGCTCGCCACGTCGGCCATGGTGCTGCGTGTGCATCAGGACAAGACCTATCCCGGGGCCATGGTCGCGAGCCTGAGCGTGCCCTGGGGCAACTCGAGCGATGACATCGGTGGCTATCACCTGGTTTGGCCACGCGACCTGGTGGAGAGCGCCGGCGGTTTGCTGGCGCTGGGCGCGATGGACGAAGCAAGGAATATCCTGCGCTATCTCATCGCCACCCAGCACGCTGACGGCAACTGGTCGCAGAACCAGTGGTTGGGCGGCAAGCCGTTCTGGGCGGGCCAGCAGCTCGACGAGACGGCTTTCCCCGTGCTTCTGGCCGTGGCACTGGTGGAGCGTGGAAGCCTCGACGGAATGGAGATCCGCGAGATGGTCCGCCGCGCGTTGAGCTTCATCGCCTGCAACGGCCCTGCAACCGAGCAGGATCGCTGGGAGGAAGATGCCGGTATCAACGCCTTCACGCTCGCGGTCTGCGTGTCCGCGTTGGTCTGCGGGGCCGCGTATCTGGAGGAGCCGGCTCGCTCGTTCGCGCTGGACTTGGCGGATTACTGGAACGCGCGCATCGAGGACTGGACGAGCGCGCACGGTACCGCACTGGCACACGCCGCCGGCGTTTCGGGCTATTACATGCGCATCGCGCCGCCTCCGGATCTTCTCGGCAATAGCAGCCTGGCGCGCATTCTCCCTATCAAGAACCGCGCATGCGACCTCAGCCTTCCCGCGGAGGAGCAAGTTGCCACTGACTTCCTGCAATTGGTGCGATTCGGCTTGCGCGATCCGCATGACTCTCTGATCGTCGACACGCTCAAGGTCGTCGACGGCCAGCTCAAGGTGGAGTTCCCCGAAGGCGTGGCGTGGCGTCGCTACACCGGCGACGGCTACGGCGAGCAGCCCGATGGCAGTCCCTTCGAAAGGTTCGGCGTGGGTCGGCCCTGGCCGCTGCTGGCGGGCGAGCGCGGACACTACGAGCTGGCGGCTGGCAGGAATGTCCTGCCTTTCCTGCGCTCAATGGCAGCGATGGCCGGTCGCGCTGGTTTGATTCCGGAACAGGTTTGGGATGCAGATCCTATCCCGGCGCGAGGACTCTATCCTGGGAAACCCAGCGGCTCCGCAAT
>Ga0137438_1000058_pt1 | contig 15707 bp, 11 predicted proteins | sample EasRivERMGT157_2_FD_102327 | JGI IMG/M metagenome (GOLD analysis project Ga0137438, IMG submission 102327) | Soil microbial communities from meander-bound floodplain in the East River, Colorado, USA - East River MetaG ERMGT157_2 | ecosystem: Environmental > Terrestrial > Soil > Floodplain ... | reverse complement strand
TTCGGCCGGCGCGGGCAGCTTCAGCAACCCGTACAGATGGGCGAGTTTGCGGCGGTAAAGCTCGTCGAACGCCATCACCGATTCCGCGGGATTGTAATCACCGAACCACCAGCACCAGTCGGACGCCTCGCAATCGGCGAGCTGGCGCGTGGCCAGCTCGATTTCCCGGTCGTTCAATTGGCCGCTTGCGATGACCGAATCGAAGCTGCGCTTGGCTGCGCACAACAGATCCCACGCAAGGTTCTTGTCGTGACTACCGATCCATGTGGCGAGGTTGCCGTATACCCAGCTTCCGGCCACCAGCGCAGGCAACAGGGCGGGTTCGCGTTTTTCATCGAGCAGTTGCGCAAAAGTCGCCGTTGCTATGTGCGGATGTTTTTCCAGCGCTGTGTAGAGTTCGTCGAGAAAGTAGAAGCCGTTGTAAGGGTAATACTCCCAGGCATTCTCGCCGTCGAGGATCACGCTGACAACCGGCCGCGCGCCCCCACCCGCATTGGCCGCGATGTTCTCGAGCGTGGCGACGAAATGCACTGCCGCGTCCTTGCTGTGCCATTTCGCGTATTCAAATCCGATCAGGTCGGACAGGCGATCATCGCGAAAGAAACAGGTAATCGCGGTTTGACCGCTGGCAACACGGTAGGGCTTGAAGAGATATTCCGCTCGCTCGGGCAGCGTGCCGACGCTCCTCAGCAGGCTGTGGGCCAGGACACCCTCGCCGCTGGCCATCCATTCGCACCCCGCCCGCGCCAGCAAACCAGCGAATTCGCTGGACACTGCGCCCTCCGCCGGCCACATGCCGCGCGGCGGCCGGCCGAAGCGCCGGGCATGGCTCCGTTTTGCGGCCTCCACCTGTGCGCGCATGCGGCTGTGCCCACCCGGATAATCCGGACTTTGCGGCAGGGCCGCGCCGGGGGCCGCTTCCCGCGCGACTTCGAAGGAAAGCAGCAACGGGCCGATCGGATGGTATTCCGGCGTGGTGGTCAGTTCGATGCGACCGGCCTCGAACAATTTACGGTAGCGCGGAATGACATCGCGTACCTCCCGGCCGATCACTTCGAGCAAACGCATGCGGTCGTCGTGCGAAAAGCCGTGCTCCTTGGCGATCAGCGTGGGCACGATGTCGTTGTGACGGCGCACCGTTTCGCCCATCCAGGAGATGTGATACCAGCTCAACAGATCGCCGAGATATTGTGCCGACAGGTACGCAGCACCCGCCTCCCCGTGGCCCTGCGCCAGCCGGAAAAAATCAAGCAGTCTCTTGTACGCCGGGTAGGGCTCGATCAGTTTCTGGTGGTTGGCCTTGAAACAACTGGCCAGGATGAGATTGCGCCCGGCCTGGTCGAGTTGCAGCAGATCCGGTTGCGCGAGCAGGCGCAGTAGCGGGTCGCGAAAATGTCCGCTGGCGAACTGGTCGGTGTAATCCTCGAGCTGGTCGAGCAGCACTGGGGTGAAGTTCAGCACCACGCGCATGCCGGGATGCGCTTCGAGATGCGCGGCCATGTCGCTGTAGTCCTTGATGGCGTGCAGGTACACCCAGGGCTGCGCGAATTCTCCGCTGGCATGATCGCGGAAGTCCGGCTGGTGCATGTGCCACAGGATTACGAGGTCGAGTCTTTTCTGGTCATTCATGGAGTATCGAAGCCGCGGCGCATGCCCGCGTCGCGCGTCAGGCCCGGCTCAGCGTTGATGGAGGCCTTCCTGGCCGAGCATATCCGGGGTGATCAGCGTGACCCCGCGCTCGGAAACATGGAAGCGCCGGCGATCCTCCTCCGCGTTGAAGCCGACCGTGAGCCCTTCCGGCAGGACGCAGCCTTTGTCCACGACGGCGCGTCGAAGCTTTACATGCCGGTTGACCACGACTTCCGGCAGGATCACCGAGTCCTCGATGCTGCCGTAACTGTGTACGCGCACATTCGAGAACAGCAGCGAGCGCCTCACCGTGGTTCCGCTGATCAGGCAGCCGCCGGACACGACCGAATCGATGGCGCCGCCGCGCCGGCCTTCATCATCGAACACGAATTTGGCCGGCGGCAATTGCTCCTGATGGGTCCAGATCGGCCACTCTTTGTCATACATGTTGAGATCGGGCGTGACCCGTGTCAGATCGAGGTTCGATTCCCAGTAAGCATCGACCGTGCCTACGTCCCTCCAGTATGCAGCTTTGTCGCGCTGGCCGACGCAACTGTCGTCGAAGCGCTGCGCGTACACCCGATAGCGTGGCACCATAAGCGGAATGAGATCCTTGCCGAAGTCATGGCTCGAATCGGGGCTGATGGTATCGCGCGCGAGCTGTTCGTACAAAAATGGTGCGTTGAATATATAGATGCCCATGCTGGCCAGCGCCATGTCCGGCCGGCCGGGGATGGACGGCGGGTTGGCGGGCTTTTCGATAAAATCGGTGACGCGCCAGTCGTCGTTCACCGCCATGACGCCGAATGACGTGGCATCCTCCCTGGGAACCTCCAGGCAGGCCACTGTCATGTCGGCATTTTTGGCGACGTGATAGGCCAGCACTTTTCCGTAATCCATCTTGTAGATGTGGTCGCCGGCAAGCACCAGGATATAGTCCGGTTCGTAGGCGCGCAGAATGTCCAGATTCTGGTACACCGCGTCGGCTGTTCCGAGATACCAGTTCTCCTCCGCGGTGCGCTGCGAGGCCGGCAGGATATCGACGAACTCCTGGAAACGGCCGTCGAGAAAACTCCAGCCGCGCTGGATGTGCCGGATCAGGCTGTGCGACTTGTATTGCGTAGCTATGCCGATGCGGCGGATCCCCGAATTGACGCAGTTCGACAAGGGAAAGTCGATGATCCGGAACTTACCGCCAAATGGAACCGCCGGCTTGGCGCGCCAGTCGGTCAGGTTCTTCAGCCGGCTGCCTCGCCCCCCTGCAAGCACCAGGGCATAGGTATTCTTGGTCAGAACACTGACGAAACGGACATTGAGGTCGTTGTCGATCATGAAATCTTTCCGATACTGATGTTGAGCGAAAGTTCAGCGGACTTGTTACCCGCGCCGGGTTGGGCTGCCGTCCATGGGTTCACCCCTGGATTTACAGCCGGTCTTAAAGAAAGACCTGAACCGAAGGGCTCTGCTTATAATAGATGCCGCATCGTGCCTCGTCACGAATTCCCTGACGGCGCATGGTGCCACCCGCCGCCGCCACGATGATCCCCACGCCCCAATTACCTGCAGCCGATGACCTGGAAGCCCTGGTTGGCGCCAGCCACCACGATCCGTTCAGCGTACTCGGCCTGCACCGTGCGGGCCGGGACTGGTCGTTGCGCGTGTTCCGGCCTTACGCCGCGGGCGTTTCGGTGCGCACCGACACTGGATTCGTAGCGATGAAACGGGTGCACGCGCAAGGCGTATTCGCGTGGCAGGGTGTTGATCCCCCGACACAACCCGTCGTGTTGCGGGTAAGCGAATCGGGACGGGAATTCGAGAGTTACGATCCCTACACCTTCTTGCCGGCCATCAGCGCGGACGATTTGTACCTGTTCAATGAAGGCCGCCTGGAACAAGCGTATCGGATGCTCGGCGGCCGGTTGGAGCAGCGTGATGGCGTCAGTGGCGTGCGCTTCGCCTGCTGGGCACCGAACGCAGCGAGAGTCAGCGTCGTCGGTGAATTCAATCGTTGGGACGGCCGCTCACACCCGATGTCTGTCCACGGCCTGAGCGGCGTATGGGAGCTGTTCATTCCCGGCATTGGCGCGGAGTCGCTGTACAAATACGAGATCCGCAACCGCGCATCCGGCGAGGTCTTCGTCAAGACCGATCCCTATGCCCGTTTTCACGAACTGCGCCCGGGTACCGCGACCCAGGTTGTCGCCGACGGGTATGCGTGGCACGACCACGAGTGGATGAGCGCCCGCTCCCGCTGGGACTGGCTGCACGCGCCGATCAATATCTACGAAGTCCACGCCGGTTCGTGGCGGCGGCACCCCGATGGGCATTTTTATACTTATCGCCAACTGGCGCAGAGCCTCATCCCTTACGTCGTCGAGATGGGCTACACGCACATCGAACTGTTGCCGATCTCCGAACATCCTCTGGACGAATCCTGGGGTTATCAGACTACCGGCTATTTTGCAGTGACCAGCCGCTTTGGCGCGGCCGACGATTTCAAAGCGTTCGTCGATGCGTGCCACCAGGCCGGCATCGGCGTCCTGCTCGACTGGGTGCCGGCACACTTCCCGACCGATGCCTTTTCACTCGCGCGCTTCGACGGCACCGCGCTTTACGAGCACGAGGATCCGCGCCTGGGTTTCCACCAGGACTGGGGCACGCACATTTTCAACTACGGCCGCAAAGAGGTGAAAAGCTTCCTGCTTTCCAGCGCGCACTATTGGCTGGCGGAGTGCCACCTCGACGGATTGCGCGTCGATGCGGTCGCCTCGATGTTGTATCTCGATTACTCGCGCAAGGCCGGCGAATGGATTCCGAACAAGTACGGCGGGCGCGAAAATCTCGAAGCCATCGAGTTCCTGCGCGAACTCAATATCATGGTGCATCGTGATTTCCCAGGGGCGCTGACCTGCGCGGAAGAATCCACTGCCTGGCCGATGGTATCGCGGCCGGTCCATCTCGGCGGGCTCGGATTCTCCATGAAGTGGAACATGGGCTGGATGAACGACACGCTGGCGTACATGCACAACGATCCGGTACATCGCCGCTTTCACCACAACCAGCTTACCTTTGGCCAGATTTACGCCTACAGCGAGAATTTCCTGTTGCCCCTGTCGCATGACGAAGTGGTGCACGGCAAGGGATCGCTACTCGGCAAGATGCCGGGGGACGCCTGGCAGAAATTCGCCAATGTGAGATTGCTGCTCGCTTATCAGTTCGTCGCCTCCGGCAAGAAACTCACCTTCATGGGCAACGAGTTTGCGCAGGGGCGCGAGTGGCGCGCAGGCGGGGAACTCGACTGGGGACTGCTCGGCATCGACTGGCATCGCGGCGTGCAGACCATGGTGCGCGATCTTTCCCGCCTTTACCGCGACGAGCCGGCATTGCATGAGCTGGACTTTGAGCACGACGGTTTCCGCTGGATCGACTGCAATGATGCTGATCAGTCGATTCTGTGTTTCGAGCGCCGCCCCCGCAGCGGATCGCCCATCGTGGCGGCGCTCAATTTCACGCCGGTACCCAGGCACGGCTATCGTGTCGGCTTGCCGATATCAGGTGCCTGGCGGGAAGTGTTCAACAGCGATTCGGCCTTCTATGCCGGCTCGAACGCCGGTAATGCGGGCGTTATCCGGTCGCAGCCTTTCCCCTGGATGGGCCACGATCAATCGGCCGCAATCACGCTGCCGCCGCTCGGCGCCCTCATCCTTCGTTGCGAAGGGTGAGGGTAGTGACTGAGAAACTCAAAGTCCTCTTTGCGACTTCGGAAGTCGCGCCGCTCGTCAAGACCGGTGGTCTGGCCGATGTCAGCGCCGCGCTGCCCGTGGCGCTGAGCACGCTCGGAGTGGATATTCGCGTGCTCGTGCCGGGTTATCCGCAGGTCATGGAAGCGCTCAAGACCAGGGGCCGCGCTGCGACGTTGCCGGGATTGCCCGGTGTTCCTGCCGCGACTCTGATTGCCTCCAGACTTCCCTCGGGCCTGCCGCTGCTCGTGATCGAGTGCCCGATCTACGATCGCAGCGGCGGTCCTTATCAGGACACCTCTGCCACGGACTGGCCGGACAACGATCTGCGTTTCGGCCTGCTGTCCTATGTTGGCGCACTGCTGTCGACCCCCGGCTCGCCGTTTTCTTCCTGGAAGCCGGATATCGTTCACTGCAACGATTGGCAGACCGGCCTTACGCCGGTCTATTTGAACTACGTGCACGGCCCGCGGGCACGCGCCGTTATGACCATCCACAATCTCGCATTCCAAGGCATTTTTCCGGCGCAGACGGCCAACCGGTTAGGGTTGCCGCCGCAGGCGTTTACGATCGAAGGCGTCGAGTATTACGGCTCCCTGTCCTTCCTGAAGGGCGGATTGCAATTCGCCGATCGCATCACGACAGTGAGCCCGAGCTATGCCGAGGAGATTCAGAGCGAACCGCTGGGAATGGGTTTGCAGGGCTTGCTCGCGCAACGCAAAGGCGTGCTGACGGGAATTCTCAACGGCATCGACGTCGATGCCTGGGATCCGGAATCCGATCCCTACATCGAGCGCTATTACAACGCGTCGCGACTGGCCGCGAAGCAGGACAACAAGCGCGCGCTGCAGCAGCGCATGGGCCTGCAGGACGCGCCGCAGACGCCACTCTTCGGGGCGGTGAGCCGGTTGACGGACCAGAAAGGCCTCGACGCGCTGGCCGAGATTGCGGACGAATTCGTAAAGCTGCCGGCGCAGCTGGCCGTGCTTGGGTCTGGCGACCCGGCGTTGCAGAGCCGCTTCCAGGCGCTCGCGCAACGACACGCCGGCAAGATCGCCGTGCAAATCGGCTTCGACGAAGGCCTGTCTCACCAGATCGAAGCGGGCGCGGACCTGTTCGCCATGCCCTCGCGGTTTGAGCCCTGCGGGCTGAACCAGATGTACAGCCAGCGCTACGGCACGCCGCCGTTGGTGCACGGCACCGGCGGGCTGCGCGACTCGGTGGTCGATTGCTCGCCGGCAACGTTGAAGGATCACACGGCGACCGGATTTGTATTCACGCCGCTCGACCCGGCCACGCTGCTGGAGAACTGCCGCCGGGCGGTCGCAGTCTATGGCGACGAGAGAATCTGGCGGCAATTGCAGAAGAATGGCATGAAGCGGGATTTCAGCTGGGGAACCCGCGCCCAGCAATACCTGGGCTTGTACCGCGAACTTGCGGTTGTCTAGGCAAGCGCGCGCTGGAGTAAAATGCTCCCTGTTCGCTGTATGGCCGATACCGGGTCAGCGGCGCCAAAAACCAAACCTGGATGGAGGATGCTGAAATGATTGGTGATCGCATCGAAGTCAACATGGCCGGCGGACTCGATATTGCCCTGCCGCGGATGGTGCATGTGCGCCAGAAATTCCAGACCAAGAAACTCGACAGCGTCACCAGGACGGTCGTCGAGCAGTTCAAGCGCCCCGAAGTGCGGGCGAAGGTCAAGCCGGGCATGACCATCGCCGTCGGTTGCGGCTCGCGCGGCATCAACAACATAGCTGAATGTGCCAAAGCCGTGGTCGCTGAGCTCAAGGCACTCGGTGCCAAGCCTTTCATATTCCCGGCGATGGGCAGCCACGGCGGCGCAACCGCCGAAGGCCAGCGCGAAGTCCTGGAAGGCTATGGCATCACCGAGAGCGATGTCGGTTGCCCGATCAAGTCCAGCATGGAAGTCGTGGAACTGGGAAGGCTCGACGACGGCATGCCGGTATATATGGACAAGTACGCCGCCGAAGCCGACGCAGTCGTCATCATCCCGCGCGTGAAGCCGCATACCAACTTCCGTGCGCCGATCGAATCCGGCATTGTCAAGATGTTGACCATCGGCATGGGCAAGATCATCGGCGCGACCACGCTGCACACCTACGGCATGGACATGTTCGGCGAACTGCTGCCGGAAACAGCGAAACTCATCATTGCCAAGAAGAACGTCCTGTTCGGCGTTGCCATGGTGGAAAACGCGGCGGACGAGACGGCGATCATCGAGATTGTGCCGTCCGAACAGATCTTCGAGCGCGAGCCGGTGTTGCTGGCGAAAGCAAAGGAACTGATGCCGCGCCTGCAGTTCGACGAGATCGACGTGCTGGTGGTGGAAAAAATCGGCAAGAATATTTCCGGTTCGGGCATGGACCCCAACATCACCGGCCGCAACTGCCGCTTCATCGAATGGAATATGAAGCCCTTCGTGAAGAAAATCGCGGTGCTCGGCCTGACACCGGAAACGCACGGCAACGCCTGCGGCATCGGCGGCGCGGATGTGACCACGATGAAGCTCTACAAGGAACTCGATGTCGCCAAGACTTACGCCAACATCATCACATCGACGTATCGGGACGGCGGCGCGATCCCGAGCATCATGAACACCGGCGAAGACGCGATCCGTCTTGCCGTCAAGTCCGTGGTCAGGGTCAAGCCGCAGGACACCAAGATCGTGCGCATCGCCACGACACTCGAGATCATGGATATTCACGTTTCCGAGCCGATGCTGCCCATCATCAAGGCGAACGCGTCGCTGTTCGAAATTGTCGGCAGTCCCGAGCCGTTCAAGTTCGACGCCAAGGGCAATCTCTACCCGATGCTGGGCAAACACCGGGAGCACGCGGCGGCCTAGTCGCCGCGGCTTGAGGGGTTCCTGCGGTATGCATATCCATCTCGACGCGGTTGGAGGCGTGGCAGGCGATATGTTCATCGCCGCCATGCTCGATGCGTTTCCCGACCTGCGCGACGGCATGTTGGCGGCGATTCGCGCCGCCGGGCTGCCCGCCGAAGTTCACGTCGGTCTGGCGGAGCATCAGGACCATGCACTGACCGGGTTGCGCTTGCGTGTGATTGAACCGCGCGTGGCCGAACTGATGGCTGCCGGACATCATCATCCGCACACGCCGTTTGCCGATATCCGGGCGCATCTGCAGGCTTGCGCGTTGACCCCGGCGGTACGCGCCCGCGCGATCGGGATGTTCACTTTGCTGGCCGAAGCGGAAGCGAAGGTTCACGGCAAGACCATCGACACCATCAGCTTTCACGAACTGGGTGAATGGGATTCGATTGCCGATATCGTCGGCGCGGCATATCTGATCGATGCCTTGGCTCCCATCGATGCCTCGGCTCCAATGGACGCTGTGCCTCCGAACGATGCCGGGGCGGCCACCTCCTGGTCGGTGAGCACGCTGCCCCTTGGCCGCGGCAGAGCGAAAACGGCGCACGGCATGCTGCCCATTCCGACGCCCGCTACGGTTCTACTGCTCGAGGGATTCGAATTTGCCGATGACGGCCTCGAAGGTGAACGCGTTACGCCGACCGGTGCGGCGATTTTGCGGCATCTGGGCTGCACTCAGGCGGCGTCGCGCCGTTCGCGCCGGCTGTTGCGCACCGGCATCGGATTTGGCACCCGGAGTTTCCCCGGCATCAGCAACGTGCTGCGGGTTCTGGCGTTCGACGAAGTCCGGGAGAATCACGGCGCGGACGAAGTCGCCCAAGTGCAATTCGAGGTCGACGATCAGACGCCGGAGGATCTTGCGATTGCGCTCGACAAGCTGCGTTCGCACCCGTCGGTGCTGGATGTGCTGCAGACGCCCGCGTTCGGCAAGAAAGGCAGGATGACCATGCATATCCAGTTGCTCGCCGAGGTTGCGGACATGGAGGGTGTATTTGATGCCTGCTTCAGCGAAACCACGACTATCGGCCTGCGTTATCAGGTCATGCAGCGCCGCAAGCTCGCGCGCGCCAGCACCACGGTCGAAGCGGCCGGCCGGCAGATGCGAGTGAAGGTCGCCGAGCGTCCGGGCAGGCAGACCGCGAAAGTGGAAGCCGATGACCTGTTGAATGTGATCGGCGGCCGCGCCGAGCGCGAACGACTGCAGCGCGAAGCCGAACAGGTTGTATTGCGCAAGGATCCCAAGTGAGCGGCGTCAAGGCCAGTCTGGCGAAACTGGAAAGCATCCTGCGTGACATCGGGCCTGCGGCGGTCGCGGTGAGCGGGGGCGTGGACAGTCTGACACTGGCAACGATCGCTCATCGCACTTTGCGCGGTGAAGTCGAAATGTTCCACGCTGTATCTCCCGCGGTGCCGCAGCAAGCCACCGATCGCGTGCGTGCGCTGGCAGCGCGCGAAGGCTGGAAGTTATCGGTAGTCGACGCCGGCGAGTTTGGCGATTCGAACTATCGCCGAAACCCGGTGAACCGCTGCTTTTACTGCAAGACCAATCTGTATGGCGCACTGGTGCCGCATACCAGCGCGCAAATTGTTGCTGGCACAAACCTAGACGATCTCGGCGAATACCGCCCGGGTCTGGACGCGGCAAAGAATCACGGTGTGCGCCATCCCTTCGTCGAAGCCGGCATCGACAAGAAAACCGTGCGCGATATCGCGCGCCATCTCGATCTCCGGGACGTCGCCGATCTGCCTTCCTCGCCCTGCCTGTCGAGCCGCATCGAAACCGGCATCGCGATCGATCCGGACATGCTCAAGCTGGTGCATGCCGCGGAACTCCTGGTATTGAAATCGCTTGCCCCGCGTACCGTGCGTTGCCGGGTGCGTGCCAAGGGTGTTGTGATCGAGCTCGATGAACAGAACCTCGCCGCGCTCGACGGCGAAGCGCGCGAAGCGCTGAAGGACAATGTCGGCACGCTGTTTCGGGACGGCGGATTCGAATATCCGGTGTCGCTGGCCCCTTACCGCACCGGCAGCGCCTTCCTGGTCCGCCTGCAGCGCGACGCTGCTTGACTAGATCAAGAGCGTTGACGCGGAGGGCACAGAGTAAAAGCAAGAGAGGACACAGAGAAGTTCGAAAAGGATCGTAACTGAACACTGATGGCGAAGAGCACCACGGGTAGTTACCAGACCGCGGGCGAATCCATCATTGATTTCCTCTGGGTACCCTCTAGTTTTTCCTCTCTGACCTAAAAGGGTACTCCGACGTGCTAGGCACGTAGGGTATCTGTGTAAAGAGTTTGACCTGGAGTTTGAAATGACGCTGCACAAAGACGTGATGCTGGATTTTGCACGCGATGCCCGTACGGGACTGGAAGAAGCGGTGCTGTGCGCGTCGAAGTCGGTTGCCCATCTTTCCGTGATCCTCGATCAGGTGCAGGAAAAGGGCCGGCACATGCTGCTTACGCGCCTGCTGCCGGAGCAGTTCGCGGAGCTTTCGCAAAGCCATCGCGCCGCCATCGATTACGATCCGTTTTCGCGCACCGGTTTTTTCGGCGGCGCGCACGAACTGGGCACCGCGACGAGAGTCGCGGTCGTCGCCGCCGGTACTTCGGATACTTTGGTCAGCCGTGAAGCTGCGCGCACGCTGCGTTTCTACGGCGAGCCCGCCGCCGAGATCAGCGACGTTGGCGTTGCCGGGCTCTGGCGCCTGCTGGAGCGCATCGAGGAGATCCGCAAGATGAAAGTCGTCATCGCGGTCGCCGGCATGGATGCGGCGCTGCCGACGGTGATCGGTGGCCTGGTATCGAATGTCGTGATCGGTGTACCGACCTCGGTCGGTTACGGTGTGGCTCACGGCGGGGAAACCGCTTTGCGCGCGATGTTGGTAAGTTGCTCTCCGGGATTGATGGTGACCAACATCGACAATGGATACGGCGCCGCGTGCGCCGCGTTGCGTATATTGCGAGCGAACTGATCCGACAGGCTATGGAAGGTTCCCGGCCGCTTTCGGGCGCCTGCCGTCCTGCGCGGTGGAAAAGGAAACGAGGCGCTGCACGAGTGCATCCGCATCGATATCGGCGATCACCAGCTCGCGATGCGCCGGGCGCAGAAACCGCTCGGTGACGGCATGGTCGAGCATCGCCAACAGGCTGTCGTAAAAGCCCGAAACATTCAGCAATCCGACGGGCTTGCCATGAATGCCCAGTTGCGACCAGGTGAGGATTTCGAAGAATTCATCCAGGGTGCCGAAGCCGCCGGGTAGCGCAATGAACGCGTCGGACAATTCATTCATCAAGGCCTTGCGCTGATGCATGGTATCGACGACGCGTAAATCGGTGATACCGCGATGGGCAACTTCCCTCGCAACCAGGGACTGCGGAATCACGCCGATAACCTCGCCACCGGCCCGCAACATCGAATCGGCAATCACGCCCATGAGGCCGACGTTGCCGCCTCCAAAGACCACCCCAAGTCCGCGACGAGCCAGTGCGGCGGCTACGCCTTGTGCCGCGATGCCGTACTCCGGGCGAATGCCGGCGTTGGAGCCGCAGAACACGCACACGCGCTTCATCGCGCTTTCAAAATTCCGTCCATTCGTCGTCGCGATGATAGATCACGCGGCCGGGCTTCTGGATGGGCCCGTCTTCGATGCCGTCATGATCGAATGCCGGAGGCGGCTCGTCGGGATGATCGCGCAGGGCGCGCTTCTGCAGCACGAAAGCACTGACAACATGAATCGTGCGGGCAGGGTCGGTCGGTTCGCCCCGCAGCATCGGCAAGTCGGTGGCAGCGCCACCCGGATAGAGCAGAATGCCGGTCTTGTCGCCGACCTGGCACAGGACCGCCCAGTCTGTCTGTCCCTGCCTGAAAAACTGTCCCTGAATGACGTTGTGCCGGGCGTCCCACTTGATGAACTTCGGAACGCGGCAGCCGAGCTTTTCCATGTCGTTGCGCACGACTGCGGGAAGCTCGCGCAACTGGCCGGGATCGAAATACCGGAAATCCGGCCATTGTTTGCGGAATTCCTCGACCGTCGTCTGTGCGGCCGCCGCGGCGCACAGCAGGACGGGCAGGACAGCAAACCATCGGATGGACTTCACGGCACTGCTCCTGCACAAACGATGACGCCGCCAGTGTAAACCCGCAAAGAAATGAATGCAGCGGGGCGTTAGCCGTGGCCACCCAGGTACGCGGCGCGGACCTCCTCGTTGCCGAGCAATTCCTTGGGCGAACCTTCGACTTTCATTTCGCCGGTTTCCAGCACGTATCCGCGATGGGCCACGGACAATGCCATATTTGCGTTCTGCTCGACCAGAAGAATGGTGGTGCCGCGGGCATGGATTACGCGGATGGTTGCAAACAACTGCTGCACGATGACCGGCGCGAGTCCGAGCGACGGTTCGTCGAGCAGCAGCAATTTCGGCTTTGCCATGAGTCCGCGCGCCACCGCCAGCATCTGCTGCTGGCCACCGGAGAGGGTCCAGCCCAGCGCATTCTCGAAGGGTTTGATGACCGGGAAGATGTCGAACATCTCCGCGACCTCCTCGTCCATCTGCTTCTTCGGCAAACGGCCGCGACTGGACGTACCGAGCATGATGTTCTCGCGCACGGTGAGTCCGGGGAAGATCCGCCGTCCTTCCGGCACGTGCGAGATGCCCAGACGCACGATCTTTTCCGGCGCCATCGCGTGGATGGGCTGGCCCTCGAACCAGATCTCGCCGCTTGCCGGCCGCAACAGCCCGGATATCGTGCGCAGCGTCGTGCTCTTTCCAGCGCCATTGGCACCGAGCAGCGTGACCACTTCGCCCTGCTCGACGCGCAGGCTCACCCCCTTGAGCGCCTGCACGCTGCCGTAGTAACTGGCGACGTTCTTCAGCTCAAGCAGCGGCATTGCTGTCTCCCAGGTACGCGGCAATCACATCCGGATGCCGCAGCACTTCCTGCGGCGTGCCCTCCGCGATTTTCTTGCCGAAGTTGAGCACGGTGATGCGATCCGAAACTTTTTCCACCAGTCCCATATCGTGGTCGATGAGGAAAATGGTCAGCCCATGGCCGCTGCGCAACTTTTTGAGCAACTCGACCAGATTCATTTTCTCGGTCTGGTTCAAGCCGGCCGCGGGCTCGTCGAGTAGCAGCAGCTTCGGATGTCCGGCAAGGGCACGGGCGATTTCCACCAGCCGCTGGTGACCATACGGCAGGCTGCGCACGATGGTGTCGGCCTTATCGGCAAGTCCGACGAACTGCAGTGCCGACATCGCGCGCCCGCGCAGAGCCTTCCCGCCGGGCTCGATGGGATTGTTGTCGCGCTGTGCGCCTACGATCACGTTTTCCAGCGCGGACATGCTTGGGAACAGGCGGATGTTCTGGAAGGTGCGGCCCAGACCGTGTGCCGCGCGCTCATGCGGCGACTTCAGGGTGACATCGTTGCCGTCGATGATGATGCGGCCACCCGTCGGTTTATAGATACCGTTGACGACATTGAGCGTGGTGGTTTTGCCGGAACCGTTGGGCCCGATCAGCGCATGCACCGTACCCCGCGCGACTTCCAGATCGATGCCATCCACGGCATGCAGGCCGCCGAAATACTTCTGCAGGCCTTCGAGCTTGAGCAGCGGCGTTGTTTCCGTCACGGCGATATCGAGATTCAGCGGTTCAACGCCGGTCGTGTCGACCGGCGGCGCCGTCCTGAATTTCATCCAACTGTTGCGCAGCAGGCCCCAGATGCCCTCGGGCATGAACACCATGATCAGAATCACGGCCAGGCCGTAGATCGCCAGGTACACGTCCTTGATGAATTGCAGGCTGGGAGGCATCTCCTTCAGCCATTCCGGCAGCAGAATCAGCAGCGTGGTGCCGAGTACGCCGCCGAACGGCGATTGCACGCCGCCGAGCAGCACCATCGAAAGGAATTCCACTGCGCGCTGGAAGTTGAAATTGTCGGGGCTGATATAAGCGAAGCCGCCCGCATAAAGACCCCCGCCTGCACCACCGAGCGCCGCAGACAACGTGAACGCGATGATCTTCGTTCTCAGCGTATGCACGCCGACGACTTCCGCGGCAAGTTCGTTTTCGCGGACGCCGCGCATCGCGCGGCCGAGCCGCGTCTGCGGCAGATACCAGACTGCGGCCATCATCGCGTACAGCAGCAGCGAACACAGCAGCAGATAGGCGCGATCGTCCGACAGCTCGTATCCGAACAGCGACGGCCGCCCAATGCCGGCAATGCCGTCGGGTCCGCGCGTCACCTCGATCCAGTTGACTGCTACCAGATCGAAAATCTGCTGGAAGCTGATAGTGATCATCGCCAGATAGTGGCCCCCCAGGCGCAGCGTGGTCATTCCGAGGATGCCACCGGCGACCCCGGCGATGCCGATGCCGATCGCCAGCGAGAGCCAGAACGACAAGCCGTAGGCCACGGTGCCGAGCGCGACGCCATAGGCGCCGAAACCGAAGAACGCGGCCTGCGCGAGATTGATCTGTCCGGTATAGCCGAGTACCACCACCATGCCCAGTACCGCGATCGCATAAGTCGTCGCCTGCATGAACATCGACAGCACGAAGTGGCTGACATGGGTGAAGTAAGGTAGCAGCGGCACTGCGACCGCAATCACAAAGAGGATAAACGGCCAGGGCGAGAGGCGGCGCGCGCGCGGCGCTTCCAGTGATTGCGTGCTCATGCTTTCTCGGAAACCCTTTCACCGAAGAAGCCCTGCGGCCGGAACACCAGCACCAGGAACAGCATCAGGAAGGCGTAAGCGTCTTTATAGGGAACGGAAATGTAGAAGGCTGCGAAGCTTTCGATCACGCCGATGAAGAGCCCGCCGACGATGGCGCCCTTGACGTCGCCGAAGCCGCCGATGATGGTCGCGGCGAACGCCTTCAGCGCGATGATCGAACCCATGCCGATCGACACGAACAACACCGGTCCCACCAGCACGCCGGCCAATCCGCCGAGGGCGGAACTGTAGACGAAGGTGATGGCGATCATCAGGGCCACCGGGATGCCGAGCAGACGCGCCATGTCCTTGTCCTGAGACGTGGCCTGCAGCTTCTTGCCCAGCATGGTGTGCTCGAAGAAGAAATACTGGAATGCGACCATCACCATGGTCACCGCCAGAATCACCAGGTACTGACTGTCGAGAAACACCGACCCGATCTGCACGCCGCCGGCGATGACATTATCCAGGCGCTTGGGCTGCGCGCCGAAGACCGCCAGCACCGTGTTCTGCAGGAAAATCGATGCGCCCAGAGTGGAAATGATCACGGGCAGGAACCCGCGATGGCGCAGCGGGTAGTACACCCCGTAATTGAAGACGAGGCCGAATAGGCCCATGCCGACCAGCGCGAGCAGGAAGGACAGCCAGTAAGGCAGGCCGACGCCGACCAGGAAGGCGACCATCATGTAGGCGCCGAGCATGGCAAAATCG
>Ga0137438_1000057_pt1 | contig 15731 bp, 14 predicted proteins | sample EasRivERMGT157_2_FD_102327 | JGI IMG/M metagenome (GOLD analysis project Ga0137438, IMG submission 102327) | Soil microbial communities from meander-bound floodplain in the East River, Colorado, USA - East River MetaG ERMGT157_2 | ecosystem: Environmental > Terrestrial > Soil > Floodplain ... | reverse complement strand
CGACGTCGGGCCGCGGCGCGATCGTGCCGTAGCGGATGTTGAAGCCGTGGGCGAACATCAGCGTCTTGCCCGGCTTCAGGCCCGGGGCGATGTCGTCTTTGAAGAGCTTCGCCTGCCCGGTGTCCGGGGTCAGGATCATGACGATGTCGGCCTCGGCCGCGGCCTCGGCCGGCGTCTTCACCGCGAGGCCATCCGCCTGCGCCTTCGCGCGCGAGCGGCTTCCCGCGGGGAGTCCCACCACCACGTCCACCCCGCTGTCCTTGAGGTTGAGCGCGTGGGCGTGGCCCTGGCTGCCGTAGCCGACGATCGCGACCTTGCGGCCGCGAATGAGCGCGCGATCGGCGTCCCTGTCATAGAAGATCTTGGTCATTGGTTCGTTCCTTTCGGTCGGGCTCGAAGTTGTGGGTAACCGGTCACGCGGCGTCGCGCGCATCGCGCCGGTCGTCGGGCAGGCGGTCGTCGCGGTCGTCGCCGTCGTCGCCGCGGTCATCGCGGTCATCGGGCCCGCGGCGCGCCGCGCGATCCGAGCCCGCGGCGCTGCGCACCATCGCGACCGCGCCGGTGCGCACCATCTCGACCACGCCGAACGGCGCGAGCACGTCGACGAAGCCGTCGATCTTCGCGGCCGGCCCGGTGATCTCGCAGATCAGCGCCTCCGGGGCGACGTCGATCACGCGCGCGCGGAACACCTCGCAGACCTGCACGACGGCCGGCCGCGAGCCGGCGTCGGCGCGCACCTTGATCAGCGCGAGCTCGCGCGCAACCGTAGCGCGCTGCGCCGTCTCCTCGACGCGCAGCACGTTGACGAGCTTGTACAGGTTGGCCTCGATGCGGCGCGCGCCGTGGTCATCGGCCTCGATCACGAGTGTCATGCGCGACACCCCGGCCTCGTGGGTCCGGCCGACCGCGAGCGACTCGATGTTGTAGCTGCGGCGCCGGAACAGCGACGTGACGCGATTGAGGACTCCAGGCAGGTCCTCGACGTGAGCGATGAACGTCCGTAGGCGACTGTCGGTCATACTGGCGGTCATTGCGTGGCTCCTTGCTATTCGACGATCGGGCTGGGGCGGCGGATCATGTCGTGCAGGGCGGCGCCGGCCGGCACCATCGGGTAGACGCTGTCCTCCTGCTCGACGCGAAAATCGATCACGACGGCGCCGGGGGTCGCGCGCGCAGCCGCGACGGCGGCCGCGACGTCCTCGCGCCGGGTGACGCGGAGCCCGGTGAGCCCGTGGGCCTCGGCGAGCTTCACGAAGTCGGGGCTGCGCAGCGGCGTCGCCGAGTAGCGGCCGTCGTAGAAGAACTCCTGCCACTGCCGGACCATGCCGAGGTAGCCGTTGTTGATGATCGCGATGTTGAGCTTGATGCCCTCCTGCGCGGCGGTCGACAGCTCGCACGCGGTCATCTGGAACCCGCCGTCGCCGGCGATGACCCAGATCTCGAGCTCGGGCATCGCGAACCGCGCGCCGATCGCCGCCGGCAGCGCGAACCCCATGGTGCCGAGCCCGCCCGAGGTGAGCAGCTGGCGCGGGTAGTCGTGCTTGTAGTACTGGGCCTCCCACATCTGGTGCTGGCCGACGTCGCTGACGATCAGCGCCTTGCCCTCGGTGATCCGCCACAGGTCGTGCAGGACGTGCGCGGCGAACAGCCGGCCGTGGTGCGGCAGGTGCTGGATGTCGCGCACCGCGGAGTCGCCCTTCAGCGCGGCGATCCGGTCGATCCAGCCGCGCCGCTCGGCGCTGGCGACCAGCGGCAACAGCCCGCGCAGCGTGGCCTTGACGTCGCCGACCAGCGCGAGATCGACGCGGACGGTCTTGTTGATCTCCGCGGGGTCGAGCTCGCAGTGGATCTTCCTGGCGCCCACCGCGAAGGTTGCGGGGTTGCCGGTGACGCGATCATCGAACCGCATGCCGAGCGCGACCAGCAGGTCGGCCTCCTGGATCGCCTGGTTGACCCACGCCTCGCCGTGCATACCCATCATGCCGAGTGCCAGGCGGTGCGACGCCGGGAAGCCGCCCAGGCCGAGCAGCGTCGAGGCGACCGGCGCGCCGGTGCGCTCCACGAACTCGCCGAGCAGCTCGCTCGCGCACGCCTTGACGATGCCGTGGCCGGCGAGGATGACCGGGCGCTTCGCGGCGTCGATCATCGCGGCGGCGCGCGCGAGGTCGCCCTGGCGCGCGCGGTGCTCGGGGCGGTAGCCGCGCAGGCAGACCGGCGCGTCGCTCCACGCGGGCACCGCGGTGGCCTGCTGGGCATCCTTGGTGATGTCGATCAGGACGGGCCCGGGGCGGCCCGAGCGCGCGACGTAGAACGCCTCGCGCACGGCGGCCGCGATCTGGTCGACCCGGGTGACCAGGTAGTTGTGCTTGGTGATCGGCAGCGTGACGCCGGTGATGTCGGTCTCCTGGAACGCGTCGGTCCCGATGACGTGCGACGAGACCTGCCCGGTGATGCAGACGATCGGCACCGAGTCGAGCATCGCGGTCGCGATCCCGGTGACCAGGTTCGTCGCGCCGGGGCCCGACGTCGCGATCGCGACGCCGACCTTTCCGGAGGCGCGGGCGTAGCCGTCGGCCATGTGCGCGGCGCCTTGCTCGTGACGGACCAGGACGTGCCGGATCGGGCTGTCGAGCAGCGCGTCGTAGGCCGGCATGATCGCGCCGCCGGGGTAGCCGAACACGATCTCGACGCCTTCGCGGTGGAGCGCCTCCCACAGGATCTGCGCGCCGGTGCGGCGGCGCTCGCCGGGCTCGGTCACGGCTTGCCTCGGGTCCCTCGGGTCGGGCGCTCACCACTCGCGCCGGTCACCAGCGCCAGCGTCGATCCGCGGCCGGCGTCGCTTGGGCCACCGCCGCGCCGCCCGCGGTCGTCGACCGGCTCGCGCAGCCCGCGCCGCGCGCGCTCGTCGACCAGCGCGCGCAGGCCCTCGCAGTACGAGATGTGCGCCTCGTCGGGGGCGTGCGAGTCGCGCGCGCGGGCGGCGGCGGTCTCGACGGTGGCGCGCAGCGCGGCGGCGCCGCCGGCCCGAGACTCGAGCTCGGCGAGCTCGGCGTCGACCTCCGCCGCAGTCGTCGTCGTGGCGATCGCGACGTCGGCACCGAACGCCGCCCGCGCGTACGCGATCGCGCGCTCGAGCGCGCGCCCGGTCGCGTCGCTGTGCACCGCGACCCGGCAGCCCAGCTCGTACGCGGCGACCAGGACGACATCGACGCCGCGCGGCTCGAACGCCCGGGTGCCCAGCGCGAGCGCGCGCCCGAACACCAGCAGCGCGCCCGGAGCGACGCCGGGCTCGATCGCGTGCCAGTAGACCTGCGGCTGCTCCTCGTCGGGCACCAGCACGGCCACCACGCTCGCGCCCGCGACCACCGAGCACGCGGCGGCGGGATTGAAGCCGTCGCGCACGGCGCGCGCCCAGCTCCGGCCGCCGGCGCGCATGCCGACCGCCACCTGGTTTCCGGCGTCGCGCAGCCCGACCGCGTGGTGCGCGGCGCCGGGCCCGTAGCCGAGCACCGCGATCCGCGCGCCGGTGAGCAGGAACGGAAACGGTCGAGGATCGATGGCGAGCTTCATGGCTGGTGATCTCCGTGCGTGGGTTTGGAAGCGCGATCGGCGCGCGTGACCGCGCCCTCGGAAGCCGACGAGACGAGCGCGGCGTACTTCGCCATCACGCCGCGCGGGTAGCGCGCCGGGCGCGGCGCGGGCGGGCGCTCGCGGCGCCGGGCGTCGAGATCCGCGTCGACGTCGAGCGCGCGCGCCGCGACGTCGAACGTGATCCGATCACCGTCGCGGACCAGCGCGATCGGCCCGCCCAGCGCGGCCTCGGGGGAGACGTGCCCGGCCATCAGGCCGTGGGTCGCGCCGCTGAACCGGCCGTCGGTCACCAGCGCGATCGAGTCGCCCAGGCCCTGCCCGACCAGCGCCGCGGTGACGCCGAGCATCTCGCGCATCCCCGGCCCGCCGCGCGGCCCCTCGTAGCGGATCACGACGACGTCGCCCGGCTGGATGCGCTGGGCCTGGACCGCGGCGAACGCGGCCTCCTCGCCGTCGAACACGCGCGCCGGCCCGGTGTGGGTGTGGCGGTCGTGGCCGGCCAGCTTCACCACGCAGCCGTCGGGCGCGAGCGATCCGCGCAGGATCGCGAACCCGCCGCGCGGCTTGACCGGATCGCTGGTGGAGCGAAACACCGGGGGACCGTCGAGCTCGCGGTCGCGTGCGTGGCCGGCGGCCTCGGCGCGGAGCGAGCGGCCGGTGCAGGTCGGCGCGTCGCGCAGGAGGCCCGCGTCCAGCATGCGGCGGACCAGCATCCGCACCCCGCCCGCGCGGGTCATGTCGAGCGCGGTGTACCGCCCCCCCGGCTTGAGATCGCACAACACGGGCGTGCGCGCGGAGATCGCATCGAACTCGTCGATCGCGAGCGGTACGCCGGCCTCGCTCGCGATCGCCAGCAGGTGGAGCACCGCGTTGGTCGAGCCCGCGGTGGCCGCGACGCTGGCGATCGCGTTATCGAACGCGGTCCGCGTGAGCAGCCGGCTCGGCCGGACGTCCTCGGCGATCATCCGCATCACCAGCTCGCCGGTGCGCCGCGCCTCGGCCGGCTTGCCGGGATCGTCGGCGGCGACCTCGTTGGCGCCCATCGGCGACAGCCCGAGCAGCGTGACCGCGACCGACATCGTGTTGGCGGTGTACTGGCCGCCGCACGCGCCGGGCCCGGGGCACGCGTGGTCCTCGAGCACGGTGAGCCGCGCCGTGGTCATCCGGCCCGCGGCGTGCGCGCCGACCGCCTCGAACACGTCCTGGATCGTCACGTCGCGGCCCTCGAACCTGCCGGGCGCGGTCGGGCCGCCGTACAGCATGACGCCGGGCACGTCGAGCCGGGCGAGCGCCATGACGACGCCGGGGATCGTCTTGTCGCAGCCCGACAGCGCGACGACGCCGTCGAGCATGTGCGACATCACGAACAGCTCGATCGAATCGGCGATCACCTCGCGCGACACCAGCGAGCCGCGCATCCCCTCGGTGCCCATCGTGATGCCGTCGGACACCGCGATCGTGTTGAACTCGATCGGCGTGCCACCGGCGGCGCGCACGCCGTCCTTGACCGCCTCGGCGAGCTTGCGCAGGTGCACGTTGCACGGCGTGACCTCGGTCCACGTGTTCGCGATGCCGACGAGCGGGCGCGCGAGGTCGGCGTCGCTGAACCCGGCGCCCTTGAGCATCGCGCGCGCGGGCGCCCGGGCGATTCCCTTCTTGATCTCGTCGCTGCGCATGTCGTCTCCGCTCGTCGGTTGTCTTGCAAATGCAAAATCAAAACAAAAAAGCCCCGCATCCGTTTCCGGGTGCGGGGCCGATGGGGGATTTCGTTTTCCTCAGTTCGGCGGTCCGCACCCGGCGGTAATAAGGAGCAGGCCCAGCAGCAGGCCTACGACCGGAACGACGACGACGACAACGGCGTCGCGAACGCCGGCGACGACGTCACGAACACCGACGACGAACTGGGCAGCCGGGGCTGGACCGCGGCGCATCGCGCCTGCGCTCACCAGCGATCCCGAAGCGGCTGCGAGGTTCATCGTGGAGAGTAGTATCCCCGGATGGCGCTTTGCGTCAAGCGGTGCTTTGGGAAAGGCGCTGTTGGACCAACACTGGCCCTGGTGAAAAGCCGCGATGTCCAACAGGTTTAGTGACCGGTGAGCCGAGCGCATATTTACGCGCGTTGCAGGTCGCGCACGCGAGCTTGACCCAACAACGCGGCAACGCGAACACGCGCCGATCGGCTCGCGGCAACCTGCGCTCGCTCCGAAGATGTCGCCGAATTGCGACTCGCTTGTTTCACGCCGCGGTTCAGCGCGCTCCCCGTTGCGATGTGCGCGCGCCCCCGTCGCTGCCCGTCGCTGCCCGTCACTGCTCGTCGCTGCCCGTCGCTGCGGTGCGCTCGAGCGCTACCAGCCTTCCGGCGCGGGAGGCTTGTGATGCGATGGCCCCTGCGGGCCGGTCGAGATCTCGGTATCTCCGACCTCGCCCCACGCGCCGCCGTAGCCATACCAGTCCTGCTCGCGCGCGTTCTGCAGGTGCGGCGCGGTCTGCCACTGCGCGCCGGCGCTCGGCTGATCCGTTGCGATCTTGACCCGCTTCTTGACCGTCCCCAGCGGCGTGGACTGCGAGATCGTCTTGTAGATCGGCTTGGGGCCAGGCCTGGTGTACGACGCGTGCGAGCCCTTGGCGCTGTAGACCACCGGGTGGCCGTTCTGTGTGTGGACCTTGCTCCACGGCACCTCGGTGTGACCCTCGTGCTGGTAGTACGCGACCGCGGTAGCGCGGTTGTTGCCGTCGAGCCGTACGCTGATGCGCTCCCAGTCGCCCTCGTGATCGTCGACCCCGTCGAACTTGCCCTGCGTTGGCCCGTCGTTGAACGCGTAGAAGAACCAGTACGTGATGTAGTGGTGGTTCTCGGCCTCGTAGTACACCGGCGCGTCGGTGCCGGACTTGCGGCTCGCGCGGTGCGCGTTGTCGACGTTCAGGAAGAAGCCCTCGCTACCGCCGGCGCCCGTCTTGTCCTTGGGGCGGACATCGGCGTTGGACGGGATCTGGCGGCCATGGGGCCCGCGGATCCGTCCCTCGACCTGGTGCGTGTAGCCGCCGCTGCCGAGCCGCTTCTGGTCGATCTGCCCCGTTTCGGCGATCGGATCGTCCTTGCGCCCGGAGTCGTGCGACCAGCCCAGGCTCGAGTTCTGGATGTACTCGCCGGCGTCCGCCGGGCGGTTGGCTTCGTCCTTGGCCAGGAACACGACCGGTGCGTACTGGTTGATCGCCTCCGCGATCGTGAGCGGGCGTGGTGCCGCGGCAGCTTGCGCGCGCGGCGCGGGGTGGCTCGTCTTCGGATCCTTCCTGGCGGGGGGCGCCGCCGCCCCGGCCTTCGCCGGCTTACCTGCGATGAGCGCGATGTTCAGCGAGGTGCCGCCTTCGCTGGTGTCGGCCTCGGGGTCGTGCGCGGCGTGGGCGGCGCCGGCCTCGTGGTTCGCATGGCCGGCTTGGTGGCTCGCCGACCCGGCCTCGTGGCTCGCGTGGCCGGCCTCCTTACGCTGGAGCTGCGCGCCGTCGTGCGGCGCGTGGTGCGGCAACGCCTCCGTCAGGGTTCGCTTGCCCGGCACGTCGCCGTGCTGGCTCGAGGGCGAGCCGGCCGCAACCGCGTGTCCGGATCCCGGTTTCTTCTGGTGTTCAAAGCTCAAGGTACCTTCTGGTACCCCGCGCACCGCTGGCGCCCTCCCGTCGCCTGGCGTGACTAAAGTCCGGCGCGCTCGCGGACCCGACGATACTGCACCATCGCGGCGACGGTGCGAGCCAGGGACAGCATGCCGGTGAACAGCGGTTCATCAGATGACGCCATCGCCGCATCGCTGTTGCGATTGTGAGGGAGCGAGTCGACTGTACGCGACTCAAACTACCTGTCACATCGCCATCGACCCGGAACCGCAGCGGTGTCGAGGTTGCCGCGAGAAGCGGCGCACCCTGCTGCACCGCGCGCGCGAACCCGGCCGAGATCAGCGGTCCCTTAGGCCGCTCGCCGGGATGCCCCGACCTTCCCTACCCTGCCCGTCGTGGTGCTTTATGACCACAGCTAATGTGTCTGAGTGGTGACGCATCAGGCGCCTAGGTGGCCAGGTGCCAAGGCGCGAACAGTCCAGTAGAGCGCATCGCGTCATCCATACCCGCCGCTGGGCTACGGTTTTTCGTCGTTCCGAGGCGCTGGCGGCCACCAGTCGGCGACGTTGAGCGCGACCGCGTCGAACGGCGCGATCCGCGCCTCGGTCTCGTCGCTGTAGGTGCCGATCGTGAGCCATCGGCCGGACTCCAGCCGCTGTGCGGTCAGCACGAGTGCCTCCATGTCGACAATCCACGCGTAGGATACACCGACCTCGGCGTAGTACGGCATCTTGACGAGCTGATCATGGCGCCTGGTGGTCTTCGAGAGGATCTCGCAGACCCAGTCGGGCACCATGCGGATCGGCTCGTCGCCCGGCATCTCGGGCATGCGCTCGCGGCGCCAGCCGGCCACGTCGGGCGCGATCTCGGGCGTGTTGGGCAACTCGATCCCGGGCTCAACGACGATCCACCAGCCGCCAGGGCCGCCGCGCCCGTGGTCGAACGGGTCGCCGATCCTGCCGCCGATGGTGCGCGTTGTCCTCTGATGCCGCATGCGCGGCTTGGTCATCGTGTAGAGCACGCCGTTGATGATCTCGCCGACGATGCCCGGGGGCAGGGCGTCGAGGTCCGCGAGCGTCGGAGTCCTCGGGCTTGGCTTGGTTGTGCTCATGGCCTACCTGGAGGTTAGCACCGCGGCTGCATCGGCTGCATCGGCGGTTCGTTGCCACGACACGGATCGACGCCGCAACGTGACGCCGCAACGTGGCCCACGGACTGGAAAATCCGCGTGTCGTTGGTTCTGCGCCACGGCCGAGCCCGGTCGTCGTTGTTGGTAAACGATCTCGGCGCGTCCGGCGTTCGGTCGAGCTCGCTCGCTGGCGCTGGTCTGGTCGAGCTCGAGCTCGGGCGTCATCAGCGCCGGCCGCGCGATCGCCGGGGGCCAGGGCGGCGAGCTCTACCGCGGCGGCGATCGGCGGCCCCGCGTGTCGACGTCGCGGTGCACGAACTCGGCCTGGTCGGCGCCGATGGTCGGGCTCGACCAAGTCCGCACAGGACGGCGAGCTCGGCCATCGGTGGCAGTGCCCTCACCTGCTCGCCTGCTGGCGGACGCCGGCGAGCTCGGCCGCGGCGGCGATCGGCGACCCCGCGGCACAACCGCCACCCGGCGTTCATCACCCGACCCTGCTGCCGGGTGAACCGAGGAAGAGATCGCGATCGTGTCGAGCGTTCCGTCGAGAAAACGGCGCGCGGCAGGTGCGGCGCTGCAGCTTGCCGATCGGCGTCTTGGGCACCACTGGCGCGACCAGGCGGATCGGACCGACCGCCACGCCGAACTCCTGGCGACCGCGCGCCGGATCGTCACCTCCAACAAGACTTCAGGCGCGACGCGAAGGCGGTTGGTCCGCCCAGCCGGCACCGCCATCAGCAAAATCACGAGCCTGAGAGGTTACGCAGGGGAAACCCGGCCCCCGCGATGCGTCGCCAGCCGCGTTAGTGATCGCCGCGCTGGTGTCCGGAGAAGGTGTCCGGAGAAAGCTCGAGGTACTCGCCGCGCTTGCTCCCCGCCGCTGCCGCCGGCATCCACGTCGGCCGCGCGCCCCGGGCTCGTGCTCGTCGAGCAGGTCGCGCGCGGCGCGCGACCCAGGCTACCGCGGCAGTCGCCGACTGCTCGAGATCCTCGCCGCGTTGCTCGCCGCCGCCGCTTCGTCACCTAACCGCGCTACCCGCGACGGCTCGTGGTTGAGTCGACTACCCGCTGGACACGCACTAAATGTCAGTTTACATTATCGCTATTTCGCGACGTGACTAACGCTCATGATAGGAGAGCAGGGAGAACCATAATCCGAGATGTGAGTCTGCACAAGCTCGCCGACCAAGCCACCGACCGCCGCGATCCCACCGGGCGCGTAGATCGCCGGCGTCGCCGCGCAGCTCGCTCGCCGCGTCGTGCTGGTGCTGCTGATCGGGTAGAAGCGGCGGCGAGGTCATCGCAGCCGCCGCGCGCGGCCGACCTGGTGCTTGAGCTCGGCCGCCGCGTCCGCGCCGATCGCCCGCCGACCTGCTTGAGCTCGCCGCCAACACCGCCGCCCTCTTGTCGGCCGACGTCATCCGGCCACGGTGCCGAGAACCTCGTGGAGCTTGGCGACCGACTGGACGAGCCCTTGATCGCGCAGCGTGCCGAGCAGATCCTGGACCGTTCGCGGCGGGTTCTTGAGCCCAGCAGCTTGTTCGACGACGACGCTCGCGATCGCTCCAGGCGCGAGGTCGAACAAGTCGAGCAGGAAGTCATCAGGGTGGATCGCTTCGACGCCGTACGGCTTGAGCTTCGCGGCCGGGAAGTCCTTGAGGTTCACAGTGACGATCGCCTGAGCGCCTGCACGCACGGCGGCAGCGAGGACGTGCCGATCGCCTGGATCGGGAAGATCGAGGCCATCGACGAGGTGCTCGAAGCCGGTGATGAGGCTATCGGGGACCGCCTTATTCATCAGCTCGCGCGTACGTTCTAAGGCGACAGGTTGCAGATCCGGTCGGTTCGCGAGGATGTTCCGGAAGCACTCGTCGAGGATAAGGTTGCTCCACTGCGCGCGCACCACGCCGGCTCGTGCGACTCGGATCAGTAGGTCGCGAAGCGGCGCCGGATACAACACGCACGCGTCGTAGACGACGACGAATGCCATCAGTAGCCGAGACCGAGCTTCTCCGCTTCGTCGGACAGCTCGGCGAGCGTCGCCTTGCGCTCTTCGTCGTCCTTGGCCTTATACGCGATCAGGTCGGCTGCCTTGACGCGCCGATGCGTGCCGACCATGCGGAACGGGATCTTCCCTTCATCGAGCAGGCTCACGATGTACGGGCGCGACACGTTGAGCAAGTCGGCGGCGTGCTGGGTCGTCAGCTCGGCGTGAACCGGCACGATAGTGACCGCGTTGCCGTTGGCCATCTGGCCGAGGATCTCCAAAAAGAGATCGAACGCCTCGCGAGGAACGCTGACCGAGATCTCGTGACCATCGCCTTCGGAGCGAACCTTCAGCCCTCGCGTCGCCTTCCGGCTCGCAAGCCCGGACAGCGCGCGGAGCGCGGCGTGGGCCTCGGCAGAGGCCCGCTCGTTGGGTAGCTTGAGCGCGGCAGGCGACATGAGGTCAGTGTGCGACATAATCGAAACAAACGCAACGGCCCGGCGAGCTCGTAACCGCGGCCGTGGGGGCGCGGGGCGAGCTTGCCGCGCTCGGTCCTGGTCGAGCTCGGGGGCCCAGGAGCAACGGCGCGGGAGTTGGGGGCCCAGGAGCAACGGCGCGGGAGGGGACACGTGGGGCTGACCGCGGCGAGCGCTGACAGCCGATGACCTCGCCGCCGAAGCGGCTGCGGCTGAGCTCGTGCACCAGGTCGCCGGCGAGCGCGCCGGGCGCGAGGACGTCGCCACGGCCGAGCTCGTGCGCGGGCCGCGGCCGAGCTCGTGGTCGCCGGCGAGCGCGTCGGGCGCGAGGACGTCGCCGCCGCGGCCCAAGCTCGTGCACCAGCGCGCCGGGCGCGAAGACGTCGCCACGGCCGAGCTCGTGGTCGCCGGCGAGCGCGTCGGGCGCGAGGACGTTGCCGCCGCGGCTCGAGCTCGTGCACCAGGTCGCCGGCGAGCGCGTCGAGCGCGGCGGCTCGAGCTCGTGCTCGTGCACCAGGTCGCCGGCGAGCGCGTCGGGCGCGAGGCGTTGCCGAACACCATCGCGTGCCGCACGAGCTCGCCGGCGAATCGTCCATCGCAGGCCGCCGTGGTCGGTCCATTCGGGCGCCACAGCAGGAATCCGGCTGTTTACCGCAAGTTATAAATGCCCATTGACATAATCAATATTCTGCAACATAACTCCATATTAGGACAGGTGACACAATAGCTCTGAACGCGGTGCGCAGCAAGCTGGCGGGGCGACGCGCGCGCGCACGCCCCGCGCGGAGGCCGAGCGCGCCCTGGCCAGCCGCTCGACGGCACGACCGTGCTGGCGGAGATCGACCTCGCTGAGGCGTGCGAGCGCGCTACGGCGTGTACGTGAAGATCTGGTAGGCATCGTTGGCCAGACACTGCCACATCTGCATGGGCGTGCCGTCGGCGGTGTTGCCGCCCGGGAGGTCGAGGCAGCCGCCGTAGCCCTGCAGATGGCCGGTCACGTACCACTTCTGGTTGGTGCCACCCCAGCAGTCCCACGTCTGCAGCTTGGCGCCGCCGTGCGGATCGATGTTCGCGACCTCGAGGCACTTGTTACCGTAGCCGCGGATCTCGCCGTTCGAGCCGATGTGCCACTTCTGGTTGGCCAGGCCGTTGCAGTCCCAGAACACGACCCGCGTGCCGTTGGCAGTACCGAAGTTGTAGGCGTCCAGGCACTTGTTGCCCGGGCCGCGGATCTCGCCGCCGCTGAACTCCATGAAGTTGAAGACCTGCGCGCCCGAGCCGTTGCAGTCCCAGATCTGCGGCTGCGTGCCGTTCGAGGTGTTGCCGTTGGGAGCGTCGATACACTTGCTGCCCAGGCCGCGAATCTGCGCGTTGATGAAGCTCCACCGCTGCGTGATGTAGTCGATGCAGTCGTTGAGCGCGTTGCGCGCACCGTTCCACGAGCCCAGCGCGGTGAGGCAGCGACCCACGAAGGACTGCAGGTTATCGGTGGCGGTCATGCGCCACTTCTGGTTGTTGCCGCCCCAACACTGCCAGTACTGGATCGCCGCGCCGGCGGTCCGGTTCGCGTCCGCCTCGACGCACTTGTTACCCAGGCCGCGGATCTCGCCCGACGCACCGGGGCGCTCCTGGGCCAGGATGAGGCGCCAGGGCGCCCAGTCGGTGCAACTCTTGAGGCTACCGAACGGGGTAAAATCGGTCCAGCACTTGCGACCCGTCACCCACGCCCGGCGGTTGTTGGGGTTGGGCATCGCGACCTCGAAGACGTGGCGGCCGAGCCCGTCGGCGTCCGACTCCTGCGGCGGCCACGCGACCGGCTCGCCGGCACGTTGGTAGGTGAACTCGTGCCAGATTTTGAAGTAGATGCCGGGCTCCTGGCCGCCGTCGACGGTCGCGCCCACGGTGTAGACGTTCGAGAACTCCCACACGTGCGGCGGGTAGCCGCTGGCGAAGGCCGGCGCGGCGAGGAGTAGAACGCCGAGGACGACGAGGAGCGAGACCAGGTTGCGGAGAACGCGACGGGTTGGCAGTTCGTTGATCAAATGGGCTGCGATCACTCGGCCTGTTTCATCAGCGAGAACGGCGAGCTGGCGGGGGTTTGACATAGTGGGCACTCTTTTGCAAACGGGGTAATTCACGGCCAGGGATGAGGGATGTGTAGTCCAGCCGTCTTCTGTGGTCGTATGTTGAAAAATCGATACAGTTGCTCGATACGTTGCTTTCAGACGCAATCGAACTTGGATCTTGTTGAATGAGTAACAGCAAGTCATTCGCCTACCGTTGACATGACCTGTCTCTTTTGGATTGTGATACAGTTCTCTTTGGGATACCCCGTAGTCGTTTGTTGGTTTCGCAGGAGTTTGTCTGCCTGGGGTGCATCACAAAGTCCGCCCGACAAGCTCGACTGACTGACGCTTCACCAGCGCGCAGTGAAGCGCGGGATCGCCGGCGCGGTTCCCGCCGCCATCATGACTCTATGGCGCGGTTCCTGCCGAGGCCGCTGCGCCACGGGGCCGCAGGCGCGTGCAGGGTTGTTACCTGGCATGCCGTACTTGGCAGGCGAACAACAAAGCAAATGCCAACTTTGTTGTCTCGACGGATAGCGGCGAAAGGCGGCAAACTCGATCGCGTTTCGTTCACGGGCCCTAAATTGTGGTGGTAGTGCTCCTCCCGTGAGGGAATCGCCTGCGCAACGTCCTGGGTTGGAAGGTTCCCCGGTGTTTGACGTTCCCCAAGTTGGAGAGAACGATGGTAGCAGGCGCGAGTCCGTCTCGGACCACTCACGGGTCACCCACGGGTCACCCACGAGCCACGTGAGCGGTCAATCTAGTCTAGTTCGAGACGCGGCCCGGCCAGCCACGACCGCCATCCCGCGCCGTCCGAGACGGTGCTATCGCGTGTTATGGGTGGGCGGGCACGTGATGCCACACTGCGCAGTCGACGGCGGCGGTGAAGAATGCACGCGGTGGTCAACCAACACGGCGGGCTTGAGCTGGCCGATGACGGGTCTCGGGGTGCGGCATTTTCGCAAACGGCGAGCAGCCAACAGTCTCGATGATCGACACAGGGAGCACCGCGCCTACCAGTTCGCGCGGCCCAGGTCGTGCAAGTTGCGATCAAGCACGATCATCTCCGGTTGGCGAGTGTGGTCTAGAAGGAATGGCGATAAATGCTTTCGGGGGTTAAGTTTCAGAATCTTATCAGCGTTGCAACCGGGCCAGCCGCCGCCGAAACGCCGAGCGACGAACCGCCGCGAGATGCGACATCGATGCCCTACGTTCCGAGCCTCTCGGCACACCTTCCGACGAGCCTCTCGGCACACCTTCCGACGAAACCAGGGGAAGATTCCGGGGTAGACCACGCCGTGGGGATCGAATCTGCGATGCCTGCCACGGGTCATTGGTTTCCCGTGCATGCACCTCAGCGCGCGCTCCCTGTGCATCACGTGACAGGGACACGCGAGGTCGGGAACGATTCCGCGATGGCACGTTACGCTGCTGGTGACGACACGGCCTTCGCTGAGCTGTACGATGGCCTCGCGCCGTTGTTGATGGCCTACTTGCGTCGCCGGACGCGCGATCGCAATCTGGTGGAGGATCTGGTCCAAGAGACGTTTCTGCGTCTTCACTTGCACCGCGGCCGCTACAAGCTTGACGCCCCTGTTCTGCCATGGGCCCTCACAATCGCCGCCCGGTTATTGGCAAATCGCGTGCGTGGCATTCGACGCGCGAACGTAGTATTCAGCGATGATGACCAGGCCCGTGATGAAGGGGTGGAGGCGACCAGCCCGGAACAGTGGGTGATCGGCATGGAGCTCGCGGAACGGATAGAGCAGGAGCTCCTGCGCCTTCCGAGCGCAGACCGTGAGGCGTTTGACCTGGTCAAGCGGGAGGGCCTACCGCTGAAGATCGCGGCTCCACGGCTGAGGATGACCACCTTGGCTCTGAAAATGAGGATCTTTCGAGTCTGCGGTCGCCTGCGTCGACTGATGAGCGGAGGCTCGAATGCTAGCAACGCCTAAAGGATAGAGCGATGAATGCCGAAGAGCTTCGGACCCGCACCATTGCCGCGGTCACGACGTGTCCCTCCCGGACCCATCGCGCATTCCGCGCCCGTACGATCCTGCTGATGACCAGCTCGGTTGCGGCTTCGTTGGTCATCTTTTTCCTCGCTGGCGGATTGCGCGCCGCACAGCGCCCCGAGTCGCTAGTCGCGGGGACCCTGGGGGGGGGCCTCGCCATCGCGGTGCTGTCAGTCTTTGCCGGTATATACCGCGGACGCTCGATGCTCCCGCGACCAGGCTGGCAGCTCGTGCTCATTGTGACGCTCGTGCCGGCGGCACTGTTTACATGGAAGATTGCCTGGAGCGCGCGTTACCCAGGAATGATGGTCGATTGGCCGGAACGCCCCGGCCTGCGCTGCCTCGTCTTGACGGTGGCCATGGGGATAATTCCGCTGGTTACGCTCGTTTCTTTGTGTCGCAACAGTGAGCCGTTGCGCCCTGGTCTTGTAGGTGCTGCGATGGGCGTTGCGGTGGGAGCCGGTGCCTGGGTCTTTCTCGAACTTTGGTGCCCTGTCGCCTATCCGCACCACCTTCTCATCGGCCACGTGGCCCCCGCGCTTGCTCTGGCGATGATCGGCGCCGTTCTCGGCCGCAGCATGATGATGATGAAGAACAGCTTGGCGCGCTGATGGCGCTCGGGACGTGCGCGGTGGGGCTGTTCGAAACGCTCGCCAGATCCAGGTCGTAAGGTCGCGATTGCCGCAAACGAGCCGCTTCAGCAGCAACTCCGCAAGTGCACTGCAAACCCTGGCAGGTTGACGCCAACTCCGCCAGCGGTCCCTGTCGAACACCGTCAAGCCCACACCTGTCGTCGCCAAGGCCGTCGAGCCCATCCAGTTCCCCACCGCGCTCCGCCGAGCTGCGTAATCATGGTGGTTT
>Ga0137438_1000056_pt1 | contig 15795 bp, 12 predicted proteins | sample EasRivERMGT157_2_FD_102327 | JGI IMG/M metagenome (GOLD analysis project Ga0137438, IMG submission 102327) | Soil microbial communities from meander-bound floodplain in the East River, Colorado, USA - East River MetaG ERMGT157_2 | ecosystem: Environmental > Terrestrial > Soil > Floodplain ... | reverse complement strand
CGGGCACCCGCCCTGCGGGCGGTTGCTACCCTGTGATGACGCGTGCGCCGTATCGCGCGGCGAGTTCTTCGGCCTCCTCCCTCCCGAACAGATCCGGGAGCGGAAGGAGGCCGGTCGCGTTCCGGGGTCGGGCGGCGAGGCGGACCGCCGTCTCGGCCAGGAGCGCCGCGCCGAGATTCCCCTTCGGGTCTTCCACGCGGGCGTACCGAGGGCCCGCGGCGACGCCGGCAACCGCGGCGGGAGTGCCCGCGGGCTCCGGCATCCCGCCGCGCGTCCACAGCAGCAGCGCCGCGGAGAACTCCTTTCCCACGGCGCCCAGTTTTCCCCCCGTTCCCACGATCCTTCCAAGCCGGGTTCCCGCCTTCCCCCGCGGCACGCCGATCCGCGACCCGTCCGGCAGCTCGAAATAATCTCCCGCCGGCGCCCCCGTGGGGACCGGAGCGGCCCCGGTGATCCCCTTCGCCACCCCCCGCAGGAACGTGTACCCGCCGAACCGGGCAGGGGAGAAGAACAGGTAGCGCGTCGCCGGGACGGGCGGATGCGGACGCGCGAACCTGTCCGCCGCGTCCAGGAAGTGCGCCGCGAGCAGCTCCGTCCACCCGGGCATCATTCCGCATCCGACCACCGCGGGGACTCCGGCGGAGCGGAACGCACCGTCGATCTCCCGCCCTTCTTCCGCCGCGATCGTCCCTTCTCCGATCGTGACGGCGGCGATCCCGCGCGACGCGCACGAAAGCAGCACCGGCTTCTCGTATTCCGCGCCAGGCCCGACGGCGCTGGCCACCGCGTCGATCCCCTCGAGGAGGCGGGACAGCTCCAGCGGTTTCCCGACGTCCGCCATCGCCCATCGGCATTTCGGGGAGAGGGCCTTCGCCAGCCGCTTCGCGTCGCGGATGTCGTAATCGACGAGGATGAGCTCGCCGACGTCGTCGCGGCGGGCGAGCAGGACGGCGGCCGCGCGTCCGTTGAACCCCGCGGCGCCGAGCAGGAGGATCTTCATTGCCTGTTCCTTCCCGTCCTGGTGCGCCGTACCGGGCTACCAGTCGGGACCGGCGGGGGAGGGCGCCGCCGGGAGCGTCGGGGAGAAGGAGTAGGTGACCGATGTAGTGCCCCCCGTTACGATCGTCGGCTCCGGTCCCGGGAAGGCACCGGTCCAGAAGTTGTTTTCGAGCGGAACGTTCGCCGCACCCGTGACATTCCATAGATACGCCGGCTTCCGCCCGTCGAACGCGTTGTTCGCGATCTGTCCCGGGTTCACCCCGGGCCCCGAAAGGTTCCAGAAACTGACGGCGTAGTAGCTGTTCGTGAAGATATTGTTGTCCATCGTGAACGTCGTGGTGGAGGGATCGCCACCGGAAACCTGCAGCGTCATGAAATCGAACGAGCAGTTCCGGATCGTGGGGCCGCCCCCCGCCTCGATCGAAAGGTACGAGGTGCCGGCGCTGCCTCCCGTCCGGATGTTGGAAACCGCCTTGCAGTTCTCGATGCGTGGAGAGCAGCCCAGGATGCGGATCGCCTGGGCGGACGCCAGGTTCGACAGCTGCGTGTTCCGGAGCCACGTCCCGGAGTCGTCCGAGGGGTCGAAGTCGTCCGCGCCGTCGAAGGCGATGGAAACCCCTTCGCCGAGCGCGAGCGGGCCGGAGACACGGTGGGAAGTGATCGTGGCGTGCGAGGCCCCCGAAGAGGCAAGGACGCGCAGCAGGCCGTGGACGGTCACGCTGTTCCCCTGTTCGACGTCGAGGACCGCGTTGTCGAGCAGGTAGAGCTTGTCGCCCCCCTGGATCACGAAACTGCCGTTGTCGACGACCGTCGTCCGCTCGAGAACGTAGGGACTGGCCGCCGCGTTGCTCGTGAAGCCGCCGTGATAGGCGGCCGCCAGCCGGGTCCCGTGGACGGCGCGGACGGTGCCCGAAGGAACGGACTCCTCCGAGTCGACCGCCGTGATCCGGTAGTAGTAGGAAACGCCGTCCCCTGCCGGAGATTCGATGACGTCGTCGTACGACGACCCACCGACGCGGTCTCCGTTGCGCTTCACGAAGGTCACGTTGTCGGTGCTCCGGTAGATGTTGTAGCCGACCACGGCGCCGCCGCTCTTCCAGGCGAGGTGAATGACGCCGAGCGCCCCCGTGGCGGAAAGGCCGGTCGGAGGAGAGGGCGGTTGGGAAGAAAATTCGACGCAGGCGGAAAGAAGCGCAAGGATCGGAAGGAGCGGCAATCCGGAACACAGTGCACGACAAACGTGCCGCTTCATTGGCTCTCCTCCGGGATCCGCAACGATTCCCGCGGTTGGTGGCTCCCCTTCGATAATACATTGAGTCCCGGGCGGAGACTACCAAGCTGTTTTCTTCCCGAAGAACCCGGTGCCGATGAGGGCGATCTCCCTCCCCGCACCTAAACCTTTCCTTCGGAATCACGTCGCACAGTGAATCAGGTGGTCGCGGAAGACACGGGGTCCAGAATTGCGATAGTGATTCCTGTTAATCTTTCCCTGCGGATCATCCCTGGCTTATAAAGACATTCCTTCACGTAAATATTAAAACTATGGTTGACAATTGATTTGCTGGTGGTATTATTAAATCAAGAACGAACGTTCGATCGCATGAGGAAAACAAAATATACGTTGAATAACGGACATATATGAAGGATATCGATAAACGTTTATTCAAAACAGGAGTTGATAAAATGGATGAATCTATTCTGCGCAAGAACGAACGATCGGTGGGAGGGAGCTATGGAAACCGGGCTTGATGGGCCGGTAGGGATTGAAATGGGGGGCGCGGAGGAAGAGAAGCCCGGAAGGCGGGAAGAATTACTAAGGGTCGCCGCGGAACTTTTCTCCGTAAAAGGTTTTTATGGGACTTCGATTCGCGATATCGCCAAAAGTCTCGGGGTCAGCGTGTCCGTGATCTACCACCACTTCCAGAACAAGGAAGGGCTGTGGTCCGAGATCATCGATTACTCGGTGAGGGTATTGCCGCGCAGGCTGGAATCGGCGCTGAAGGACGGCGACAGCGCGACCGGCCGGTTTCGGCACTTGCTGCGGGCGCACCTCGAGTCGTCCGAGTTTTATCGCAAGGAATCGAAGATGTTCCTGGTCGATCTCAACCGTCTGTCGTCCAACGGGGATGCCGTGGCCCAGGACATTCAACGGCGGATCCTTGACATCTACGTCCGGGTGATCGAGGAGTTGCGCGGGGAAGGACTCGTCAAATCGGCCCACGCGAAGATCGTGGCGTTCAACGTTCTCGGGGTCATCAACTGGTACCTGCGTTGGTACCGGCCGGATGGCCCGATTCCGGTCGATAGGATTTACGAGGAAATCATTTCCTTCGTGTTTTACGGAGCCATCGGCACTCCGCCCGCGGAATGCTGAAATTTCCGAGCCGCCGCCGGAAATAAATATCGCAAGGGAGAGTCACATGGGGTTTACCATCGATATCGACACCGGCGGGACGTTCACCGACGGCTTCGTCACCCGCGGCGATGAATTCCGTACCGTCAAGACGTCGACCACGCCCCACGATCTGACGATCTGCTTCATGGAGTGCATCAAGGAGTCCGCGAAAGCGTTCTCGCTCCCGTTGCAGGAATTTCTCTGCAACACGGAGATCATCCGTTTCTCCAACACGATCGGCACAAATTCGATCATCCAGCGCGACGGCGCCAAGGTCGGACTGATCGTGACCGCCGGCCATGAGTCGCTGGTCCCTTGCCATGATGTCGGAGGGAAGCCGCCCCTGGTGGCCGCCGGCATGGTGATGTCTCTGGCGGAGGAGATGACGATCTCCGGTGCCGTGCGTCATGCTCCGGAGGCCGCGCACGTGATGGACGCCGCACAGGCCCTGATCGACCGCGGCGCCCGCTGCCTGGTGGTCGCCCTTGCGAATGCCGATGTCCATCCGGGGAACGAGCGCGCCGTGCGCGAAGTGATCAAGCGGGAATACCCGCGCGACTACCTCGGCTCCGTCCCGGTATTCCTCAGCTCCGATATCATCCAGCGTCCAGGGTATCAGGAACGGATCAATACCGCGGTTCTCAATGCCTACATCCACGGCAAGCTCACCCGCTTGCTGTACAAGGCCGGCGAGGATCTGAGGCGCCTTCAGTATCGCGGGCATCTTTTCATCGGCCACAACAACGGCGCGGCGGCCCGGGTGGCGAAGACACGGGCCATCAACACGTACAATTCCGGTCCGGCGGCCGGCCTGCTGGGGGCTCGCGAAATCGGAGCCCTGTACGGCGCCCGCTGCGTGCTCTCGGGAGACATGGGCGGGACCTCCTACGACATCGGTTACGTCGTCGGGGACGAGCCGAGCTACTCCCTGCGCCCCGATGTGGAGGGGTTCGTCTGCAACCTGCCGATGCTTTCCATCCGCTCTCTCGGCGCCGGGGGCGGCTCGATCGCGGCGGTGGCGGACGGCAAGCTCCGTGTCGGCCCCCAATCCGCCGGTGCGCTGCCGGGCCCTGCATGCTTCGCCCTCGGAGGCAAGCAGGCGACCGTGACCGACGCCAACCTGGTGCTCGGGTGGCTCGATTCGGAGTTCTTTCTCGGCGGCGCAAAACGTCTTGACGCCGCCATGGCGCGCGCCGCCGTCCAAACGCATGTGGCCGGTCCGCTCGGCGTTTCCGTTGAGGAGGCGGCATGGCGGATCAAGGAGGCAGTGGAGGCCGACGTCGGTTCCGAACTGGCCCGGCTGCGCACCGACATGGGGCCGCACCCGGACCCGCTGCTGGTTTGCTACGGCGGCGCCGGCCCGTTGCACAGCTGCGCCATCGCCGAAATCTCCGGCATCCGTCGCCTGGTGGTGACTCCGTTCTCTGCGGTCTTTTCGGCCTACTCGTCGTCGCTGATGGACGTCGGCCACGTCTATTACCACCGCCTGGGCAGCCGCCTCGAGTCGAACGGCGACCACGGGGCGCTGGATCGCGCGGTGGGCGACATGCGTCTGCGCGCCGAGCGGGACATGCGGGGCGAAGGGTTCGAGGCGGATCGGATCCGGTGGCACCTGGAATTGATCGTCAGCGACGGCGGCAAGGGGGAGGCGAAATTGCAGGCCCCGGTCGATTTCTATCGTAATCCCGATGCTCTCGCCGCGGTAAGGAAGCGGGCGACGCTCCTCCTGAAGTTGCCGGAGACGTCTCCCCTGGTCCTTTCCACCGTCGGCCTGTTCTGCCGTGCCGAAGTGCCGCACTATCGGCTTCGGCCCGTCCCGGCGGCTACGCATCCGGTAAGCGACTGCCAGAGAGGGCACCGGCGGGTGTACCTGGGACCGGTCGAGGGCTTCGCCGAGTTGCCGCTGTACGAGCGAGAGCGCATGGGCAACGGCCATCGGGTAACCGGACCGGTGATCGTGGAATCGCGTCAGACCACCATGGTCGTGCCGACCGGATGGACGCTGGCGGTCGAGTCGTACGACAACGCCATGATCGAGAGGAGCTGATGAGATGAAGGTCAGAATCACCGAATCCCTCGACATCGACCTCGTTGCGGAGCAATGGGTGTGCCACGGCTGCGGCGGACGGATCCATGGCGCCCGCGAGAATTACAAGAAGGGGTGCCTGCTGGCGGAGGTGCCGATGGCGGAAGCTCACCCACCCCTCACCGAAGGCGGTTTCTCCTTCTCGCCCGACCCTGGCTATTGCCGGCTGATCGAGTTCTACTGCCCGCATTGCGGCATCACGCTGGAAAACGAGTACCTGCCGCCGGGGCACCCGATCACCCATGAAATCGAGCTCGACGTCTCCGCCCTGAAGCGGCGGCACGGCGTCGCCTGAGGCCCGCGGGATTGTCCTTCCTTTCCCATTTCGCGCCCGGCGACCGGCCGACCGGCGCATTCTTCCTCCCCTTCCTCGAAGGTCTGGCGGCGGCCATGGAGAACAGGATGCCTGCGGCCCTGACGGCGGACGCGACGCTTTGGGCCAACGCGGTAGCGCGGGCCGCCCGGCTGGTCGAGGCCGGAGGGATCGCCGTCGGGGTCCTTCCGATGATCGCCGCCGAAAGCTTCGGCGCGACCGTGTTGCGCGTCGGTGCGAAGGCCTCCGTGGTCGCGCGTCCAGGCAATGCCGTGTCCGAACCCTGGTGCGCAGCGCCGCTGGCCAACCTGCTCGAAACCAGCCGGAGGCTGGCCGAAACGGTCCGGCCCGAGCGCGAACTGGCGGTTTTCCTGAGCGGACCGGTGACGCTCAGCCTGGCCCTCTTCGGCGAGATGCCGTCCCTGACCCACCTCGGGGTCCTCAAGGCGGGTCTGCTCAGGTGCCTGGAGTTGATCTGCGAGGCGCGGCCCGATGTCGTCTTCATCGACGAGAATTGGGCGGGCCACCCGCCGGAGGCCACACCGGAACTGCGCCGGTTCCACAACACCCTGAAGAACGTGGCGGATTACTACGGTGTCGGCTACGGCCTCCGGGCGGAAGGCATCGCCGATGCACCGGGCGCGATCGCCACGCTATCGGGACTTCGGGTGGCGCACCTGATGCTCGGCGGCGATGCCGATGGCGCGTTGCCGGATGCCCGCCCCGCGGTCGATGCCGCAGCGGCCGCCGGATGGACGAGCGTGGGCCTGCCGGTGGCGGCGGGGTGCGATGTGGACGAGGCGGTGGCGGCGTGCGATACCGCCGCGATTTCGGCCTACCTTTGCGGAGCGGCGCAGGAAACGGACATCGACTTCCTCAAGTCCGTCGGTCTCAAGATGCACCGGTGAAAGGGGCGAGCGAATGGGATTCCATGTGGGCATCGACATCGGCGGCACATTCACCGATTTCTGCGCCATCGGCGACGACGGCCGGATCACCGTCTACAAGACGTCGACCACGCACTACGACCTCTCCGTGGGGTTCATGCGCGGCATCCGGGAACTGGCGAAGCGGAGCGGATTCCGCAGCAAGGAGTACCTCGCGCAGGTGCATGCGCTGCGCTACTCGACGACGGTCGGAACCAACGCGCTGATCGAGCGAAGCGGGCCGAAGCTCGGCCTGATCACCACGGCGGGGTTCGAGGACACCATCTTCATCGGCCGTTCCCGCAGCTGGGCCGACGGCATCCCGGTCCACGAGGCGCGGGATATCGGCCGGATCGTCAAGCCGGCCCCGCTGATCGAACCCGACATGGTGGTGGGGGTGCGAGGGCGCATCGACTGCAACGGCAGGGTGGTGGCTCCCCTGTCCCGGAAGGACGTGCTGGAGAAGTTGCAGACACTGGTCGATCGCGGCGCGATGGGCTTCGTCGTCAGCCTCTTGTGGTCCTTCCTGAATCCCGAGCACGAGCGGATGGTCAAGCAGATCATCGAGGAGGAGTACCCGGAGGATTACCTCGGCGCCATGCCGGTGACGCTGTCCTGCGAAATCTCGCCGAAATGCGGCGAGTACACGCGCACGATGACGACGGTGGTGAACGCCTACATCCACGGCATCATGGCCGAGAACCTCAACAAGCTCGGCAACGAGCTGCGCGACGGCGGATACAAGCGCCCGCTGATCCTCGTCCACAACACCGGCGGCACCAAGAAAGTGTCGCGCACCAAGGCGGTTTTCACCCACAACGCCGGTCCCGTCGCCGGGATGCACGGCGCCGCCGATCTCGGCAATCTGCTGGCCCGGCGAAACGTGGTGTTCACCGACATGGGCGGCACCTCCTTCGACATCGGCGTCATCGTCGACGGGGAGCTGCGCGCCCACGATTTCCTTCCGGTGGTGGACCGCTGGCGCACCAACATCCCCGCCATCGAAGTGAAATCGATCGGCGCCGGCGGTGGCTCCATCGCCTGGATCAACGACCTCATGGGAAACGCCCTCGAGGTCGGGCCCCGGTCCGCCGGATCGATGCCCGGTCCCGCCTGCTACGACAAGGGCGGCAGGGAGGCGACCGTGACCGACGCCGACCTGGTGCTGGGGTACCTCAATCCGGACAACTACCTCGACGGGGAGATGCCGCTCGACGTGGAACTCTCCCGCGCGGCCATCGACGAGAAAATCGCCGGGCCGCTGGGCATCGGGGTCCTGGAGGCCGCCTACCGTATGCGCCGCCTGGTGGACGCGCGCATGGGCCAGGAGGTGTTCAACGAGGTGGCGCTGAAGGGGCACGATCCGCGCAAGTTCGCCGTCTTTGCCTGCGGGGGCGCGGGCCCGACCCATGCCTGCGGTTTCGTGCCGTATATCGGCGCACGCGTGGCCGTAGTACCCGCCATGGCTCCGGTGTTCGGCGCCTTCGGCGCCTCCACCATGGATATCCGGCAGGTGTGGGATATCTCCCGATCGATCAAGCTGTTCCGCTGGGACAGGCAGGCGTATCTCGACGACCTGGAATCCTTCAACCACGTGGTGCGCGAGCTCAAGGACCTCTCCGTGCGAGACCTTCGTCTCGAGGGGTTTTCCGAGGACCGCATCGAGTTCCGTCTCGAGCTCGATATGCGGTACGGGAGCCAGCACAACCTTACCAAGGTGGTCGCGCCCCGGTTGATCCTGCAAGGGGAGGACGATGTGCGCGAGCTGTGCGAGCTCTTCACGAAGCTCTACTCCGATATCTACTCCCCGGAGGCGGCATTCCCGGTCGGCGGGATCAATATCGAATGCTTCTACCTCGCCGCCCTGGTCCGCCAGGAAAGGCCGGAGTTCCACGGGGAGGCGTCCGCGGGGGAGCAGCCGGCCCCCGCCTCCCGGATCGGCAGCCGCTCCGCCTGCTTCGACCCGGCCGTCGGCATGGTGGAGACCCCGGTGTTCGGATGGCCCTCCCTTGCGCCGGGGAACGTCATCTCCGGACCGGCCCTGATCGAGGCGCCGGCAACCACCTACGTGATCGAGCCCGGCTGGAGCTACCGGATGGATGCGTGGCGCAACGGCGTCCTGCTGCAGCAGCCTTGAAGAGGAGAAACCCATGAGTTCCCAGGCAACATACCGGTACGGCCGCGATTACGAAATCGTCCAGCGCCTTCGCCCGGAGCCGGAGACGGAGCGGGAACGCCAGGCACAATCGCTGATCGGCGGACTTGAGTTCGAGATCTTCCAGCACAAGGCCAACATGATCGCCCTGGAAGGCAAGGAGACGACGATGAAGCTCGGAGCCTCCACGGCCATGCGCTGGGGCGATGTGGCGTTCGGCATCTACACCGCACAGGGAGACCTGGCGGTCTGCGCCACCGGCATCTACCACCACGCGGTGCTGTCGCAGATTCCGGTCAAATACATCGTCAAGCACTGGCGGGACGATCCGTCGGTGGGGCTTTCGGAGGGCGACTCCTTCTTTTTCAACGACCCTTTCTACGGCGGCGTGCATAACGCCGATATGGGGCTTGCCGTTCCGGTATTCGCCGACGGGGAGCTGGTGGGCTTCATCGGCGCGGCGGTGCACACCGGGGAGTGCGGCGGCTCGGAGCCGGGCGGAATGGTCAACGGCGCGCGGTCCCGCTACGACGAAGGCCTGCTGGTTCCGCCGATCAAGATCGGAGAGAACTTCGTACTGAAGGAAGACATTCTCGCCATGCTTTCCAACATGACCCGCGACCCGCGCACCATGATCCTCGATATCAAGGCGCGCCTCGCCGCCTGTCGCATCGCCGAGCGGCGATTGAGGGAGCTTGTTGCGGAGAAGGGCGCGGATTTCCTGGTCGGCGCATTGCGGCGCGTGTTGCAGGTGACCGGCGAGGCGGCCCGTAAAAAGGTCGCGCGAATCAACGATGGCGTCTACCGGCAGCCGCGCTTCTTCGACACCGTCGGTCCCGAGGACGCCCTGCTGAAGATCAATCTGGAGGTGGTGAAGAAGGGCGACCGGATGACATTCCGGCTGGCAGGCTCGTCGCCCGCCGTGCCGGACCGGCCCGTGAACAGCTACTTCCAGGGGTTGATCGGCCTCGCGATGGTGTATTTCTGCGGGTGGTTCTGCCACGATCTGCCGGCCAACAACGGCCTGCTGGAAGCCCTCGACTGGGAGTTCCCGGAGGATTCCTTCATCAACGCCAAGGGCGACATGCCGGTCTCCTATGCGCCGGCCACGCAGGTCGCCTTCACCCAGGGAGTCTTCATGTGCGGCGCCCGCATGGTGTATGCCGTCGATCCGAAGCGGGCGGTCGCCTGCTGGTATTCGGGATTCACGGTAACGCCCTTTGGCGGCTTCAACCAATGGGGCGAGCCCATTGCCGACATCATGCCGGAGATCAACGCCACCGGCTGCGGCGCACGTCCCGACATGGACGGCGTCGATGCCGCCGGCGCCTTCTTCGCCACCATGAGCGACTGCGGCGACGTCGAGTCGATCGAGTCCGACCGGCCCTTCCTGTACCTGTTCCGGAATTTCTTCAACAATTCGTACGGCCATGGGAAGTTCCGCGGCGGCTCCGGGGTCGGTTTCGGTCTCAAGGTCCATGGCGTGCCGGCCGTCGCCATCGGCGGCATGGGGTTTGGAACGCGATTCCCCGCGACGCTGGGCATCTTCGGCGGACGCGCCACCCCGACCGTCTTCATCCAGGCGGTCAGCGGGAGCAACGTGACGTCCCTCATGGCGGACGGTACCACCGCCATGCCTCGAGACCTTGGGGAAATCTACGGTAAACCGCCGGTGGAGGAAGGGAAACGGCGGCTGCAGCATGTCGGTACGCCTCCTCAGCTCTTTGCCGGCGGGGACACTCTCTATGTTCCGATCTCCGGCGGCGCAGGCTATGGCGATGTCCTGGAGCGGTCGCCGGAGAGCGTAATCGCCGATCTGCGGCGAAACCTCGTGACTCATCGGGCGGCGCGGCACATCTACAAAGTGGTGTACGACGTCGAGACGCTTCAGCTCGACAGCGAGGGAACCGCCGCGCTGCGCCGGCAGGCGAGGGAAGACAGGAAGCGATTCGCGAAGCCGTACGAGGAGTTCGTCCGTGAATGGTCGAGGCTGCGGCCGCCCGACGACGCGCTGCGGTATTACGGCGACTATCCCGACCCGACGCCGAAGCCGAACCGGGTCGCGTGAGGATGACGATGAAAACAACGGAGATGCGGTCGCCTTGCGAGCGGACGATCCACCACCTGCTCCAGTTGCGCGCGGACAACGACGGCGGTCGGGCGTTCTTCTGGTTCCGGGATCATTCCTACAGTTACGCGGACCTGAACGGCATGGCGAACCGCGTGGCGGCCGGAGTCCAGTCGCTCGGCGTGGGAAAGGGCGACACCGTGGCGGTGATGATGTCCAACCGGCCGGAGTTCCTCGCCGTCGTGTTCGGCCTCAGCAAGCTGGGCGCGGTGGAGGTGCCGATCAATACCGCCCATCGCGGCTACCTTCTCGGTTACCAGTTGAACCAGGCCGATTGCGGCGTGCTGGTGGTGGAGCGCGCCTTCCTCCCGTTGCTGGTGGAAATCGCGGGCGATGTGCCCCGGCTGCGGGACGTGGTGGTGGTCGACGGCGGGGAAGATGCGACGTCCCTGCCGGGCAGGCGTTTTCACCGCTACGAGCTTCTCACAGGAAACGATGGCCGGTACATCCCGGCGGATGTCCGCTGGAGCGATCCTCTCGCGATCATGTTCACCTCCGGGACCACCGGGCCCTCGAAAGGCGCCGTGCTCCCACAGAACTACGCCATCCATCTGGCCGAGATTTCCTGCTCCGTAGCCAACTACGGGCCCGGGGATTGCCTCTACAACGCGCTGCCCCTGTTTCACGGCAACGCGCAGCTCCTCTCCACCTTGCCGGCGCTTCTCTCCGGCGCGCGCATGGTGCTGGCGGAGAAGTTTTCCGCGACCCAGTTCTGGGCCGACATCCGGCGCTACGGCTGCACCGAGTTCAACTACATCGGCAGCATCCTTGCCATCCTGTTGAAGGCGGAGCCTCGCCCGGACGATGCCGATAATCCGCTGCGCGTGATGTTCGGCGCCGGTGCGACTCCAGGCGTCTACGAGGCGTTCGAGAAGCGTTTCGTTGTGAAGCTGGCCGAGGGGTACGGCATGAGCGAGATCGGCCTCCCCCTCCTCAGCGATCCCGACGATGCCCGCCCCGGGTCATGCGGAAAGCCGCATCCGGACTACGAAGTGATGCTGGTGGACGACGACGGCCGCGAACTCGGTGCGAACGCGCCCGGAGAGCTGCTGGTGAGACCGAGGGCGCAGTGGTCGATGATGCTTTCCTACTACAAGATGCCGGAAAAAACGGTGGAGGCGTGGCAAGGCCTGTGGTTCCACACCGGCGACTACCTGCGGCGCGACGACGACGGCTTCTATTATTTCATCGACCGGAAAAAAGACGCGATCCGCCGTCGTGGAGAGAACATCAGCTCGTACGAGGTGGAGCGGCTGGTGATGAAGCACCCCGCCGTGCTGGAGGCGGCCGCGATTCCGGTGCGGTCGGAGCTGGGGGAGGACGAGGTGATGGTCTGCGTCGTTCCCCATCCCGACCAGGGGATCAGCGCGCCGGAGCTGGCCGATTACTGCGGACGGCACATGGCGAAGTTCATGGTCCCCCGGTATATCCGATTCGTCCCGTCGTTGCCGAAGACCCCGACCCAGAAGGTGCAGAAGTACCAGCTGCGTGAGGAAGGTGTGACTTCCGACACCTGGGACGGGGAAGCATTGCGGGGGAACACACGATGAGCGGGTCGATCATGGATGCGGAGAAAACGGGCGGCGGGCTTCCCCCGCTGATGCCGGACCTGTACGAATCGCTGGCCGAGCCGGGCCGGTACGGCCTCGTCGGAAGCCGCTGCCGCACCTGCGGGTGCATCAGTTTTCCCCTCGATGCCCACTGTCCGAAATGCCGGGGCGGCACGGGTCGGGAGGTGGTCGGAACGCGCGGCACGCTGTACAGCTACACCGTCGTCCGCACAAAGGCCCCGTTCGGCCTCCCTCAGCCGTATGCGGTCGGCTACGTCGATCTCGCCGAATCCTCCCTCCGGGTGTTTGGCCTGCTCGATCCCGCGGCGATCGGCTCTCTCGAGGTTGGCATGCCGGTGGAAGTGACCGTGATGCCGCTGGGCGTCGACAACGAGGGACGCCGCTGCCTTCGCCCGGTGTTCCGGGCGAGCGGCGACAGGCGCGAACGGTCCATCCCATGAGGAAAGTCATGATCGCCGGCGGGGGAAGTACGCCGTTTTCCAGGCATCCCGGCCGCACGGTGCTTTCCCTGGCCCGGGAGGCGGGCACCAAGGCCCTTGCCGACGCCGGGCTTGCGCCGGCGGATATCGGAATGGGCATTTTCGCCAACGTTCTGTCCGGGAAATTGTTCGGCGACCTCACGGTCGGACAGAATGCGTTCGCCGAAATGGGGATTCCCCGGATCCCGGTGTTCAACGTGGAGAACGCCTGCGCCTCGGGCTCTTCCGCCGTCCATCTCGCCTGCATGGCGATCCGAGCCGGGGAGGTCGAGTGCGCGATGGTGATCGGCGCGGAGAAGATGTGCGTGCCGCAGATCGGCCTCCTGAGTTCCGGGGACAGCGAACTGGATACCCTGCTGGGGCTGGTCGCCCCGGCCAGTTTCGCCCTTCGCGCACGACGCCACATGACCGAATTCGGCACGACCCTCGAGCAGCTGGCGATGGTTTCGGTAAAAAGCCGGCGTCATTCCGCACGGAACTCCAACGCCATGTTCCGTACGCCGGTGACGGTGGAGCAGGTGCTGGCATCGCCGATGATCGCCGATCCTCTGACGCGGCTTCAATCCTGCCCCATCGCGGACGGCGCGTCGGCGGTGATCGTCTGTTCCGGGAAGATGGGACGCCGCATCGGGGCCCGCGTCGCCGTGCGCGCGACGATGCTTTCCTCCGGCAACTACGACAACCCGCAGGATCTGGCGCGCTGGCGAACCGATTACGAGGGGGTTTCCCGGGTCTACGAGTTGGCGGGCATCGGCCCCGAGGACCTGGATGTCGTGGAGTGCCACGACGCATTCAGCATCTCCGAGATCATGCATTACGAGGCGCTTCGGCTGTGTCCCCCGGGCGGCGGAGGGGAACTGCTGGAGAGCGGTACGACATCTCTCGGAGGCCGCATCCCCGTGAACGTCTCCGGCGGCCTCCTCTCCCGTGGGCATCCGGTGGGCGCCACAGGCGTGGAGCAGGTGCTGGAGCTGACCCGCCAGTTGCGCGGGGATGCGGGCTCCCGCCAGGTCGGCGGAGCGCGCGTCGGCCTGGCACACTGCATGGGCGGCGACAGGTCGGCGGATACCAAATCGATGACCGCCATCGTGCTGGCGACATGAAGCGCGCGGTTCGGTGCGCATCGATCTTCATCGTTTTCCTTCCGAAAGGAAATACGGGGAGTGCTCCCCGATAATGAGAATGCGTTATTACCCTTGTCTCAAATCAGGGAATTTCGCCGGAGGAAAGAGGAGAACGACCGCAGGAACATACGTTTTAAAAATGAATTTATCATTAATATACGATGTATTAAATGCATATGATGAATTTATTTACAACAAGTTGTCTAAATGGAACGATGTTTGCTGAATCGGAATGTCATTACGAAATCATCATTCCCCGGGGCGTCCGCTTTGTCCCGATATTGTCGAGACATCGACCCGGAAGATGCGTAGGCGCCGATTGCGGGAGGCGGGTGTGATTTCCGCCGTACGGGACGGGAAAACCCGACGGAAGAACATTTATGGAGGTGGACCTTGAGGCGCACGTCGATCGTATTCGTTCTCGCGGTTCTGATCTGCGTTCCCGTCGTTTCCCCGGCATTCGTGGGGCAGCGGATGACCGACGACCTGTTCTCGGTCAGTTTCGGCAGCGCGAAACACGGCTGGGCGGTCGGGCGGTGGGGGAGCGTGCTCCACACAGCGGACGGCGGAAATACGTGGGAAAAACAGAACTCCGGAGTCAATTACACGCTCTCGTCCGTGAGTTTCGTCGATGAAAAAAACGGCTGGGCGGTTGGGGATCAGGGGACGATCATCCACACCGCGGACGGCGGCAAGACCTGGGGGAAGCAGAAAAGCCCGGTCGCGTATTTCCTGATGGGAATCTCCTTTGCGACGAAGGACCAGGGGTGGATCGTCACCGAGCGCACCAACATTCTTCATACGGACGATGGGGGAAAGACGTGGGCGGTTCAATTCAAGGACCAGGACTTCATCCTGAAATCCGTGTCGTTTTGCGACGGGCGGAACGGCTGGGCGGTGGGGGAGTACGGATTCGTCTACCACACGGCGGATGGCGGCAGTACCTGGACGCACCAGGCGGGGGAGTTCGGGTTTTCGGATGAGACGGGAGAGGTCGTGGGCGGGAGCTATCTCTTCGACATCGTCGCCGTGAACCCGAAGACGGCGTGGGTCGTCGGGATCGACGGATACGTGGCGAAGACGGTGGATGCCGGCAAGACATGGCATAAGCAGATGACGGGGGTGCCGAAGGCGCACCTCTTCGGCGTTTCGGTCGGGGAGAAAGGGGTGCTGATCGCCGGGGTTGCCGTCCTTCTGCGGACCACCGACGGCGGAGCGACCTGGAAGGAAGTCAAGATCGAGCCGCCGATCCGGTACGGGTGGCTCTACCGGATCGGCAAGCGGGGAAAAGAAGGATTCGTGGCGGTGGGGCAGGCCGGGTGGATTTATGGCGCGGACACCGGTGCGGGGGAGTGGAGGCGTGCGGAAACCCGATAGCAACGTTTTTCATGAACGCATAAAGGAGAGCAAAGATCTTGGAAACGAAAAGCGGGTTTGAACGATTCTGCTGGTTTCTGTCGCAACACCAGCTCAAGGTCCTCATGCTCGTGCTGGCCATCACCGCCGTCTTCGGGATCGGGATCTCCAGGATACACACGGAAGTCATCCTTTCGGAGATGTTCCCCTACGATCACCCCTACCTGAAGCTCATGGGAAGGTTCGGGCAGGTCTTCGGTGGG
>Ga0137438_1000055_pt1 | contig 15796 bp, 14 predicted proteins | sample EasRivERMGT157_2_FD_102327 | JGI IMG/M metagenome (GOLD analysis project Ga0137438, IMG submission 102327) | Soil microbial communities from meander-bound floodplain in the East River, Colorado, USA - East River MetaG ERMGT157_2 | ecosystem: Environmental > Terrestrial > Soil > Floodplain ... | reverse complement strand
GCCGCAATGACTGCTGGCGGCGATTCCGGTCAGCGGGGACTTGGTGGTGACGTTGAAGAACGCCGACAGCACGCCGGTCCCGGTGTACGGTCCCGTCGCCAGGATCATCGGGTTTTCCGGGGCGAACGGGTCGATCCCCGGGGCCGTCAGCTCCATCAACAGCCGGATCCCGACGCCCCTCCCTCCGATGAAATCCTTCAGCATGTCGATGTCCGTCGCCTTCGATCGCACCTCTCCCGTGGAGAGATCCACCCACAACATCCTCCCGGCGTAGCTACCGTACTTCATATGCCGCTCTCCTCCATCGGGAATGCCGAACCGAGAGATACCGGGTCACGAGGAAAATCCAAGCACGATCGGGACGAGGAACATCCCCGCGAGCACCGAATAGGACACGACGTCCGCCGCCATCTCCTTGTTCAGGTCTTCCATGGAGGAAAAGACCAGGGTGGAGATTCCCGACGGCGCGGAGGAGATGATCAGGACCACCTCCCTGCTGATCCCTTTCAGGCGGAAGATCGCCACGAACAGGAATCCGAGGGCCAACCCGAACCCCATCCGGATGAAGATCGTCAGCAGTACGGGAGCCGGGACAACGGCTTTCGGGGAGAAATGGATCCCCAGCGACAACATCACGAGGGGAACCGTCATGTACCCCGTGATCCTGAAAAATTCGGCGGCGACGTCCGGCAGGACGATGTGATTCAGGTTGAAGATCAACGCGAAGATCACCGCCAGCAACGGCGGCGAACAGGCATATTTCCTGACCATCGCCTTGAAGTCGTTCGGATTCCCGCCGTACTTGCACGCCAGGTAGTAGATGAACGTGAACACCAGCGCGGTGTTCCCGAAATCGAAGAGGGACGCCTGGGCCAGACTTTCCTCTCCCCGGGTTGCGATGAAGAACGGATACGTGAAGCCCGTGTTCATGATCAGGGAGCCGACCAGGAACGTTCCGAACGAAGGCCTGTCCAGCCGGGTCCACCCGCGGATCCCGTTGGACAGGAGATACGTGGCGGCGATCACCAGGACGGCGATGACGGGCAGCCAGAGCAGGTCGAAGGTAAAATTCATCTTCGCCACGGAAAGGAACACCAACGCCGGCAGGGATACGTTGAAGAACACCTTCAACAGCGAGTCGCCGTCGCTTTTCGCCAGGAAATGGATCCTTTTCAGAAAATATCCGAAGAGGAAGATCAGCACGACCGGAAGAATTTTCCCGACGACGGCGCCCATCGGATCAGGAGCCGCTGCCGACCCGGAGCAACGCATCCTCGAACATCCCTTTCACGTCCTCGAGGGAGAGCACCCTGGGGTTGTTGCCCATCAACCGGGTGACGGCAATCGCCTCCTCCGCCAGCTTCCCGAGATCCTTTTCCTCCACGCCGATCCGCCGCAGCGTCGGCATCCTCACATCCCGGGCCAGCTTTCCGATCGCATCGGCGGCACGCAGGGCAGCGTCCCTCGGGGAGAGGCCTTCGACGTTTTCCCCCAGGAGGATCGCGATTTCCCCGAACTTCTCCATCTCCGCCACGGCGTTGTACCTCGCGACGGCGGGCAGCAGGGCGGCGCAGGCGTCCCCGTGGACCACCTCGAAATACTTTTCGAGGGCGTACGACATCGCGTGAACGGCCGTGGCGCTCGATACCACGAGTCCGGCGCCGGTCAACGTCGCCGCCAGGGACATGTCGCACCTCGCGTCGATATCGTCCCCCCGGTTCACCGCAATTCGCAGGCTTCGCGCGACACGCCGGATCGCTTCCCGGTGGAAGATATCCGTAAACGGCGTCGCCTTGACCGAGGTATACCCTTCCACGGCGTGGCACAAGGCGTCCATCCCGGTGGATGCCGTCATGCGCGGGGGGAGGGACAGGGTCAACGCGGGATCGACGATCGCCGCGAGAGGAATGACGTGCGGGCTGATGATTCCGCCTTTCGTGCCCGCCTGGTCGTCCTTCAGGATCGCGATGTTGGTGGTCTCGCTCCCGGTCCCGGACGTGGTGGGGATCGCGATGACGGGTATCCCGGGTTTCGGTACGTTCCCGAGGCCGAGGTAACGCTTGACCGGCGGGGGGTTGGTGACGAGGATCGCGCCCGCCTTCGCGACGTCCATGGAGCTGCCGCCGCCGAACCCGATCACCCCGTGGAATTTCCCCGCGATCAGCGCCCTTCCGCAATCCTCCGCGTTCTTTTCCGTCGGGTTCGGTTCCACTCCCGTGAACACGTCGAAGGCGACACCGGCGTTTTCCACCTGGCGGAGGACCGGGTCCACGAGTTTTTTTTCCGCCATGAACGCGTCGGTGACGATGAGGACCTTCCGGATCCCCAGCCCCTTCAGAACGGAGCCCAACTTCTCCACCGCCCCGACGCCCAGCACGATTCGATTGACGGAGAATTCCGATATTCCGATCATTTCACCTACCTCGGGAGAATGGGATCGAACGCTCTCAATGGCCGGAATCCACGGGGCGGAGGTCCGGATCGCCGCAATGCTTCTCCATGACCTCCTCGAACCGCATGCTGTTCAGATCCGAGAAAAACCGGTCCCTGTCCGGATGCGGAGGCACCGGGCCGGCGTAGGATCGGTTGTGCCCGACGGCGTGCTCGAGGTCGGACACAAGGACGTCCATCCCGGGCGCGACCCGGGCCCATGCATCCCTCCCCTTCCCGGTGTTGGCGATGACCAGCGCCACCCCGAGGTCGTCGTCGTATTCGGGGAACCGGGTGTGAACCCCCCAATAGTCCGCGATCGTGATGTCGCTGCCGCGATTCCGCCCCTTGAAGGCGCAGGTGTGACAGGAGGGCCGCAGGAAATAGCACGCCAGAAATCCTCTGAAGAACAGATCGTCGACCTTGCTCTGCGAATAGAGGTTCCTCTGGAAATAGACCGAAAAGCTGAACATCTTCCAGCCCCGGACCTTGTCCCGGAACGCGACCTTCCGGATCTCCTCCCTGTACCGCCCTTTCAGCAGCGCCACGTATTCCCTGTACACCCTCGGGCTCGGCACGCCGTGGCAGATCAGGTCCACCGCGAGCAGGTGGTCGTACTCTTTCCCAAGATAGGATCGCAAGCCTGCGATATGGCAAGGCGTGCCGCTGAACAGCACGGGGACGCCCTTTTCCAGGTACGCTTCGGCTTCCTTGTACGCGGTCCCCATCACGCTTTGCGAATATTTCGAGCCCCGAAACCGGTACAGCTCCTCCTTCGTCTTCGCGACCCCGTGGACCACGGCGAAATCCCGATCGAACATGGCGCCGAACACCACGCCGCCCTTCGCAAGGACATGCTCCGCCAGCGGGGTGAAGGATCCGCCCGACGTGCTTTCCAGCCGGATCCTCATATTCGGGTTCTTGCAGGCGTACGCCTCGGGGGGATCGGGCAACGAGAATTTCATGTTCAGGGGACACGCCGAATCGCACAACCCGCAATCGGTGCACAGCTCCCGCTCGACGCGCGGATACGGGAACCCTTCCTCGTCCTCGACCATGCGGATGGAATCGACCGGGCATTTCATCGCGCAGGCGCCGCATCCGTAGCAATCGCTCTTCTTCCCGATGGTGATCACGTCGTCTCCTTGGTCCCGCGAGGGGCCGAAGCTACATCCCCAGGAACGCCTTTTTCACGTGCTCGTTTTTCAACAGGTCCTGGCCCGAGCCTTCCATGACCACGTGTCCGTTCTCGAACACGTAGGACCTGTCGACGATCTGCAGCGTCTGTTTCACGTTCTGCTCCACCAGGAGCACGGTGATGCCCTGCTGGCTGATCCGCTGGATCAACCCGAACAGATCCCGCACGAGGAGAGGGGAGAGGCCGAACGACGGCTCGTCCAGCATGAGCAGCTTCGGCCTGCTCAACAGGGCGCGGGCGATCGCCACCATCTGCTGCTCCCCGCCCGACAAGGTCTTCGCGATCTGGCTTCGCCGCTCCTTCAGCCGGGGGAGGAAATCGTACACGTCCGCCAGGCTCTCCTTGCGGTGTTTCCTGGCCTCCTTGTGGGCCGATCCCAGGAGGAGGTTCTCTTCCACCGTCATCACCGGGAAGAGGCGGCGCCCCTCCGGCACCTGGACGATCCCCAGCGGCACCCGCTCGTGGGCGGGGGTGTGCATGAAGGGGATCCCGTTGAAGTACATGTTGCCGCTGCAGCTCAACATGCCGGAGACCGCGTTGATGAACGTCGTCTTCCCGGCGCCGTTGGAACCGAGGATGCTGATGATCTCGCCTTCCCGCACGTGCAGGTCGACCCCGAAGAGCGCCTGCATCCCGTCGTAATGGACGCTCAGCTTCTCTATGTCAAGAAGCATGCTCTTCACCGAGATAGGCGGAAATGACTTCCGGGTCGCAGGTCACTTGCGTCGGAGTCCCTTCGGCGATCTTCTTGCCGTAGTTGATCACCAGGACGTTCTCGCACAGCGCCATCACCGCGCGCATGACGTGCTCGATCATCACGATCGTCACGCCGGTGGCGCAGATATCCCGGACCAGGTGGACCGCCTCGTCCACCTCGCTCGGAGTGAGCCCGGCAAGGATCTCGTCCAGGAGCAGGAGCTTCGGCTGCGTGGCGAGAGCCTTCGCCAGCTCGAGCCGCTTGCGGTCCACGATCGTCAGGTTTTTCGCCTGGACATCCATCCTCTTCCCAAGCCCCAGGCGGCGGACGATCTGTTCGGCCCGGTCCAGCGCTTCATGACGGTGGGAGGTCCTTGCGAACGCCCCCACCGCCACGTTGTACAGCACCGTCCTGGACGCGAAGGGCTTGACGATCTGAAAGGTGCGGCCGACTCCCTGCAGGCACACGAGATGGGGAGGCAGCCCGGTGATGTCCTTCCCCTGGAATTCGATCTTCCCGGAATCGGGCCGGATGTACCCCGAAATCTGGTTGAACAGGGTGGACTTGCCGGCGCCGTTGGGGCCGATGACCCCGAAAATCCTCCCCTCGTGCACGCTCATGGTCAAATCCTTGGTGACCGTGAGTCCGCCGAAGGACTTGTTCAGGTCCGTGATCTTCAGCAGGGGGATTCGGGCAGGTTCACTCACCAGCCGGCCTCCCCTGCCTCTTTGGTTTTTTCCGCGTCCCCCAGGAGGTCCCGGGCCGCAACGGCGGGACCCAGGCCCAGCACCCTGAGCACGAGGTTGATGATCCCCTGGCCGGGCGGCATGAACAGGATGACCGATACCACGGCGACCCCGTAGATGATGAGGTGCAGCCCCGGGATCGAGTCCCCCCAATAGACGTTGGTGATCTGGGCGATGGTGGTCAGGAAGACGGCCCCGACGAACGGCCCGAATACGGTCCCCAGGCCCCCGACGACCGCCAGGAATACCATCTGCACGGAGAAGTCGAGCCCCGCGATGGAGCCGGGCTCGATATACCGGATCAGCTGGGCGAAGAACGTGCCGCCGATCCCGGTGAAAAAAGCGCTGAGTCCGGCCGCGATCAACTTCACCTTCCGCGTATCGATCCCCAGCGCCTTCGCCGCTTCCTCGTCCTCCTTCAAGGCCGTCAGGTAATAGCCGAGCTTCGACCGCTCGATATACCAGGAAACCAGCAGCACAACGGCGAGGAATGCGAAGATGATGTAGTAGTACGGCATCTTGCCGTTGAACTGGAAATCAAGGAATCCCGCGTTCGCCTTGAGGGGAACCCGGATCCCCTCGTCCGCCCCCAGGGATACCGGCCCGATTTCCCGGACGGTCTGGAGAATGATCGACAACCCCTCGGCGAACGCTATGGTGGCGAGGGAGTAGTAGGCCCCCTTGAGGCGGAAGCTCGGGATCCCGATCAGCACGGCGATCACCGCCGCGAAGCATCCCCCCGCCAGCATCCCCAGCCAGGGGGACACCCCCAGGTAAAAGTACAACAGCGTGGACGTATACGCGCCGATCGCGAGGAACGCCGAGTGCCCCAGGGACAGCTGCCCGGCGAACCCGCCGACGATGTTCCAGCTCGTCGAGATGTAGGCGTACCAAAGCACCATGATGAAGCTGTGCAGAATGAACGGGTTGCCGGCCGCCAGGGGCAGGGCGAGAAGCGCGAGGCCGACCAGCCCAAGGGGAATGAGCTTTTTCACGCGGTCCGATCTCCCTGCGCGCCTGGAATCACGAGTCGTGACGGGAGCCGAACAATCCCGCGGGGCGGAAAAAAAGGAACACCAGGAAGGCGTAGAGCACGACCATCGGGGCCAGCGTGCTCTGGACGAACGCCGTGGACACGGATTCCACGATCCCGATGAGCAACCCTCCGATGATGGCTCCGGGAATGCTGCCGAGGCCCCCGAGCAGCACGGTGACGAAGGCCTTGACGCCGAAGATGCTGCCCATGGTCGGATGGATGTTGTAGAAGGGTAGCAAGGCGATGCCGGCGGTCCCGAGAATCGCCAGGCCGACTCCGAAGGCGATGCAGAACGTCTGCTCCACGTTGATTCCCATCAGGCGCGCGGCGTTGCGATCCTGCCCGACGGCGCGGATATTCCTCCCCAGGTCGGATTTCTGGAGGAACAGGTAAAACAGCAGCGTCACGACCGCGGCCAGCAGGAAGGCGTAGATCTTCGGCACGGCGATGATGAGGGGCCCCAGGTTCACCATCTGGTCGGACAGCGCACTCTGGATCGACTTGAAGTTCGGACCGACGATCGCCAGGAAGGTGTTTTCCACGATGACGCCGAACCCGAAGGTCAGCACGAGCGCGCCGACCGGCTCCCGCACGTCCGCCTCTTTCTTGAGAACCGGCTGAATCAGGATCCTCTGGGTCAGATACCCGATGACGAACATGCACGGCACCACGACGACCAGCGAAACGTACGGGTTCAGACCCCACCCGGAAACGCATTGAAAACCGAGGAACATGGAAACCATCAGCAACGCCCCGTGGGCGAAATTGATGATCCGCATGACCCCGAAGATCAAGGTGAGGCCCAGGGCGATCAGGCCGAAGATGGAGCCGATCAGAACGCCATCGACGAACAGCGAAAGCAGCAAATGTCCTTTCCTCCCTCGCCGCACAGAGTGGACCGCAGGAAACGACGGGGTGGAGGATCGCTCCACCCCGTCTTCCCTCATTGCCTCAGGCTACTTCGCGTATGCCTTGTCCTTGTAGTCGTACGGGAAGATCGCCTTGAATCCGGGCCGGGCGGTCTCCTTGGGGACCACCGTCACCCGCTCCACCTTCCCGTTCACTCTCTGGAACTGGACCAGGATCATGCTGCCCGTGCCTGGGAACGTCCCGGTCGGGTCGAACTTGACTACCTTCGAGTACATCTGCGGGATCCCCTGGGTGATATTGGTGGCGGCGAAGGCGTCCCTGATTTTCTCCGAATCGAGGGAACCCGTCCGCTCGAGCACGTCCTTCACCACGTAGATCCCCACGTAATCCTTCGAGCCCTCGTTGTTCAGCGGGACGCCGTACTTCTTCTCGAACTTCTTCGCGACCTCCTTGGAATGCGGGCGGTTCACGTCCGGGTCCCAGGCGGAAACGTCGAAGGTGCCCAGGGCCGCATCGCCGGCATTGGCGAGGAAATCCGGGTCGGACTGGGACCCCGAGGTGGCGAAAATCCCCATCGGCCGGACTTTCTGTTCCTTCAGCCCCTTGACCAGCATGAGGGTGGTGGGCATGAACGAGTTCGCCATGATGATGACGTCCGGCTTGGCGGCCTTGATCTTCGAGATCACCGGGCTCATGTCGGCGGCTTTTCCATCGTATGCTTCGTCGAGTACGACCTTCCAGCCGTTCTCGAGCACCAGCTTTCTCTGCACGATGGCGTTCCCCTGGCCCATCGTCGTGTTTTCATAGACCAGGGCGATGGTCTTTATCTTCTTGCCGGACTGCTTCTCCAGGGCCTTGATGAACTCGACCTGCGCCTGGACCCTCGTTTGGGAGTTTTCCGCCAGGCGGAAGACGTACCTGAATCCCCGGCTGGTGATGGAGATGTCGGAGGAAACGGGGGCAAACCATACCTTCTTGTTCCGTTCCGCGACTTCCGAGGCCGGCAACGTGATCCCGGAGTTGTAGGCTCCGATCAGAAGGGCCACCTTTTCCTGCGCCAGCAACCGCTCCGCTTCGGATACCGCCACCTGCGGCTTGGTCTGGCTGTCCGCGAACACCAGCGTGAGCTTCGCGCCACCCAGGGACTTGATCCCGCCGGCCGCGTTGATCTCCTCGACCGCCATCTCCGAGGCTCGCCTGCTCTGGGCGCCCTGCGGCGCACTGCCTCCGCTCAGCGGAAGAATCAGGCCGATCTTCACCTCGGACACCCCGGCGGCGATCGCGCTTGGTCCGGTACCGACCCATCCCGCGAGTCCCACCAGAACGGAACCCGCAACGCAAAGCGACAACGATTTCCCGAGCCATCCCTTCTTCATGCCTTCCCCCTTCGTCGTTTATTGTAGCCAATTCCCGGATCCTGCAGGAGCGGCGCCACCCCCTCCTTTCCCGTTTCCTCCATGGATAAGAACCGTTATGCGAAAGCGTCTCTTCGGGAGCACGTTATCGATACCGATAACTGATTATATACGGAGTCCTCATCGCCCTCCAAATCCAACGACTCGTCCTCCGTGCTACCCGCCTAAGGAGAGCATGTACTGTGCCAATGGGGGTTCACATGCAATAACTAAATAAAATCATATACATAGATTATATATTCCCGCCGGCATCGACCGCGGACCGGCGTTTCGCGTTTAATTTCGGAACACCAAGTTTATATTTTTAACCGCGTTTTACCGGATTCGGTTTATCATGTCGTGAAGAGCGAAAAAACCGTCGAGCGGGACGTCATGCCGAAAATCCGGGTCACATCTCCGTATCCCCAATTCACCGAGCTGGTCCGGCAGGTCGCAAGGGAGCAGTCCCTGGAAGTGCAGATCATCGAAGCCGTGCTCGAAGACGCGGCGCAGCGGATCCAGGAGGAAGTACGGAAGAACCGGTACGAAGTGGTCGTGAGCCGGGGGGGGACGGCCGAAGCGATCAAAAAGACGGTCGAGGTCCCCGTCATCACCGCCGAGTTCAACGACTTCGACCTGCTGCAGGCCCTCTGGCGGGCCAAGGCCCTCGGAAAGCGGATCGCGTACCTCGTGACCGCGTACCGCGAGTTCTACGAGTTCGACGAACTGGTCGACATCCTCGGCGTGGAGATCACCCCGTACCGGTTCCACGACATGAAGGAGATGGAACAGCAGATCCTCCGGGCGAGCGAGGAAGGGATCGAGGTCATGGTCGGGGGATCGGCCTGGGGCCAGCGGTTGTCCGTCGCCAAGGGGATGAAGGGGGTCCTCGTTTTTTCCAGCCACCGGACCGTCACCGAAGCCTTGAAGGCGGCCGTCGAGGTCATCACCATCCGCCGCAGGGACAGGGAATATTCCCGGCGGCTGAGCGCCATGATGCAATCGGTCAGCGAAGGAATCGTCTGCATCGACGCCGACGGGAGCGTGCTGCTCGTCAACCAGAACGCAAGGGAGCGGCTGGGGCTCCAGGGAGATCCCGAGCTGTCCGATCACGCCGCCGGGGGGAACGCGGCGCTCCACACTCTCCTGGAGATACCGCGGGGAAACGGCCAGCGGTGCACCATCGACGGAACGGAGCTGGTGGTCAACTGCGTGGGGGTCGCCGACGGCAGGGAGCATTTCGGCGAGGTGTTCACCCTGCAGAAGGTCGCTCAGCTGCAGCAGCTGGAGCAGAAGATCCGGAAGGAGCTGTACCAGAAAGGTCTCGTCGCCCGCTTCACCCTCCGGGACATCATGACCGGCGACGGGAACATGCGGGACGTGATCGAAAAGGCCCGCAACTTCGCGCTGAGGGACTCCACGATCCTGATCCGCGGGGAGAGCGGCAGCGGGAAGGAGCTGTTCGCCCAGGGGATCCACCGGGCCAGCCAACGATCCGGCAACCCGTTCGTCGCGGTCAATTGCGCCGCCCTTCCCAACGAATTGCTGGAAAGCGAGCTGTTCGGATACGAAGAGGGCGCGTTCACCGGGGCGCGCAAGGGAGGGAAGCCGGGATTGTTCGAGCTGGCGCACGGCGGAACGATATTCCTGGACGAGATCGGAAGCATCACGCTGAATTTGCAGGCCAGGCTGCTGAGGGTCCTGCAGGGGCGGGAAGTGATGCGGATCGGCGGCGACAGCATCATTCCGGTGAACGTCCGTTGCATCGCGGCCACCAATGAAAACCTGCAGCATGCCATCAAGGAGGGACGCTTCCGGCTGGACCTGTACTTCCGCATCAACGTCCTGAACCTGGCGATTCCGCCGCTGCGCTCCCGGCCCGACGACATCCCGCTCCTGGCCGACCATTTCCTGGGGGAATTCCGGCAGCGCTCCCACAAGAGCGTCCCCCGGATCCCCGCCTCCCTGGCGCAGTGGATGAAGGAGTACGGGTGGCCGGGGAACGTGCGGGAGCTGCAGAACTTCTGCGAGCGGCTGGCGATCGTGGCGGACGGCAAGACGCCGGACGAGAAAAAGGTGCGGCAACTGATCGCCGAGGCGTCGGAGGAGCTGCTGTCGAGCGACCTGCCCTCGAGCAACACGGTGACGTTGACGTTCGGAACCCTGGAGGAGATGGAGGATCAGATCATCGCGGCCCTGGAGAAGCGGGGAGTGGGGAACCAGGCGGAGATGGCCAAGCTCCTCGGCATCAGCCGCACCACCCTCTGGAAACGGGTCAACCGGAACCACCGGTAGGGAAGGGTCCCGGCTACTTCCCGGTAATCTCCACGGTGCCTTTGCCGCCGTCCACCTTTACCCAGTCCCCGGTCCGGATCGCTTCCGTCGGATCCACGTCGAACCCCGTCACCGTCGGGACGCGCATCACGACGGCGCCCAGCGCGCTCTGCGCGTGGATTTCGGAAACCACCAGCGCCAGCGGCGCATGGCCCGCGAATCGCAACGCCTGGGCTCCCATGGACCAGCCGGAGGAGCCCTTGCTCCTGGGGAAGACGAGGATCTTCCCGGCGACGGATTTCCCTCTCAGCTCATGGCCGGCTTCCGTCACGATCCCGGTGTCCACGTCGATCGCCATGAAGGCCGCCCAGGCGTCCTTCGTCACCAACGCCTCCCCTTCCGCCGTGCCGCCGACGACTTTCCGCCCGGTAAGCGTGATCGTTTTCATCTCAATTCCCCTCTCCAGATTCCGGACACCGCGGCGTCGATGCACTCCTCGACCTCCCCGTACCAGGCGTTTTCCACCCCGCATTTCCCGGGATAGTAGTGCGCCTGTTTCGGGGAGTCGGTGGCGATCACGGCGGATGCGGCGTGGTTGAATTCCAGTCCGCAGGTATCGGCCATCAGAAGGCCGCCGGCCTTCGCGATCGTCTCCGTGTAGCCGTTCGAATCCGCCAGCGCTTTCGTCTGCCGGTTGGTGGTCACGTACAGCTCCGTGTTGGCGTTGACCGTTTTCCCGTCGATCAGCCTGGCGACGTTGGCGATGCTTTCGATGGAGTAATGGGGACACCCCAGCATGACGATGCCCACCTTGTCCGATCTCGACCGGTTCAGCTTCCCGTACGCTTCCGCCCGCTCCTTCTCCCCGTACCGGATGCGATCGACGACGTTCCGGTTCCCGGCGGCCATTTCCAGCGTTGCCGCCTCCGGCGTCACCCCCACGATGTGGTACATGATGACGCTTCCGGAAGAGCCGCCCGCCGCGTTGAACGGCATGAGCATGTTCAGGGTGGGCCGGTTCCTGATGTTCCGGTAGATCGGGATTTTCAGCCCGCACACGCCCGCGACGTAATACCCCAGGAGCCCCCATTCGAACATGCTCCCCGGCGCGGTCTCCACGTCCACCAGCAGGGTACCGAACCGGTTCTCCTCGATGTGCATCCCCCAGTACGGGGTCTTCCCCGTCAACGCAGACGCGAACGCGCTGTGGCACCCTTCGATATTCGTCCTGGCGCCGATGACGGCGTTGGCGAAAGGGATCGCGGACGATTCCGTCCATGCGCAATGCTGGCCTTTCACGGGAACATTCCCGGCGAGGTACGGCGAACAGGTGGCGGTGTTGTTCACCCCGATGCCGCGGCAGAAGTCTTCGGTCATGACGGCCAATTCGGCCAGCGTGTGGGAGCGCCGCTGGATTCTCTTCCAGTACGCGTTGTTCACCGTGAAGATGTGGTTCGTGGTAAACGCCTTCACTTTTCCGAACGGAACCGTTTCATCGCTGTCCAGGAAGAATTTCGAGGCGATCTCGTCCATCTCGAAATGCTTCACCGCGTTCCTCACCACTTCGGGATACATGAACAGGCCGCTCAGCAGCGTCACGTTGTTCGTATCGACGAACCGCCCGGCGCCCAGGGCCTCGCCGTATTTCACCAGCAGCTCCATGGCCTTCCCGACCGCTTTCCCCTCGTTCCCGTCCAGCATCGATTTTTCGTCGTCGGTCAATTTCATGCCGTCTCCTTCGGTTCCCGCCTCCGGCGGGTCAGCCGCCCACCCTCTCGAGGATGCGTTTCGCCTGTTCGATCACCGGGCGGTCGATCATTTTCCCGTCCCGCCGGGAGGCGCCTCCTCCCGAAGAGGACGCCGCCGCCAGCACGCCTTTCGCCCAGGCGATCTCCCGCTCCGTCGGAAGGAAGCCTTCGTTGATCGCCGCGACCTGATTCGGGTGGATGCAAAGCTTTCCCCCGAAGCCGAGCCGGCGCGACCGAAGGATGTCCGATGCGAGCGCATCGGGGGCGTCGAGGCCGGTCGTCACGCCGTCCAGGGGCGGAAGGATGCCGGCGACGCGCGAGGCGAGAACGATCCGCGACCTCGCGTACAGGAGCTCCTCGCCCTCCCCGGTAATGCCGGCGTCCAGCTGAAAGTCCAACGCGCCGAACGCCAGCCGCTCCACTTTCGGGGAGGAGGCGATCTCCAGGACGTTCCACACCCCCGCGGCCGTCTCCACGATCGGAAGGATCCGGACGGGATCGGGCAACAAGGCGGCCAACGCCGCCAGTTGACCGCGCCCCTCGGCCTTGGGAAGCACGACGCCGGCAAGCCCCGGACGCCGGATCGCCGCCACGTCCTCTTCGAACCACGCCGTGGTCGTCCCGTTCACCCTCACGTAGACCGGTCGATCCGCGGACAGCCAGAAGGCGACGGATTCCCGCGCGAACGATTTCTGCCCGTCCGGGACCGCGTCTTCCAGGTCGACGATGACGACATCGGCGCCGGACGCGCACGCCTTGGGGAAACGCTCCGGGCGGTTGCCGGGCACGAACAGGCAGGATCGGCAGGGCATGCGCGCTCCTCGACCGGCGTCAGTGGGACATCAACACCGGAATGGTCATATGTTTCAGGATGTGGCCGGTGATCGGGCCGAGGGTCGGCGCTCCCGTCCATGAATGGGTCTTGGCCCCCATGACGAGGAGGTCGCACCCGCCTTCCCATGCCTGGTTGAGGAGCACGTCGCCCACCTGGATATCCGCCACCGTGATCTTGTCCACCCACGCCTTGATGTCGTGGCGGGCCAGGTGGACGCAGACATCGGCGCCGGTTCCCGTCCCGTCGACGGCCCCCCGGATCGCCCGCACGACTTCCACCACGCTGACGTGGCGGGCGCCCTCCAAAAAAGGCATGGCGTCGTTCAAGGCCCGGACCGATTCCCGGCCGGACCGCCACGCCACGATCACCCGCTCGCCCACCTTGTCGAACTCCCCGGCGTACGGGACGACGAGAACCGGGCGTCCCGATCCCAGCACCACCTGTTCCGGGAGGTCGTCGGGGATGCCGGCCACGGGGACGCCGGTTTCGGTCTGACCGACGATCACCAGGTCCTGGTGATAGGCGTGGAGATTGACCATCTCCGCGACACCGACGCCCGCGACCTTCCAGTCGGCGGCGTGCCATTCGGCGGAGATCCCGGCGGTCGCCGCCTCCCGCTCGAAGCTCGCCTGCGCCTCCTTGAGGGTGGAATCGGCGGCGTCCTGCCGCGAAGAGGACGGGGGATGCGAGGTCAGGAAGAGGCCGGTCAGGTGCGCCCGGTACCGGCGCGCCAGGCCGATCGCCAGGCCGAGCCTCATGGCGCATTTCGGCGACGGGTCGATGTGAACCAGGATGTCCTTCATCGCCATCGGTCACACCACCGCTTCGGTGCGCAATCGCGCGATGTCGACGCCGCTGTAGCCGATCTCCTTCAACACCTGTTCGGTGTGGGCGCCGAGAGCGGGGATCGGGTCCATCCTGGCCTCGAACCCGGCGAAGGTGCATGGCGGGATCAGCGCCGGGATCGACCCCTCGGGCGTCTCCACGGTCCGCCACCGCTGCCGCGCCTGGAATTGCGGATGTTGCCAGACGTCCTCCATCGAATTGATCCGGGCGCTGGCGATCTGCGCCCGATCCAGCCGATCCAGCAGCTCGGCCGCCGTCAGGCCGCGGAACACCCGGTCGATGATCTTCGCGAGCTCCGGACGGTTGGCCACCCTGCGCGTGTTGGTGCTGAACCGGGGATCGTCGGCCAGCTCGGGCGACTCCAGCACCTGCTTGCAGAAGAGCACCCATTCCCGCTCGTTCTGCAGTCCCAGCACGACGCTCTTGCCGTCCCCGGCGTCGAAGGGGCCGTACGGGTAGATGGTGGCGTGGCTCGCGCCGGTGCGCTTCGGCGGCGTGCCGCCGAAATGGGTGTAGTAGAGGGGGTACCCCATCCATTCCCCCAGCGCCTCGAACATGGAGACCTCGAAACGGGTCCCCTTGCCGGTGCGCTCCCGCAGGAAGAGGGCGCTCAGGATCCCCGAGTAGGCGTACATCCCGGCGCCGATGTCGGCGGTGGAGATCCCGGTTTTCGCCAGGGAATCTTCCGTGCCGGTAATGGAGACCAGTCCCGCCTCGCACTGGGTGAGCAGGTCGTACGCCTTCTTGTCCCGGTACGGCCCGCTGGATCCGTACCCCGAGATGTCGCAGACGATCAGCCTCGGGTTCGCCGCCGTCAGCTCCTCCGCCCCCAGCCCCAGCCGCGCCGCCGCGCCCGGCGCCAGGTTCTGCACGAACACGTCGGCCTTTGCGATCAGCCGATTCATGACCCCGCGGGCGTCGGGATGCTTCAGGTCCAGGGTCACGCTCTCCTTGGAGCGGTTGAGCCAGACGAAGTGGGAGGACATCCCCAGCACGGTCTCATCGTAGGAGCGGGCGAAATCGCCGACCTTGGGGCGCTCGACCTTGATGACGCGGGCGCCGAGGTCCGCCAGCTGCCGCGTGGCGAACGGCGCCGCGACCGCGTGCTCCAGCGCAACCACCGTGATTCCGTCTAAGGGACGCATCCGCAAGACCTTTCTCCGTTGATGGGCCGCAAGGTCCCATCGGTAAGAGCAAGGCCCGTGCCCGTCGAGCGCGCACGATAAAATCAAGCAATAACAGGTCTTTATATCTGGTATTTTCCGGAGGGTCCCGAAAGGGGGGCGAGTTTTGTTAAAAAATTGAACGCCGCGTTTAACAGCGGGCGGCCCGGAGCCAGTCGAACGTCTTCGCGAGGCCCTCGGAGAAAGGAACCTTCGGGTCGTAGCCGATGAGGTCCCGGGCGAGGGAGATGTCGGCCAGCGAGTCGCGCACTTCCCCCACGCGGCTCGGCTCGAAGTTCGGCGGCACGCGCACCCCCGCCAGCTTGTAGACGATCTCGAGGATGTCGAGGAGCGACACCCGCTCCCCGAAGGCGATGTTGACGACCTTCCCGCACGCGGTCTTCGGGGCGAGGCAGGCCGCGAGGTTGGCCTGGAGCACGTTGTCGATGTAGGTGAAGTCGCGCGTCTGGAGGCCGTCGCCGTAGACGGTGGGGGGGACCCCTCGAAGCACCGAGGTGATGAACCGGGGAATGACGGCAGCATACGTCGACGTCGGGTC
>Ga0137438_1000054_pt1 | contig 15859 bp, 13 predicted proteins | sample EasRivERMGT157_2_FD_102327 | JGI IMG/M metagenome (GOLD analysis project Ga0137438, IMG submission 102327) | Soil microbial communities from meander-bound floodplain in the East River, Colorado, USA - East River MetaG ERMGT157_2 | ecosystem: Environmental > Terrestrial > Soil > Floodplain ... | reverse complement strand
CCGGATCTGCTCCCGCAACCGGTCCTCGTCCCAGGCGTCCCAGTCGACGGCGCCGATCATGCCGAAGGGGTTGCGCGCGGTGGGCAGGAAGATCGGGATCGCGCCGGCCTGCACGAGGGCTCCCTGGTGCAGCGACTTGTGGTTGTTGCGGTCGAATAGCACGAGGTCTCCGCGCCGCAGCACCGCGTTCGTGACCACCTTGTTGGAAGTGCTGGTGCCGTTGAGGACGAAGTAGGTCTTGTCGGCGCCGAACACCTTGGCGGCGTAACGCTGCGCCTCAACCGCCGGACCTTCGTGGATCAGCAGATCGCCGAGGTCCACATCCGCATTGCACAGATCGTTGCGAAAGACGCTCTCGCCGAAGTGCTTGAAGAACAGTTGCCCGGCGGGGGACTTGCGGTAGAACTGGCCGCCCTGATGCCCCGGGCAGGCGAACGCGATGTTCGCCTCGCCGTCGTAGGCCACCAGTCCGCCGAAGAACGGCGGCAGCAGCTCTTTGCCATACTTGACCAGGCTTGCCACCACTTGCTTGGCATAGAAGGCGGGCGTCTGCTGGCCGAGATAGATGTAACCGTCGACTTCCCCGAGGCCGCTGACGACGGCGAGATCGGAAATGCGGTGCGAATCCGCGAGCGCCCAGAGCGGCGTCTGAAATCCGAGGGCGCGCACCGCTTGCGCCATCTTGCGCGCCTGCTCGCGGCGCTCCTCGCCGTCGATCAATGCGATGTACGCGCCGACCGAGGCGTCTTCGGAGACGTCGCGATCGAACCGGTCGGTCACCTCGACTTCGAAGTTCTCCGCGCGAATCAGATCGAGCAGCTGCTTGGTTTCGCGGTTCGTGCCGTCGACGACGGCCACCACCTTGAGCAGCTTATGGAACGGGATCGGTATGGTCGGCGACTTCACCGAGCGCGGAATCATCGCTTGCCTTCCTCGGCCACGCAGTCCACCAGATAGCGCCGGCCGCCGGCGGCGGGCTCGAAGCGCAGCCCGTGGATGTCGGTTTCGAACCCGGGGAACTTGCTGTCGAACTCGCGCGCGTAAAGCAGGTAGTCCTGGATCGACTTGGTCGCCGGCGTGATGCGCTCGCCCGGCATGATGACGGGAATTCCGGGCGGGTAGGGCACCACCATGACGCCCAGCGTACGGCCCATCAGCTTGTCGATCTCGACGCTCTCCACGCGCCCGCGCACCAGCCGGTCGTAGGCGTCGGCGGGCCGCATCGCCATCTCGGGCAGCGTGGTGTACATGTCTTTCTGCGCCTTGGGCAGGTTGTCCTCGCGGTACACCCGGTGCATCTGCTCGCACAGGTCCTTGAGGCCAATCTTGCCGTAGGCTTCCGCATGCGCTTCGGCGAGCGCCGGCAGCGCGCGCTTGAGCGGCGCGTTGGCGTCGTACAGGTCCTTGAAGTTGATCAGCTCGGTGACGAGCGTGCTCCACTTGCCCTTGGTGATGCCCATCGAGAACAGCACCAGGAACGAATACAGGCCCGTCTTCTCGATCTCGATGCGGCGCGACGACAGAAACTTGACCACCACCGCGGCGGGAATGCCGTGCGCCTGCATGATGCCGTCGGGCGAGAGCCCCGGCGTGAGGATCGTGACCTTGATCGGATCGACCAGCACGTGATTCTCGGCGAGCCCCTCGAACCCGTGCCACTTGTCGCCCGGCTTCAACACCCAGTCGGACGTTACGCCGGTCGGCTGCCTGGCCATGGCGTCGGGCTGCCAGACATCGAACCACCAGGAGTCCGTGAACTGCTGCTTCACCGCGGTCATGGCGCGGCGGAAACTCAGCGCCTCGTCGATCGTCTCCTGCACGATTGCCCGGCCGGCCGGCTGTTCCATCATCGCCGCGGCGACGTCGCAGGAGGCGATGATGCCGTACTGCGGCGAGGTCGACGTATGCATCATGAACGCCTCGTTGAAGCGCGTCATATCGAGCTTTTTCGTTTCCGCGTGCTGGATGTGGATCATCGAAGCTTGCGACAGCGCGGCGAGTAGCTTGTGCGTCGATTGCGTGGCGAAGGTGATGGCGTGCGGCGAGCGCGCGGGACGCTCAGACGAGATGGCGTGATAGCCGTCATAGAACGGGTGGAAATTGCCGTAGGCGTACCACGCCTCGTCGAAATGCAGCACTTCGACCGCGTCGCCCACCGTCTTCTTGACGGCATCGATGTTGTAGCACAGGCCATCGTAGGTGGAATTCGTCATCACCATCAGCCGCACCTTGCCGCTTGTTTCCTTCGCGAGCGGGCTGGCGGCGATCTTTTTCTTCATCGACTCGGGCGTGAACTGCTCGCGCGAGATCGGCCCGATGATCCCAAGGCCGTTGCGCGAGGGGACCAGGTAGATGGGCGTGGCGCCGGTCATGATCAGCGAATGCAGGATCGACTTGTGGCAGTTGCGGTCGCACAGCACCAGGTCGCCTCGCGATACCGTGCCGTGCCAGACGATCTTGTTCGAGGTCGAGGTGCCGCCGACCACGAACAGGGTTTCGTCCGCGCCGAAGATCCGCGCCGCGTTGCGCTCGCCTTCGGCGATCGGCCCAGTGTGATCGAGCAGCGAGCCGAGCGCGCCCACCGACACCGAGATGTCGGAGCGCAGCGTGTTCTCGCCGAAGAAGTTATAGAAGAGGTGCCCGACCGGGCTCTTGCGGAAGCCCACGCCGCCGCCGTGGCCGGGCGTGTGCCACGAATAGCTGGCGTGCAGGGTGTAGTCCATGAGCGCCCTGAACATCGGCGGGGCGAGGCGCTCGAGGTAGAGTTGCGCCGAGCGCGCGATGGCGCGGGCGAGGAACTCGGGCGAGTCCTCGAACAGGCGCATGAATGCGTTGGCGTGCTTGAGCACCCTCGCCGGCACCATCTCGGCGGTGCGCTCGTCGCCGAACAGAAAGATCGGCAGCCGGTCGTTGCGACGGCGCTTGGTGGCCAGCACTTTCTCCAGCAGATCCCATTGCGCCGCGCCGGCTTCCGCGCCGTCGACGGATACCAGCCAGCACGATTCGTTATTGGCGACTTCCACCAGCCTCTGCGCATCCGCGTAACTCAAGCCGGACACCACGCGGAAACCCTCCTTCTCGATCGCCGCGGCGAGCTGCCGCATGCCGCGGCCGGCCGCATGCTTGCCTTCATAATCCTCGTCGATAATGGCGATCGGGAAGCCGTGCAGGAATTGCATGTCCATGGGACGCGCCTCGGGCCGGGCTAGAAGGTGAACTTGGCCGAGAACTGTATGCGCTGGTCGTCGCCCGTGGCGCCGTCCTTGTTCTCGCGCTGGCCCCACAGGAACTCCGCGCCGGTAGTCACATTCTTGACCGGGTAGAAGAGCAGATTGGCCGACGCATAGCTGCCTTTCTTGAACGCGTCCGCGGTTTGCCCGTCGGTGTTGGACTGGCGGTGCTCGCTGTAGCCGGCGGAGCTGCTCCACTTGGCGTTCCAGTAGTGATCGTAGTAAACGAACCAGCCGACCGACTTGACCGCCTCGGCCTGCAGGCTGGCGTTGGGTGCGAGATCGCTACCGCCGTCGTTCATATAGCTGGCGATCGCCTGGCCGAAGACGAGCTGACCCACAACCCGGTCCTTGCCGATGGTGTTGTACTGGCCGCTCAGATTCAGGCCGTATCCGGTCTTCTCGCCGGAGGGCTCGGAATTGGGATTAGTCGGCGTTTCGAAGCCGACCTGGCGCAAAATGCCCGCCGCCTGGAAATGGCCCCAGTCGCGGTCCAGGCGCAGGGCCCCGACGAGGTCCGGATAGCGGTTGTGGCTGGTGATGCCTGCGGCGAGCGCGGGGTCGACCAGGTCCACTTTGCCCGTGTCGATCGCGCTGTTGGGGGCCTCGAGGGAAAATGACACTTTCATGCCGTCGCGATTGATCGGCGTGAAGCGCATCTGCGGATTGCGTATGAACACCATGCCGCTCGGTCCCCAGTAATCGAGGGTATTGGGGAACACGTCGAGGTCCATGAACAGCGTTTCGGTCTGTCCGGCGCCGAACTGACCGATCTCGCCCCAGGCATGCAGCACGCGCGAATGCGTGTTGCCGCCGCCGCTGTCGAACAGGTCGAAATCGAAGAGGGCGGTGACCTCACCCATGGAAGTCGGGATGAAGCCCTTGAACCCAAGCCTGGACTGGCGGACGCTCATGATGGTTTCGCCATCCTTGCCGCAGCCGGCATCGCCGGGACAGTTGACCGGGATCGTGGAGGGCCGCAAGGTGGCGTTCCAGGCCGGATCGACGCGCTTCATGTCGTAGATGGCGTCGAGCATGACCTGGCCGGAGATTTCAATGCGCGCCTTGTCCGCATTGGGCGCACCCTCTTCGGCGGTCACGCCGGGCGCGACCACCGGTGCGCCGAACGCATTGACGGCGGGCGTTGCCGGTGCAGCAGGTGTCGTTTGCGCTTGCGCGCCGCCGCTAAGGGCTAGCGCGAGCAAGAAGAACAGGGCGTGATTCTTCATTTTTTTCTCCTCTTTTTTAAGTATTGTCCGGACGCGGCCCAGCAGCAATATCGTCACCCGGCGGCAGTCGCAGTCCGGCGGCGCACGGTGAGGGGTCGCATTCTCATGCGGCTCGCATGCGACGTCAATTTTCTTTTGTTTATTCCAATTTTAGATTCAGCTTCCTTAGACTTAATTTGTTACAAAACGATGACAAGGTTTTCTGCTGCATCGAGGATGATGCAGACACCTCTCGTTCTATTTGACTCAGGTCAAACGATCACCGGATTCGCCGGTCCGGCGGTTCGCCCTCGATCGCGGGTCGTGCCATGGCCCTATCAGCCACGCGGGATCTGGATAGCGCGATCCTCGCCGGCGTGAGCTTGCAGATTGCGTCGCCTTAGAACGGCCAAACCCAGTCGGAGATCTCGGTCCGGTCGGTGCCGTGCTCGCGCGCGTAGCTCTGGTTGCGGATGATCTCGCTCTTCATTCGCTCCTTGAGATGCGCGGTCTTGTTCTGCAGCCTGGGCACGCGGTCGAGGACATCGATCACCAGATTGAAACGGTCCACCTGGTTAAGGATGGCCAGCTCGAGTGGCGTGTTGATGTTGCCTTTCTCCTTGTACCCGCGCACGTGCAGGTTGTCGTGGTTGCGGAAGCGATACGCGAGCTTGTGGATGAGCCAGGGGTAGCCGTGGAAATTGAAAATGATCGGCTTGTCGACGGTGAACAGGCTGTCGAACTCGCGATCGGTTGACCCGTGCGGATGCTCGCTCGCCGGCTGGAGCCTGAACAGGTCAACCACGTTCACGAATCGCACTTTCAGCTCGGGCAGGTGCTCGCGCAGGATCGCGGTCGCCGCGAGCGCCTCCTGGGTTGCCACATCGCCGCACGAGGCCATCACCACGTCGGGCTCCTCGCCGTCGTCATTGCTCGCCCGGAGCCAGATGCCGATCCCCTTCGCGCAATGCACGACCGCCTCATTCATGGTCGTAAACTGAAGGTGCTTTTGCTTGTCGGCGACAATCACGTTGATGCAGTCGGTCGAGCGCAGGCACTGATCCGCCACGGCGAGCAGCGTATTCGCATCGGGTGGAAGGTAAATGCGCGTGACCGTCGGGCTCTTGTTGGTCACCAGATCGATGAAGCCCGGGTCCTGATGCGAGAAGCCGTTGTGATCCTGCCGCCAGACCGTCGACGAAAGCAGGATGTTCTGAGACGAAACCGACGCGCGCCACGGCACGTGGTTCTTGCAGATGTCGAGCCACTTGGCGTGCTGGTTGATCATCGAATCGACTACGTGCGCGAACGCTTCGTACGTATGGAAAAGCCCGTGGCGCCCGCTCAGAAGGTAGCCTTCGAGCCATCCGACCAGCGTATGCTCCGAGAGCATCTCCATCACCCGTCCGTCTCGCGCCAACTCGCCGCCGTCCGCATCCTCAGGCAGCAGATCCGCCATCCACGTCTTCTTGCTGACCTCGTAGATCGACTGCAGGCGGTTCGACGCGGTCTCGTCGGGCCCGAACACGCGGAAGCTCGTCATGTTCGCGCGCATCACGTCGCGCAGGAACTCACCCAGGGGCTTGGTGTTCTCGTGCAGCACCTTTCCGGCCTGTGCCACGTCCACCGCGTAGTCGCGAAAGTCCGGCAGCTTCAGCTCCTTGCGCAGCAGGCCGCCGTTGGCGTGCGGATTCGCGCTCATGCGCCGGCGTCCCGCCGGTGCCAGCGCCCTGATCTGCGGTTGCAGGCGGCCGCTCGCATCGAACAGGGCTTCGGGCTTGTAGCTTCGCATCCAGCTCTCGAGCAGCCGCAGGTTGGCGGGATTGCCGCGCACATCCGAGAACGGCACCTGATGCGAGCGCCACGAGCCCTCGACCTTGTGACCCCCGACCTCCTTGGGACCGGTCCAACCCTTGGGCGCGCGCAGCACGATCATCGGCCAGCGCGGCCGCTCGGCCTTGCCGGTTTCGCGCGCTTTCTTCTGGACGGCCCTGATTTCGGCGACACACGCATCGAGCGTGGCGGCCATCTTCTGGTGCATCTCGTCCGGCTCGGAGCCCTCGACGAAGTGCGGTTTGTAGCCGTAGCCGACGAACAGCGCCTCCAGCTCTTCGTGGCTGATGCGGGCGAGAATGGTCGGGTTGGCGATCTTGTAGCCGTTGAGACTGAGGATCGGCAGCACAGCGCCGTCGCGCACCGGATTGATGAACTTGTTCGAGTGCCAGGCGGTGGCCAGGGGCCCGGTCTCGGCCTCGCCGTCGCCGACCACACAGGCGACGATCAGATCGGGGTTGTCGAGCGCCGCTCCGTACGCGTGCGACAGGCTGTAGCCGAGTTCACCGCCCTCGTGGATCGAACCCGGCGTCTCCGGCGTGACGTGCGAGCCGATATGCCCCGGAAAGGAGAACTGCTTGAAGAATTTCTGCATGCCTTCCGCGTCTTCGCTCTTGTCGGGATAGATCTCCGAGTAAGTGCCTTCCAGATAGGTGGGCCCTAGCACGCCGGGTGCGCCGTGACCGGGGCCGGCCATGAAGATCATGTCGAGCTCGTCGCGTTTGATGATCCGGTTCAGGTGCGCCCACGCAAAGGACAGCGCCGGGCTCGCACCCCAGTGGCCGAGCAATCGATGCTTCACGTGCTCCGGCTGCAACGGCTCCCTGAGCAGAGGATTGTCCTTGAGATAGATCATTCCGACGGCGAGGTAATTGCACGCACGCCACAAGGCGTCGATCAGTCGCAGCTCCTCGCTGGCGAGCGGGTGTTGCGGCGATGCGTTTGAGCTGGCGAGCTTGGCCATGCTGAGGTCTCCTCTGGAGGTTCGTCCGATGGCTGCGGTCGGGTCGTCTGGACTCGCGCGGCATCGTGGATTGAAGCGCCCATGCTGGGCGGCTAAGTGGGCGGATCGGGCCGGCGTTGGGCGAGCTTCATCCCTGCGGTGGTCGGCTCTCGAGCCGCTGGCGGACCAGGGTGATATGCAGGCGCAACGTATAGAGCAGAGGTCTGAAAGCAGTGGGCACGCGGAAGCGGCTGGCACGCTCTTCCAGTCGATCCAGCCGCGCAGCCAGATCAGCTTTGTCGGCTTGCGCAGCTCGCGTGTGCAGCTCTTCTTCGAGAAACCTGAGCTCGCCGTAGAGCGTGAATACCCGATGCCGCATCGTCCAGCCGTAGACTGCCGGAACAAATCGCAGCAACGGATAGAGGACGCCGAACACGGGGATGAGCAGGACCAGCACCTGTTGCGCAAGGACAGCGAGCCGAAACGGCAGATGTTGCTGCAGGAAAGGGCGGCCCGATTTGTAGTACTGAAGCGCATTGTCGCTCAAGGGCAGGTCGATGGACTCGGCGGCGGGGAACTGCCCGGCTCTGCGAAACAGTTCCGGCTCCGAGTGGATCTGCCCGGCGGCTTTCAAGAGCAAGTACTGGATTGCCGGATGCAGGTCCTCTCGAACCACGAGGCTGGCTTTGGGAGCGAGCAACACCACATTGTCCGGCGGCCGGCGCTTGGCCATGTCGCCGACCCCGGCGGGCAGCACAACCTCGCTCAGGTAGGGATACAGGGCGACGAAGGCGTCGGCGTGCCGTATATTAAAAAGGTGGACATTGTCGGCAGCAAGCAACTTGCGTATCGGCGCGGATCCCCATGGCGCGAGCATGATCGCCGCGTCGATCTCTCCGTGAAGGAGACGCTCCGCTGCCACCTGCGGAGGCAGGGAAACCAATTTGGTGATTTGCTCGTCGATGATTCCGGCCCGCGCCAGAAATTCCACCGACAGCGCACGCGTGCCGCTGCCCTCTGCACCGATCGAGATGGTCTGGTTCCGCAGGCTTTCGCGCGTGCTCAGGCGCTCGCGCCCGTGATAGAAGAACCAGAGCGGCTCGTAGAAAAGGGTGCCCAGCGACACAAGTCCAGGCGACTCGCGCGCATTGGTGATTCCGCTCGGCACGATGGCGATGCTGATGCCCGACTGCGGATCCCGCAGCCGCGCGACGCTGTCGACCGCACCCGCCGTTTGGATGAGCCGCAGCTCGATACCGTCGCGTGCCAGAATCTCGCGGTACCGTTCCGTGATCTCGCCGGAAGGGCTGCTCTCCGCGTCTGTCGCCATCGTCACCACGCGAGGCGGCGTGGGGCTAAACCACTCCAGCGACACCCACACGGATACGGCGAATAGCGCAAGTGCCGCCAGCCACGCAATCAGGATATAGCGCCGCCTGCGGCGAACGTAGTCTTCGTCAATCAAGGGTCCCGCCTCTCACTGCCGCCGCTTATCTCATACAGTGCCGCATCGGTCGTGCACAATTCAAACCGCCGCGCAATCAGCACTGAAACGCCGAACATTATGGGCTGGCGCCGTGCCCAACAATTGATTCAGATCAACGTCAGGCCTTGAGCATCGTCGATCTCGAAGTTTCGCTGTGGCGTGGATTGTCAGGTTGGCGAATTCCCAACCCAATGAGCAGCGAGCGGCGCCTTGATATGAATCCATCGATCTATATACTGGTCCGCGCTCGCTTGCAAAGCTCTGAATCGGATCATCACAATTGCAAATTGATCCTGCAACGAGTTATCGCCAAAGTTGGAGGCCGCCATCCTCCGACAGACCCCAACCAACTAGTAGCAGAGCGTTCCGGTGAGCAATGGGTCGCAGGGGAGGGAGGCTATCGCGCGGGACGATGGTGTTCATTTTTTGCATGAGGTATGATTTTCAAGTTCTTGTATTAAATTATGTCAGATGCGGAATACATGTCCGAAGCGCTGACCATGGCCGTGGCGGCGAAACAAGCCGGAGAAGTCCCGGTAGGGGCCGTCGTGGTCGAGGATGGGCGGATCATCGGCAGGGGATTCAACGCGCCGATCAGTTCCCATGATCCGACCGCGCACGCCGAGATCCAGGCTTTGCGCGCCGCCGCCCAGGCGCTGCGAAACTACCGGCTCACGGGATGTACGCTCTATGTGACGCTCGAGCCTTGCGCGATGTGCGCGGGCGCCATCCAGCATGCCCGCATCGCACGAGTTGTTTTTGGCGCGGCGGATCCCAAGACCGGCGCGTGCGGCAGCGTGGTAGACCTGTTCTCAGAGCCACTGTTGAACCATCACGCCCGCATCGAAGGCGGCGTGCTGGCGTCGCAGTGCGGCGAGTTGCTGACGAATTTCTTCCGCGAGCGCAGGGCGACATCGCAATAATGCAATCGGCGCAATGAAATCGATCCGCATCAACATCCGCGACCAGACCCTGGAACTGAGCGAGGGCGGCAAGGCAATCAGGCGCTATCCGGTTTCCACTTCCAAAAACGGCGTCGGCGAAAAATATGGCAGCTTCTGCACCCCGCGCGGCCGTCATATCGTTCGGGCCAAAGTCGGCGCCGGCGCCCCGGTCAATGCAGTCTTCGTCAAGCGTCGGCCGACCGGGGAGATCTACGACGCCGAGCTCGGCCGCCGGTTTCCCGACCGGGACTGGATGCTTACGCGGTTGTTATGGCTATCGGGGTGCGAGCCGGGATTCAATCGACTGGGCGATGTCGATACCATGCGTCGCTACATCTACATCCACGGCAGCCCGGATTCTGCCGTCATGGGCAAGCCCGGTTCGATAGGCTGCATCCGCATGCGCAATCGCGACCTTCTGGAATTGTTCGATCTCGTCGAACCCGGAACTCCCGTAGAGATTACCGAATCCGCCGCATAGCGCGCACCATCCGCCCGGTTGTGCATCGCAGCGCAATTGGGTAGAGTGCCGCCGGCCCATTCGGGCATAACACGGAGAATGGACCGATGAGGCTGAAAGACAAGGTGGCGATTATCACGGGATCGGCGCGCGGGATCGGACAAGCGACCGCACTGAAGTTCGCCGCGGAAGGCGCCAAAGTCGTGGTCTGTGATCTCGACCGCAAAGCGGTCGACGAAGTCGTTGCGCAGATTGTGGCGAAAGGGGGGCAGGCGATCGGTTTCACGGTGAATGTCACCGCCAAGGCGAGCATCGCCGCAATGGTCAAAGGCGTGACGGACAAGTATGGCCGCGTCGATGTGTTGGTCAACAATGCCGGCATCGTGGACGACGCTCAGTTCCGCAAGATGACCGACGAACAGTTCGACCGCGTCATCGACATCAACCTCAAGGGAACCTACAACTGTGCCCGCGCCGTGGTGGACATCATGATCGCGCAAAACGCCGGTGTAATCCTGAACGCCTCCTCGGTGGTCGGCATCTACGGCAATTTCGGCCAGACCAATTATGCCGCGAGCAAATTCGGCGTGATCGGCATGGCGAAGACATGGGCGCGCGAGCTCGGACGCAAGGGTATACGCGCCAACGCGGTGTGCCCGGGATTCGTCGAAACCACGATCGTGAAGTCCATTCCGGAGAAAGTCATGCGGGCGATGATCGAGCGCGTTCCGCTCGGACGCCTGGCAAAGCCCGAAGAGATCGCCAATACCTACGCGTTCCTCGCTTCCGACGAAGCCAGCTACATCAACGGAGCGGTCATCGAGGTCAGCGGGGGCGCGACCGTCTAGCGCCGCCACCGGCCTTGAAAGGCCGCCGCCGCAGATTCCGGGCGAATGAAGCCGTCACCGAAAATAGTCGTCCGCCCTGCGGACTGGTCGGTCGATCGGGAAATCCTCATGGCGCTTCGCGAACACGTTTTCATCCGCGAACAGTTGGTGCCGGCCGACATGGAATGGGATGAGTTCGACGCGCTCTCGCGCCATGTCGTGGCCTTAGTGGACGGCATCCCGATCGGCACCGGACGCCTGCTTCCCGACGGACACATCGGCCGCATGGCGGTTCTGCGGGAGTGGCGCGGCAAGGGCGCTGGTAGCGCGCTGCTCACGGATCTCTTGGCAATCGCCCGTGCACTGGGCATGCGGCGCGTACTGCTCAATGCGCAGGTTCAGGCCTTGCCTTTTTATGTTCGCCATGGCTTCCAGGCGCAAGGCGAGGAGTTCCTGGACGCGGGAATTCCCCACCGGCAGATGTGGCGCGATCTCTAGCTGGCTGTTGAATATCGTCCGCTGACACCAGCTCCGCCCCAATGCGCAAGGCAACTCTCACCGCGGTGAACGAGTTTTCATGTCAGGTCGTGGGCGAGAGCGAACCGGTAACGCCGGTCTTCGATCAGTTCGCCGCGCTCGCCGAATGAGCGCTCGCGGAAATGGACCTCGCCGTCTTGATCGATCAGCAGCACGGTGGAGGCGCGTGTGCCATACCCGGGCGCGCCGATGAACGCCGCGGAAAGCAACTTCTCCCAATCCGTGGATATTCCGGTACTCGGCAGTACGTGTTCTTCGGCGATGCTGCGGTCGGAAAGCGCGGCCAGCATGGCCTCGATCAATCCGTCGGAGCTGGCCGACCCGGCAAGCGCTTCCCGCAGCGCCTGTTTGCCGCGTTCGACTTTCGGCCAGGAGGAATCCAGAAGATGATTGCTCAGGCCGTATACGCCCGGCGCCAGCATCATCGACCCTTCATCCCTGTTGGACACGTAATGTACGCCGGCCCGATCGCCCGCCAACAGATTGAAGCCATGGTATTCGTGGCCAGTGCGTTCCACCGAGGCTACGTGGGCCTGCGCCCGAGTGGAGCCGCAGAGATAGCCGGCGACCAACGCCCCACGCGATCGAGACCCAGGTTCGGGGGCCGTGCCATCGCGGAAATTGGTCACGGCCGCCCAACGCCCATCGGTGGCAATCCCCAGCCAGGTTCCGCCTTTCTCGAGGTCGCGCCCGCCAAGAACATGCGGCGCAGCGGACCAGTAATCGGCCGGTGCCGTCGGACGCCGGAAATACTCGTCGCGGTTGGCGGCGACCACCAGGCGATACCGAGGATCGGCGCCGTGCGCAATCAGAATCAGGCACATGAGGCTTCGAAACACTCCATCTGGCGCACGGCGCCGGCTACCAGGACCGCGGTGAAATTTGTCGCCTGCGTGGCCGCCGCGAGGCATTGCTCGAAGGCATCGATATCGTCCACGCCCTCGTAGATTTCCATCCATGTCGAGGGATCGTCGTGCTTTCTGAGCAAGCGGCCCTCGATGCCGGTCCGGCCTTTCAATGCAGCCTGGATTTCCCGCACCAGCGCGCGCGCCTGCACCGGTTGCGCGACGCGATAGTAGATGTAATAGGAGAGCGCCAACAGCTTCAGCCCGGAACAACCGTTCCCGGCGGGGCCGACAAATCGACGCGCTCGCCGTCTGCAATCCGCACCGCCTGGGCGGCGGATTGCTCGGATACGACGGCGAGCAGCGCGCATCCATCGCCGGGGACCGACGCCGCATTCAGCACAGTGCCGTATTGCTGGCCAGCGGCAAAGAGCTTATCCCCAGCACGAACGCCGCCACTCACATGGCCGAGGCGCAGCTTGCGTTTCACTTCCCCGAGATAATGAGTGCGGGCCACGATTTCCTGGCCGGTGTAGCAACCTTTGTCGAAGCTCACGCCGCCGATCGAATCCAGGCCGATCATCTGTGGCAGGAACTGGTCCTGGGTCGCCGACGTGACCCACGGGACGCCGGCCCGGATCTGCACCCAGTCCCAGCATTGCGTGCCGGCGGGAACCGCATTTCCTGCCAGACGCTGCCAAAGTGCGGCCATCTCGGTCGAAGCGGCGAGCACAAGAAAATTATCACCGGGCAGCCGCACAACGCCCGCGCGCGCATGAAGGACCACGGCAAGGCGTCGTGGCGGCAGCGCACCCAGTTCCTGCTGCAACAGGGCAGGCGCAGCCGGGCCCGCCAAGCCCAGCACCCGCAGGCCACTATCGCGCTCGATCCTGACGTCGGAGCGCAAAACGAACTTGCGTAACACGTCGGCCACCGAGGCGCCAATGTCGGCCGGCAGTTGCATCAGGTAACCTTGCGGTGTCGACAACAGCATGAAGTTGGCCAGGAGTCGTCCTTTGGGTGTGCAGTAGCCACCGAACTGCGCCTGATCCGAAGTCACCTGGTCGAGATCGCAGGTCAGCTGCCCCTGCAGAAAGGTCTTGGCGTCGCTGCCATGGAATCGCAACAGGTCAAAATGCGCAACAGGGACGACTGCGGCAGCCGAGCGCGCAGCCTCGAATTCGCGCTGCGGATCCCCGAAGTCGCGGCGTGGCGCCGCGCCGAGGTTGACAATATTGCTCCTGTCGATCAAATCGCCCATGACGTCCCCCGTCTTTCGTCACCGATTATATGTCGGCCAATCCCATGCGCACGCCGCCTTTGCGCCTGCGCATAGCGGCTTCGCCGCTGCTGGCCGGTGCGCTCCTGCTTGCGCACGGGGCGGCAATCGCCTGCGCCATCCTGTTCCTCCCGGGATGGGCAATGCCGGCGCTGGCATCGGTTGCCATTGCCGGCAGTTTTGTCTTTCATGTTCGCCGGGATGCATTGCAGCTGTCCGGCGATGCCGTGACCGAATTTCTTCTGCAAGATGGCGCGCGGTGCGAATTTACCTTGAAGAACGGCCAAACGCTCGCCGGAAACATAGAATGCTCGACATTCGTCGCCCCGCTGCTGATCGTGATTCATGTCAGCCCGCAAGGGCAGGGCAGACACCTCTCGGTAGTCCTGATGCCCGACAGTGCTCCGGCCGGGGACCTCAGGCGCGTCAGAGTATGGCTCAGACACGGCGTTGGCCCTGATACTCCCGGCTCAGGGCCCTTTTAGGACCGTGTCGCGGGCCTGCGCAAGCAGGCCCGGATAGTCCCGGCTGAAATGCAGGCCACGGCTTTCGTGCCTCGACATGGCGCTACGCACGATCAAGTCGGCCGTTGTGACCAGATTGCGCAAGTCGAGCAGGTCGGCGCTGACCCTGAAGTTCGAGTAAAACTCGTGGATCTCCTCGGTCAGAAGACTGATCCGATGGCGTGCCCGCTCGAGGCGCTTGTTGGTGCGCACGATGCCGACGTAGTCCCACATGAACCGGCGCAACTCGTGCCAGTTATGGGCGATCACGATTTCCTCGTCGGCGTCGGTAACGCGGCTTTCGTCCCACTGCGGCAATGACGGGGTCGGCGATTTCGGCTGCCCGAGAATGTGGGTTGCCGCGGCTTTGCCGAAAACCAGGCATTCCAGCAGCGAATTGCTCGCCAGCCGGTTGGCGCCATGCAATCCGGTATGCGCCGTTTCCCCGACTGCGTAGAGCCCGGCGAGGTCGGTGAGTCCGTCGCCATCGACCTGGACGCCCCCGCAAGTGTAATGCGCCGCCGGCACGACCGGAATGGGCTGGCGGGAAATGTCGATGCCGAACTCAAGGCAGCGGGCGTAGATGGTCGGGAAATGCTCCCGCAGGAATGCCACCGGCTGATGACTGATGTCGAGATATACGCAATCCAGGCCGCGCTTTTTCATCTCGAAGTCGATTGCCCGTGCCACCACGTCGCGCGGCGCAAGTTCCGCGCGCTGATCGTGCGCGGGCATGAAACGAGTGCCATCGGGCAGGCGCAGGATGCCACCTTCGCCGCGCACGGCTTCCGAAATCAGGAAAGACTTGGCGTGCGGGTGATACAGGCAAGTCGGATGGAACTGGATGAACTCCATGTTGGATATCCGGCAGCCGGCGCGCCAGCCCATGGCGATGCCATCGCCAGTCGCCGTGTCTGGGTTGGTCGTGTAGAGATACACCTTGCCGGCGCCGCCGGTGGCGAGTACCACCTGGTCTGCGGCGACGGTTTCAACGCGGCCGCTTTTCTCGTTGAGGCAGTAGACGCCAAAGCACCGATCTTCAGGAAGACCGAGCTTGCCCGCCGTGATCAGGTCCACCGCCATGTAGTGTTCCAGAACCGTGATGTTCGGGTGGGCCTTGATTTTGGCTTCGAGCGTGGTCTGCACCGCGTGGCCGGTGGCATCCGCGGCATGGATAACGCGCCGGTGGCTGTGCCCGCCTTCGCGGGTCAGGTGGTAGCCTACTTCGCTGGATGCGTCGCGCGTGAAGGGCACGCCTTGGCCGATCAGCCATTCGATCGCCTGGCGGCCATGCTCAACCACGTAACGGGTGACTTCGGGATTGCAGAGGCCCGCGCCGGCGATCTCAGTGTCACGGATATGGTCGGCCGGGCTGTCGTCCTTCGCGAGCACAGCGGCGATCCCACCCTGCGCCCAGTTCGATGCGCCATCGAGCAGTTCGCGCTTGGTAAAGATTCCCACCTTCCGGTGATCGGCTAGGTGCAGCGCGACGCTCAGCCCGGCCAGGCCGCTGCCGATGATCGCGACATCGAAGCGCTTCATGGATTTCTCGCTTGTTGGGAGCGCGGCAGTTTACCCCAATGCTGCGGCCGCAAATCGTCATCCAGACCGCATTTTGCCCGAGTGAACTAATGCATGGCGACTTTGTCTGTGACTTAGCGAATCGCGCCGCGTTTCCCGGATAGGTCTCTGCAGGTATACTTACGCGCCTTTTGAGACCCACTGAGATCAATAATCAGAATATTCGGGAAATTCGGCTAGATG
>Ga0137438_1000053_pt1 | contig 15915 bp, 16 predicted proteins | sample EasRivERMGT157_2_FD_102327 | JGI IMG/M metagenome (GOLD analysis project Ga0137438, IMG submission 102327) | Soil microbial communities from meander-bound floodplain in the East River, Colorado, USA - East River MetaG ERMGT157_2 | ecosystem: Environmental > Terrestrial > Soil > Floodplain ... | reverse complement strand
CTCCGGGAAGATACAGACCAACTGTCCGTCTTCCAGCGCCGCGGCGACTTCGCTGTAGGCCCGCCGCAGCAATTCCGGCGCCTCTTTCGCACCAGCGATCGGAATGGCTTTCATCGACCGAAAAATGAATCGGAGCACGGGAATGTTGAAGATCGCGTAATGCATGACGAAGCGAATCGGCCGCCTGCACGACGCGGTGATGACGAGCGCATCGGCGAGACTCTGGTGATTGCACACCAGGAGCGCGGGCCCCTCCTCGGGGATGTTTGCAACGCCGGAAGTCTTCAGCCGGTAGATCGAGTGCACCAGCATCCAGTCGATGAAGCGCAACAGGAACTCCGGCACCAGGGTATAGATGTAAAGCGCCACCGCTGCATTGAGCGCTCCGGTAAGCAGCAGCAATTGCGGGATTGTCATTCCCGCCTTCAGCGCCACTACCGCAAGGCCGGCCGCAACCACCATGAACAGCGCGTTCAGGATGTTGTTCGCGGCAATCACCCTCGAGCGATGGCTGGGCAGGCAGCGTGTCTGGATCAGTGCATACAACGGCACGATGTAGAAGCCGCCGAACATGCCGATCAGGAGCAGGTCCAGCGCGAGGCGCCAGGCGCCGGGTTGCAGCAGGAATTGCCATGCGCCGACGTCGGTGTGCGCAACACTTCCCGGCGTGGCGAAGAACAGGTCGATCGCGAACACGCTCAGGCCGATCGATCCGAACGGCACCAGCCCGATCTCCACCTTGTGTCCGGACAAGCGCTCGCACAGAAGCGATCCCGCCGCAACACCAACAGAGAACAATGCCAGCAGCAGTGTGACGACATGTTCGTTGCCGCCCAGGACGAGCTTGCTGTAGTTCGGAAACTGCGACAGGAACATCGCGCCATAGAACCAGAACCAGGAGATGCCCAGCAACGAGAGAAACACCGAGCGGTTCTGCTTCGCGAACCGCAGGTTCGACCAGGTCTCGCGCAACGGATTCCAGTCAAAGGCAAGTGACGCGGCGACAGCCGGCGCCTTCGGGATCGCAAGGCTCGCAAGAAAACCCAGTACGCTGATGATCAGGATCAGTGCACTGACCCAGGCCGTGCCACCATTGAGGGCGACCAATACGCCTGCGACCAGCGTGCCGGCGAGAATCGCGACGAAAGTTCCCATCTCCACGAGGCCGTTGCCGCCGGTCAGTTCCGCAGGGGTCAGGGCTTGCGGCAGGATTGCGTACTTCACCGGGCCGAAAAAAGTGGAATGCAGCCCCAGCAGGAAAAGTGCTGCGAACAGCAGTGGCAGGCTCTGCAGCAGCAGCCCGGCGCTGGCGATCAGCATGATCCCGATTTCGATCGCCTTGATGACGCGGATGATCGCGGACTTCTCGTACTTGTCCGCAATCTGGCCTGCACTCGCGGAGAACAGCAGAAAGGGGAGGATGAAAATACCGGCCGCGGCGTTGGTCAGCAGATTCGGGTCGAGGCTGGAATACGTTGCGGCGTGATACGCGACCAGGATGACCAGCGAATTCTTGTAGACGTTGTCATTGAACGCGCCAGCCAACTGAGCCAGAAAGAAGGGGCCGAAACGGCGTTCGAGCAGGAGGCGAAACTGGTTCTTGTTTTCCATGGCGCCGCGGGACTCGATTGGCCGCACAGCTTATGAAAAGCGCGTGCGCAACGCAAATGTTCGACCCGCCCCCGGTCTGGCGCGCTGCCCGGTTAGCGCATGCGGCGCGGCGTCATGCGGGTCATTTTCTTTCCAGAGGAAAGTTTTTCAAGCCAGAAACGCACGCGGTTGCGCACGTCGACTTCCTCGAGCGGTCCGAAATTCGGGTCCGAATGGTGAGCCTGCTTTACGTAAGCAAGAAAACGCTCTCGTCGATCCACTTCATGCTTGATTGCCTCGATCATCCAGCGCTGCGTGCTCTGGCCCTGATGTTTCGCAGCCCGGGCAATTCGCACTTTGAGCTTCGCTGGAATTTTGAGGGTAACTGGTAAATTCACGCTGCCTCCCTTTGGCCGATGCTGGGGGGAAAGCTAACCGAGCATGCCGGGCGCGTCAAATCTACCAATTGACAGATTTTCCCATTAAACATTCTGAGTCCGTGACTTACGGAAGGGCCGTCATGGTGGATTGCGATTCCCGTTGAGGAATACGGCCCGGCGGAGCACCGGAAGCAAGCGGTCCGGCACCCTTGCGCAAACGACCGGGATCGTTTAACGCCCGGACCCACATCGTGTGATGTGGCAGGCAGAGTCCGAATAGCTCCGGCCTTATCCGCGACCCCTGCCTCTTGAAAATCAGTCCGCGGCGCGTCCCTGGCTACGGATTCGCCGGAAATGATCGCGGCGCGGGCTTGGCCGGCTCGGCCGACGGTCGCAACTCAGAATCAGGGTCGCGACAACGCCAATGAGTAGCATCACAAGAAGAAGGAGGGCGAGGCTTCTGACCATCTCGGCAGAATCCGTAACCAAGCCGCCGAATTCGAAGAACACGGCAAGCCAGCTGATTACGACAAACCATGCGGCGGAGCGCAACATCAATAAAGTCCTTCTTGCATGCGATACTACGTGGGCACGCTTACGGCGTGCGACATTGCAGATACGGAAATCGATCCCGGATTGTCGGCTGGAAACCACGACTTACGCGTTGGGTGAATTCGACCACGGCGAGGCCGGCTGTGTCCGTGCGCTAACGCACAGCCAAGCGATGAATTCAGGCCAAGCGATCCGCTCACCCGGCACAATCGCTGTATAGGGGAAAATGCGGTCAGAGACACCCAGGTGGCCCTATGCGGGATCGTCAGCAGGCAGGCGCCATCCCGGCTGCCCGCCCAATAAGAACGGCCGGGTTTGCCCCGGCCGTTTTGCCATCGCTCAACCGTTCTTCTTGAAAATGCGGTCCAGGTGCTCCATGTCGTTCACCACTTTCCAATCCGACGCGCCGGCGGACCGGGCCCGCTTCTCCCACCACGCCAGCCGGTCGAGGTAGCGACGCGGATCGATGTTGTCGGTGCCGAGCTTGGTAACATTCAGCGCAACAATCCGGATGCCATCGAGCTTGATCGGGATATCCCGCACCGTCTTGTAATCCAGCTCTTCCTGCATGTCGGAGAAGATGATGATGGTCTTGCGCCCGGCCTGGGTCTCGTTCAAAAACTCCGCTGCCTGGATGATGCCGCCGGTGATGTCCGTGTAGCGGCTTCCCTTTGCCTGCTGCTCGGCCTTGGCAAAGGCGGCGAATTGCTCGCTGAAGGCGTGCTTCTGGGCATTTGCGGCGAGCGGGTCCTTGCCCAGGCTGACCTTGGCGACAATCTCCTTCTCGCTGAAGCTGCGGCTCTTCACCCTTCCGACCGCCAGCGCATCGCCGGGGTTGATCGTGCCCAGCAGGTAATTCACCACGAGCTGTGCCTTGTTCAATTCGTTGACGTACGTGCCTGACGTGTCGATCAGCACATACACCGCCTGATTGTGGTTGACCTTCGGCCCGCAGGCGACGACAAACAGGAATGCCCCGAGAATTCCAAGCGTCGAAGCGGCCTTCATACGGCCTCCTCGGATCCGGATGCGCGCTTTAGCGGTGGCACCGGCCGCAGCTTGTCGCGGCGCGCCGACCCGTCACGATAGCTCCCCACCCAACGCTCGATCGCGAGCGGCGCGAAGATCAGCACATCGTAGAGCATGACCAGGAGCCGGCCTGTTTCCTTCGCCACATTCGCGGTGAAGCGCAGCACGAATGCGAATCCCTGCAGCACCAGTTCCATGGTGGCGCCAAGAACCGTGCGGCCCGAATTGATGAAGGTCTCCAGCGGAATCGCAACGAACGCCAGCGCAAACGGCAGCGTGAAGCCCAGGATCATCTGACCAAAGGTCGGGATACGCGTCACCCAGCCGGCCTCGGCGTGTGCAGTTCCCGCCACCGAACCGAGTTGCTGCTTGAGCGCCACGTCCGCGGAAATGATCGCATCACGCATCACCGCCAGCGCGACTTCGACGCCGGCGAGTACCAGCAGGATGGTGAGCGATGCCCACATCAGGCGGCGGCGCATTTTTTCGGTGATGCTGCCAAACGGAAACAGGTTGGTAAAGCGCAGCGTTTCCATCAGGAACAGGCCCATCAGTGTTTCGAACAGGATGATCACCAACGCCGCTACTTCCGATGCCTGGAGGTTGTTGGTGATGTAATCGCCGCCCCCGACCATGGCCGACATCGGCAGCGCAATCAGTTTGAAGTTGACGTAGGCGCCACCGAAAGCGATCAGCATCACCATGGCGGCCACAAAGAACTGCGTGGATGCCGATGACGCCAGCGCATGCGCGGCGTCGTTGCCCCTGGCGGTGATGTTTTCCAGCTTCAGCACGTTGGCGTCGATTTTTGCCGCACTGACCTGCAGGCTGGTGATGTTGCGGTCGACTTGCGTCAGCGTCTGGCTCACGGAACGCCAGAAAGGCAGAAAGCCCTTCAGAATATGATGCCGCTCCTGATAGGCGCTGCGGTACTCGGAAACTACTTTCTGGTAGATCTTGCCGAGCGCATCGCGGATTTCACCAAGGATGTGTTCGACAACCCCGTCACCGGATGGCTTGATCTTGGCGATCGCCTCGATCGCCTTGACCCAGTCCGGCGGAGGCAAAGGCACTTCGCCTGACTTCTTGTAGTCCTCCTCGATGCGGGTGATCTCGTCCATGAGTTTGCGCTGCAGCACCGGATAGCCTTCCAGATCGCGCTTCACGAGCGTCGTGACGCGCTCGAACTCGCGCTCGATGGTCTGCTTCACTTCGTGGCTGCCGTGCGCGAACAGCACCTGGCGGTTGCGGTTGCGCAGCCGGACAGCGGCGTTGGCAAGCCAACGCGCGCCCAGGCGCAGCGGATTCGACACCGCCCGTGACGCACTCCTGATCAGCGCATGCATCGGCCCGCGCGCCGCGTAAAGAAACGGTACCGCGATCAGCAGCAGCATCAGCACTGACAGCAGCAGCCGGTCCGGCCAAATCAACAAAGACTGTAGAAGCGACATGTCTTCCCCCTGGGGTCCAGTTTGTGATCAGCAAAAAATGCATTAACCCCTCGGATAAGTGCAACCGATGGGCCAGCAATCAAATGTGCACGCCGCATCCGGGCGGCGCATCTGCCGCTGTCCTTACGTCACTGTTATTGCGCCGTAAAATCACTCAGCAAGATGACGTAAGAAGTTCAACGCGGAGGCGACTTGTCGCCTCCGAGCGACGGGCGGTGCCACAATTGGGTAACCCCCGCAGCTTGCAGTAGGCCTGAAGCGCGCGTCACGGGGACTGACCCCTTCGACGTGGCCGGTTAGCATGCCGTACCGAACTAACGGCCATCCGGTTGCCAATCTTGAAGAAGCTTTCGCACTGTGCCGGCGAACGCGTCGATGACTGTGTGCAATCTTCCTCATGCACATCACGAGCCTGAGCCCGTTCATCACCTCGGCTGATGCCATCCGATGCCGTATTTTTCCGCCGGCTGGTCAACTTTGCAGGCGCGGCGACCGTTTAGACCCTGTCGGCGGTTGCCCGACCAACTTATGGAGGCATCGATAATGAAACGAATATTCGGCGCGTATCTGCTCGTCATTGGCGGGCTGTTCTTCGTGTCCGCGGCGCAGGCGGAAGAAAAGGAAGGGTCCGGAGCCTGCCGGGCGGACGTGCAAAAGCTGTGCAAGGGCGTTCAGCCCGGGGGCGGGCGAATAGCGGCCTGCCTGAAGCAACACGAGTCGGAAATATCGCCGGGGTGCCGCGATCGAATCGCCGAGGCACGCAAGCAAGGCAAGGAATTCGCGGAAGCGTGCAAGGCAGATGCCGAGACTCTCTGCAAGGGCGTGCAACAGGGGCAGGGCCGCATCATGCGCTGCCTGGTCGAACACAAGGACAAGCTTTCAGGCGGGTGCCGCGAGAAAATCGCGGAAGCGGAAAGCCATCATCCCTGCATGAAGGACATGGAACGGCTCTGCAAGAATGTCCAGCCAGGCGACGGACGCATGGCGCAATGCATGAAGCAACACCAAGCCGAACTGTCGCCGGAGTGCAAGGCCCATCAGGGTCAGATGCATCAGGGTCAGAAGGATGGGGGCGAGAAGAAGTAACGGCCGGCAGTAGCAGCGGCCTTTTCGGGATAAGGGGAGACAGGGGTCGCCCGGACCCCTTTCCACGCGGTTCCCGATGGTCGGTTCGGTTATGAAGGGGCGCTTGCTCTTACATGCAACGGATCGAGCAATGCCGGCGCGATCGCAGGCGCCCTGTGCATGTTGGTCGAATAGTGAGTCGGCAATTCAGCCCGAAAGGAAAATTCCCCTACTGATTGGTCACGCCCGCATGATGTTCAAGAAAATGGCGCAGGCATAGTTTGAGTTTTAGCACACGCGCATGATCACCACACGCACGGGCGGCCCCCATGTCATTGACAATCATCTTTTTGATCCGGTTTTCTCCGCTGGGGGTCTGCACAAGGTAGTTTCCGAGTTCGACGGCGATCATTTCGGGAATATGCTCGTGCTCGGCGATGGCGAGGATCTCCTCCTCGGAAAGCCCGGATAATTCAATGCAGTCCTGAATGGTCAACATGATCGCCCAAAAACCCGCCAGCGTGGATTGCTCAATAGCCGCCAACAGGCTTCACTGGAAACTGATCGAACTCATTACTACGACAGAGTGAACGCCCATGGCCGCGATTGCGGTCATTTATACTGGATGACATCTTTTCTTGCGTTGATCTATGTCAATGGCGCGCGAGGTATCCAGGATTATTCCGAAAACTTGTTCGGCGACGGCGACAGCATCTTGAATTACCAAATTGGCGCAGGTCAAGCGTTCCGGCTTCTTGGCCGATCAGGCCGATGTCCGGGGCATCAAGACGGTGCCGCGCCCTTGGTTAAAAGAGGATGGCTGAAAAAAATGGAGGCCGGCCCGAGCGTGCTGTTGCAGCGCGCGTCCTGCGTTGCCGTTGCCTCCCAACTGCAAGCGCTGCCGCGTGCTCCCTGTCTATTTCGCGACGAGCCCGACCCCGCAGTTGATCGTATCTTGATCTGGCTCAAATGCGCGCCGGGGGCGTTCCGGGACAATCTACCCCGTGGTGAGAGCTGATACGAGCGGTCGGGGTTCGCAATCCGATCGCGCTGCCGAGGTTTCTCACCGGGGCATTCGGGCGGGCCGGTGTTCACCTGCAGCCGGTGCCCCTGTTCCTGGAGGACTCTGAGATGGCCGACCCGATTGCCGCGTGGCACGCCGAGCACGCTTATTTCAAACAGCTGCTGGACCTGCTGCACGAGCAGGTCGATGCGTTCCACACCGGAACGCGGCCCAATTACGAACTGATGCTCGACATCATCTCGTATCTGCAGGATTACACGGATAAGGTTCATCATCCCCGCGAGGACGTCGCGTACGCCCGCCTGGCAAAGCATCGTCCCGACATAGACCTGGTGCTCGCGCGTCTGTGCCAGGAACACCGCGTGATCGCGCACGCCGGAGCGACGCTGCGCAAAATCCTGATCGAGATCCTTGGCGGCGCCATCATTCCGCGCGCCGAGACCGAAACCGCCGCCGCCACCTATCTCGTGTACTACGGCAACCATATTGCCAAGGAAGAGGAGGAACTCCTCAGCCGCGCGGCCCAAGCCCTGACACCGGAGGATTGGGAGGCCGTAAGGCATGCGGTGCCGGCAAGCCGCGATCCACTGTTCGGAGACCGCCCGGAAGAGCGCTACCAGGAATTGCGCCGGCAAATCGCGCGCGAAGCCAGTTCCGGCGACTAGCGCACCGCGAGTCGCAGGTCCTGTCCGCCAGCAGGAGATGGAATCGGGTCAACCAAGCCCGGCTTGAGTGAACCCACTCTTCCTATGAAGAAGAAGTCCTTTCCCCTGTCCAGGGTGTACGGTCTGCTGGAACCCGGTCCGGTGGTATTGATCACCACATCGCGCAAGGGTCGCCACAACATCATGACCCAGTCCTGGCACACGATGATCGAGTTCGAACCTCCGCTAGTGGCATGCGTGATCAGCAACGGGAATTACACTTTCGACATCCTCAAAACCACGCGCGAATGCGTGATCAATATCCCGACGGTGGAACTGGCCAGACAGGTGGCGGGCTGCGGAAACACTTCCGGGCGGCGGCTCGACAAGTTCAAGGCCTTCGCCCTGACCGCGTTGGATGCCTCGATGGTGGGGGCGCCGCTGATCGGCGAGTGCTACGCCAACCTCGAATGCAAGGTCATCGACTCGTCGATGTCGAGCAAGTACCTCCTGTTCATTCTGGAAGTGCTGAAAGCCTGGGTCGACCCGTCGCGAAAGAACCCGCGCACGCTTCACCACCGTGGCAGGGGTGCTTTCATGGTGGCCGGAAAAACCATCGAGGTGGCGTCGAAAATGAAATAACTGCGCCGATGGCGCCGCCCGGTTGCGTCTTATCTGTCCCCGCGGCTGTCCTAATCCTCGCACGCGCGGTGGTTTATTTTTCGGGAATATTCATTCGCCAGGTCGGACCGCTCGGTGGCACCGGGATGCGTGGAAAGAAACGGAATATCGGCGCTTCCCGTGTGCAGCTCTCGATACATTTTCATCGTTCGGGCTCTGCCGCAAGGATCGTAGCCGGCGGCAACAGCCCAACGCAGACCATATTCGTCGGCAGCGCGCTCCTCGTCGCGGGTAAAGGATCTGGAGACGGCGGTGACGCCCAGAGCGGCAATCGCCCCGCCCATGGGCACCCCGGTGAGACTGAGCAGCGCTCCCACGGCCTGACTTGTACCCTGTGCAGTATCGTCGCGCTTCTTTCGCGCCGCGCCGGTGTGACCCAGGTAGGTATGCGCCAGCTCGTGACCGATCGTCGTTGCAAGTGCATCAGGGTCCTGGCCCAGTCGATCCAGCCACGACAGCGACAGGGCGATGACCGGCCGACCCTGGTAATCGAACGCCAATGCATTCGGCGGGCCCATATCCACCAATGCAAGGTCAGCGCGAACGCCGCTGATTCGTTCCAGATCGGCCTTTACGTCGACGACGTTATGCACCACAGGTCCGGAGACGAACCGGGCCGAGCCGTCGCGGCGGCGTAGCGTCAGCCCGCTCGGCGGAACCTGCGCCCATGCGTCCTGCGAAGGCGGTAACCAGAGCGCCTTTACTTCGTTTTTCTGCGTCGTGGCGCAGCCGGACGCCAGAAACAAGAATAACAAGGGAAAAAGAAGTCGGCCGCGAGTGCGCGCCAGCGCGGCGCCGGTCCTCCTGCAACGCCGCTCCTCGCCGATGCACCCAGACGCGGTTTGCGGTTCAGACGCAAGAGCGATGACATTCGCATCGACGTCGAAGAACTGAAACAAGCGCCCTGGCAACGCCCCGCGCCTGTCACGCCCAACGCTATAAAGTTCGCTCAGCGCTGCTCCTTGCTTCGTTTCGCTGCCTCGCGATCGGCATCGCGCTCACGGTCAGGATCGCGCTCGCGTTCGCGGTCGCGGTCGCGCTCATATTGATTCCTGTGGTCCTCTTGCTTGTTCTTGCGGCGTTCGGTGTAGGCCTTTTCCCTGTCGTTCGCACTGGGCTGGGCGCTTTCACCTGATGGACGCGCTTGGATAACGGCAGACTGGCCTGCTTCCGGGACACCGCGCGGCCGTCCAGCCGCGGATCGGGGCCTTCCCGGCAAATCGGGCGCCACCGCGGGTGGGGGTGCTGCTGAACTGCCGGGCACTGCCGCGGATGCGGGAACTGCGGTAGCGCTGGGCACCGCTGCGGGGGCGGGAGCCGCCGCAGCCCTAGGCACCACCGCGGATGCGGGAACTGCTGTAGCGCTGGGCACCACCGCGGATGCGGGAACTGCTGTAGCGCTGGGCACCACTGAGGAGGCACCAGCCGCCGCGGCGCCGGGCACAACTGCGGATGCGGCCGCCGGCGCGGCGCCGGGGACTGCCGCAGAGGCGGGAGCTGCCGCAGCGCCGGGTACCAGCGCAGACGCCGGCGCTACCGGCAGGCCGGGCATGGTCGAGGATACGGGGGCATCCTGGAGTCCCGGTGTGCCATTGGGACCTGTGGGCGTCTCCTGCATTTCGCTGGGCGCTTCGGTTTTCGGCGTGCCTTCCTGGCTGCGGAGTTGGTTCAGCCGCCGCCGCGCGTCGAGCCGCTCCTGCAGCCGATCCTGGACCAGCTTATGACGCCCGGCAAGAAGATTTTCGTTCGCTGAAGGACGGAAGAAATCAGGCACGCGCTCGAGCAACCGGGCCTTGGCGCCCGACTTCAGCGGGGCAAATCCCGCCGTGTTCGGCTGTACGTCGATCCGGCCCGAAGCGTGGTCGATGAAAATGGCCCCCTCATTGACCTTGTCGTAAGTGCCGGACTCCCCCATTTCGCTGCCTTCAGGAATAAACAGTGGTTCATGGTCGGTTCCCCGAACGCCGATCGTGGCTGTCATCGTCCTGGTCCGATAACCAGTCGGCGCAATCTTGCCGATCCAGCCCGTGAAGGACCGGAACGTCCCTTTGAGCAGCTTGAGAAAAACGCGATCATCCTTGTCGCCCTGGGCCCGGTAGTCTTCCACTTTGAGCAGGGTGTTTGTCCGGATGGCAAGGTAACCGCCATCTTCCATATCGAGATGGACCTCGCCGTCACCGGCCGTCATGATGGTGTCGGTCGCGCGCAACCGGTCTCCGCGCACCGCACGGCGTATCTGCTGCGACGCATCAATCAACCATACATCGCCTGTCACGAAATCCACTCGACCCGCAGTCTCGAGCGGCCCCGCGGCCTCCACTGGCAGCGCCGAGAGAAGCGCGAAGATTATAGACAACAGATAGTTACGTAACACCGCGCCTCCCCAAACACGGAATCGACATTCATTGCCATCCACAAGCCCCCCTGTTCAAGCCGGGTGTTGCGACAACCGGATTTGCTTGCGCTATCGCGTAACGGCGCGCCAGACGTCCGCAGCGACCGAGGCTGAAGTCCAGTGCGTCGACGCGCCACCATGCGCAGCCGGTATTTCAGCACACGCAACATGCTTACGGCATCGGGCTATTCCTCACGCAGACGCTTGTGCGTCAGCCGTCGTGTCCGGCATTATAGTTAGGGTTCTCGTTGGGCCCAGAGCCGGCACATCGATGCCAGCCTGGCCCACTTGACCGTTCACGATAAAGGGAGAATGTCATGTTTTGGAAAATGGCGCTCGCCGCAATCCTGGCCGCGGGCTTGCTATACGGATGCGGCTCAGACAAACCGCCCGGACCGCGCGTCGACGTAACGATCGGGCAGCAACTGATCGAGCTCAAGGAAGCCCACGATGCGGGCGCGCTGAACGACAAGGAATACAACGTCCAGCGCAAAAAGCTGATTGACAGCGTGCAATGAGAGGGACGGGAGTCCAACCATGATAATCAGAAGACAAATTGTGCCGGCAGCAGTGGTTCTCCTTGTTGCAACCGGACTTGCCGCCTGCGGTGGCGACAACGTCGTCAAGGTCGAGCAATCGACGCAGATTTCGAAAGGCTGGGAACTGAAGGATCTTCGCAAGGCCCTCGATGCGGGCGCCATCAACAAGGACGAGTACGAACGCGTTCGTCAAAAGCTTCTGAAGCGAGCGCAATAACTGACCGCAGTCGGCGAATAGAGGACTTGGCTTGCGTCGCCGTTGGCGTGCGAGGCCCTACCTCTCCCGCCCCGCCTCGTGCGTGACCTTCTGCACAGGCGAGAGCAGATACTCCATCACCGTGCGGCTGCCGAGATCGACCTCCGCCGAGACGAGCATGCCGGCTGAAACGCGAAACCGCTTGCCGTCGCGTTCGAGATAAGGCGCATCCAGCGCCACGATGGCGAACCCCGAGGGCGGCATGACGTGCTCGCCGGTGGAGCAAAACGCCAAGCTGACCCCGTAAGTGAGCCAGCGCGGCTACGTAATGGAGAGCGGACTGATCGCCTTGACCGCCACTTCCGCGGCTTTGATCAACGACCCGCGGGTGCGGCAGGCGTCCTTCTGGGAATGGGGAACAGGCAGATCGTGCGGAGCAGCTGCGTTTTCTTCGGTCAGAGTTTCTGCAGCTGGGGCTTGGCGGCAAATCGCGTAAGGCGGCCCATCAGTTCGGCGACGCCCGAATGCCGCCGGGATATTCTACTGCTTCGAGTGAAAGCGGGCGCTCCACTTGTTGAGCATCGGCATCGCCGACAACCACGTTTCTACAAAACTCTCCAGGCGCGTGACGGCAGTCGCGATGCCGGCCAGCATCGCCGGCGCGACGACGAGGCAGAAGAAAACTCCAATTACCACCGCTACGAATGCGGACTGGTTTGCAAGCCAACTGAAAAATTCGGGCGACGTGTTCATGTGTCCATAGTCTCCAGTTACACAAGAAGTGTGCTGGCAGGCCACGTCCTACGTAGGCCTTCCGTTACATCAGCGTGGTGACCATACTACAGCCTGGGTCGCGTGTCCATCGATATGGCGGCTAAAGGAATGCAACGTGTGGGGTCTTTCCCCACGGCGCCAGAGGTGACACCAGGGGGGGCAACAAAGGACGCAGAAAGCTCACAGGGTGTCGAGATACACGCAAAAGCGTGCTCGGCATGTCGTGGATGTGCGCGCTTCGCACGCAAAGTGCGGATCCGCTCGCGACGCGGCTCTTCAACGACCTGTGACGGCTTGCGACGTCGCTCGCGCTGCGCTTATGTCGGGTGGGGAACCGACCACGCCAGTTCGTGCGCGCCGCCCAGTCCCAACCGCAGTTCCAGGCGCTGGGGGTGGAAGCCTGCCAACTCGCTGCGGTGGGCAATGCTGATGATGGACGTGCCCGTCAGCCGCTGCGTCAACAACTCGTAGAGCCGCGTCTGGCTGGCATCGTCCAGGCTGGAGGTCGCCTCGTCGAGGAACAGCCAGGCAGGTTTTATCAGCAAAGCACGCGCGAAGGCCACTCTCTGCTGTTCCCCTCCCGAGAGCTGCACACTCCAATTGGCCGAATTATTGAGCTGCGGGACCAGATTGGGCAGGCCAACGGCGAGCAACGCTTCTTCGAGCTCGGCATCCGTGAACGTGTCGGCGCGAGCAGGGTAGCACACACTCTCGCGCAGGGTTCCCAGCGGAAAGTACGGCCGCTGCGGGAGGAACAGCACATCGAAATCGGCCGGCTGCCGGATCTGACCCTTGCCGAATGGCCAGATGCCCGCAATCGCGCGGAACAACGTGCTTTTGCCCGATCCGGATGGTCCTTGGAGCAACACGCGCGATCCATGCGCGATGTGCAGGTTCGCGTTCGAGACCAGTGTCTGGCCGGTTGGAAGTGCCAGCTCCAACTGGTCGAACCTCAACACGCCGTCGAGCCCGTCCAGCAGCTCGACGCCGGGCTTGAGCCGCTGGTCCTGCTTGGCGGCCTCGATCAGATTGTGGAAGCCGATGAGGCGGTCCACGGTCGCCTTCCATTCTGCAAAACTGGTGTATACGTTGATGAACCAGGACAACGACTCGCGCACATAGCCGAACGCGCTCGCTGTCTGCATCAATCCTCCCAGCGGGATCGCACCGGAAAAGAAGCGCGGCGCCGCGACCACGAACGGAAAGATCACCGCCACCTGGCCATAGCCGGCCGTGAACCATGTGAGCTGCTTCTGACGCTTCATGATCGCCCACCAATTGGAAAAGATGCTCTTGAAACGCCCGTCGAAGCCGCGCAACTCGTCCTCCTCGCCCCGGTAGAGCGCGACGCCCTCCATGTTTTCGCGAAACCTGACCAGACTGTAGCGAAAATCCGCCTCGAAGCGCTGCTGGTTGAAGTTGAGGCCGATCAGTGGTTTCCCGATCCTGTTGGCCAGCCAGTTCCCGAGGGCGGCGTACACCAGCGCCACCCACACCATGTACCCCGGAATAACGATCTCATAGCCGTTGATCGGAACGCTCAGCGGACCCGACAGCGTCCACAGCACACCGATGAAGGAGACCAGCGTGACCACTGCGTTGAGCAAGCCGATCGACAACCCGAGCGTCTGGTTGACGAAGATCTTCAAGTCCTCCGCCACGCGCTGATCGGGGTTGTCGCTCTGATTGCCTTTGAGCTGCATCGGGTAGTAGGTGCGGCCCCCGAGCCAGTCCTTCAGGTACTTGTTGGTCAGCCATCGCCGCCAGCGGATCTGCAGCATCTGCGTCAGGAATAGCGAATAGACGGCCATGACGATCCAGAGCACGGCAAGCATGGTGAAGCGCAGAACCTGACGGTAGAACTCCGCGTAATTCTTGTCCTGCAGCGTGTTGAAGAACAGGTTCTGCCATTGGTTGATCCGAACGTTCATGTACACCATCCCCAACGTCAGTGCGACGATGGCACACAGCAGCAAGAGTGCGGTGTTTTTTTCTTCCGAGAACCAGTAGGGCTTGAAAAGAGCCCAGAAGTCACGCCAGAAGCCGGATCGGATCACGTTCATATCAATAGGTTGCCGACGCGCGCGCGCCAGCCGGACGTGGCGTTTTGAGAATTCATACCGCCCTCAGCTTCTTACCGTACGAGCAAGGTGAACAAGGCCAACGCCACGATCAGCAGCAGAGCGTCGAACTGGATTGCCTTCGGCCAGATGTAAAGGCGAAAGTGGTGTAGGAGCATCATGCCGGAGGTCTTTAAAGGGACATGAACGAGCGCCATACTTTACGCGCAGTCGTGTTACCTCTACCCCGGAAGCCCCTGCCGATTGGACTATTCCCTGCGGGGAATGCGGGTCCGGGGCCCGTTGAGGCACCCTTTTGCGCATTGAAGGCGATAGCATGGATCTCTGTCTGCGAACCGTCCTAGCTGCTAACGGCCTAGCGGACCGCGGTCGTGCCTGCATAACTGAACAATTGTCCAGTCGCAACTCGATTCACAGAATCACCTCTCCCGCCCCGCCTCGTGCGTGACCTTCTGCACCGGCGAGAGCAGATACTCCATCACCGTGCGGCTGCCGAGATTGACCTCCGCCGAGACGAGCATGCCGGCTGAGACGCGGAAGCGCTTGCCGTCGCGTTCGAGATAAGGCGAATCCAGCGCCACGATGGTGCGGAATCCCGAGGGCGGCATGACATGCTCGCGGGTGTCCTTGCGGTCGCGCTCGCGCGTGTCGGGCAGTTCCGCCGCATCGGGACTGATGGTCTCGACGCGGCCGTTGACCATGCCGTATTTGTTGAACGGCGATCTCGGTTCCAACCCGGTGAAGATATCGCACGGTTCCGGCGAATTCGCCGATGCTCTGCGAAAACATCTTTACGCAATTATCCAGGCCCCGCCCTCAATCTTTATTGAGCCAGTGCCCCAGCGTCCAAGCGGTGCTTCGATGGGGGCTGGAACGCGGTTCTCCGTAGCCGTCTTCGTCGTACCAGCGCTCCCCTATCCTGCCTAAGAATACGCATTTAATGCGTGTCTACTCAGCATTAAATGCTGTTCACTAACCATGCTCATGCCGTTCTGAACTAAATTCATACATATAAATAATGAGTTATTTATCTGGTACGTTCGATGCTGAGGTACTGGCGCGTGAGAGTAACCAATCATGAGCGTCTCTTCGTTTTTGATAGGAGGTCATGTCGTGAAAACCAATTTGATCCGAGGTCGAGGGGTTCATATACGGATAAGACTGCATCGCATTGCGTTTACTCTGGCCTTCGCTGCGCTTCTCAGCGCGTGCTCCGTTAAAGGTGCGCATAGTCTAAAGGTCTCAGGAGAGGCGCCAACGGAAATTGGCAAGAACGATCGCATTGTCGTCGTGCTTGCCAGCTACATCGACTGCAAAAACACTAGTGCGCCAGACTGCGCGTCACCCAGGGAATCAGTATCTGTCGAATCTTCCTTTGCAAGTTGCGTGGAGACGGCGATACGCGCCCGGATTTCCTCGATCGCGCCTGTGCGCGCACGCAAGTTCCGCGAAAGGATATTCCCGGGAATGGACTTCAAAGACTCGCCTCGCAGCGAGAATGACCTCGTTGCGGT
>Ga0137438_1000052_pt1 | contig 15929 bp, 13 predicted proteins | sample EasRivERMGT157_2_FD_102327 | JGI IMG/M metagenome (GOLD analysis project Ga0137438, IMG submission 102327) | Soil microbial communities from meander-bound floodplain in the East River, Colorado, USA - East River MetaG ERMGT157_2 | ecosystem: Environmental > Terrestrial > Soil > Floodplain ... | reverse complement strand
CGCGATGCTCGCCGGATCGCCGCCCGGCCTGCTGTATATCTCGGGCGGCAGCAGCGCGACCTCCGCTTCGCCACTCTGAACATCCAGCGGAACTTCGATGTAGGCCGGCCGCGGACGCTGGCAGCGCATCGCGCGCATCGCCTCGCGGATCACTTTTGGAATGTCGCCCGGCGTGGACACCCGCGTGGCATAACCGCACACCGAACCGGCCACACCGAGCGAATCGGCCAGCTCATGAAAATGTCCGCCCTCGCGCTCGAGTTGTGCCAACACATTCTGCCCGCCGAACACCAGCATCGGGGCCGACTCCGAGTGGGCCATGCCTATTCCGGTCAGCGCATTCGTGAGGCCGGGCCCAGGCACCACGAAGCACGCGGCGATTTTCCCCGAGGCGCGCGCATAGCCTGCCGCCATGAGCGAGGCGCCCTGCTCATGGCGTACCGTCACGGCGCGAATCGACGGCTCGTCAAACACCCCGTCGAATAGCGGACTGTCGTGCGTCCCCACGATACCAAAGACATGCTCGATCCCCTCGTCCTTGAGCGCCGCTGCGACCGCGCGGCCACCTGTCATGCGTTGCATCTGTGCTCCCCCTCGCGTTATTGTTTTCATGTTCCAAGCCTCTGGTCCATCGCAGCGCACGGCGGATCGGGGTTATTGAAAGAACTCGTCCCGTTGTTGCCGATGCCAAATCTCACCCAACTCGCGCCGGTCCCGTCATTTGCCCTGCAGCACATGCACGTGCGCGTGGCTCAGGCTCACGTAAAGACGGCGCCGTCGCGCAATCGGCCACCAATCGTAAAGGAAGATCTGCAGCGGACGCCACATCGCCACCCAGCCGACGATCGTCAGGCTTTCGCGCAGGATAGTGGGGAAGGTACCGGTAGCGAGCTTGCCAGCCGCGTCGGCGGCGAGCAGGCACACTGCCACGAAGCTGAAGCCGATTGCAAGGCTTACGCGCCCGTGCCGCAACAATTGATTGAGTTGATGGCGCGCGATTTCGGCCTTGTAATGGAAAAAGTTGTGAATCGCTTCAGTGGCGAGCGCGTTTGGATCGGTCTCTTGCGGCGGTTCCTCCAAGTGGATCGTGATATGGAACCGGCCGCCGGGCGGGAACTCCTGCGCCCAGCTCTCGATGAATGCCTCGGCCTCGGGATCGAGATCCCGGTTGAGGAAGGGGGTCGGATCCATCGAGTTGAACAGTTGCGCGAGCTGGCGGATGCGCAGCTCGATGCGGTGAGCGGGAATGGGACCGGTTTTCATGGCGATGATCGCGTGCTGGCGCAAGCTTGATAGCCTTCCGCAATGGACCGAGAATTCGCGACGGGGTCGGCAATGGATTGATTGTCGCATGCCTTGGAATGTGGCGACTGGGCGCAACGCAAGCCCATCCGGCAAGAGGCAACGCGCCGCAGGTTCGACAAATGCAGCACCAGCGCATCTTTAAGGCAATCATGCAGGCCTTACTACGGATTTCGGCAGCATATACTGGCATCTGCGCTGTTAATGGAGAGAAGAAAAAGTGAACCCCGAACGATTAAAACGCCTGCGCCGTCTGCGGCTGCCGACGAAGCTGGTAACCGTATCCTGGCGCGACCTGCTCGTGATCGTCGCGCCCGTTCTGCTGGTCACCGTGCTCGCTGCCTGGCTGGCAGTCAAATTCATCCGTCCCGCGCCGCCGGATTCGATCGTTATTCTCACCGGGCCGAAGGAAAGCGGCTACTACAATGTCGCCGAGCGCTACGCGAAGATCATCGCGCGCAGCGGCGTGAAGGTGCAGGTGGTCGAAACCGAAGGCGCACAGGACAACCTGCGGCGCCTGGCGGATCGCAAGGTGCGCGCCGATGTGGGATTCGTGCTGGGCGGCCTGTCCGAAGGCATCGAACGCAACGGACTGATGTCGCTGGGCAGCATGTTCGTTCAGCCCATGCTGGTCTTCTACCGCGGCAAGGAATCGGTGGATCGGCTCTCGCAACTGGAAGGCAAACGCATCGCCATCGGCCCCGAAGGCAGCGGAACCCATGTGCTGGCGATGAAGTTCCTTGCCGCAAACGGGATGGACAAGGCGACGAGCCAACTGCACGATCTGGACGGGGATGATGCGGTCGAGGCGCTCAAGCAAGGGAGGATCGATGCCGCGTTCCTCATGGGCGAATTGGTGCGCGGCCAGGTGACGCGCGACTTGCTGAAGGTGCCGGGGATCAAGCTGATGAACTTCAGGCAGGCAGACGGCTACCTGCGCCGCCTCAGGTTCTTGTCGCGGCTCACGCTGCCGGAAGGCGCCTTTGATCTCGGGCTGAACCTTCCGCCGCACGATGTCGAGCTGGTCGGCCCGACCGTGGAACTGATCGCTCACGATGACCTGCACCCTGCGCTGTCGGACCTGCTGATCGCCGCCGCGCGGGAGATCCACGGCCCCGCGGGCATGTACCGGAAAGCCGGAGAATTCCCGGCGCCGCTGGAGCGTGATTTTCCGATCAGCGAGGATGCGCAGCGCTTCTACCGTTCAGGGGCGCCCTTTCTGTACAAGAAATTGCCGTTCTGGCTGGCGAGCCTGGTCGATCGCATGCTGGTGGTGCTGGTGCCGCTGGTGGTGATCCTGATCCCGGCCACACGGATCGTGCCGCCGGTATATCGCTGGCGCGTGCGATCGCGCATCTACAAGTGGTACGGCGCGCTGATGGCAATCGAGCGCGACATGCTGGCCGATCCTACGCCCGAGCGCGAGCAGGACATACTCAAGCGGCTCCACGACATCGAGGAGTCGGTAAACAATTTGCGCACGCCGCTTGCGTACGCGGACCAACTCTACGTACTGCGCGAACATATCGGCTGGGTGCGCCATCGCTTGGTGGGAGAACAGTGAACGGCACATGCCGAATGGTCTCGTGATCCGCTATATCATTTCACTTGACGAAGGCGATGTCGCCAAGCTCGTCGCAATCGGATTTGGCTCCGATGCGTCTGACATGAAAGTGGCGGCGGCGTCTTCGATTTTGTTCCCAACCACGTAACGCAGGAACACCACTGGTGTCAGCGAGCATGCTCAATACTTCGTGCAAGGCAATGCCGGCGACACGAGGAACAATCCGGCGCGAGGGCATCTCCTTTCCTCCCGCCCCGACCCCTGACCACGCCATGCATCGATCAGCGCGCCGGCGTGTTGTCGCAGCCAGGGGCGGGGCGTTCTGCTTGATTGCATTTATGTTCGCGGTCACGGGTGCGCAGGCCCAGCAGCTCGAACCGAGGTCGTATACGAACCTGCCGGTCGGGCTCAATTTTCTGATCGCGGGCTACGCGTACACGGAAGGCAAGATGGCGTTCGATCCATCGTTGCCGATCGTCGATGCGAAATTTCGCACCAACACCGGGCTCGTCGCCTACGCCCGTTCGCTCGACGCGTGGGGCAAGTCCGCGCAGTTCGACATGGTAACGGCCTATTCTTCGTTTTCGGGGCATGCGCTCGTGGGCGGCCAGGGCAAGGACCGGGAAATGTCGGGATTCGGCGATCCGCTGTTTCGTTTCTCGATGAACTTCTACGGCGCGCCCGCGCTTTCGCTGAAGGAGTTCGCCGGTTACCGCCAGGACCTCATCGTCGGGGCGAGCCTGCAGGTGTCGCCGCCGCTGGGCCAGTATGACAACACCAGGCTGGTCAACCTCGGCACCAATCGCTGGTCATTCAGGCCCCAGCTGGGCATTTCCAAAGCGTGGGGCCCGTGGATCGTGGAAGTGGCTCCGGGCGCGACGTTTTATACCGACAACACGGATTTCAACCGCGGCGGCACGCTCTCACAGGCGCCGGTTTACTCGGTGCAGGGGCATCTCATTCACAGTTTTCAATCCGGGATTTGGCTGGCATTGGACGGCACCTACTTTACGGGCGGCCGCACCACCGTCAACGGCGTGAAAGGAGACAATTTGCAGGCAAACACGCGGGGAGGCCTGACCCTGGCCCTGCCGGTGGACCGCTACAATTCGGTAAAGCTCTACGCCAGCGGCGGCACCTCGACCCGCACCGGCAGCGACTTCACCACCGTGGGCATCGCCTGGCAGTACCGATGGGGTGAAGGATTCTAGAGAATGCTTTGCTTTCTTTCCTGCGCGCAAGGTCATCCCCTGATGCTTCATTCAAGGAGGCCCGATGCGGGCAAGGGCGAATATGAGATTCAAGGAAAACGTTTCGTCCTCGGTATTCTGTCAGGGCGGACGTTCAGATTTCCATTCACTCATTGACCTTCACCAGTCGCCCTTCACGCAGTCACTACCCTGAGGTTAAACTGTGTTTTGCGTCAGAGGTCGGCTCTGCGCAACAGCAGACGGTGCCGTGGCTGATCATCGATTGACCGAACACGGTTGCAGATTCAGATTCCGGGACGTGGCATGCTCATATTCAGGCAGTTGTTCGACCTGCAGTCCTCCACCTATACCTATCTTCTCGGCGACAGCGGCAGCCGCGAGGCGGTACTGATCGACCCCGTCTTCGAGCAGGCGCGACGCGACGCGGCGCTGGTAAGCGAACTCGAGTTGCGCCTGCGCTACACGCTGGAGACCCATGTCCACGCCGACCATGTTACGGGCGCATGGATGCTGAAGCGGCAATTCGGCAGCCGCATCGCCCTGGCGCGAACGAGCGGCGCGGTGGGCGCGGACTGCCATCTTGCGCAAGGCGATCGGGTCGAATTCGGCGCGCGTTATCTCCAGGTTCGCGCAACGCCGGGTCACACAAACGGGTGTCTGACCTACGTGCTCGACGATGAAAGCATGGCATTTACCGGCGACTGCCTGCTGATCCGCGGCAGCGGTCGCACGGATTTTCAGCAAGGTGACCCGCACGCGCTATATCGTTCGGTGCACACGCAGATTCTTACGCTTCCGCCCGATTGCCTGCTGTACCCCGCGCATGACTATCGCGGTCTCACGGTGACCAGCGTGGCCGAGGAGCGGCGCTTCAATCCGCGGCTGGGAGGCGAGATCGGTGAAGCCGACTTCGCCGGCTACATGGACAACCTGCACCTGCCGCATCCGAAGCAGATCGACGTTGCGGTGCCGGCCAATCTCAAGTGCGGGCGGCGGGAGGATGGGGACGTGTCGCTGACGGCGCCGACCTGGGCGGCGTTGACGTACACCTTCGCCGGCATCTGGGAAATCCAGCCACATTCACTGGAAGAAGCCGGTGACAAGATTCAGATCATCGATGTGCGTGAGCCGCCGGAGTACAACGGCCCGCTCGGACATATCCGGGGCGCGAAATTGATCCCGCTCGGTGAACTGCCAAAACGCGCCATAGAGCTCGCGCGCGAGCGACCGATCGTCGCCGTGTGCCGATCCGGCGCCCGCTCCGCGCAGGCAACCGTGATCCTGCAACAAGCCGGCCTTAAAGATGTCGCCAACCTTGCTGGCGGCATGCTGCGCTGGCGTGCCGACGGCCACGCTGTCGAGGGCGGCATCAGTTAGAGGTCGTGGGAGGCCGTGACGATCGTGACGGCGTGACGGTCGTGACGGTCGCCAGGGGGGTTGCCCGGGTGTACCCCGGGATTCCGATGGATACCGTCGTTGTCATAGCTGGGGTGCGCTCACAAGTGTGCCGAAACGATTATGCCGAAGCCGGCACGGCTGCGCGTCACGCCGTCACGATCGTCACGGTCTTCCACGGCCTTCTTACATCCACAGCACGCGCCGGCGCAGTTCGAGATCCTCGCGCAAGGCCGCGACCGGCCCTTCATGCACGACGCTGCCGCGTTCGAGCACGTAGGCACGATCGGCCAGAGCGAGAACAAGATCGAGATTATGTTCGACGATGATCATCGCCACCTCGCCGCGCAACCGGTCGAAAGCCTCGAACAACTCCTCGACCACTGCCGGCGCCAGACCTTCGAACGGTTCATCGAGCAGCAACACGCGCACATGGCCCGAAAGCGCGCGCGCCACCGCCACCATCTGCTGCTCGCCGCCGGACAGGAAGTCTGCGGGCGTATCGAGGCGGCTTTTCAGTCGCGGGAAAAATTCCAGAATTTTTTCTTCACTCCACACTGCGCCCGCCCCGCTCGCGCGCTTGAGCCTGCCCAGCTCGAGATTGGCGCGCACACTCATGCCGGCGAACAGGCCCCGTCCCTGGGGGACGTAGCCGATGCCGAGCCTTGCGTTCTGCGCAGCCGCCAGGTCGGTCAGGTTCGCGTCGCCCAGCGCGATGCGGCCGCCACCGGCGCGCGTGATGCCGATAATGGTCTTCAACAGCGTCGACTTGCCCGCTCCATTGCGTCCGAGCAGCGCGACGATTTCGCGCTCGTGCACATTGAGCGAGGCACCGCGCACGATGTGGCTCTTGCCGTAGAACGTGTCGACGTGTTCGAGTGCCAGCAATCCCGAGCGGGCCGTGCTCGTCGCCTGGCCGCGCGGCCTGGCCGCCAGCGCCGATACACCCGAGCCGATATACACCTGCTGCACAGCCTCGCTCTGCCGCACTTCGCCGGACGTGCCGTCGATGAGTACGCGTCCTTCGTTCATGACCGTCACGCGATCCGCCAGCGCGAATACCCGATCGATGTCATGCTCGACCAGCAGCACCGGAATTTGCCGAGAAATGCGCTTGATTAGCAGGCCGACGCGCTCGCGCTCGGCTGCAGCAAGTCCGGCCAGTGGCTCGTCGAGGAGCAGCAGGTGCGGACGGGCCGCCAATGCGAGCCCCATGTCGAGCAGCCGCTGGCCGCCGTACGACAAAAAGCCCGCCTCGGCGCGTTCGATGCCTGATAGGCCGAGAAAGCGGATCAGTTCCCGCGTCGCGTCCATCACGGGTGCTATGCGGCCGATATCGGTCCAACCGTTGAATCGGCTGACATCGCGCGCCTGTACCGCAAGCCGCAGGTTCTCTTCGATGGTCAGTGCCGGAAAGAGATTGGTGATTTGAAAGGAGCGCGCCAGCCCCGCGGCAACATTGCGGTGCGGCGGCTGACCGGTAATGTCGCGGCCGGCAAGGTGCACCGACCCGCGATCGGGCTGGTACAAACCGGAGACCAGGTTGAAGACCGTGGTCTTGCCCGCGCCGTTGGGGCCGATGAGCGCATGCAAGGTGCGATCCATCACCGTGAGACGGGCGTCCTCCACGGCATGGATGCCGCCGAACGCCTTGGCGATGCCGTCCACCACGAGAACCGGCCCCGTGCCCTGTGCGGCCGCGCCGAGGAATTGCGGCATCGGCGCATCGGTATCGATGTTTCGCGTCGCCATGGCGGCCGCCTCGATGGTCTGCCTGCGCAGCGGCGCGGTGAGCCGCCGCCAGACGCCAACCAGTCCGGTGGGCGAAAACATCACGAATGCCACGAACAGCAGGCCGAAAAACAGCAGCCAGTTCGGCGTCCAGATCGACAGATATTCGCGGAACAGGACGTAAAACAGCGCGCCCAGCGCCGGGCCGAGCAGGCTGCGCATTCCGCCGATGATCACCATCGCCAACAGTTCCCCGGAGAAGGCCACCGCGGTAGGATCGGCCGAAGCGAACCGGTGATGGAACGAGAACAGCACGCCCGCAAAGCCCGTGAGGGTGGCGGAGATGACGAACGCGATCAGTTTGTAGCGGGTGGTCGCGTAGCCGACGAACTGCGCGCGCTGCTCGTTCTCGCGTATGCCGAGCAGAACGCTGCCCACCGGCGAGCGGTGGAAGCGCCCCAGCAGATAGACCACCGCCAGGCCGATCGCCGCTACCAAAGCGTAGTAGACCCAGCGCTGCTCGAGGTCCACGCCGAACCAGTTCGCGCGCGTCACCCCGCCCAGGCCATTCTCGCCACCCGTGAACGCCGTCCAGCGGAATGCGATCGCGTAGGTCAGCGCGGAGAACGCAAGGGTTAGCAGGGAAAAATAAACACCACGCCGGCGCAGCACCAGGAATCCCACCAGCAGCGATGCCGTCACGAGGAACGCCACGGCGACCAACGTCGGCCACAGCACCGACGCCGCAAACCAGTATTTCTGCGACAGGGCAGCCGCGTAGGCGCCCAGCCCGAACCACGCGCCATGCCCGAACGAGACGAGTCCCGTATGCCCGACCAACACGTTGAGCGCCATGCAGGCGATGGCGAAAATCACCACATCGGTCGCGCTGGTGAGCGTGAGCCCGCCGGCGAGCAGGACGAATGGCAGCGCCACGACAATCAGCGCCGACACGAGCAGCGGCGAGCGCAATGCGTTCATTCGAAGCGCACGATGCGTTCGCCGAACAGCCCGCGCGGGCGGAACAGCAGCACGACCAGCATCAACAGATACATCGATGCTTCAGCGGCCGGCGGAAAGAAATAAGCCGTCAGCCCGCGCACGACGCCGACGATGAGCGCGGCATAGACCACGCCCCAGAATGAGCCCAGGCCGCCGATGACCACCACGACAAACGACGCCGTCAGGATCTCCGCTCCCATCGCCGGATGCACGCCGGTGATGGGGGCGAGCAGCACCCCGGCCAGCGCCGCCAGCGCCACGCTGATGGCGACCACGCTCGACATGTACGGAGCAAGCGAAATGCCCAGCGCCGCGACCATGTCGGGGTTCTGCACGCCGGCGCGCACCACGCGCCCGAACGGCGTGCGCTGGAGCAGGTACCACAGCGCGGCGACCGCGGCGACGGCGACGGCAAGCATCGTCAACCGGTACCTGGAATAGATGAAATCGCCCGCCAGCACCTGACCTTTGAGCGCCTCCGGAATCGAGAACGGCAGGGGCGCGGCCCCGAAGACGAGGCGCAAGGCCTGCTCCGCTACCATGGCCAGTCCAAACGTGAGCAGTAAGCCGAGGGCCGGATCCTCGCGATAGAAGCGACGGAACAGGAAGCGCTCGACCAGCAGCCCGATCAGCGCAACCAGAACCGGTGAGAGCACAAAGGCTCCGCCGAATCCGATGTGATCGGCCAGCTTGACCGCGAAATACGCGCCGAGCGCATAGAACGCGCCATGCGCGAGATTGACCAGCCCGCCCAGCGAAAAAATCAGCGACAAGCCGAGCGCGATCAGCAGGTAGTAGGCGCCGGCAAGCAGGCCGTTCAGGACCTGCTCCAGAATCGGAATGAGCATCATGCGATGCGCTGCGTTCGCAGATTGCGGTTAATCGCGCGCGGCGAACGTCACATCACGCGGGCATCGTGCAGTTGTTCTCCTCGCGGGTCGGCGCGATCACCTCGAGGCTCTGGTTCGCCGGCGGCACCGGGGCGGACATCGTGAACAGGTCCCAGCGGTCCTTCACTTCTGCAGTCGGTTTGAAACGAATGGTGTACATCTCCTGCATCAACTGATGGTCCCAGTTGCGATAGTAGCCCTCGCGCGTTTTCAGCACGTCGAACTTCGCGCCTTTCTCGAGGTATTCGGCGATTTTCGTCGAATCGGTACTCTTCAGTTCGTTCATCGCCTGCACCAGATGCTTGGCGGAAAGATAATCCCCCCAGGCCTGATTTTCCGGCGGCCGGCCATACTTCCTGGTAAACGCTTCCGTGAATTTGCGTGCCGCGGGCGTTTTCACCTCGTGGCTCCAGACCAGCGGCCAGGTGCCCAGCACGTTGCCCTTGCCGGCACCCCAGGCCAGCGCGGTATCGAAGGCAAATCCCACCACCGGGAACGGCAGGCCGAATTCGATGTACTGCTTCATGAATACCGTGATCTGATTGCCGGCGAGGTTGGAGACCACGATGTCGGGCTTCGCGTTGCGGATCTTGAGCATGTAGGGCGAAAAATCGGTGGTGTCGGTGGCCACCAGCTCATCCGCTGCGAATTCCCCGCCGTGTGCCGTCATGAAGCGCTTGGCGACCTTGAGCAGGTCGTGGCCAAATGCGTAGTCGGCCGTGAGGCTGTACCACTTCTTGCCCTTGACCATGCCGTCGCGCAGCAGCGCCTGCCCGCATGCGTTGACGTACATGGTGTTGGCCGCTTCGGTGTGGAACATGTAGCGGTTACACGATTTGCCGCGCAGGTCATCCGAGTTGCATCCCGTGTTGAAAAAGAGCGTACGGTTGCGTTGCGCAACCTGTGCGATCGCGAGGCCCGACGCCGAGCTGATCTCGCCGATGATCGCCGACACCTTGTCGCGCTCGATCAGGCGCTCCGCCTTGGTCGAGGCAGTTTGCGGATTTACGCTGTCCTCGGCGATGAGTTCGATCTTGCGCCCCATTACGCCGCCATCGGCGTTGATCTCTTCCACCGCGAGATTGATTCCCATCACTGCGTACTCGCCCACCGGTCCGAGGAAGCCGGTGCGCGGCGTCAGGTGACCGATACGGATGGCTTCGGACTGGCTGCGCACTATGGCTGGGAATCCCAACGTACCGAGGGCTGCGGCAGCACCGGCACCTTGCATCAGACTGCGGCGGCGACGACTGACCGGCGACTGTTCCATGACTCCTCCTGTGAATGACGAAACGCTGGGCGCGCGGCTCGGATCGGTCGGTTCGCCCAACTGTGACAGTAGTTATAATTCAAACGTTGCTCGCGTGTCCAGCCGCGATCAGGTAATTCGGTAATTGAGTGGTTGGGATATTCAGGTTACGTATTCACCCCGTTCCTCCACCCCTGGCGTCTTCCCTCCCCGGGATCTGTCCTTCGTTCCAAGCGCTATCCGGCAGCAAGCAACAGGATAATCCTTCCTTTCGCAGCCGCGCTACGATGATTCTCAGTCGACCGACAGGGTCTGCGACCCTGAAGAATCACGACGTGGAAACATCTGCACGCCAACCGTACTTCAGCCAGCGAGTGGCGATGAAGTACGCTCGCCGCCAGATGGGGGATAATCGCGACAAGTCGGGCATATTGCATGGATTTGACGCAACATGCCCAGCCTGTCCCGTCAACCCGTTCACTTCGAACCACATCACACAGTGAAGCATTGGTATCGTGGTCTCGTGGTTCTTCCAGCCATGGCCATCGTGTGCGCCATCGGATTCGGTCAGGCGGACTCCATTGCAGCCAAGGCGGGCGCCGACACCGCGCACAATACCGATGCCGATTATTCCTCCTGGGCAGTCGATCCCACCGCGCCGGGGCCCGATGTGCCGCCGTCGGGGCGCTCACTGTTCGATTATCTGGTGACGGAACGCATCGCCGGCAAGACAACCTACCGCATACCATTTCCCTTCTCGGCCCTCGTCGATCGCATTCAATCGACGCTCGGACAAAAAGAGTACCTCGGCGGCACGCGCATCGCGATGATTCCGATGGGACGCTCGTTGCAGCGTAGCGCCGCGGCTCCCGACTTCTTCAAGTATCCGCGCATTGTGTTTGCCGTGACCGGAGAGCCTGCGCTCAGTGAGCGCGATGCTGGCGCATTGTTCAAAGACCGGCTCTACCTGGGCTACGTCGAGAAAACCGGCATGCTCGAAGTCATCAGTTACAACGAGTCGGCGGGGCGATTCGAGTTTCAACTCGTAAAAGACTACCGGCCAGGTGCGCAGCCCAAAGTCTTCTACGCCAACCGGGCGATCTGCATTTCCTGCCACCAGAACCACGCGCCGATCTTCTCCCAGGCGATTTGGAGCGAATCGAACGCCAACGGCAAAGTGGCGGCATTGCTGCGTGCGCAGCGCAGCGACATCGATTTGTCAGCGCAGGCCAACATCGATTTTCCCGACGATATCGACAAATCGACTGTCCGCGCCAACACAATGGTGACACTGCAGAGCGTATGGCAGCGGGGGTGCGCGGATGCACGCGATCGATTGCAGTCGCAGCGCTGCCGGGCCGCTGCATTGACGGCGATTCTGCAGTATGGCCTGTCGGGAGAGCAGGATCACGCCGCGGACTCCCCTGGCTACCAGAGCAGTTTTGTCGCCACGCTTGCCAGGGTCTGGCGGCAGGAGTGGCCGCAGGGATTGGGCATGGCCCAATCGAGCCTTCCCGACCGCAATCCCTTCGGCAATGCCGGTTCGTATTATGGCGGGGGCGGCGCGGAGGACGGCGCGCTCGACTGGATCGCGGCGTCGAATGTGCCAGCGCAACTCGACCCCCTCAATCCTCGCCCTGCACGCGAGATCTGGCGATTCGCCGGCGCCATGGACGCCTATCGTTTCATTCCCGGGTGGACGAAGTTTTTCACGGCGGACGATTTTCGCGTGTTGGACGCCCACCTGCGGCAACCAGCCGGCAGCGAAAGCGCGCGACGATCCGTGTTTCAAGCGCAGTGTTCGGCGGTGCCCATTGCGCCTGGCGCAACCGGATTCAAGCTGGAGTGCGCCAGCGATACCGCCACCCATGGCGTCGCTCTCGCCGGTCGGTTCGACAAGCAGGGCAGCGGACGCCTTACCTGGCTAAACTTCGGTCCCGCAGGCTCGCTCAGGGACCTGCAATTCGACGGCGAGGCTGCGCGGCGCGCGGGTCCCGCATTAGTATTGCGCGCGGTTCCCGGAAAGAACGGGCTCGCCCCGCGTCTCGCCGATGGCCGGAGGCTAGCGAGCGTCGAGATCCGCTGGCCCGCAGGCGCGGCGGAGGCGAACCCATCGAAGCCGATCGAAGCGCGCTTCGAAGTCGTGGTGCTCGACGATTTTGAATTCGTGCGCCAAGCCATCGATCGGTTGCTCGCCACGCAACCTTCGCTGTTCGATGACGGTCCACTGGTGCGGGCGGAACTCCTGCGCGCGCTCTTCTCCGAGCTGGGCATCCCCGAACGGTCATGGTGCTGTGTCGATGACCGCGATATGCCCCCTGCCCTGCTCGACCTGCCTGAGGTCAACGCCAGCGCCATCTCCAAGCGCGAGTGGCAGCCTTTTTTCCGTTACTGTGCCGTGTGTCACCAGACCCGCGAGCAATTTCCGCCGAACTTCCTCTCCGGCGACGCAGCCCAGGTCGAGGAGAATCTGCTGCAATGTGCGCCACGCATGCTGGTGCGGCTTGCGGCATGGGGCACTCCGGTCGAACAACGCGTCAAATCACCCATGCCGCCGGCAACGGCTCTGCCGGGACTGGGCATCACGACGCACCGGTGGGCGGGCAGCGAGGAACTTGCAATGCTGCGCACTTATGTCGAGGGATTATCGCGCCGCGCCGGCCAGGCGGCGACAGTCGTCGAGCTGCTGAAAGATGGTTACGAGGCCCTGCCTCGCTGTCTGCCAGCCGCGAACTAGTCAACGCATCCCTCATCCGATGCCTAGTGTCGTTCCGGCGCAGATGCAGAAGCCGCCTTTGACGTGCGTCAAATGGCACCAGGGACGGTCGTCCACAATGTCCGCAATCGGCAATATCCAAAGGGGGCTTTACGGACCTTGCTTCATCACCAGGCATACGCGACGCTGCGCACGCCTACCTCAGTCGCGGCTGGTCGGTGATTCCGATCGAGCACCGCGGCAAGCGCCCCCTCGTCGCCTGGCTCGATCTGCAGAGCCGGCGCGCAACGCTCGAAGAAGCAGACGCCTGGCTGCGGCGCTGGCCGCACGCCAACATGGGCATCGTCACCGGTCCCGTCTCGGGGCTGGTGGTGCTGGATATCGACGCGGGCCACGGCGGGGCCGTGAGTCTCGCGCAGCTCGAAAGCGAGCATGAACCTCTGCCCCACACGATCGAATCGGTCACTGGCGGCGGCGGACGCCATCTGTATTTTGCACATCCCGGCGAAATGGTCGCCAACCGCGTCGGCCTGCGGCAAGGCATCGACCTGCGCGGCGACGGCGGTTGCGTCGTCGCGCCGCCTTCGGTGCATGCGAACGGCCGGCGCTATGCCTGGGCAACTGGACACGCGCCCGACGAGGCACCGCTCGCGCCGCTGCCGCGCTGGGTACTGCGCATTGCCGGCACGAAGCACACGGGTCACACTCTCCCGTACTGGCGCAACCTGGTGCAGGCGGGGGTCGGCGAAGGCGAGCGCAATGCCAGGCTCGCCTCACTCGCGGGGCACTTGCTGTGGCACGAAGTCGACCCGGAGGTGGTGCTCGAACTGCTGCTGGCCTGGAACCGCGTCCGCTGCCGCCCGCCACTGGACGATGCCGAAGTAGCCAGCGTCCTCGACAGCATCACGCGCCGCCACCGCATCGAGCGCGACGCTGCTCGATGAATGCCGCCGTCCATCGATTGCGCGTTGCGATCATCGGCTTCGGGCGCCTCGGGCGCCCCTGCGCAATGGCGCTGCAGGACAACCATGATTTGGCGCTAGCCGGCGTGGTGCGGCACGTGCCGGCGGCGTTTCCCCGTCCGTTCCAACAGGTGCCGGTTGCCGGACATGTGCGCGAGTTGGAAAATCCGCAGGTCGCGCTGCTTTGCGTGCCGACGGACTAAGCGCACCCACTGCTCCGGGCGATCTTGATTCGGCAATGCATGAGGTCACCGGAAAACCGACCCTGTGGCTGCTAGCTGTCTATGTACGCGACCGCCTCGATTTCCACCGTCAGCCGCGGATCGACCAGCGCACTCACTTCGACTAACGTGGAGGCCGGCCGATGCTCGCCGAAGTATGCGATGCGAATCGGATTGATCAGCGGGCGCTCGGCGATGTTGGTCATGAAAATAGTGACCTTGACGACCTGCGCGGCATTCGCGCCAGCGTGACGCAGGCAAGCATCCACCCCGTCGAGCGCAACGCGAAATTGCTCGACGGTGCTATCGGGGATGGTGCCGTCCTGTCTGATGCCCACCGAGCCCGAAACCCAGACGTGCCGGTCCGCGCGTACGACATGGCAGTAGTGGCTGACGGGTTTGGGCTGGCCGGACAATACATGGCGTTCGATCATATGGAGGCCTCCTTTTTGCGCAGGAAATACATGCAAGGCATAGCGTCGTTCACACTACGAGTTCGCAGGGCAAGGCAAACACCTTTAGCGGAATTTTCGCCCCGCCTTGTCTCTGGATATGCCGGTCGCGGAAATCCTTGAGCGCAGCAACGACTTTGTCCGCCTCCGGCTTCGGCAGCGCGACAAGGATCATATTATTGAAGGCGGGCCAGGACAGTGAATGAAACGCGGCACCGGCTTCGCCCATGCCCGTCACATCATGCATCTCGGTGAAAGCTCTGACATGATGTTTGCTCAGCAGCCCCTGGATATCCTCCTCGAGGGATTCCCTGAAAACGATCATCAGCAGGTTCATGTGCGGCTCCGTGGTAAATGGCAATTTGTCAGTATGACGAGATACCCCATTGAGGTGAAGGCTTGCGCGCCATGACAGTCGTCGCAACGTTCGCCCGTGCGCGAACACCTTGTACTGGTTGCGAGTAAATACTGACCGAAGACGAATGCCGCGGCCTCGGGATCGAGATCGTTGGTGACGAAGGCTGTCGGATCCATTCAGTTGAACAACTGCGCGAACTTGCGCATGCGCAGTTCAATGCGCTGAGTGGGAATGGGACCGATGTTCATGCAGGAGCGAAGGGCTTGCGAGGAACCCAGTCTCGCGTCAACGAGTGAACGGTGGCGAGTTCGGCGCCAATTGCAGGATCGCGCGTGTCAGATGACTGTCCGGAAGTCTGAGTTCATCCAGAATGGTGAAGTGGTTTGCATTGACAATCGGAATCAGGTCGCCCGGAAGATTAGCCTGAGCACGGTAGGCATGAAAATCCCGGCTGCTGGCGACCATCGCCGGCAACTCGCCTGTGCCATAGGCAACGGAAAGCGGCTTGTTGACGCCCGGCAAGCGCATTGGAGAGAGGGCTTGGATCTCGTCTTCGCCCAACTTGACCTTGTCGTTGACATGGGGCGAATCACGCAGCGGAGCAAGTTCGAATACGCCCGAAATCGCCAATCCTGCCGCCACCCTTGGATGATCCAACAGAAATGCAGTCAGATGCCCGCCGGCCGACCAACCCGACAGGATGACCGGCCCCGCGATCCCGTGCGCGCCGGCATGAGCGGCGAACCAGTCGAGCGCCGTTCGCAGCTCTCTCGTGATCTGGCTCAGGCTCGCGTCGGGGGCCAGCGTGTAACCGGGCAGCGCGGCCGACCAGCCGCGCCCGAGCACACCCTCGGCCATGCAAGCAAAGATCTCCTT
>Ga0137438_1000051_pt1 | contig 15956 bp, 13 predicted proteins | sample EasRivERMGT157_2_FD_102327 | JGI IMG/M metagenome (GOLD analysis project Ga0137438, IMG submission 102327) | Soil microbial communities from meander-bound floodplain in the East River, Colorado, USA - East River MetaG ERMGT157_2 | ecosystem: Environmental > Terrestrial > Soil > Floodplain ... | reverse complement strand
CGCGCGCGGGCGTCGCGGACCGGGCCGCTGTTGAGCGCGTCCGCGTTGGCGCAGATATGAGCACTGGCTTTATCGGCGCTGGTGTTGCTGTGGTCGGCGCATCCGTTCTCGGCCGTGCTCCACGCGCTGCGCGCGAGCGCGCCGAACACCAGCCCGGTGACGACCAGCGCACCACCGCCGCCCGCGACGATCATGCCGTAGGTCCGGAGCCGCGGCGCGGGCTCTGGCTGCGCGCCTGGTCTCGGGTCGGGCGTGGGCGCCGTGTCCGGCGGCAGGGGCGGCGGCGGACGCGGCGGAAAGAAGTAATCGAGCTCGACCGTGACCGTCTTGCCCTCCACGCCGATCACCACCCTATCTTCGTCTGCGTAACCGACGCTCCCGTGGACCGCGTGCTGGCCGGGATCGACCGGGATGTCGGTGTTGAGCAGGCTTGTGACATCGACGCCGTCGAGCGTGAGGACCAGCTCGTCCCTGTACCACGACATGTCCGAGGTGAACCGCAGCCTGGGGACGCGGCTGTCGAGCGCGCTCGCCCGGACTCTCGCGCCCTCGCGGCGGGCGCTTTCGCGCTCGGGGGTCATCTCGCCGGGAGGCGCCGGGTACGTGTCGGGTTGTGCGAGCTTGTGAAACGTCGCGCGCGCCGATAAGAGCTTGCCTTCGGCCTCGTAGCACATCGCGAGGTTGTAGAGCGTGCCCCACCCGGGATCGAGCTTCTGGCTCTGCGCGAAGGCGTCGCACGCCTCGGCATACTGCTTCGCCTTCATCAGCGCGCGACCGCTATCGTACTTCGCGACCGCCGCTGCCACCTGGGCTTGTGAGACCGCCGGCACCACCGGGGCTTGAGCGACCGGCGGCGCGACCGCCGGTGCCACCTCGGCTTGCCGTGGCGATGGCGTGCTCGCCACCGGGAGGATGGCAGGCACGCAGCCGGCGGCCACCAGGACCAGCATCACGCCGAGACCGCTAATGCCTCGTTGCACCGAAGTCCTCCGGTTCTGTCGTCGGTGGCTGGGCGATCGGTGGGTTCGGCGGGTTCGGCGGGGTCGCCGGTTCCGATGCTCTCGGCAAGGACGGTTTCGCCGACTCTGGTCCTGTTGTCGCCGGTGGTCGTGGAATCGGCCGGTTCGCAGGTGTGCGCTGCGGCGTCGGCGGCCTGGCCTTGACCGGCGTGACCGGCGCGACCGGCGCGACTGCCGCATCCACCGCGGCGTCCGCGGCGCCCGCGGCGTCTGCTGCGTCTGCTGCGTCTGGGCCCACGGCATCGACTGGCGCAGCATCGAGCGGCGTCGCTGCTCGCTCCAGCTTCGCGGCGTCTGGCAGCGGGGGCACCGCGCTGTCTTCGAGCGCGGGGGCAGGGCTCGTGGGGCTGATCGGGGCCGCCGGGGTTCCCCAAGCCGCGATCGTCACCCACACGCCGAGCAGCGAGGTGGCCGCGACTCCGGCGATCACGCCCCAGCGCCGGCTGCCCGACGACGGGGTCGGCATCGAGCTCGCCGCGGAGTCCATCGTCGTCGTCGGGGTCAAACCAGCCGCGCGGGAGCTCTGGCCGGTAGCGACGGTGACCTCGGGCTGGGTGGTCGCGACCAGCTTGGGATCGACCGGCGCATCGGCGCGCTCGGCATCATCAGATGTGGCGCGCGGCGGGGGCTGCGCGCGGCGCAACAGCCGCGATACCGCGCTGGCCAGGTCTCGCCCGGCGGGTGCCGCGAACGCCGCCAGCTCGTGCGTGAGGGCTGCGAGATCGGGATAGCGCCTGGCCGGCTCTTTCTCCAGGCAGCGCTGGACGACCAGCTCGAACCCCGGCGGGGCGGGGCGGGCGAGCGGCGGCGTCGGATCCAACCTGATATGGAACGCGAGATCGGTGATGCTGTCGCCGGTGAACGGCGGCTTCCCCGACACCAGCTCGTAGAGGATCACGCCGATCGACCAGACGTCGCTGCGCACGTCGACGTCACGCGACGACCGCAGCTGCTCGGGAGACATGTACGTCGGCGAGCCGAGCACGGCGCTGGTGTGCGTCAGGCTGAAGCTGCGATCGCGCTGCGCCTTGGCGATGCCGAAGTCCAGGACCTTGATCAGCGGCGTGCCGTCCGGCCGCGCGGTCAAGAACAGGTTCCCCGGCTTGAGATCGCGATGCACGATCCCGAGCGCATGGGCCTCGGCGATCCCCACGCACGCCTGAAGCACGTAATCGGCGACCCGCACGGTCGCCGACGCGGCGCTCGACGAACGCGAGGAACTCCCGGTGGCTCGCGACGAGCACGTCGACGACCTCCTGCGTGGGGCTGGTGTCAGAGTCGCTCATGGGTACCTCTCGCGTCGCCGCGTCGTGGAAGCCTACCAGGGCGATCTCCGCTGGCACGTCGCGACCGCCCCGCTCGAGGCGATGCGCGACGCGGAGCGACGCGTGAGGGCCACGCGCCGCGCTCGCTCGGCGATGGCGGTTACTTCGCCGTCGCGCACCCGCAGCCGCCCGCGCAACGGCAGGTGCCCTGGCACGCGCAACCGGCTCCGCAGCTGCACGGCTCGGCGCACCCGCAACCGGCCTTCGTACAGCGACACTCGTTCTGGGCCTGAGTCTTCTTGTCCATGACGTCTCTCCTTGGTGTGAGGTCGCGCTGCATCGCGCGGCTTCATCCGTAAGACGCAGGCCGGCCCCGGCCATTACACGTGGTCCACCCGCGGTGCCGCGCAGCACACCCCGGCAGCTCGAACCCGGTTCGTGAAGGTTCGAGCCGCGGCGTGTGGCCGCGTGCGGCGCAGTTGCGGCGCGTGGTGGATCTCGGCCGGCTTCTGCGCTCTCACGGGGCGGAGGATATGTATGGGAAACAGGATGAGAGCTCTGGTCACGGGGATGGTCGTGCTCGGCGCGTGCGCCGGTGACGAGGCGCCCGAGAACGAGACCGAGCGCGCGGTCGCGGCGCCGCGATTCCGGCGGTCACCGCAACTGGGGCGGATCGCGAGCACGGTCGTGCCGCTCGCGGTCGATCAGACGCCGATGACGGTCGTCGCCGTGCTCGACGGCCCGTCGGTCGCGAGCCTGCAAGAGGCGGCGGCGCGGCGGCTGACGCGCGGCGAGAAGGGCGCCGTGAAGGCGCAGCGGATCGCCGAGCAAGCCGCGCCGAGGGCGCGCATCGAGGCGGCGGGCGGCATGGTCATCGGCAGCTTCCAGAGCGCGTTGAACGGCTCAAGGTCCGGATCCCGCGCCAGCAGATCGCTGCGCTGCGCCGGATCCCGGGCGTGGTCGACGTCGTGCGCGTGATGATCTTCGACCTCCACACGGGCGCGCTGACCAGCGACTTCGTGGGGCTGGCGCCGAGCGACGCGAGCACGGCCCTCCTGTCGGTGCTCGCCACTTCGATCGTTGTCACGCCCGCCCATCCGCGCTTCACGTACACCGTAAAGGCGTTCGACCTGCTGGGCACGGCCAGCGAAGCATTCACCACGACGGCCGGGTTCAACGCGTTCACCCACGCGGTCAGCAACGCGCTGTTCGCCACGGTGCCGCCGGGCTCGTCCTTCCTCGTCCCGAGCTCGGTCGATCCGGTGGAGCTCACGCTGACTCCGGCCAAGGGCCTGATGGTGGTCACCCAGGACAACAAGAACGGCCCCGCCGAGGCGCAGCTCATCAAGCTCACGCCGTGATCGCGGCGCGCGCGACGCGACCGCTCCGCGACCTGGTCACGATCGACGCGGCGACGACGGCTCGAAGCATGCGGCTACGAAACCTGTCGGAATGGCCGGGTGAGCGGCGCCTCTCTGATGAGGGGATACATGGGCAAGCAAGAGCAGAAGCCCTAGAATCCGAGGCATCCAACCGAGGGCTACGTGCAAGCCTTACACGCTTGGATGAACAACCTCCGCAATTCCCGCTTCTCGTGCTCTTCCAGCGATGCCCCTTTGGCTGTCCGTCCCGCATGCAGAAGCTGTTGATCGATGTCGCGGGGAACCGTACCCGTGACGTCGTTGGCTACGCGATCAGAATCAACCTTGGAGATCGCCGTCGCAACCTGAACCGCGATTTGCCCGAGTTGACTGCTCCCCGTTGTCGCTGCTGACGAAGGAGGCACGACACTCGCTGCGGTTGGAGGCGGCACGGGTGGAAGTACTGTGATCGGTATCGGCGTGACCTCGGTAAGAAAGCTTCCGATTTCGGCCTTCGAGATTTCTCGGATTGTGTCGGCCTCCTGTCGAAGCAAGTTCGATTGATTGCTCTGCGCGGGCTCGATACCGACCAGATGAACACGCACGCCCAACTCCTGCGCCTGCTGAACACCGACGCGGATGTCCTCGTCACCTGTCAGAAGGACCGCATCCGCCATCGCTCGGTTCCGAGACAAGTTGATAAGGTCGGTCACAATCAGCGAGTCGACGCCCTTTTGCTCACCAGCTGAATTGACGATTCCGAGCCGAACCTTCACGTTCGATCTGTAAGCAAGCGACGTATGGACCGGACTCGGGCCGGCGTTCGTCCCGTCGTACCAGTAGAGCCGAAGAAGCGGCAAGCCGGTGGCCCTTGCCAACCCGTCGAAGAACGCCAGAGCAGCAACTTCGTCTAATCTCACCTCACCCCGGCGTAGTTTATGACCGGCAAGAAGCGTTGAGCCCGCAGCGAACAAGTATCCGGCATCAATGAAGACAGCGACCCGGTCCATCTAAGCCCCCAACGATCCCAACGATGGGTCCGAAAAGTAACAAGGGGCCGAAAGGCCCCATGTAAGCGCTCCCCATTCAGGAATGTAGCTCGGGGAAACGCAAGGTAAATCTAGGGGGCGAGCATGCGGTTGTCAAGACCGCTTGCAAGTCCTTGCAAGCCCTTACGAGCTCGATCAGGCGCCCGGCCAGCCGCGCTGCGCAGCGTGGCCGCGGAGCCGCTCGCCGAACACCGCCCACTCGGTGTCGAGCATGCGGTACCACGCCGTGTCGCGGTTCCTGCCCTTGACGATGTAGTGCGCGTCCTGCACGCCTTCGAACGCGAAGCCGTAGCCGAGCGCGGCGCGCCGCGAGCGCTTGTTCTGCGCGTCGCACTTCCACTCGACGCGGCGATAGCCGAGCGCGAACGCGTGATCCAGCAGCAGGTAGGTCACCTCGGCCGAGACCCCGGTGCGCTGGGCGATCGGTCCGTACCAGATGCTGCCGAGCTCGACCTTGAGGTGCTGCGGCTGGTTCGCCAGGAAGTTGGCGACCCCGACCGGCGTGCCGGCGACCCGGACGGTGAACGGCAGGCCATCGGGAGCGGCGACCTGAGGCGCGAGCCAGCCGCGGAGCGCCGCCGCGTCGGCGAACGGGCCACCCGACATCCAGCGCCAGATTCGCTCGTCGGGATCGTAGGCGCCGACCGACCGGCCGTCGAGCTGGAACGCCGCACCCGACGACACGGCGTGGAGCGCGTCGCTATCGCCGCCCAGCTCGAGCGGGCGTAGCTCGACCAGCTTGCCGGAGAGCGTGATCGGCACCGGCTTCATCGCGAGTCGGTCGCGGCGCGCAAGGACCTCAGCAGAGAGCTCGGCCATCGCGCGCATCGTACGCGGTCGGGGGAGGGAATGGATGCGCGCGACGGTTCGTTGGTAGTGTCGTGACCATCATGGTGCCCTGGGTGCCCTGCCTTCGAGTTGCCAGCGCCTGCGCCGTGGGCGTCATCGTGGCGGCGTGCCCGGGCCCGAGACCGAGCCCGATGGAGCCCACCCCGAAGCCAGCCGCGGAATCGCCCGCGATCGTCGACGCCGAGGATGCGCGTGCCGTGGTCCCCGTCGCGGATGGCGGGGCCATCGCGGATGGCGGGGTCGACTCGCCGTCGCAGCCGACCGTGTTCGTCCGGACACCTGGCAACCTGGGTGCCATCGCGCTCGACGATGACTGGGTGTACTGGATCGACACGACGCACGGGCTCGCGCGCACGTCGAAGCGCGGCGGCGGGGCCGTCAGCTCGCTGCAGTCGATCGGCGCGGAGCCCGCGTGTTGTGGGATGCTCGCCGTGGACCAAGCCAACGTGTACTGGGCGATCGCGTCCGGAGCTTCGGCCAGCGGGCTACGGCGCACGAGCAAGGCGCCTCCGCCGCTGCCCGCCGACAACACCGCGGACGCGCCGGTCGATCCGGCATCTCTCGCGTGCCTCGCCGCGGACGCCGATGCGATCTACTGGCTGCGTCTCAAGCACGGCGACGACTGGGGGCGGGGCGGCTCGATCGTGCGGGCCCCCAAGACCGGCGGCGCCCAGAAGATCCTCGGGCAGATCGATACCCCGAGCTTCGGATGCATCGCCGTCGACGCGTCGAACCTCTACCTGACCGCGGTCCACGAACCCCGCAACGACGGCGCCCTGCGCGCCGTGCCGAAAACCGGTGGACGCGAGAAGACCATCGCGAGGCTGGTCGGCCCCGCAGGGTCCCTGCTCCTCGACGACGAGCATGTCTACTGGCTCGACGCCGGCGGGATCGTGCGCGCGCGCAAGACGGGTGGCGCGAGGTCGATCGTCACCGATCGGCCCAAGGGCTGCACGTCGGTGGCCGGGATGGCGCTCGACGACACCGATGTCTACTTCAGCTGCGGGGGCCACGGCCCCAGGGAGGACGGCGGGACGATCTGGCGCGTCGCGAAGCGCGGCGGCGCGCCGGAGCTCCTGGCAGAACAGCAGATCCACCCTGACGACATCGCGGTCGACCACGACTTCATCTACTGGTCGAGCCTGGGAAGTCGGAGGAAGGCGCAGGCGGACGGCGGCATCCTGCGGCTCGCCAAGCCGGCGGCAACGCCAGACTGAAGATGTGTCGATCAAAGACGTGGAACGGCTCCGAACACGTTGAGGTTGACGTCGACGTTGTCGCGAGACCTTGACGTTGCACGGCGACGTAGACTTCGACTCCACCGTCGACCTTGCACCTTGACTTGCTTGGTGTCGCAAAGTCCTCGTCGAGCATCGCAGGCCGGGTCGAGGTCAAGGTCGGGTCAAGGTCTACGTTGCCGTCAAGGACAACGTTCGAGTCGACGTCGAGGCCCACGATCCAGTCACGACCGCCCCCGAGGCGCTTTATTCTTTGTCCGACACCTCTCGAGCCGGAGCGGCCCGCCGACGAGCCCCGCCGCCGGGCGCCGTCACGCGCGCTCACGCGGTGGACAGCAGCTCGTCGAGCAGGTGCGTGGCGGCCTCGGCGGTGCCGGCGAACCCGGAGCCGCCGACGGTGATGGCGCCGTGGGTGCCGTCGTCGAGGATCGTGATCACGCAGCCGCCGGTCGAGTCCTCGGCGGTCGCGAGCCGGGACGGCGAGGACACCGCGCACATCGGCGGGATCGGGACGTCCATCGCGATCCGCGACAACAGGGCGCGGCCGCCGATCAGCTCGGCGAAGCTCTCGAACCAGCGCGGGCGCTTGGCGCTGATGCTCTTGCGCTTCCACGACAGCGGCACGGGCGCGGCGCGCGCCGCGGCGAGCAGGCGCGACACCAGGCCGTGCTCGCTGGCCTCGCGCAGGATGACCTCGCGCACGCGGGCCTCGAACGCGGCGAACGGCTCGGGCACGCCGCCCTCGAACCGCACGCTGGTGGTCACCGAGACGACGCGGCGGCGCAGCCTGAGCGGATCGTCCTTGCGGCCGCGCGCCACCGGGATCTGGAACGTCGGCGAGAACCGCGCGTCGCGCCGGCCGGCGTGGCGATGCAGGATGCGGCCGAGCGTGTAGGCCAGCGGGATCGCCCGCGGCGTCGGGCACGGCAGCTCGCGCCACGCGATCGCCAGCGGCACCGCGCCGGGCGCGGGGCCAAGCGTTGCCGGCGAGTGGCCGTTGCTCGCCGGCTCGCCGACGACGAGCTCGGCGATCCGCGCGGCGATCCGGGCGTGGCCGTAGCCGTCGACCACGAGGTGGCAGGTCGACACCACCGCGACGTCGCCGGCGCGGCCCAGGCCGAGCCACGGGCCGCCGCGCGGGGTCCACGCCCGGCGGTGGCCGTGGCGCGCGGTCTCGAGCGGCTCGTCGCCGATCGACACGCAGACGAACGGGGTCGCGCCGTACCACGGCCGCGGCTCTGCGCCGGCGAGCACGGCGGCGAGCTGCGCGGCGAGCGCCGGATCGTCGAGCCTGGCGACCAGGCACTTGTGGCCGACCGCGAACGCGGCGACGTCGAGCGCGCTCGGCAGGGTCGCCGCGCCGGCGGCACGGTCGATCGTGACCGCGAGCGGCTGATCGGGGAACGCGCCGTCGAGCTCGCGCAGCGCGGTGCGCGCGGCGCCGGCGCGCGCGATCGCGCCTTGCACCGGATCGCGCAGCCGCGGTGCGCGATAGCCCATGAACGTGTCGGCGTCGGGCTCGGCGTCGCACGCCAGGTAGATCTCGGGCGGCGCCCAGGTCTCGGCGACCGCGACGCCGCCGGCGAGCAGCCACCACCGCGGATCGACCTCGGCGATCGCGGCGAGCTCGCCGTAGAGCTCGGCGGTGCGGCGCGCCCACGCCCTCACGCGAGCTCCCGGCGGTCCCGCGAGCCGGTGTTGCACGCCCGGCCCGGTCGGCTCGTACGGGCGGAGTGCCGGCGCGCGACCGGCGTGGCTTGCCGGGGCGCTGTCACTTTCGCCGCGTCGCCGCCAACCGCCAGCCGTCCCGCGTCTGCTCGCTCGTGGTCACGGTCATCGCCGACGACAGCGCCGCGGTGTAGCCCTTCTTCTTGTCGGTGGCGCGGCCCTGCAGCTCGGAGCCGTAATAGAACCGCTGGAGCAGCCACACGAAGAATGACGGCCGGTACATGAACAGGTCGGCGACGAGCGCCATCTGCGCCTCGTTGTCCCAGAACGCCCGCTTCGGCACGCCCTCGGTGCGGCGGAGCTTCAGCACGTCGTTGGACACCGGGCAGCGCGTGATGCACGCCCTGCACATGTGGTCGCGCCGCGGCCCGAAGAAGTCGCCGGCGATCAGGCGGTCGCACGATTCCGTCCGGGTGATGACGTAGTCATCGAACGCGCCGACCGGGCAGGCCTCGACGCACAGGTTGCACGTGCTGCAATCGGGGAGCTTCCAGTCGGCGGTGACGGGCGTCTGGTCATAGCGATCGACCGCTGCGTTCAAGAAGACCACATTCAGCTTGCAGTTGAAGCCGAACCGGCGCGAGAAGAACAGTGCGTTCTTGCCGATCGTGCCAAGCCCCGCCGCGGTCGCGACCTCCTTGAGCAGGATGGGCACGTTGGCCTGCGAGTCGGCCAGCGCGACATCTTTTCCGTACTTGTGGTTCGCCTGCATCGCGACGTCGGCGGCCATGCTCTCGACGTAGTAGTCGGCGGCCACGTCGCTGAACAGCACGAGGACGACGACCGCCTCGCTCGGGATGGCGCGGTGGGTCATCCGCAGCTTGCCGACCAGGTGCAGGCTGCGGCGCTCCCGCGGCCCGTCGCCGAACCGCTTGGCGAGCTCGCTGGCCGGCAGCACCACGAAGTCGTACGGCACCCCGGGGGGCGCGGCGTCGCGCAGCCAGCCGTCGAGCGCGGCGCGGTCGATGACCACCGGCGCGCGCGGCGCCTGCGCGGGGCCCGCGAGCTTTTGGCGCGCGGCCTCGTACTGCGGCTTTGCCCACGGCGTCGCGGCGGCGCGGATCGCCTTCCAGTTGGCGTTCCACACGAGATCGCTCGCGTGCCACTTGGCGCGGCGCAGCCACTCGGGGGCATGCTGGCGAAGGCGGTCGAGCACGATGGAACCGCGACAGTAGCACACCTGCGCGACATGACCCGCGGGCCGATCGGCGCGAGCGGCTGGTACAGTGCCGAAACAATCCCGCAACTGTTCCGATCTCTGGCACGCGCACGCTCGCGCCCCGACGACGGAGCCGAAGCTGGCTCGCTGCGCGGCACGCCGAGCGGGTCACACGCCACGCGCGGAGCTGGCTTCACCGGGCGCCGCGGTCGCTATCCTGCTGGAACATCTCCTGGGCGCACCAGATCTCGAGTCAGATCGATTGCGCACATCACTACACCGGTGCAACGCACGCGGCGCCACAGGCCACTGCGGTTTGCCACTCTGCCAACGACCGCGCTCTCGATCTCGCGGGCACCACGATTGCACCAGCGGTGTTGCCGGCATTTCGCCGGCGCTACAAAGGAGACAGCCATGATGAAGAAGACCAAGACCGCCCGCACTGCGCTGCCCGCCCTCGAGGGCCACAAGCTGAGCCAGCTCACCAACGACGATCTGCGTCGCACGGTCGGCGGGTTGCAGACCACCGTCACGAGCGGTCAGAGCACGCTGAACTGCGACGACTGGTGTGACTGCGACTGATCGGCCCACCGAGCACGATCGATGATCCTCGTTCTCTCGTCTCATAGCGACATCCACGCCAACCGGGTCGAATCCGTCCTGCGCGCGCGTCGTGTTCCATTCGTGCGCTTCGATCGCGCCGAATATCCGAGTCAGGCTGCGATCTCCATGCAGATGGAGGGCGGTACGCGCGTCCGGCGGATCCGCAGGGCGAGGGGGGACATCGCACTCGACCAGATCTCGACGATCTGGCATCGCCGACCCGGTTGGCCTACTCCGTTTCCGGACCTGTCTTCCGACTGGATGAAGCGCTGCGTCGAGGAGGACGCGGCGCCGCTGTTCATCGACATCTGGGACTCGTTCGATTGCCCTCAGATCCCGGCGCCGCGCCCGGTCTACAAGCGCGCCGAAGGCAAGCTCACCAACCTCGGGCTGGCCGAGCAGCTCGGCTTCGCGATCCCACCGACGCTGGTGACCAACGATCCGCGCGCGGTGCGCGAGTTCGTGCGCAGCCACGGCGGCCACGTGATCAGCAAGGTGACCGGGCAGACCCTGAACAACAAGTTCCTCGCGCCCGACCACGTCCGGCTCACCGACGTGATGACCCACCGCGACATGGGCTACATCGAGTCGGTCCGCCACATGGCGACGATCTTCCAGGCCTACGTGCCCAAGCGCGTGGAGCTGCGGGTGACGGTGGTCGGCGACCAGGTGTTCGCCGCCGAGATCCACTCGCAGGCGACCAAGCACACGCGCCACGACTGGCGGCGCTACGATCACGGCAACACGCCGATGGCGCCGCATCAGCTCCCGGACAGCGAGGCGCGGCGCTGCGTGGCGCTGACCCGGCGGCTCGGCCTGAGCTACAGCGCGATCGACTACGTCGTCACCCCGGATGGTCAGTACGTGTTCCTGGAGATCAACTCCAATGGCCAGTTCCTGTGGGTCGAGACCATGACCAACCTGCCGATCACGGCCGCGGTGGCAGATCTCTTGTGCGCGTCGAGTGCCAAATACCAACAAGATAGGACATCCGCCGATGCAACCCGGCATCCTGAATGACATCTACGATCTGCTGCTGGCGCTCGATCGCGAGCGCTGCGGCCCGGACGAGGCGATGGCGCGGCTCGGTCGCGCGCGCGGCACGCCGGAGCTCGCCGAGCTCGACCTGTTGTGGGAGCGCTCGGCATACGACGGCGCGCTTCACTTCGACGCGGTGCTGCCGAGCTCGGCCGGCACGCTGGCGATGAGCTGGTGCCCCGATCGCGGCGTGCCGTGGCCGCTGCGCGGAGCGCAGCGCAACTCCGACGCCGACCTGGTGCGCGTCGACGGCTACACCCTGAAGATCCCGATCGCGATCGCGCTGATGGACCTGGTGTGGGGCGACGACGACATCCTCACGCGGCTGATCGACGCGGCGATCCTGCACAAGCAGCAGGCCCTGCTGGGGATCGACCAAAGCGAGATCACCGATGATCAGCTGCAGCACGAGATGAACGAGTTCCGCCGGCGGCGCGGCCTGTTGACCGCCGAGGACACCGAGCGCTGGCTCGACGAGCACGGCCTCGGCCTGTCGCAGCTCGAGTCGATCCTCGCCGACCGCTGCCTGCGAGCGCTGGTCCGCGACCGCGTGCTCGCGCCCGAGCTCGCAGCCCGCGCCGCCGACGTCACGCCGTTCGATCGCGTCGCGCTCGAGTGGCTGGCGGCCGACAACGCGGACCAGGCGCACGCGCTGTACGTCCGCGTGGGCGGCGGCGAGACCACGCTGGCCGAGGAGGCGCGCAAGAGGTTCGCCACCGGCGGGCCGCCGCCCGAGCTGTTCGCCCGGCTGTCGCGCCGCGACCTACCGGCGGCCGCGGCCGCGCGCGTGTTCGCGGCCGCACCGGGTGCGCTGGTCGCTCCGTTCGAGCTCGGCGGCAAGCTGCGCGTCGCGCGCGTCGTGGCGGTCGCGCCGGCGGACCCCGCCGATCCGGACATCATCGAGCTCGACCGCGAGGCTTGCTTTGCCGTGTGGCTCGCCGAGCGTCGCCACGCCGCCGAGATCGAGTGGTTCTGGGGCTTCGACGAGGCCGCTGCGCTACCAGCTGGTCCCGCAGCACCGTGACGTCGAGTTCGTGAGCGGCTTGCGATCGTGGAGATCGCGTAACGCCAGCGCCATGATGGCAACGATCTGACGACGAATCTCGAGCTTGGGCGGTGACTTCTTGGTGACGTTGTTCATATCGCACACTCCTGTTTGACAGCCTACCGAGCAGCAGCGAGCACCCTGCGCGCTGCGTCCAGATCGATCCAGATGAGGTGGCCTTCGGCGTCGAGCACCGCCGCGGTGCTGCCGCTGGCCGTGATGACCACCCGGTTGAGGTCGGTCGTGCCGGCCGGCAGGCACAGCCAGGCGCGACGCGGAACCGAGTACATCCAGATGGTGCCGTCGCGGCCGAGCGCCACGAGCAGGCCATCGGGGGCGAGCGCCAGGTGGCGCACGCGGATCGGTATCGCCACCCAGGCCAGGCCCCCGGAGGCGGGCCCGGGGCCGGTCGTGCCCAGGTGGATCGCGTCGCGGGTCGCGACCGCCACGGTGCGGCCGTCGGCCGTGCTCGCGAGCTCTTGCACGGCTGCTCCCGCGGCGAGCACGAGGGTGCGCTGCCAGGAGCTGGTATCGATCGCGACCACGTCGCCGCTGGCATACCCGCTGTACACGGTTCGCTGGTCGGGGAGCGCGAGCATGCGGGTGACCCGGGCCCCCGCGCCGGTCAGCGCAACCGGCCGGCCACCGGCGGCGGTGCGCCACAGCGCGCCGTCTGCGCCGCCGAGCACGATCGCGCCGGTCGCGGGCGCCTGCGCGAACGCGACGATCGGCTGATCGATGCGTGCGATCAGGGTCTCGTGCCCCGACGATGTCCAGCGCACCAGCCGCCCATCGTGCCCGGCGGCGATCACGTCGTCGGTGGCGCCGGCAAACTGTAGCTGCGAGACGGTACCTTGCTTCGTGTTGATGGCGGCGGTCCGCGCCGGCGCTCCGGTCGACCACAGCTCGATGTGGTCATCGAAGCCATAGGCCGCGAACGCGCTGCCGCCCGCGGATTGCTCGAGGAACATGTTGTAGATGTCGTGTGGCCCCGCCGAGCCGATCCCGGCCGACGCCGAGAACGTCGTGAGCGTGTCGTCGTAGGTCGTCGCGATCAGCCTTTTGGACCCGGCATCGAAGATCGCCCGGTGCAGCGGCGAGCTCACGGTCGCGGCGAGCCTGGCGAACCGCGCCGGCAACGGCCAGGTCCGCACCGCGCCACCCGCGTCGGTCGAGACCACGACCGGGTGGTCCGGCGTGGGCGGCGCGATCGAGATCAGCCGGAAGCTGTGCCCCTTGTACGACGTGACGAGATCGCTGGTCAGGTCCAGCACGTTGACGCTGGCGTTGCCGCCGCCCGCGATGATGTATTCGCCCGACGGGCTCACCGTGAGTGGCCCGGCGTGGCCGTCGAGCACGAGCCGCGGCGTGACCGTGCCATCGGACGGCCTCCAGGTGCCGACCACGCCGGATCTGCACGCATACGCGAGGTCGGGGCGGCCCGGGATGAACCGCAGCCCGGAGACCGGGCCGTGACACAGCTCGGCGCGCGCCGTGATGCGCAGCGGCGCGCCCTCGAACACCACGGCCTGGCCGCGCTCGGTCGCGGTCGCGAACTGGTGCGCGGAGGCGTTCGCGTCCCAGTACGAGTTCCCGGGCACCGCGAACGGTTCGTCGGCCGCCGCGCTCGGGCCGAGCGGGCCGATGTGGCCAATGTGGCCAATGTGGATAAACTCGAGCCCGGTCAAGGTGTGCGCGGCCACGATGTCGTCGTCGAGGAACATCACGTCGGTCCCACCGGTCACCGGCCGGGTGAGCAGCACGGACGGACTCTGAGGATCGGTGACATCGAGGACCTTGACGACGCTGTCTCGCGACATCCACGCGAGCAGCGTGCCCCGCGGAGAGAACGCCAGGGCCGCCGCCCGCACCCCCCGCAGCGCCGGCGCCGTGGCGACGGAGGCCGTGCGAGCGACATCGTAGAAGCAGACGTCCGCCGGATCACAGGCATAGGCGAGCAGGTGCCTCGCCGGGGCATACGCCGACTGGCCGAGATCGGCGACGCCGCGCGCGACGATCCGCGAGCTGCCGTCGCGCGCGGTGAGCGCGATCGTGCCGTCGGTGCTGAGCGAGACGACGCCGCCGTTCGCGGTGGCCTCGGCCCAGCACGCGTTGTCGCTGTGGGGCACGGCGCGCAGGATCGCGACGCCGCGCCCGGCGGCCTCGGCGCGGATCTGCCGCGCTCGATCGACGTCGCTGCCGACGTCGCTGCCGACGTCGCTGCCGACGTCGCTGCCGACGTCGCTGCCGACGTCGCTGCCGACGTCGCCGCCGTGGTACGTCGCCAGGGTGTCGACCGCGGCGGACGGATCGGTCGCGAGCAGCAGCTGGGCGTGCTTGAGCGTGAGCTCGTCGAACGCGCGCCTGGCGTTCAGCTCGGAGCCATCGGCGCGGTCGCGCTCCGCGGCGACGTTGCGGATGTAGAGCGCGCCGCCGGCGGCCGCCAGCGTCACCGCGACCGCCGCCGAGACCGCCAGCGCGCGACGCCGCCGCGCCCAGTGCGCGATCATCGCGAGCAACGAGTAGCGGCGGGCGGCGATCCGGACGCCGGCCTTGAACGCCTTGAGGTCGGCGGCGAGCGCGCCGGCGTCGGGGTAGCGACGCTCGGCGTCGGCGGCGAGCGCCTTGTCGATGATCGCGACGAGATCCTGGTCGATGCCCGCGCGGCCGAGCACGCGCCGGCGCTGCGCGGGCTCGGTGGGCGGCAAGCGCTGCAGCGAGCACAGCTCCCACAGCATGGCGCCGATCGCGAACACGTCGGCGCGCTGATCGACCGGCTCGCCGCGGCCCTGCTCGGGCGCCATGTACGCCGGCGTGCCCAGCACGCTGCCGGTCGACGTCAGGCCGTCGTCGCGGTTCGCGCGGAACGGGCCGCCGCCCACGCTCGACTCCTCGGCCGCGCTCAGATCCTTGGCCAGGCCCCAGTCGATCACCACGGTCTCGCCGAAGTCGCCGACGATGACGTTGCCGGGCTTCAGGTCGCGATGGATGATGTTGCGGCCGTGCGCGTAGGCGATCGCGTCGGCGACCGCGATGACGTGGTGGAGCAGACCGAGCCGCTGGTCGACGGTGGCGCGCTCGCCGAGCAGATCGCGCAGCGAGCGGCCGGCGACCAGCTTCATCGCGTAGAACGGCGTGCCGTCGGGCCACTGGCCCGCCTCGTAGACCGGGACGATGCCGGGGTGCTCGAGGCGCGCGGTGATCAGCGCCTCGCGCACGAACCGGACCTCGCTGGCGTGGCCGCGCGAGATCAGCTCCTTGATCGCGATGTCGCGGCCGAGCTCGCAGTCATGCGCGCGGGTCACCCGGCCCAGGCCGCCGCGCCCGTGCTCTCCGAGGATGTGGTAGCGCTGCGGGTCGCGCAACCACGGCGCCGATGACGCCGCGGCGCCGAGCCTGTTCTCGTCCGAGCCCGACACGCGCGCCGACTCGTTGCTGGTACGCGTGGCGTCGTCTGGCGATGGCGGCGATGGCGGCGATGCCGGCGATGCCGGCGATGCCGGCGATGGCTTCGCCGGGTCGGTCTGGGGCACGCGGTGATCTGGTTCGAGCTTCACGGGGCTTCTGCACAGTAGACGAACCGGTGTTGCCGCGTTTCCCGG
>Ga0137438_1000050_pt1 | contig 15956 bp, 6 predicted proteins | sample EasRivERMGT157_2_FD_102327 | JGI IMG/M metagenome (GOLD analysis project Ga0137438, IMG submission 102327) | Soil microbial communities from meander-bound floodplain in the East River, Colorado, USA - East River MetaG ERMGT157_2 | ecosystem: Environmental > Terrestrial > Soil > Floodplain ... | reverse complement strand
TTGCCTATGCATTTAAGGAATCCTAGAGAGACTTTTTTTATTTTTAACTACTTCTCTTTTATGGAAGGAAAAATCTCTGCTAAAATAAAAAAGTCTCCTTTGTAAAATGGAGAGAAAATAATTAGAAATTTAAATACTTAAAATTTTATTCTCTATGGTCAACCTTCTATTTTATAAATATTAAAATTTATAATTATATGCCTAAAAACGGAATTGAACCGCTATCTACTTATTACAAGTAAGCCGTTTTACCTATTAAACTATTCAGGCTTTATAATATATCAACCTTAAAAAAATATTTATTATTACGTAAGGGTTATCCCTATTCAAGCATTTTTCTAAATAATAGTAACTTTAGCTTATTTTTTAGAAAAATAAAAGCCCAGCTACTTTTACAGTACAAAATATTGGTGTTTTTATAAATTAATAATTAATTTAATTATTACCAATATAATAGGATTTTTAAAAAACTATTTTAATTTTATTCTCATACATTTAATTCTACCCTATTAAAGTAAAGTTACTTTATTAATTATAAGTAACTTTTCTATATAGTTTATAACCTTCCCCTTTTACTACTAACCTATTCTTATTTAATTTATAAGATTCCTTTATTTTTTACTTTTACCATGAATTAATTATTAGAAATTGAAATTATTCATTGGATAAAATAGAAGATAAAAATAAAATAATTAAATAAAATAATTAAATAAAATAATTAAATTAAATAGGATAATAAAATTAAAATTATATTTCTTACTTAACTTAAAATAGAAATATATAACTTTAGTCCTTCCCTATGGAGGGACACTTTTTAATTTTTTTAAAAAGGAGAAAAAGGAATAGGGATGGGGGTAAAATTTGGATCTTATATTTATGATTATGTATTTAGAGAATTAAATTATTAAGAATAATGGACTCTGGGCTTTTGCTTCTACGCTCTGCCTTTTCTTTTTACTTTATTTATTATTTGATTGTTCAATATTTACTAAAGATATAGCACCACTTCCAATTTCTAAAACAAAACCAATAGTTAGAACAATAAAGAACACAATACCAATAGTAAATCCAAATATAGATACTTGATATAAGGTTACAGCTAATGGAAATAATAATAATATTTCCAGATCGAAAATAAGGAATAATAAAGCAACAATCATGAAATGAATTTGGAAAGTAGATCTAGTTTGACCAGGTAAAGCAATGAAACCACACTCATAAGCTGAAACTTTAGCTTCATCCGGTCTATGAACAGAAAATAATACATTTAAAGCTAATAAAATAAAAGCTAAAATCGGAACAAAAATAAAAATAAAAAATAAATTATTCATTAAGTATAAAATAAAGATAAAGATAGTAATTGAGTACTATTTAAGATTAAAGAAGGTTTGATAAAAAATAATAATAATATTAAAGTTAAAGTTGATATTATAAAACTATGAACATTTGTCAACCCAATTACTTCTTTGTTTTCTGTTTCTAAACAGAAAAGATCTTTACTTTCACTTTCAGTATTTGTTTCATTTTCATTTTCACTTATAAGAAGTTTAACTATTTTTAAATAGTAAGAAGCACTTATAACAGAAACAATTATGGCTAAAATAGAAGTTAAGTAGAAACCATTTTGTAAAGCTGCATATAAAACAAACTGTTTAGAGAAGAATCCAATTAAAGGAGGAATTCCTGCCATAGAGAATAAACATATACATAAGCATAAACTTAATAAAGGATTAGTAAAGAATAAATTTTTTAATTGTATAATATAACTTAAATCTTTATATTTATAACTTATAATCTCTGAAAATGAAGATTTACTTGATATTAAAGGTAAAAATAAAGGTAAAGGTTTATTAATTAATAAAGATTTATTCTTTAAATTAAGTTCTTGATAACTATTAATATTATGAGTATAAGTTAAAGCTAATATAATTAAAAATAAATTTAAATTTGTTATTGTATATTGTAATATATAGAATAAAAATGAATCGATAGATTGTTCTGTGTTTATTAATAAAGCTAATAAAATAAAACCTATATGTGAAATAGTACTATAAGCTAATAATCTTTTTATTTTAACTTGTGCTAATCCTAATACACTACCAATTATAAGTGAACATATAGAAGTTATTAATAATAATTTATAAATTGAAGATTCAACTAAAAAAGTGTTATATATTTCTCCATAGGAAATTATTTTTATATCTCTAAAGATATTTAACATTTGGCTCACTCCTTCTATTCCATTTATTATTTCATTAGATGAATTATTGCTAAAGTTAAGAGGAATAGAATTTAAAATAGGTTTAACACCTAATTGAGTACAAATTTCTAATAAAAATGTAAATATAGCAATTTTAGGTAAAATTGTTAAATACATTGTAACTATTGTTGGAGTTCCATCATAAACATCTGGGGACCAATTGTGTAAAGGAGCTGCTGCTATTTTAAATAAAAAACCTATAAAAATTAAAATTAAACCTAAAGTTAAACCTTGTAAGAAATATTCAGTATTTAAATCGTTTATTGAATTTAATAAATATATTGATTCAAAATTAGTTGTTCCTGTATAAGAATAAACTATTCCTGAACCTAATAAAATTATTGCTGATGATAAACTACCTAATAAAAAATATTTTAAACCTGATTTAGTAGAAGATTCTGAATTTCTATATAAAGTAGCTAAAACATATAAACCAAAAGATTGTAATTCTATACTTAAATATAAAGATATTAAATCATAACTTGCTATTAATAAAGATGACCCTAAACTACTAAATAAAATTATTAATGAATAATCTGTTGAATATTTATCTGTTAAATAATATTTTACTTTATTTACTTTTGTTATTATTTTAGGCCAACCTATTAAGACTAAACCTACGATTAAATAGAAAAATGTTTCTATAAATTGAGTAATTTGTGTTACATGGAATAAACCACTATAGATACCTATACCTGTTCCTATTGTTTCTAAATATAAACTATTTATTGTAATAAAACCAGTTATTATAAATACTATTGAAGTGATTCTATAAAAATGTACTGAAGATATATTTGTGTTTAAAACAGGTAGAGCCTTAGCTACTATTAATGTTAATATTGATATGAAAATCATCACTTAGTCCGAAATCGAAGGTTATAATTATTTATTTGTCTTATTTCTCTCAGATTAGAATCTGACCTATGCTTTTTCTTTTTATTTTTTGTTTTATTTGGTTTTTAAAGAAAATAAAAAATAGTTTAGTCCTTCCCTATGGGATGGAGAGCAGTGGTAAAATATAAAATTAAAATTAGTTTAATTGATCCTTATCAGAATCGAACTGATATTTATTCCTTGAAGGGGAATTGTACTCACCATTATACGAAAAGACCTTATATTATTATTTATTTATATATTCTATTTTAAAATTAATTAATAACAATACTTTTATTTGTTACGATCCTACGGTCCTATGAAGAGATGTTATTCGGATTTAATTTGTTAAAATTAATAAATTTTCTACTTAAAAAGGTAATATTTAAAGTATCCTAAGAAGGAGAAACCCATAAGGATTTAAAATAAGGGAAAAATAATTAGCGAGATAAGAATTTGAATCTTAAATAACAGATCATGAGACTGCTGTGTTACCAATTACACCATCTCGCTTTAATTTATATTTTAAATTTAATTCTTAATTACCTATCATTACTTTTCATATTTATTTAAAAATAAAAATTATTAACTACTTTTATTCCATCCACCTCTTCTTTGCTTTTTTTCAAATGGGGGGGGGGGTAATTTAATAATCAAAATTAGGAAGCCATTAAGGTTCCATTAGAGAGCCATTAATTTTAGGGATAAATAGTATTACTAAACATTTTTGTTACTTAATTTAGTAATGTAAGTTCTTACTACTTGTGTTAATAAAGAAGAAGGTAAAACATATTTAGAAAAAATATATATTACACTAAATAATATAACAAAAGTTATAACAATTTGATTTAAAAAGAAAAATGGTATTAATTGTGGCATATTTTTGTTGTTTTTTTTTTAATTTTCTGTTAAAGAAAAATCTCTGCTTTTTTTTTAATTCTTTAAGGAAAAAAATATTAGCTTATATAGTTAATAAATACTTATTTCCATATCACCCATTTTTAACTTATTTACTTTTGCATAAGAGCCGTTCCACTTTATATAAGGGAATAGGAGGCTTCTACTTTTTTGTTTTTGAAATAGCCTTTATCTTTTAACTTTGTAAAAACAAAGTTAGGAAATATATTAAGGGATTAAAGGAAAATAAGAGCCAAATTTAGATAAGGTAATAGAAATAATAAATGAAACTATAATATAAATGAGATTATTAAATGTAACTTAATAATTTATTATGTAATAAATACACTTTTTACTTTTCTTACTAATATATTAAGTAAGGAAAGGAAACAAGTGCAATTGCTAATATTATAATAAATTTTAAGAAAGAATTATAAAACCAATAATATTTTTGCAAATACTTAATTTAATTACTTTTGAAAGACCCTTTGTCTTCGCTTTTTTAAGAAAGTCTAATTTTCCTATTCTCTTATGGAGAGCGATAGCAAATGTGTTTGTTAAAAAAGTAAACAAAAATATTATTAATTTACGAGTAATCAGGATCGAACTGATAATTTCTACTTGGAAGGTAGAAGTTATACCATTTAACTATACTCGCTTTAAATTGACTATTTTCATATGAAAAACTTTGTGATTATTTTCTAATTTAGAGGAAAAGAAAAGAAAATAAAAAGAAAAAAAAAGGGGGGGTTAAAAAAAAAGTTTATAGGTATTACTCATTAATAAAAAAATTTTTAACAAAAGCGAAACATAAGGTTCGAGTTTAATAAGCAATATAATAACTATGTATTTCCCCAGAAATATACAGCTACAAATAAGAATAACCAAACAACATCAACAAAGTGCCAATATAAAATTGATGATTCAAATCCATTGTGGTGTTTTGTAGTTAATTGATAATTAATTATTCTTATTAAAGATACTCCAATGAATATAGTTCCAATTATAACGTGGAACCCATGTAACCCTGTTGAAGCATAGAAAGCTGAACCATATACTCCATCAGCCATAGAAAATCCAGCTTCAGAATATTCAAAATATTGTAAAGCTGTAAATATCACGGCTAAGATAATAGTAATAATTACTCCATCTATTGCACCTTTTCTATTTCCTGCTATTAAAGCATGATGTCCATAAGTAATAAATGCACCACTACTTAATAATAAAAAAGTATTAAGTAAAGGAATAGCAAAAGGGTCTAAAGGTGTAATACCTAAAGGTGGCCAAGAACCTCCAATTTCAATTGCTGGAGATAAACTAGAGTGGAAGAAAGCCCAGAAAACTGATAAGAAAGCAAAAATTTCACTTACAATAAAAAGTATAACTCCCATCATTATTCCATTCTTAACTTCTTTTGTGTGATGTCCTAAATATGAAGCTTCTATTACTACATCTCTAAACCATAATATCATTCCATATGTTGTTAATATAAATCCTAATGTTAATATGTAACCTCCATAAGTAAAACCATGCATATATGCTACTGCACCTACTGTTAAGTTTAATAAAGAAAAACTAAGTAAAATAGGCCAAGGTGAAGGGTCTACTAAATGAAAAGGAAAATGTTGAAATTTACTTCTTATTAAATTTGTATTATTCATTTTTGAATTTTTGTTTCGGTGTTAACCTTATTTGATATATTAAATTTGTCTTATCTCCTATAATATCTGTTGGAGCATAAGTGATAAGAGTTATTTTAAATCTATCATATTTCATAATTTTCTAAAAAAGGAATAGGGAAGAGGGAAAAGAAAAAAATTTAATATATAAAATATATTTTATGAAAACTTAGTTTTAATTAATGTGTTTTTATTATTTTATTGTTTATATTTATACTATTTCTATGGAGTTATGGATTGTTTATAGTTCTCTTCCGGATTCGAACCAGAATAAACACTTTAGAAGAATGTGATTCTTACCATTGAATTAAGAGAACTTAATTACACAGTGACTTATCACCCTTTTAGCCTTGAACGTTTCACTTTTAATTTGGATTTTTAAAAATAAAACTAATTATTAAAAAGTAACTTTTGATTTCTCCAAAATTTTACCTTTTTTTTTCTTACTTCTGCCCATTTTACTTTTGCCTTTATAAATTATACGTTTACCTATTTCTTTAGCTCCTTTGTTTTTTAAATTTACCTTTACTAATAAAAAAATATATAAAACAAAGAAAAAAGCAAGAGCACACAAAAGATAAAACCAAAAATAGAGGTGGAGGGGGGTTAATTTAAAATAATTTCCAGCTGCACTTTCCAGTACAGCTACCTTGCTATGACTTTTGAGATGTTACTCAGATGGGTTAGTCGAAACTAATTAGACCTAAAAAAAGCAGTTAAATACCTAGTAAAAAATATAATAAAATTATAAATTAAAGAATAACTACACTAACTATTCAAATAAATGAATAATCAAATCAATTTTTAAATAAAAAGAGATATACAAATAATAAACCAATATATTATTATTTATAATGTTTTACCTTATTTAAAATCTACTTCGCGGCGCTTTCCCCCAAGCTGAATTTCTCCCCAGCGACAGACAGTTAGTTCATCACGGATTCATTGTTCACCGTTGCGTTGCTAATCAACGATTACTCGAAATTCCTTCTTCATGTTGCCGAGTTACAGGCAACAATCCGTCTTAAGATTAATACAATTAACTTTCTTTACTGATTAGCTAAACCTTATAAATTTAAATAATAAATTATAAATTTAAGTTTTGCGTCAAATTGTAAAAGTTCTTGTGGCACGTCTATAGCCCAGTCCATAAGGGCCATAAGGACTTGTCTTAGCCCCAAATGAAAATATTTAAAAATCATTAATAGTTAAGTATAAATTAACTACAGGGATTTCGTCCGTTAGTGGAGTTAACCTCACTTTTCACAATACGGACTGACGACAGCCATGCAACACCTGTAAACGAATAAATTTATATAAAAATATTTTATATATAATTATCACTCAATCCAGTCTTTTATTTAAAAAGAAAAAATAAATTTATAAATAAAAATTTACAAAAATACTTATTCTAGAAACAAAAGAGGAATTGGCTATACAAGGACTGGTAAGATTTTACGCGTACTTTCGTATTAAATAACATGCTTCACTTCGTTTGCTCCGAGACCGACTAATTTTTTTGGTTTCAGTTTTGCAACCGTACTCTCAAGGCGGAATGGTTATCGCGTTAACATCGTTACTAATTTTTATTCAAAAATAATAACTACCATTCATCGTTGACGGTGAGAGGTAACTGGGTATCTAATCCTATTCCCTGTTCTCACTTTCGTTCCTCAGCGTCAATCATTAGTAGATAAAAGTTTACACCATTAGTATTCCACTTAGTATCTATGGATATTATCCCTACACTTAAGTATTATTTGGTTTATCTTCAATATGATTCTAGCTTTTAATCAATCTACATTAAAAACTAAATAAATAAGGTACACTTAAAATATTTATAACTTAAATTAACATAAACTTTTATAAAGCTGCCTACTTACCCTTTACGCCTGTTTAAGACGACTAACGTTCGCGTTTCTGGTGTTACCGAGTCTTCTGGCACCAGTAATTTAGACAACACTAATAGTAAGGTATTATCATTTTTTTCCCTTACCTTATCATAATTGCACGATTAAGTGAAATTAGGATTTCAGTTAGCTAGTTCACTCTTGCGAGCATTGACTAATATTCTTGACTGCAGATCCCCTATGGGATTTGGGGCTGTTTCTTCCCCAATGTGGCCATCTCTTCTTTCAAATTTGGCTATTGATCGTAGGCTTGGGAGGCTTTTACCCTGCCAACTACCATTAAACAAAGTAAATCAATTCTTATAGCGGAAAATTTCCTTTATTTATAACTAAGTTAAGTTATGTTAATAAAAATTTTATTAACTATCTTTTATTTAAAAAGTCTATAAGATATCTTATTTACCATTACTCACCTTTACACCTTATTCTTTACTTAATAATTATTTTATATTTCTAGAATAACGATTTGCATGTCTTAAAACTACTGAAAAACGTTCAATCAGAACCAAAATTAAATTCATCTCTAGTTTTAATTTTTATTTATAAATTTATTCAAAATAAATAAAAATGTATTTTATTTGCTTATCGCAATTTTTATATATTATCTACTTTTACATTTGCTTGTATACTTGCAAATGCAAGAGTTAAAAATTTTATTTATTCAATAATGTTGTAAGAAAAAGAAATTTAAAGCAATTCTTGCAATTAAAAATACTAATCCTATAAAAATTTCTATTAATATGTATAATTCACTAGTTTTTTATAGAAAAATAAAAAAGTATTTTGTAAACTAATAATAAATTTATAAAATTAATTTATAAACAAAATCAATGAACAAATAACTATTAAAAATATCAACACAAAATATCAGACTGTTTAGAATTAGAATAGCTATATCCAAATAAAAAATTCTAATAAATAATTTAAAGACTGTAGATTTTATATGTTTAAAATTAAGCTAAAGCAATAATTATATAAAAATTTAATTCTCACCTCTGCCCTTTTTCTTTTGCCTTTGCTTTTATTTTTGTAAAATTAATGTGTCTCTTTTTCTTATAAAAATAAACTAGAAATAGTGGAGGCAAGGGTAAAAGTTAAATTATAATAAAAATGTGAGCAGTAAAGGAATCGAACCTTTTACGGTTTTTAACCAATTCTTTTACAGAGAACCACCATTACCATTCGGATCACCTGCCCTTTATTTAATTTGTAATCTTTTCCACTCGTTACTTTTACTTAATTCTAAGTAATGCAAATACAAATACCAATGTACTGGGGATAAATAAACTCTATTTAAAAACTATTATCTAAAAATTTCATTTACAAATGAAATATAGTAATAACCTAGATCAGTATTATAATAATCGATTAACTTTTTTTCTATCTTCTATAAACTTCCACTTTTTAAAAATCCTTTGTCAATCTTATATTAACCTCTTGTTTTAAGAGAAAATTTTGCGAGAAAAAAAGTATAATTCTTAAAAAAAAAAGAGAATAGTTAAAATTGCTATCTAAAACCTACTACTCATAGGAAAGTTAAAATATTATTTAAATAATATTTTGTTACGAGTAAAGAGACTTGAACTCTTACGAGATCCTCACGAGCTCCTAAAACTCACCTGTCTACCCAATTCCAGCATACTCGTTACTTATCTTATGAAATTAATTTAAAAAACCTAAAAAATTATATAGTCTATAATTACTGACTCCCTCCGTAGAAACCTAAGGAGAAGTCAGTAAGATTTATTTTTAAGTAAACAAGTAAAATATTGTAAAAATTAAATTTTAAAATTTGCCTCCTTTCCTTTTGCGTTTAAAAATAAAATATCTATTTCCTCCTTTAAAGTAAGCAAAAGGAAAGTAAAGCGCTATTAAGCAACCTCTAGTTCCTATTTACCTTAGTTTAAATATAAAGTAAAAAATAAAAAAGAATAAAACAATTATTAACATTAAGTTTTTTTATAAATTAGTACTACTAAACTAAATATTTTACAATACGTACATTTGTAGCCTATCTATTCTTGATCTAAGAATTAATTACCGATTTTTTTTTAATTTAAATTAACCTTTTTTACTTAACCATTACCTAAAATTTCTTCGAAGTAATTCAATAAGCAAAATAAAGGACAAATTAAAAAAATTTAAAAATCGTATTAGTATCTAGAGGTTAGATTCTTGCTTTATAGACATTCAGCACTTATCTAAAATGTTTGTGGCTACCCAACTATGCGTTCATATCTTGTAGCCCTTTAGCTCTTTAAATTTAAAGAGTCCTAATTCTAAAAATTTCTAAAGAAATATTAGAAAAAGGGAGAACTTTTTTCGTATTAATTCTTAAATTTTAATTAAGAATAAAAATTGGAGAAAAAAGGTTAAAAGGGACTTTTATCTTTTTACTTTACTTTTGCCTTCAAGTTACTCAGATTTCCTTAACAATCTTTACAAACAATTGGTACACTAGAGAAACACAGCCTATTGGTCCTTTCGTACTGGAAGGTCTGCCTCTTTTTACTAATTGTCCCTCCAGAAGATAGGGACCATACTGACTCACGTCGTATTAAACCCAACTCACGTACCCTTTTAATCGGCGAACAGCCGAACCCTTCCAAGCTTCTTCCCCCGGAGGATAGGATGAGTCGACATCGAGGTGCCAAACAGCCGAGACAATGTGTACTCTCGTCGGCTATCAGCCTGTTATCCCTAGCGTAACTTTTATTAATTGATCCCCGTCTATCCCATACTATAGCGAGGGGTCACTATGCCCTACTTACGTATCTGTGCGACTTTTGAGTCTTTCAGTTAAGTATGCTTACCGCCATTGAGCCCTGCGCAACCCTTCACTGGTTGATTGATCTCCATTCAATTTCTAGCTATACCTTATAAATTTTTATATTGTAAAGAAAATATTAAAAATATTAGACCTTATTTATCTTTATCGAAATAATTCAATTTAAGTTTACTCTTCTGTTTTAAAATTTATTTACCTCTGACTTTTGAAAGTTAAAAAGTAAATACATTTTTATTTTATAATTTGATATATTTGGATGTACTTTGCTACTCTATTAAAGACGACCGCCCCAGTCAAACTGCCAATTAGTCAACTCTCCCTTTATTTATAATATTTAAGGTAAACACAAACCCAACCTTGTATTTAAGGTTTCCACAACATTTTTAAAATTTTAAAAATTAAGCCTATCGGCATACCTATTCACTATTATACAAGATTGTTCTAGATTCATATGATAACTAACTACAGTAAAGCTGCATAGGGTCTTCCCGTCCCCCTGGAGGCAACGCGCATCTGCACGCGTAATTCAATTTCACTGAGCAAGTTGTAGAGACAGTGAGACCATCGTTACATTATTGATACCGGACCACATTTAATGGCCAACTGATTTTGCTACCTTAGGATCCTCATAGTTAAGACCGCTATTAACCAGACTTTCAATCAGTCACAAGATTATAAATTAATCCATAACTTCTTTTATATTAATGGCATCGGGCAAATTTCACACAGTATACTACCATATTAATGATTGCACTGTGTTGTGTTTTTAGTAAACAGTCGGGGCCTCCGATTCTGTGCCACCAAAAGTATAAATAAAATAAGTAATATATTTATAAACTATTTACTTTGGTATAATTTTGTTCAAGAAACTATATAAATATAAGTTAATTTATAAATTAAATTCTTTAAGAATAATTATTATTTCTTATAATTAAATTTAAAGAATTTTGATTATTTAATTTTAATTATTTTTTGGTACCTCTTGTCGTCAAACTTATGAGGTGAACTTGCCGAGTTCCTTAACAACTTTTAGCTCTACGCCTTAGTATACTCTACTAACGAACCTGTGTCGGTTTAGGGTACGGTAGAATAAAATTCAATAAATATAATTTGTTATTATATAAATTAAAGAATAATAAAATAAATATTATTTTCCTGGTCCATTTTTTAAATATTGGACTTTCTATTATATACTCATCAGTTATAGCTTTGGCTATATTCCTTAGAGGCCGCATTAAAACAAAACGGTTTAACCTTTCTAATTTGTAACCCTTTCGTATTCGGCGAATTCCATTATAGGAATTTTTTACGTTACTCATGTCAGCATTCTCTCTTCAGTCATCTAATAAATAATGAAACACTATTTACTTATCAATTTAACTGAATGTTCTACTACCTAGATTATATTTTACTAAACTTAATTAATTAAATATAAACAACACGATATCGGTTGATTGTTTAAGACCCGTTAAATTTTCGGTGCTACTATCATTTATTAATCCTTTTTAATAAAAGAATTAAAGTTACTGCTGATGCGTTGTTACGTACGATCATTATAAGTAGCGACTGCCAGGCTCACTTCACAGCTGTATATGATATTGCTACATCCTTAATTTCACTTAACAATCATTTGGGACCTTGATCAGTGTTCTCGGCTGTTTCCGTCTTGACTGCCCAACTTATCATGAGCAGTCTGAATATCTATCATCAATTTATGTAATTCCGAGATTCGCTTCCAAAGGTAAGATTTTCGAGGTCCCCGCAACCTAAACGTATTAAATAAAAATTTTTAATTTAAATAAAACTTGTTGGGAATTGCCTTGCTGTACCTTCATAAATCTTATAGATAGACATCATACTTAAATATGTTTCGGTAGAAAACCAGCTAGCACCAGGTCAGATTGGCATTTCACCGCTTACCAAAACTCTTCGGAGAATTATGCAACATTCACCCGTTCGATCCATTATAATCTGGTCTTGGTAAGATCACCTGGCTTCGGGTCTAATAGAAGTAACTAACCCATCACTAAATTAAAACAAAATATAAAAAGTTTAATTTTGAACAAACTAATAAACTTATTATAAAAATTTTTATATTTATATTGTCCAGTCGCTTTCGCTAAGGTTTCAACCTTGCTACTCCTATTAACTTGCTGACCCATTATGCAAAAGGTACGCCGTCATTCTTAAATCTTTTTTAAGTAGAATTTCGACTGCTTATAGAGTTACTAATTCACGTTCTATTTCACCTGTTCATAGACTAAATTTGAAGTATTTATAAAAATTTTTATAATAATTAAAATTTAGTTTTTGAAATCTATAGTATACTACTTGCTTTTCAAATTTTTCCTTTACAGTACTTTTCGCTATTGCTAAATTTATAATACTTAGCTTTAGAGGATGGTTCCCCTTTATTCCGACAAGTTAACTCTCATCGTACTTTACTAATTTAATAAAATAATCCTCTTTAAAAAAATAAGATTTTTCCCTCTTTTGCTCGCAAAAATTGCTAACAAACCAATAGAAAACTAAGTTTTTACTAGTGAGGGGAACTACAATTAATACAATTGAAAAAAATTATAAGAAATTTATAATTTTGAAATAATTCTATGTATAAATAATAGATTTTAATTAAATTATTTTATTGTTTTTATTAACTTTACAGGACTCGAATACCTTCTATAGTACAAAATAACATATTTGTATTTTATTATTTTGTTTGTTATCGGTTTATTAGGATTTCAAGTTAATAAAGACAATTTAAGCTAATCCGATTTCACTCGCCATTACTCTCGGAGTCTCGGTTGATTTCCTTTCCTTTCCTTAATAAAATGTTTTACTTCAGGAAGTATTTTTAAATAAGGTTTACCTTAGGATTGCTTCTAATACTTGTATGTTCACTATTATAAAATTTTTAATTTTATTTATAGTACACGCAATATACGTTTTACAGATTGTTTAGGTTTATTAAAATTAATAAACTTACTAAAATATAAGCATTTGGTATTTACCTCCTTTTTTATAAATTTGCTTTATTGTTCCTTAATAACCCCTTTAAATTACTTTCTATTATCATTTATTTAAATAAATTTTTAATGTTATTACTAAATCGTCATCGATACTTTTAAATTTATTTTTTTTTACTTTTCCACTTTGTTCCTCTCTTATCTATTCTACTTCTACTCTCTCCTCTATAATATAAGATTACTCCCTTTTCTTTTTACTCTATTTAATCCTATGCTGACTTAAAAATTTTTAATCAGATTATAATTTATTATTATTAATCTCTAATAAATACAAAACATAAGATACGAAGAAAAACAACTCGATAAGAACATAGGGACGGGTTAATTTAAAATAATTAAACAATTAATATAAATCATTATATTAAACTAATTATAATGAAAAAAAAGTAACACCAAAACAGAAAACATATGCTTTTGTCATCTCATTAATATTTATACCTGATCTTATCGTTCTTAAAAAATATATATAATATATTATACAAATTTGATTTTTACTACTGAAAGAGCTACTTTACTTAAATTTTAATTAATAAAGTTAAAATAGTTAAAATATGGAAAACTAAAGAAAAGTAACAATAAGTAATCATATTGAGGTTATTATGCTATAAAAATAAATTTAAATGTGCCATGGTTTAGAATTTTAAAATTTTTATCTTTTAAAATAGTGTTAATATAAAAAATTCTCTTCAGCGGACCTGCAATCCTTCTTCTGCTCTCCGTAGGAGACTTAAACAAGCAAGAGGGACAAAGCTTGTTTCTTTCTCTAAACCTAAACTATTTTTATAAAATAGTTAATAGAGGAATACAATGTTATATTTTTAATATTTATCACCTTTTTCGTTCAATTTTTACTTGTAGATACCTTTTGTTTTTTTTTTAAGATATACCTTTGGAGTATTGTAGTTTCCGAAATTATTTAAATATAGAGGTATCCTGGTAAAAAAAGGGGGGGGGGGGGTTAAATTTTAAAAATATTAAAAATATTAAAATATATTAATAAATAAAGAAGAAATAACAATTAAAATAAATAATCTAAATTCTTCAAAGAATAAGTTTTGATTTATAATAGTATTTACTTCTTCATAAGAATAGAAAAATACTGGTTGTAAAACTAAAAAGATTAAATAAATTAAAGCTAAAGTTATATATAAAGCATAAGTAGTAATAACACCTGTATCTAATTTAGCTAAATTATTACTAATATTAATTAAATATTTAGATAGACCATAAGGTCCTAATAATTCTATAACTCCTCTATCTAATTCTTTAGATATAGTATATCCTAATTTTAATCCATTACTGATAAAGAATTGGTTATATAATACATCAAAATAATATTTACCATTAAAGAATTTATAAATATTTATAAAAAAAGGAGATGCAAAAGTTAAATTTATAAGGAAATTAGGAAATAAATGATACATTAAAATGGCAGTAAACATACCTAAGAAACTAAAAATGGCTGGTAATAATTTTAATACAGGATTAATAGAGAATTCAGCTTCAACTAAAGAAATCGAATTAGGATGAATAAAAATAGCATTTTTGAAAAAATCAGAACCTATACCTACAAATAAATCAGAGAAAATATAACCAAAAAAAATACTAAATAAAGATAAAATAATTAAAGGTATTACAACTTCTAAATTTGATTCATGTACTTGTTTATAAGATTCTTTTGTTCCATTAGGAGTAGTTAAGAAAACTAAACTTATTAATCTAAAACTATAAAAAGCTGTAATTCCAGCAGTAACACTACCTAAAATATAAGCATAAGTTCCACTAAAACTATATTGACTAAAAGCTAATTCTAAAATTAAATCTTTAGAGTAGAATCCAGTTAAATAAGGAGTAGCTAATAAACTTAAAGAACCAACTAACATAACAGTATAAGTAAAAGGTAAAAATTTAATTAAACCACCCATTTTTCTAACATCTTGTTGATCTTGGAAAGAATGTATCACAGCACCAGCTCCTAAAAATAATAAAGCTTTGAAAAAAGCATGATTTACAGTGTGCATTAAAGCCACATTATATTGACTTAATCCTATAGCCATCATCATATATCCTAATTGAGATATTGTACTAAAAGCTATTATTCTTTTTAAATCATTTTGTAATAAGCCACAAGTTGCAGCAAAAAATGCTGTTGTTGAACCTATTATTGTTATTATTAATAATACACTACTACTATATTCTAATATGGGACTGATTCTTATTAATAAATAGATACCTGCTGTTACTAGTGTTGCGGCATGCAGTAAAGCACTTACCGGTGTTGGAGCTTCCATACTACCTGGTAACCAAGAATGTAGAGGAATATTAGCACTTTTAGCTAAAGCCCCACCTAATAACAATAAAGCAATTATTGAAATAGCATTATTTGATATATATGGAACTAAAGAGAATACTTCTGAATAATTTAAAGAAGCAAATGTTTGGAATATAGCAAAAAATCCAATACTCATTAACATATCTCCTCCTCTATTCATTGTAAAAGCTAATATTGCTGCTTTATTTGAT
>Ga0137438_1000049_pt1 | contig 16025 bp, 11 predicted proteins | sample EasRivERMGT157_2_FD_102327 | JGI IMG/M metagenome (GOLD analysis project Ga0137438, IMG submission 102327) | Soil microbial communities from meander-bound floodplain in the East River, Colorado, USA - East River MetaG ERMGT157_2 | ecosystem: Environmental > Terrestrial > Soil > Floodplain ... | reverse complement strand
GCCAAAGTGCCCGGCACGCAATTCCAACTGGACCCGATCCAGGCCGCGTTCAACATCGGCGCCATGATACGCTGGCTGGACTTCAACGATACCTGGCTGGCGGCGGAATGGGGCCATCCTTCCGACAACCTGGGCGGCATTCTGGCAACTGCGGACTGGCTGTCACGCACGCGTGTAGCCGCAGGCAAGGCACCGTTGAATATGCGCGACGTACTCACGGCGATGATCAAGGCACACGAAATCCAGGGGGTATTGGCACTGGAGAACAGCTTTAACCGCGTCGGTCTCGACCACGTGGTACTAGTCAAGGTAGCTTCCACGGCTGTAGTTACCGGCCTGCTCGGTGGGAACCGTGAAGAGATCATCAACGCGGTTTCCAATGCCTGGGTGGATGGCCAGGCATTGCGCACCTACCGCCACGCGCCTAACACCGGTTCACGCAAGTCCTGGGCGGCAGGCGACGCTACCAGCCGCGCGGTACGGCTGGGCCTCATGGCGATGAAGGGAGAAATGGGCTACCCCTCGGCATTGACGGCAAAAACCTGGGGCTTTTACGACGTGCTGTTCAAGGGTCAGCCGTTCAAATTCCAGCGCCCTTATGGCTCTTATGTCATGGAACAGGTGCTGTTCAAGATTTCGTTCCCCGCCGAATTCCATGCACAGACGGCGGTGGAATGCGCCATTAAACTGCATGCCCAGATTGGTGGACGGCTGGACACTTTGGAAAAAATTGCCGAGATCGACAAGATCGTCATCACCACCCACGAATCGGCAATCCGCATCATCGACAAAAGCGGCCCGCTGGCCAACCCGGCCGACCGCGACCATTGCATCCAGTACATGAGTGCCATAGGCTTGCTTAAGGGCAATCTGACCGCTGCCGACTATGAGGACGATGTTGCCGTTGACCCGCGCATCGATGCTCTGCGCGCCAAAATGCACTGCGTCGAGAATACGGATTACACGCGTGACTATCTGGATCCGGAAAAGCGCTCCATCGCCAATGCCATCCAGGTATTTTTCAAGGATGGCAGCAAGTCGGATAATATTGAAGTACCCTATCCGATTGGCCATCGTCGTCGTCGCGCCGAAGGCATCCCCAAACTGGTGAACAAGTTTAGAACCAACCTGGCACGACGCTTCCCGGCGAAGCAGCAAGCCAGAATCCTGGCGGTTTGCCTGCATCAAAAAACGCTGGAAGCCATACCGGTGAACGAATTCGTCAATATGTTCGAGATTTGAATAAAACATGGACTCACGCTGATTTAAAATCATTTGCTGTAAGGAAAAATATGCCCACCGATACCGAACTCCCTGATATGAATGTCTGGTTTGAACAACTGGAAAGGCTCAACCAGCAAGTGACCCAAGTTTTTATGAGCAGTCTGCCCGCTGGATCGGGCGACCAGACCGGTGAGATATATCGCTCACTGCTGGCTTCGCAGGCAAGCAGTGCTGCAACGCAACTGGCGCTGCAGCAAGAACATGCGCGCAAACAGATGGAACTCTGGCTATCCTTCTTTGGCCGCATGCCGGGCGAGCCGGTGAAGCCTGTCATCGAGCCGGACAAGACCGACCGGCGTTTCCATGCCCCTGAATGGCAAGAGAACCCCCTTTTCGATTACCTCAAGCAATACTACCTGCTGACCGCACGCTGGATGATGGATATGGCCGAGACCGCGCAACTTGATGCAGACATGAAGAAGAAACTGGTGTTCTTCACCCGGCAGTACGTCGATGCCATGTCGCCTTCCAATTTCGTTGCCACCAATCCCGAGGTGCTCAAGCTGGCATTTGAGACCAAGGGTGAATCGCTCACTAGCGGCATGAAGAATTTCATGGAGGATATGCAAAAAGGCCGCATCTCGATGACCGACGAATCACGCTTCGTTGTCGGTGAAAACCTGGCGACGGCAGATGGCGCCGTGGTGTTTGAGAATGAGCTGTTCCAGCTGATCCAATACGCACCGCTGACCGAAACAGTAGCGCAGCTTCCGCTGCTCATCGTTCCGCCTTGCATCAACAAGTACTACATACTGGATCTGCAACCGGAAAACTCCTACGTGCGCTATGCAGTGAGCCAGGGATTTACGGTGTTCCTGATGTCATGGCGCAACATACCGCCGGAACTTGGCAAACTGACCTGGGATGATTATTTGGAGCGTGGCGTATTGCAGGCGGTGGAAACCACCAGGGCCATCAGCGGTGTATCAAAAATTAACACGCTGGGCTTCTGCATCGGCGGCACGCTGCTGACTTGCGCCCTGGCCGTGCTCAAATCACGGCGCAAAACCCATGTTGCCAGCGCTACGCTGCTTACTACCATGCTGGAATACAGTGACACTGGTGATATTTCGATATTCGTGGATGACGCTTACGTCGACAAGCGCGAAGCAGAATTGAAGGATGGTGGCATCGTGCAGGGCAAAGAGCTGGCAATGATGTTCGCCTGCCTGCGTGCCAACGATTTGATCTGGTTTTTCGTGGTCAACAACTATCTCAAAGGCAAGACGCCGGACGCGTTCGACCTGCTGTATTGGAATGCAGACGGCACCAACCTGCCAGGCCCGATGTATGCCTATTATCTGCGCAATATGTATGAGCAGAACAACATGATCAAGCCTGGTGCCATGAAGGTGTGTGATGTGGCGCTCGACCTCGGCAAAATCAACGTCCCGTGCTATATCCTGGCCACGCGAGAAGACCACATTGTGCCGTGGAAGACGGCTTATGCCAGCACACAATATCTGGGAGGCAAGTGCGAGTTCGTATTGGGTGCCAGTGGGCATATCGCCGGCGTGATCAACCCTCCCTCCAAGAACAAACGCAGTTTCTGGGTAGGTGGCGGCATGACGGACAACCCTGACGAATGGCTGGAGCACGCTGAATCACGTGCCGGAAGCTGGTGGTCACATTGGTCGGAGTGGCTGCAAGAGCATGGCGGAGCAGAAGTGGCCGCGCGCAGTACCTTGGGTGATGCGGAACACCCAGTCATCGAACCAGCACCGGGACGTTATGTCAAAGTGCGCTGCGATTAAGCAAACAATTATTGGGAGATAAATTCATGGAAGATGTAGTCATTGTCGCGGCGCAACGCACCGCAGTAGGCAAGTTTGGCGGTGCATTCAATAATGTGCCGGCATCAGAACTGGGCGCGGCCGTGATTCGTGCGCTATTGCAAAAAACCGGTGTCAGCGGCGAGCAGATCAGCGAAGTAATACTGGGACAGGTACTGACCGCAGGCGTTGGTCAGAATCCCGCGCGTCAGGCCGCGATTAAAGCCGGTTTGCCACATACGGTTTCCGCCATGACCATCAATAAGGTCTGCGGCTCCAGCCTCAAGGCGGTGATGCTGGGCGTTCAGGCGATCAAATGCGGTGATGCCGACATCGTCATCGCTGGCGGGCAGGAGAACATGAGCATGTCGCCGCATGTGCTGAACGGCTCGCGCAACGGCTTCCGCATGGGCGATGCCAAGTTGATTGACAGCATGATTGTGGACGGCCTGTGGGATGTCTACAACAATTATCACATGGGTACGACGGCTGAAAATGTCGCCAAAAAATACGGCATCAGCCGCCAGCAGCAGGATGAATTTGCCTGCGCTTCGCAGAACAAGGCAGAAGCGGCGCAGAAAGCCGGCAAGTTCACCGACGAAATCGTGCCCTATATCATCAAGGGTAAAAAGGGCGACACTGTGGTGGATGCGGACGAATACCCGCGCCATGGCACCACCCTTGAATCAATGGCTAGCCTGCGTCCGGCTTTCGATAAAGAAGGCAGCGTGACTGCAGGCAATGCCTCCGGACTCAATGATGGCGCGGCGATGGTGCTGCTGATGAGCGCATCAAAAGCCACCGCACTCGGCCTCAAACCACTGGCGCGCATCAAGGCTTATGCTTCTTCCGGGGTAGACCCGAGCATCATGGGCATAGGCCCGGTATCGGCCTCGCAGGCTTGCTTGAAGAAGGCGGGCTGGTCTGTAGCCGACCTCGACTTGATGGAAATCAACGAGGCGTTTGCGGCGCAAGCCATCGCTGTGAATAAAGACATGGGCTGGGATACCTCAAAGATCAACGTCAATGGCGGTGCCATCGCCATCGGCCATCCGATAGGGGCTTCCGGTGCGCGTGTGCTGGTCACGCTGTTGCACGAAATGGCGCGGCGCGACGCCAAAAAAGGCCTCGCCTCGTTGTGTATTGGTGGCGGCATGGGTGTAGCGCTGGCGGTTGAGCGATAAAATCCATCTTCGGGCGCATCGCGTTGTTGCACGGTGCATCACCTACGACACGGTATCGCGAAGCGTGGGGTGCGGGAGTGGGTGATATTGGGTGCTACCCGCAAACGGCTGGCTTTGCCAGTAACGAGTCCGCACCCATACCCTCGCCGTACTCGTGTGTACTGTCTTCGGGTTCTGCATTCCGTGCGCCTAGCGCTGCATCCCGAAATTCTGAATTTTTGAGAAGTTAATTAGTGATTGAGGAGAGAGCAAGATGAGCAAACGTATTGCGTTGGTAACAGGCGGTATCGGCGGTATCGGCACATCCATCTGCCAACAGCTGGCCAAGGATGGTTATACCGTGGTAGCCAACCATATCGCGCCGGAAGCCGATAAAGCAAAAGTCTGGCTGGCTGAGCAGCGTGCGGCAGGTTATGACATGCATATCGCCGAAGGCGATGTGTCGAGCTTCGAATCCTGCGCGGCGATGGCAGCCAAAATCAAGGCGGATGTTGGCGCAGTCGATATCCTGGTGAATAACGCCGGCATCACCAAGGACGGTACTTTCAAGAAAATGCCGCTGGAAAACTGGATGGCGGTGCTCAACGTCAACCTTAACAGCGTGTTCAACGTCGGCAAGCAGTTCATCGACGACATGCTGGAAAAAGGCTGGGGGCGTGTCATCAACATCTCCTCCATCAATGGCCAGAAAGGCCAGTTCGGCCAGACCAACTACTCCGCTGCCAAAGCCGGCATGCACGGCTTCACCAAGGCCTTGGCGCAAGAGACGGCAGCCAAGGGCATCACGGTCAATACCATCTCTCCTGGCTACATCGGCACTGAGATGGTGATGGCAGTCAAGGAAGAAATCCGCAACCAGATCATCGCCCAGATTCCTATAGGCCGACTTGGCAAACCGGAAGAAATCGCTCGCTTGGTGTCTTATCTGGCTTCTGACGATGCCGCTTTCATTACCGGTGCCAACATCGCTATCAACGGTGGACAGCACATGTGCTGATGCAAGCACTATCCATAATACCCTGCTTAAAAAGCGTGGCTTTTTGCTTGGGTATATGCAATCCATTAAGAAAAGCTTATTGAATATAACTCATGCTTGGCACAATATATGCTCCACAATATATGCTTGCAGTAAAGAGGCTTGGGGGATTATGTTTACTTGTGTACTGGCTTAAACATTTCAGCAACTAATAGTCAAAACGAAGCTCAAAAGATGCTTACCGATATGGGTCAATAATTGATATTCGTGCAAATCGCCGTGGCGCGGAAATGCAAGTGAATTATGCTTTTCAACATGAATTGAACTGGAGAATTAATTATGGGTAAAGTGGTCGAAGTTGAGAAAGATATGACCAAGATCAAGCAGGGTGTCCTGCTTCATGGTTGCAACACCAAGGGGGTAATGGGCATGGGGGCATCGCAAGCATTACGCGCCGCGTTCCCGTCTATTTTCCCCCCTTATAAATCGTACTGCCAAATCGCAGCCAAAATGGGGCGAAACATACTGGGCCGGGTTATTGAGGTGCAGATTGAAGGTCTGGATTTGTATGTGCTTACCGGTCTTACCCAGGTGAATTATGGTGTGGATGGCAAAGTGTATGCGGATATTGGCGCTATTGAAAAGGTTGTAAACCACGCCGCCGACTTTGCAAGTTTCCTCAAGATTCCGTTGTATATGCCAAAAATCGGATGTGGGCATGGCGGTTTGCAATGGCCTGATGTGTTACCTTTGATCGAAAAGGCAGCAACTAAATACAAGATCGAGATTGTTGTCTGCAACAGGCCAAAAACCTAGAACCTTCATTATATTGCATCATCGCCCAAACATTTGGCCTGGAATGCCCTATTCTTGCCAATATCCAGCCATAGCCCAACAAAGCTTGCCGATAGCAAAGACGGCGTTATCATGGCAATCACGCCACGCAGTGATGTTGCAGTTAACGCTGCTTACCTGCTCGCCAATCAGCTGCCATCTAACCCAGGTTTCAAACCATTGTTAGTCGTGGCCGAGAAAGAAAAACTGCAAGGTTATATGAGTGCACTCAAGCTATCGAATAACGACTTGCCAGCGCTGGTCTTCTATGACAAGTCTGGCAAGCAGGTTGGACAGGTTGTTGCAACACGGACGACCATAACCAAGTTTGAGCACTTGTATGATTGACACCACCAAGGCTGATTAAGTAGCTTTAAGCAACACCAAGAAAAACGAGGCTTAGACCCCGTCTTTTTTTACGTGTTTATTACGTAGCAGATGCATAGGAATATAGGGGAGAAAGAGAGATTTCGTATCAGTCATTATTGATTTTTCCATCTCCCCGCACATTTCCCCTCTCACCTCTTTATAATGGATCCTTCTTCCCGCACCCTGTTCCTCACAATACACACTAGCTACGACAAAATGAGCCCATCCCGAAAACTTGCAACAGATGATGTTCGCATCAAGGAAATCAAAGAACTCAGGCCGCCATCCGAGCTTCTGGACGAATTACAGGCAAGCGCCGCCGCCACTGACAATATTCTTGCCACCCGCGCCGCCATACACCGCATATTGCTTAGCGCCGATGACCGCTTGCTGGTCGTTGTCGGCCCATGCTCCATTCATGATTACGCTGCCGGCATCGAATACGCCAAGCGCCTGCTTGAGCTGCGCCATAGCCTTTCCAGCGAATTGCTGATCGTCATGCGCGTGTACTTTGAAAAACCCCGCACCACGGTGGGCTGGAAAGGTCTGATTAACGACCCCTATCTGGATGGCAGCTTCAAAATTAATGAAGGTTTGCAGCTCGCCAGACGTTTCCTGGTCGAAGTCAACGAATTGGGTATGCCAGCGGGCACGGAGTTTCTTGACACCATCACGCCACAGTACATAGCGGATTTAGTGAGTTGGGGCGCTATCGGCGCACGCACCACAGAATCCCAGGTCCATCGTGAGCTGGCTTCCGGATTATCCTGTCCGGTGGGCTTTAAAAACGGTACAGATGGCAACATCCGCATTGCAGTTGATGCAATCAAGGCAGCCACCAGCCCGCATCACTTTTTGTCGGTGACCAAACAAGGCCATTCTGCGATTGTCTCTACAGCGGGCAATGAAGACTGCCATGTAATTCTACGTGGCGGGAAAACGCCAAATTTCGAAGCCGACAGCGTAGACACAGCCGCCAAAGAGCTTGCCGCAGCAGGGCTGGCAGCCAGGGTGATGATTGATTGCTCGCATGGCAACAGCCTCAAGCAATACAAATTACAGATGCAAGTAGCGCAGGATGTAGCAAATCAACTGGGCAACGGTGATGATCGCATCATCGGTCTGATGGTGGAATCACACCTCAACGAAGGCCGCCAGGACCATACCCTGGGCGGCACGCTGGAATATGGGAAATCGATTACCGATGCTTGTCTGGGCTGGGAAGATACCCTCGAATTGCTGGGCACATTGGCAGCAGGCGTACGTGCGCGCCGCAAGCACCAGGACGAGTGAATAATCCGCATGGGCAATAAACTTCATAGGATAGTTGGAGTTCGCTCGCTTTGGTGAGGTTTATTAGCCGATTGCTTTGCGTATCGTCGGCAAAAGTGATGACGGCAGCTCAATCATCGTCAATGCCGCCTTACGCCCCCGCGCCGACATTTTTTTCAGGGTCTTACGCAAAATATCCATGAGTTTAGCCTCATCATAGCTACTGTGGGTACGGATAAAATCCTCAAGATAGCTCTCCAGGAATACCAGAACGATGACATCCTCCAAGGTCTGCGCTTCTTCATCAAGTTGCAATGACTGCTTTTTCACCAGCGAGCAGACTCCGGCAATGGTGTCGTCATCATAGCCGGCCTGGCGCAGCATGGCGGCGGCGATTTCAGCATGGAAATCCCTGAGCCGCATGCGCCACTGATAATATCCGGCCCTGGTCATCGGATAGCTGGCGCGCGGGATTTCCCAGCGCCGGATATGTTGGCACCTCGCCGCTAGCTGCAAGGCCTCCGACGCTTCTGCCACATAGCGATTGAGCATCGCGCTCATGCGCTCGGCGTATAGCAATTCCTTCGCATAATCGCGGTCGTCCAACAGTTCACGGTTGGGATCCTCACTATTAGCCGCATCGAAACTGGCAAGCGCTCGATTAAAACGCTCCTGATCAGCAATCATCTGCTTCCTTGAATCATTTTAAATAAATATCAGCCTATAGCTTACGCCGCATGGCTGGATGAAGGTAAAGCTCAAGCAAAATTATTGCAAAGCAGCCATTCGTAATTGACCAAGATATCGTTAACCGATCGGTCTCTGTTCGACCCAAAGCGGTCTGTTATGAATAATTGCCGATAGCATGTGATGGGAGTAGGCTTTCGAGCTGCGTAGTTTCTTTATATTCGTAGCCCCCATGTTACTTGGACGGAGGGGGTTGGTTGACTTCAGCGCAGATGCAGGCAGAAAACCACCTTGTAGCCGATGATAGAGGAAAGTACCGCACAGCGAGATTTCCATGAGAATCCACCAACTGTCTCCGCTCGATGCCGTCGCGAGCCTGAAGAGCACCGTGGCAGGTTTGAGCCGCGCCGAAGTCGAACGCCGGCTGCACGAATACGGCCGCAACGGGGTGGAGGAAGTGGCCCGCGAACCTCTGTGGCTGCGCTTCATCAAGGAATTCATCACTTTCTTTTCGCTGATCCTGTGGGTTGCCGCGGGGCTGGCTTGCTTCGCTGCATGGAGCGACCCCAGCCAACACATGGCGAAAGTGGGCTACGCCATCGTGACCGTGATCCTGGTGAGCGGGCTGTTCTCTTTCTGGCAGGAGTATCGTGTCGAACAAACGCTTGCGGCGTTGCGCAAACTGCTACCGCAACAGGCCCAGGTATTGCGCGAGGGCAAGGTCACCCGGGTGCCTGCGGAGCAATTAGTGCCGGGGGATATCATCCACCTGGAGCAGGGCGATAACATCCCCGCGGACTGCCGGCTGATCGAGGCGTTTGGCGTGCGGGTCAATAACGCGGCCATCACGGGTGAATCGCTGCCCAAAGCGCGAGAGGTCGACCCATCCCAAGTGGATGACTTGATCGACAGCAAGAACGTCGTGCTCGCCAGCACCTCGATGGTGTCCGGGCAGGCCAAGGCCGTCGTCTTCGCCACCGGGATGCACACCGAATTCGGCAAGATCGCACATCTTACTCAAACGGTTAGGGAGGAGGTCTCACCGCTACGCAAGGAGATCGCACACTTAAGCCGCTTGACCGCAATCCTCGCGGTGCTGATCGGTCTCTTATTCTTCTCGCTCGGCTGGATGATCGGCATCCCTTTCTGGAAGGCCTTTATTTTCGCGATCGGCATCATCGTCGCCATGGTGCCGGAAGGACTGCTCCCCACGCTAACCCTGGCGCTCGTGCTGGCCACCCAGCGCATGGCAAAGCGCAACGTCCTCATCCGTTACCTGCCCTCGGTCGAGACGCTCGGCTCCACGACGGTCATTTGCACTGACAAGACCGGTACGCTGACCCAGAACCACATGACGGTCCGGCGGCTCTATCTCGGGGAAACCTTCGATTCGCTGGCCGAGGTAAAACAAAAGCCGGGCCTTGCAGATCTCTACCGGCCTTTTTTCCTGACAGTCCGGATGTGCCACGATCTGAAGGAAACAGAGAGTCACGGAAAACCAGCCTTTCTGGGCGATCCCATGGAAGTCGCGCTGGTGGAAATGGCGTTGCACTTTATTTCCGGTACTCCCATCTATCCTCGGTTGGACGAGATCCCTTTCGACACCGACCGCATGCGACTGTCCACCTTGCACCAAGCGCCTGAAGGTCCAGCCCTTTACTGCAAGGGTGCGCCCGAGTCAGTGCTTCCTCTTTGCCAACACATTCTCATTGACGGCAAGATTCAGCCCCTTGGCGTTGAGGCAAAGGTGAGTATCATGCAAGCGCAGGACATGATGGCGCACCAGGGCCTGCGGGTGCTAGCCTTCGCCTGCAGGAAGCTGGCTGTGGGTTATGACCGGGAGAGGCTGGAGGAGGACCTGGTTTTTGCTGGGCTGGCGGGGCTGGAAGATCCGCCCAGGCTCGAAGTGCCGGAAGCACTCCGTAAATGCCAAGAGGCTGGGATCAAGGTCATCATGGTTACCGGCGATCACCCCCGGACCGCCACGGCGATCGCCCGCGAAATCGGGCTGGTGAAGTCTGACAGTCCGACGATCATTACTGGCGAGCAGCTCAGACGGTTCTCGGTCATCCAGCTTCAGCTTGCCTTGGACGCCCAAGAGGTCATCTTCGCGCGGGTCGTCGCCGACCAGAAGATGCGCATCGTGGAGGCGTTGAAGAAGAAGGGACAGATCGTGGCCGTCACGGGCGACGGCGTCAACGATGCACCAGCGCTGAAGGCTGCGCATATCGGCATCGCCATGGGCATTGCCGGCACGGACGTGGCTAAGGAGGCGGCCGACATGGTGCTGCTGGACGACAATTTTGCCAGCATCGTGAACGCCGTCGAGGAGGGACGCGCCGTATTCGAAAATATCCGCAAATTCCTTACTTACGTCCTGGTCCACAATGTTGCCGAGTTGATCCCATACCTCGGCTTCCTGCTGTTCAAGATCCCCCTGGCGTTGACACCGATTCAAGCGCTGTCCATCGACATGGGGTCCGACACGCTTGCCGCCCTCGGCCTTGGTGTCGAACGACCCGACCCGCAGATCATGCGGCGTCCCCCTCGCCCGCAGGGCGAGAGGCTGATGAACTGGCCCCTGGCGTTCCGCGCCTATCTCTTCTTGGGCCTAATCGAGGCGGCTGCCGCCATGGCGGCCTTTTTCTTTGTGCTCAACGGCGCCGGATGGAAGTATGGTCAGAACCTGGCGACTCAGGATCCCGTGTACCTGCAAGCCACTACCGCCTGCTTGAGCACCATAATCGTGATGCAGGTCGTGAACGTGTTCCTATGCAGAAGTGCCACCCGATCGGTCTTTTCAACCGGGCTTTTTGGCAATACGCTGATTATTTTAGGCGTGATATCGGAAATTGCCATCCTCCTGTTGATCAACTACACGCCTTGGGGAAATTCTCTCCTCGGAACGGCACCCATTGGAGAGAAGGTTTGGGGTTTCGTCATTCCTTTCGCGGCAGGCATGTTCATTTTGGAGGAGTTGCGCAAGTGGCTTGCACGCAAAAGGTTGCTCAGTCCTTCTTCCCGGAGTGGCGTCTGAATCGCCCCGGCTTTAGATTTGAATGGCTGCTATTGGCGAACTGTGCCGACTAACTAGCTGCAAATTTATTAATTACCAGTGGCAGCTATGGGGTGATTTCGGGTAGTTTTCTTAGGGAGCCTCTGATTAAATCCGTTCATGGTGAGCCTGTCGAACCATGTGCAAAACTTTCTACTAAAAATCATTAAGTTAAAATCACCCTTCGACCGTTCGGCAAGCTCACGGCTCAGGGCGAACGGTAGACTTAATCGTTCCTAAAGAAAACAAGCAAAAAAATCCCCGCACAAGGCGGGGAAAAGTCTCAGAGATGAGAACAGGCAATCTGTGATTAAGCAGCTTTCTTGGCAGCGGCTTTTACATTCTGTGCAGCTGTATCAGCAGCAGCTTTGAGGTTGGCTTCGGTGATGCTGGTCACTTGTTGCGCAGCCTTGGTGATGGTTTCCACCGCATCAGCAGCAACAGCCATGGATGACTTGAATGCTTTAACAGCAGCGTCCGCACCGGCAGGAGCTGATTTCAGTGCGGTTTCGATGTTGCTGGTAATGCCTTCCTTGTAGCCGGCCAGGGTTTCTTCGGTCAGCTTGGACATCTGGTTTTGTGCTTCACTCGCGACTTCATACACTTCGCGGGAGTAGTTGGTGGCACGTTCTACCAATTTCTCGGCGAGCTTGCTGCCTATGGTGGTCAACTCCTTTATGTCCTTGATTTCCGCAACAGCTTTAGCAGTCTTGGCATTTTCTTCCAGGGCGATGCGTACGGTATCCATTTGCAGCTTCATCAGACGCTCAGTGCTGGTCAGCGCAAGTTGAGCAAAACGCAAAGCAGTATCAACTGCATTCTTGTTGGCAGTAGCGAATTCTTCGTTTAAATTAAACATGATGTTTCCTTTCGTTTACAATTTAGGAATGTCTGCACATTTATGTTGCAGTGCACAAAATGCATATTATTCCTGCATAAAAACCATGTCAACAGTTTTTTGCTGCAATGCAACAAATATTTTTACTGTAGTGAGAGGATGCCGATGAAACAAGCCGCAAAGGGCTCTAAATCACGCCTGATCAAGAAATATCCTAATCGGCGCTTGTACGATACGTCTAGCAGCGCCTATATCACTTTGGGTGATGTTAAACAGTTGGTGCTGGACGGCACGGACTTTACCGTGGTGGATAGTAAAACCAAGCGGGACGTTACCCGCGGCATCCTGCTGCAAGTCCTGCTGGAAGAGGAAAGCGCTGGCGTGCCACTGTTTACCGAGGACACCATCAGGAAGTTCATTCGTCTTTATGGCAACGCCATGCAGGGACATTTTGGACAGTATATGGAGAAAAGCCTGAAAACCTTTTCCGATGTGCAGAACACCATCCAGGAGCAAGCGCGCCAGATGATGGAGCAGAACCCCATGCTCAATCCAGAAGTAATGGCTAACTTCATGACCGGCAAGACCAGCCAGCTACCTGGCTCTTTAGGCAGTTACCTGGCGCAGAGCACCAAGACCTTCATGGAAATGCAGCCCAAGCTGCAACAACAGGCCGAACAGTTTTTCAAGGCAGCCCCTGTGGCGGGTATGGACTGGTTTGGAATCAACCCCAAGGAAAAGAAGCCGGACGATACTGACGGCAAAAAATGAAACCCGCCCGACAGGTTGACGGGCGGGCATATGGAACCTCTGATTAAGTCCGCCATGAACCGTGTTGCTGTCAAGAATGAGATGATCGCCAGACGCACGACGCAGGTCGTAGTTATTCTACGAAGCCAAGGAGTGCAACGCCGCGAGCGCTCATTCTTGACGCAACCCAATGGGACAAGGCTTTGCGGGCGATCTGCGGTGTCAGGCTCCTCGCTAAGGGAATAACCATTAGCTTTGTCGCCTTTCTTGCATCTCATCCCGCAAAGCCGTTGTCGCGGTCATGTGGGACTTAATCAGAGGTTCCCCATCAGGAAACCGCCTGTTTTAGTTGTTCCAGAATCGCCGGGTTATCCAGGGTCGAAATGTCAGAGGTGATTTCTTCGCCCTTGGCCAAGGAACGTAACAGACGGCGCATAATCTTGCCTGAGCGTGTTTTTGGCAGATTATCGCCAAAACGGATTTCATCCGGCTTGGCGATCGGCCCGATTTCCTTGCCCACCCAATCGCGCAGTTCCGCCACAATTTTCTTGGCAGCGTCACCTTCCGGCCGTGTGCCTTTCAAGACCACATAAGCAACAATCGCTTCGCCCTTGATGTCATGCGGCTTGCCAACAACTGCAGCTTCGGCAACCAGCGGATTGGCTACCAGTGCGGATTCAATTTCCATGGTGCCCATGCGGTGGCCAGAGACATTGAGCACATCGTCGATACGTCCCATGATAGTGAAGTAGCCGGTGTTGGTATCACGTACCGCGCCATCACCCGCCAGGTATAGCTTTCCGCCTAACTCTTCCGGGTAATAGGACTTTTTGTAGCGCTCAGGGTCATTCCAGATAGTGCGTATCATGGCCGGCCATGGCTTTCTAATCACCAGTAAACCGCCGGTACCCCATGGCACATCATGGCCGGCTTCGTCCACCACAGCCGCTTCTATGCCCGGGAAAGGTAGCGTGCAAGAACCTGGCACCAAAGGCGTTACCGGCAAGGGTGTGATCACATGGCCGCCGGTTTCGGTCTGCCAGAAGGTATCCATGATAGGGCAGCGGCTAGCGCCGACGTTCTCGTAGTACCACATCCAGGCTTCCGGATTAATCGGTTCGCCCACCGAAGCCAGAAGACGTAGACTGGATAGGTCATACTGCCTGGGATGAACAGCCGGATTAACAGAAGCAGCCTTGATCAGAGAGCGAATGGCGGTTGGCGCGGTATAGAAAATGCTGACTTTATGATCCTGGATCATTTTCCAGAAACGTCCGGCATCAGGCCAGGTGGGTATGCCTTCGAACACCACTTGCGTCACCCCCAAAGCCAGTGGCCCATAGGCAACATAAGTGTGGCCGGTAATCCAGCCCACGTCTGCGGTGCACCAGAACACATCGTCAGCGTTGGCGTCAAAGGTCCAGCGCATGGTGTTTATGGCATGCAGTAAATAGCCCGCCGAGGAGTGCTGTACGCCCTTGGGCGTGCCGGTAGAGCCGGAAGTATAGAGCAGGAACAGCGGATGCTCGGCATTGACCCACACCGGTTCACATTCATTGGCCTGCCCTGCAATTAGATCGTCCCACCACATGTCGCATGCATTCCAGGTGACGCCTCCACCAGTACGACGGAAGACGACAACTTTTTCGATGGTTTCACAACCTGGCATTTTTAACGCTTCATCAACTGAGGATTTGAGTGGCATGGACTTGCCGCCGCGGAACTGTCCGTCGGAAGTGATAACTACCCGTGCACCAGCGTCCTGAATGCGCTCGTGCAAACTCTTGGAAGAAAAGCCGCCAAATACTACTGAATGGATCAGGCCCAGACGGGCGCAAGCTTGCATTGCAATGACAGCTTCCACGCCCATCGACATGTAGATGACTACGCGATCAACCTTGTTGAGTTTGAGGGTCTTCAGTCCATTGGCAAATTGGCAGACACGATGGTAAAGGCTGCGATAACTGACATGCGTGACAGTACCGTCGTCAGCCTCGAAGATCAGCGCTGTTTTATCGCCCTTGGTGGCGAGGTGGCGATCCAGGCAATTGTAGGAGACGTTCAGTTCACCGTCGCCGAACCAGCGGTAAAAGGGCGCCTTGGATTCATCCAGAACTTCGGTAAACGGCTTGTGCCAGACCAGCAACTCGCGCGCGAGCCTGGCCCAGAAACCTTCATAATCTTTCTCGGCCTCTTCGCACAGCGCCTTGTAGGCTGCCATGCCGGACACGGCGGCATTTTTCTTGAGCGCTGCGCTCGGTTCAAAAATACGGGTTTCAGTCACAACTGATTCAATGGAACTCATGATAGACGCCTGCTCCCAAGATAATTGATTGGTTTTTATAATGGTTTATTAGCACCTGATAATAACAAGTCCAAGGTCACAAGCAAAGTCTTAAAAAAAGCCCAATTGGCCAGCTAAGGCATTGACCAGATATGCTTAATTTTAATGTGTGATGATTCAGGTTTTTTTGACAGATTGGGCCAGTTTGCCCCAAGTTTCAATCAGCGTATCAGGATTAAGAGAAATGGTCTGTATGCCTTTTTCCATCAGCCAAACAGCAAAGTCCTCATGATCCGACGGACCCTGGCCGCAAATACCGACGTATTTGCCCAAGCGATTACAGGTGCTGATGGCCATTTCCAACAGTTTTTTGACTGCCGCGTCGCGCTCATCAAAGCTATCTGCCACCAGCCCGGAATCGCGATCCAGACCCAAAGTGAGCTGAGTGAGGTCGTTGGAGCCGATGGAGAAACCATCAAAATACTGCAGGAACTCTTCGGCCAATAGTGCATTGGATGGGATTTCACACATCATGATCAGGCGCAATCCATTCTCGCCGCGCTTAAGGCCATGCTCTGCCAGCAACTCAATCACTGCCTTTGCCTCGGCTACGGTACGCACAAACGGTACCATCAATTCAACGTTGATGTAGCCCAGTTCATCGCGCGCCTTTTTCATGGCTAGGCATTCCAGCGCAAAACAATCCCTGAAATCTTCTGC
>Ga0137438_1000048_pt1 | contig 16288 bp, 13 predicted proteins | sample EasRivERMGT157_2_FD_102327 | JGI IMG/M metagenome (GOLD analysis project Ga0137438, IMG submission 102327) | Soil microbial communities from meander-bound floodplain in the East River, Colorado, USA - East River MetaG ERMGT157_2 | ecosystem: Environmental > Terrestrial > Soil > Floodplain ... | reverse complement strand
TATTTATCTAATGTCGTCGCGGTATGGTGGCCTGGGCGCGGCCTGGGTATGGCTCGTTCTCAATTGCGGATACGTTGCATTTTTCCTGCCGGTCATTCACCGCCGCTTGCTACCCGGCCAATTGCGCTACTGGTTTCTTACGGATGTCGGCGCGCCGCTTGCAGCGGCTCTGGCGGTTGCCGGCGTCTGGAGGCGGCTGGCGGGGACACCGGACTCACACGGATGGATGCTGTTCAATCTGGCAGCGGTCTCTTTGCTCACTGCGCTTGCAGCAGCGCTGGCGGCGCCACACATTCGCGGTCTTGTCTTTCAGTACCTTCCGGGCAAGGCCAAGCTCAGGATTGATCGGTGATTGCAAACCGGTGATGGGTCGTCTTACTTCGCGGGGCTTTTGCCGCTTATCCTGAGCGATATCGCCGCCCGGGAATACGAGAAAAGCATCCGCAGGAAATTTGATTTGCTCGAGCCATAGGTGCGTACCCGGTAAATGGCGGGAATCTCGATGACCTTGAGTCCGCGCCGCTCAGCGAAGTACAGCAAGCGAAAGAAATACTCGCCGTAGCCGTAGAATATCCGGTCCAGTGGAAGCGACAGAATCTTGTCGCGCTTCATGACAAAGTAACCTCCGAGATTGTCCTGGAGCTGGGTGTGCAGCAGCGCTCGCAGCAGCCAGTTGTAAACCAGGCTGGCCAGGTAGTGCTTCCTGTCCTGCATATTGCCGCCAGCACAGAACCGCGAGCCGCTGACAATATCGTAGATGCGCGCAATGTGCAGCATGCGCGGAATCTCGACCGGATCGTGAGTGAAGTCAGTATCCATCACAATAACAAGCTCGCCCGTAGCCTGCTCGATACCGGCGCGGATCGATTTTGCAAAGCCGCGGTCCTGCGTTCGCAGCAGGACGCGCACATTGGGGTTTGCGGCAAAGGCATTCTTCGCGACCTCGCAGGTCTTGTCCGGACTGTCATCGTCCACGATCAGAATTTCAGGCTCAACATCCGGGGGAAAGTTGGCAAGAATTTCTTCAACAAGACCGACGATATTGCCAGCCTCGTTGTACGTCGGAAGAATCACCGAAGCCTTCATTCTTTCGTCAATTCCATGAACACGAGGCCACCATCCGAGGCGCAATCGCCTCCTTTCAGCAGGCGATGCCCGGCCATGGCCACCGGCTTCATTACGATGCCGCGCAGACCGGGGAAGAGCACCCAACGATTGAAGATCTTCTTGATCACGAAGGAAATGATGCTGAAGGGGGCGAGAAAGTCGTTGAGCAGACAGATCCCTTTGGTGTCATAAGTATGAACTTCGGTCACCTCAAAACCGGTTCGGCGAGCCAGCGCGCTCCATCCATCCGGGGTGTAGTAGTGAAAGTGGCGCCAGAAACTGTTGAAGAATGACCGATATCTGCCGGCCAGATCGCGCAATCCTACTGCACACAGCACCTGATTCGCGACGCTGTATTCATCAAAGCGGTTCGATGGCACCGTAATGTAGAACTTGCCGCCATGCGCAAGAAGTCTATGCGCCTCGCGCAAGACCGGCTCGATATCGGGAATATGCTCGAGGACGCTGTTGGAGAAGACCGTGTTGTAGTGTCCGTCGGGCTTCGCAATGGCGTCGCCAGTGCATTCGATCAGCTCCTCGTAAGCCTCGAGGACTCTCGCCCTGTCCAGCTCGCGTGGATTCGGGTCGATTCCGGTATCGATCTTCTCGCCAAAGACGACTTTGGCGAAAAGCCCTTCCCCGCATCCGATATCGAGGATCGGTCTGCGAAAACTGTGCCGCTGGTAGATGCGCGCCTCGAGGAAGCGCTCGAACGCCAGGGGAATTGGCGCTACGCTCAAGTAGCGCTCCAGAATACCTTCGTTGAACTTCATTTCATTTGCGCAATGCGACCAGTTTCGAAGTGACGTAGTCGATTCTCCGATCATCCAGCGAGGGGAAAGTTGGCAGGCTGATGACATTGTTCGCCAATCGCTCACAAAACGGCAATGGCGCGCAATCGGGATAAATGGGAAGCTGGCTGGCCGCATAGAAACCGTTTCGCGTCTCGATTCCCTCTGCCGCGAGCTGCCCGATCACATTGTCACGTCCCTGAGGATATGCGGCGGGATCGAGCTCAAGCGCAAAGGCCCACAGAACCGGATCGACATCGCTGTGGAACACCTGCAGCCGCATACCCCCGACGTCCTTTAACGCAGCCGTATAGGTTCGATGCACACGGCGGCGCTCCTTGATGATCGAGTCGAGCCGCGCGAGCTGGGCGCAACCCAGCGCCGCCTGCAGATTCGTGAGCCTGAAATTGTGGCCCGGCAGTTCGTGCCAGTAGCGGCGACCCAGCACACCGTGACTGCGATAAAGCATCATTCTCCGCGCCAACGCTTCGTCACGAGTCACGACCATGCCGCCTTCGCCGGTCGTGACAGTCTTCGTGGCCTGAAAACTGTAGACGCCGATCTGGGCAATGGCACCCGACTGCCGGCCCTTGTACCTAGATGCAAAGGATTCGGCTGCATCCTCCAGCACCGTTATGCTTTTGCGTTGCGCGAGCGAAATGATCTCGTCCATGTCGCAAACGTTCCCGTACGTATGCACGGCGACGATGAGTCTGGTTTGCGGCGTGATGACCGACTCGATCGATTCGGCGGTAATGCAGAACGTGTCCGGATCGACTTCAGCAAAGATGGGTTTTATGCCCATCTGCAAGGCTATGTTTGCTGCGGCGAGGTAGCAGAATCCCGGGACGATCACCTCATCCCCGGGCCCAAGACCCAGGCCGAGATAGGCAAGGTGGATTGCCGTTGTGCCATTGGATGCCGAGACGGCAAAAGGCGACCCAGAGAGTGATGCCACCTCGCTCTCGAGGCGGTCAACAAAAGCACCACCGGAAATCCAGGTTGAATGAAGCGCTTCTACAAGGTACTTCTCTTCCAAACCCCAAAAATCGGGTTGTGCCCAAGGGATGGGCGTCAATGACCTCTTGGTGGTGTTGCTCATATGCGCAAGCGGGCAATTCTTAAGCGGTTAGATTTTTTTTGTACACTTGAAGTGTTAGCGCATGATGCTTGATTGTGCCGGCGGGAGTGAAGCCGGTCGCGCAGTAAAACGCATTCGACGTCGATTCGGCAATGTTCGTCAGCACCCGGTATTCTCGCACGCCCCAATGACGTAGCGATGCTTCAAAGGTATCGACGAGTTGCTTTCCATAGCCCTTCCCATACTCGTTCTCGTCGATTGCGATCGCCAGCAATTCAGCTTCGGGCGGCGGAGTTGTCGCCAGCGCTTTGTGCCAACGGAACGGGTATAAGAGGATTGACGCGAGCTTTGCAAGAACAGCAAACCGAAACAACGCCGGACCAGCCGTAAAGGCAAGCTCGATACCGCAATTGACCATGAGGTAGCGATAAGTTCTTCCCACGTTCGCACACCCGGCGACGAAACCAATGAATTTGTCGCCGTCAACCAACGCCCAAACCCCCGATTCCGGGGCGGCTACGATACAGCGGTACATCTTCGTCAGAAAATCTAATCCGAGCAATGGCAAGAGTCCTTGATGAATACCACGGATATGAAGAGTCGCGGCTTGCCGGCAAAGTTCACTATCTCCGAGGCCAAGGCAAATGACTTTCATCCTGATTGCCTGGAGTCACCGCCCGCGACAAGAGCAGAGAGGCTGCTGCGCACGAAAGGATGCAGATCGCGTCCCAGCCACTCTTGAGGAGTAAGCCAGCAGGCTTCGTAGCTCTGATGATCTAGTCGTATATTGGATTCCGGCTCAATCTTGAGTTTGAACAGCGTGGTGATGGAATGGATTCGGGGCTTCGGCGCGTCATTGAACACGATATCGAAAGTGCCTATCTCCTCGAACTGCGTTGAAAGGAGGCCGCACTCCTCTTTGAGCTTGCGTTTCGCAGCCTCACGCCTCTCTTCGCCCAACAGCACTCGTCCACCGGGAAACCACCATTGATCGGCCGCAGGTTCATTCTTTCGGAGGAGGAGCAACACCTTGTCAGCATCACCCACAACAAGAAGATCCACGCAGGGAATGGGCATCACCTGCAAAATCCGAGAGTACAACTCTTCTGAAATCCACATCAACGACTTTCCGGTGTCACGACTTCCAGTTTCGGCAGTGGAAACACCAGCCGGCGGCCTGCCAGAACCGGATTGCGGACGAAGAAATCACGGAAGTGCCAGGGCAGAACCAGCAGAAAGTCGGGGGATGATGCCAGCACTTTCGCTTCGTCTTCTATGGGTATCCATGTGCCCGGGGTCAGCGCGCCGAACTTGTCCGGGTTGACATCGCCGATCACTTCGATGTCGCCGGCACCGAAACCACAGTACTGCAGCACTACGTTTCCCTTGGTGGAGGCTCCCAGTCCGCACAGCCGAGCGCCATCATGACGAACCTTGGCGACGAACTCCTGCAGCGAGCGCCGGCTTTGCTCGGTGCGTTGGAAGAATTCCCGGTAGGGAGTAAGTCCCGAAAGTCCGGCCGATTCCTCGTCGGCCAGCATGCGTGCGATGATGCCCCGGCTGTCGGCATGCCTGGAACCACGATGGGCGGCAACGACAGAGAAACTGCCACCGTTTACATCGTTGATCTCGACATCGACAATCGCGAGCCCCGCCCTTTCCGCCAGCCAGGCGATCTGTTTCAGACCATAGTATTCAAGGTGCTCGTGGCAGATGGTGTCATAGGCGTTGCGCTCCAGCATCAGCGGCATGTAGCTTTGCTCAAAGACCCAGAGTCCCTCCTTGGGGTCAAGAACGCTGGCAATCTCGCGTGCAAAGTCAATCGGACTCTCGAGATCGTAGAACATGGAGAACGAAGTCATCACCTTCGCCTTGCGCCCGGGGAAGGCCCGAGTCAGCAGGTCGGCCGAGAAGAAATCGGAAATCAGGTTGAGATGACTGGCGTAGTGATGGCGGAACTTCTCCCCCGTAGGATCCATCCCGACCAGCAGCAGATCATCGGGATAAGCGCCGAGAGTGGTGCCATCGTTGCTGCCAATATCGACTACCAGATCACCGCGATGCAGTTCTACGGTCCTGCGAATGCGCGCCACTTTCTCGTGCAGATGTCGCACCATACTGGCGTTGAGGCCGGATCGGTAGCCGTAGTTCTCTCCGTACATTTCGCCGAGATCGTAGCTGTGCTCGAGCTGGAGAAGGCCGCAGACATCATTTCCGCCGTGACACTTGACCAGCCGCAAAGGGCCCTTTGTCAGCTTGGAGACGGTTTCACGCCGAGGGAATACGCCGGTCAGGTATTGTTCGCCCAGATCAACGACCGGGATCAACTCGGCGTTGCCGCAGATTCGGCAATTGTGGATTTTCTTGTACATGTTCTTGCAGTTTCTTTTCCAGTCGACAAGTCCGAGACAAAATCGTGTGGGTAGTTAACGCAGGCCTCCATCTGTTCGCCTGGCGCGTCATGAGATACGTCGCCAGACAACATGCTGTGGATCGCAGAGGAAAAAGCTTGAAATCACAACTCCGAGGCACTAAATGAAAAGTACTGTTGGAACAACATGTCCAATCGTTGTGGCGATAGCCATTTTCGATATAAATACCGAAACGCCATTCTAACCATGGCAGGCTGTTTCAGTAGAAAAACCTCCCTTCGCACATGCAAAGACTCGCTAACATCGTTCGCGCGCCAAGTGTCGGTTTTCGCGGCCATAGTGACGAGGTACTGAGGTCCGGTTTGGACTTGTGGCGCGAAACTGTACCTTATGGTTGTTTCCTCGAGGGCCTGCTCAATTTCGCTAGCAGTCAATGACCGCCCCTCGGAAGAGCCCCAACTGTCCAGAATCGCGAGGATGCGGCTTTCCGGCCAGATGCGTTTGACCATGCAAGACAAGTACGCAGGCCGGTACATGTCCATCTGACGCTCGAAAGTGTACCCAGCCCAATGAAATTCGCGAATCTTGATCACCGATGCGGAGCGCAGTTGTGGATTTGCGGACAACCACCGGATCAGCGCCTTGTCCCCGACGGATACTGCAATATAGAGAAGATGGACTCTGATTATGTAAAGAGTATTTGCCAGCAGAATGAGCGGGATCAGCACGATGCCCAATGAATTTGGCACAAGCTGCAACCACCCGAATGCAACAAGCGCGTATGGCAGATGGAACAACATGAAGTTCTTCGAGCCCCAGCCGCCCTCCCACGAACCCTGGCCCACGAGCATGAATGGCACGGTCCCGAGAAACAGGAGCGCGTACCCGAATACAAGAATCGTCGCGGCGACGATGGTGGGTACTGTCGCCGACTCCTTGAAGTATTCGTGCAGGAGCGCCCCCAGAAGAATGTTTGCCAGTACAAACAGCGTGTTCTTCGACTGCACCACTTCAACAACCGGTTTAGTCATCGGTACGTCCATGCCGTACCGGAACGCCCGCAGTCCGACTTCTAGGAATTTATACCGCGAGAACCTAATTCTGTTGTAGTTCTTGTAATATCCATGGCGAGGCGCCAACGTTTCTTTCATCAGCCAGTATGAGAACGGCAACACGGCCAGCAGGACTACTTTTGCAATTTCGTGAGCGCTAAATCCGTCCGGCGAGCTGGTATGAACTAGCCATGCGTAAAACAGCAGGAATCCCCAGAAATAAACCAGTACCGAATTGGCATTGAACGCGACAAGAAAAAGCAACAGTGATATCACGAATATTGCGATATGCGCTGCATCGGAACCCGCAATTGTCGTAACCGCGAGGAAACAGCCCACGTAAAAGATGGCAATCTTGAATGTATATTGAAGACTTACAACTCCATCGAACGTCACCGCATAGGCCGGATACGATAGAAGCAACAAGGAAATCATCGCCGCCTGAAACGGATTAAAGATTTTTGTGTGCACGGCGGTGAGAAACACGAAAAGCGCGATCATCAAGAGGGAGACAACGGAGATCGCCCGATATGCCGTCTGACGCCATGGCAAACGACCCAGGATCCAGTGCTCGTAATAGAGAAGCGGCATGCCGACTTCCGAATAAAATCGGCGCATGGAAGTCTTGTCGTTATTTTGCTGCCAGGCATCTACCAGCCAGCCGTCCCAATAGAGCCCATCATTCAAAACGATGACTCCATGGGTCAGGATTCCGTAGCCAAGGATCAGGCCCATCCAGGGCAGGTAATCAAAGAAGGTTTCTATTATTCCGCTCCTAACGGTCTTATGCGCCGCTTCGCCCCGCGGCCAGGTTCATCAGAATCCTTGTCAGTTTCCCTGGAATCCTGTGCTTGCGTTCCCAGATATGAATGAGCCGCTTCCACGCACGCATTCTGATGGGGTAGGTCCAATGCCAGCGCTGCATAAGAATGGCCGGGAAACCGGCAAGCCCTCTGCCTTGAACGGTCAGCTTTTCCAGGTTTGACTTGCACTTCGTCAGAATTTCCCTCTCGTTTCTCTCGACCGCCAGTTTTGCCCGGAGCCGAAGGAACTCCGGAAACTTTTCGCACATACGTGGAAAACTGGTTTCGACACGATGCAAAACCGTCCACGCCCGATCCTTCATTCCCTTGCGCCAGACAGCACGTGCTTCCTTGATCCTGGGCCAGACGAGGAACGCGGTCTCCTTGTCGCTGTAGCCGTCGTCGGTGAAAAGCCGATTGGTGGTCGCTCCGGGTTCCAGCCACCGGGCCTGTTCCCATTCCCAGCTTCGAGCGTCGATGGCTCCATCTGATTGGAGCGGCGAGGTGCCGCTGCGCGGTGGCACGCCCTGCAACCCCCGCTGCAGCAGCCGCATCAACAGGTCGCGGGTTTCGGGCTCATAGACCAGAATCTGGCGCTCGCCTGCGAACGGCAGGCGCTCGCTCCCCGGTGCAATAGCGAAAGCGCGGCAGGCTCCGGGGTTCATCTTGGTGATGAAATAGGGGACCTCGGAGAAGTTGGCCATGGCGGCGAAACCACTGGACGTGCCGATGAACAGGTCGCTTCTGAACAGCAGGCTCAGTTCATGGCCGAGCCCCATGCCCAGAGTACGAAGGCTGATCACGTTCGGCAGTCTCAGCAACTCGAGCGGCTTCTCCTGCAGGCGCCCCATGACCACGAACTGCACATCCGGATGCGTTTTCCCTGCCTCCTTGAGAAACTCGTACCATTCCAGGAAATCCGAATCCCGCCAGTAGGTAAACTCCGCGCCATATCCGGCATCGAGCCGGCGGAGCCGCATCTGAATCGCCACGATCCTGTTGCCGGCGAATCGCTTTGTTATCAATCCCGTGATGTCTGGCTTGCAGCCCATGCTCGGGCGCAATAGCGGGATCCTCCGATGCGCCGCTGCGTAGGCGTTTATCCGCTCATGGGAAAGGATGCTCCTGGTGAAGTAGTCGATCATCAGGGCTGGTCCATCCCCGCGGGTTGTCAGTGCCCGCTGGTAGTCCGCCAATGCCCGCTCGTAGTCGGCCAAGTCCTCCGAGTTTGCCGCATCGCCCCTGCATGCCTCGCGCAGCCGTTCCAGCATTTCATCACGACGGCGATACAAGAAGATATTGCCGGGTCTTGGATGCGTCCCGAACGCGCCAAACACCTCATTGAAGAACAATTCGCAGTTGTCAGCGGTGATGAGGTCCCTCTGGAAGAGGTTTGGAGGCTGATGCTCATCCACGCAAATATAAGCGTCCACCCGCTCGCGGCCCAGTTCCTCACAGCGGATTGCCGTCTGCACATTCCATGTGAGAACATCCCCGAGCGCATAAGGAAACAACCCAAAGTCGTACACCGCGCAGTAATTGCGGCCGGTCATGAGTTTCTTTCCGTCACCCGGTGGAGGGGTGCATGAAACGCGTGACGAGAGTAATGGGGCTGGAGCATCGTTTCTGGTGGATCAGCAATGGGGCCGAGGCCTAACGGGTAAAATCGGCGCCGGACGCGGGAGCAACGCATCGGCCAGTTTTTCGATGAAAGAAGCATTTTCTCACAAGAGCACGGCTCCAGCCGGAAAGCAGACGTGAATCCAGACGGCAAGGGCTCGTCGGTGTTATTGCTGGGCGCTTCCGGTTTTTTCGGGCCCGCGCTATGCGACGCATTCGGCTCAGCGGGCGCAGTGGCGACTCATTTCAGCCACGCCAGCGCAGCGAGCCTCTATTTCGACGCTCGCAGCACCCTCATCGCGGATCTGGTTTCCCGTCTCCCGTCCAAACCGGCCGCTGCGGTCATTTTGCTTGGCATCACCAATATCGATGCCTGCGCGCGCGACCCGTCGGGCACGGCAGAGGTCAACGTCCGGAGCGTCGTTCGCGTCATCGACGAGCTTCGCGCCCTCGGCATCGCACCGGTGTTTGCTTCCAGCGACGGAGTTTTCGACGGTTCCCGGGCACTCTGGACCGAGGCAGACGATGCGCATCCCATCCTCGAATATGGACGGCAGAAGCTTGTGGTAGAGCGTTACCTTTCGTCGCTTTCCCCCCCCTGGCTCGTCGTCCGGTTGCCAAAGCTGCTCGCTCAAGATGTCAACCCGCGTTGCATGCTGACAGGATGGATCGAAGCGCTAGGACAGCCGGAAAAGATTCTCTGCGCCACGGACCAGTACTTTACCCCCGCGGCTGCTGCGGATGCCGCGCAGGCCATTGCGATACTGGTGCGCAGCAAGGCTCAGGGTTTATTCCATCTCGGCGGTCCGGAGCGCCTGAGCCGGCGAGCGCTGCTCGACACCGTGCTCAACGAATACCGCCGGTTCGCGACACATCGAGCCGCAATCGTGGAATGCTCGCTGCGCGATATCCCGGTATTCGAGCCTCGGCCGCTCGATACTTCGCTTAGCTCCGGGCGTTTTGCCAGGGAATTTGATTACCGGTTCCACCCCGCGAGCGCGGTGGCCCGCATGGCGGTACAGGCACACTTCTCCGGCTGCCGGACACAAATAATGAACAAGTGCCGGACGGAACCATGACGTCAGCAACTCCGGAGGCGCGAACACCAAGCATTGCGGTGATCGTGCCAAACTGGAACGATGCGCGATACCTTCCGCGCTGCATTTCTTCCGTCCTGGATCAAGAGGTTGCGCCGGACGAGTTGATCCTTGTGGATGACCAGTCCAGCGATGACAGTGTCGCCGTGATGCGGTCACTTATCGCAAACAGACCCGGCGTACAACTGATACAGAATCCGGTGAACCTCGGCGTCAACGGAGCGCTGGATGAAGGACTGAAGCGATCGCGCAGCGAGTACGTCTTATTCCTCTCTTCCAACGACTTTGTTTTGCCCGGCATCTTTGCACACGCCAAGGCCTGCCTTGCGAAATATCCCGGCATCGGACTCTGGTCCGCAATGGGGTGGCTCGTGGACGAGGAAGATCGGCCGATCAGACTAAATCACTCTCCGGTTGTCGCATGGCGTGACGCATGCTTTACACCGCAACAGTGCTTGCAACTGGCCTGGCGGTTCGGTAACTGGTTTACCGGAACAACCCTTACCTACCGGCGGGACGCGTTGGACGCGGTGGGTGGCTTCGACCGGGCTTACAAGGGACTTGCCGATCTTCTCGCGGCGCTGACTATCGCGAGTCGTGAGGGCGCCGCTTATTCGCCGGCTCCCTACGCCGTCGTGCGCCTGCACCAGGGAAGCCATATTTCAAGCACGTTGGGAAACGCGGCGGGCATGGAGTCGATTCTCGTCCGGCTGCGTGAACGCGGGCCAGTGCTGGGGCCCCGCCTGTTCACACCCGCATTCCTTGACCGGACCGCGTTGCGGTTCCGCGGCGCGACGGTGCGTGTTTCTCGTGGAGAAAGTATTTCCGGCGTCAGCGGCAACTGTGCCGGGTGGCGGCGTTACGCGCTCGTATGGATCGACCGGCTGGTGCCAACGAAACTATGGCAAGCGCGCGTCGCATTGGCGTTTCTGGTTCTTCGCCCTTTCGACGTCGTGCCTATGCTGTGGGCGCGTGTTGCCGTGCGGATAATCGTGATGGCGCGCTCAAGGCACTCGGGTCGCAACCTGCGGAAACTGAGTCAATGACAAGATTCACTGTCATCCATCCAGTCCTTAATGACGTAACAGTGTCGCCGACTTTGGTCTTGCGAAAGCGCGGATACTCATTTGGGCCATGATTGCTGTTGATCCTATCGAGAGTTTCCTGTGAAGACCGCCCTCTGTATTCCCACCCTCAACGGCGGCGAACAGGGAGCCATTCTCGCGGCAGCGATTGCCTCGCAGACATTGCAACCTGAAACGTTCCTTGTTATTGATTCTGGCTCAGATGACGGCACAGTAGAGACGTTCAGGCGTGCGGGCGCGCGGATTCACTCGATAAACCGCCAGGACTTTAATCATGGCGGCACGCGTCAGCTCGGTGTCGACATGATTCCTGATGCCGATTCGATTATCTTCCTGACGCAGGACGCGGTACCCGCCGACCCACACGCGTTCGAACGACTCAATCGGTGCTTTGACGATCCGGCAGTCGGCGTGGCTTTCGGGCGACAGTTGCCACGTCCCGGAGCGGGGCACATCGAAGCTCATGCGCGGTTGTTTAATTATCCCGATGCAAGTCGGGTCACTACGCTCGGCGACCGGGAAACAATGGGGATCAAGACTGTATTCCTATCCAATTCGTTTGCTGCGTATCGTCGTGCGGATTTGCTGGAGGCGGGGGGCTTTCCGTCTCATTTGATAATGGGCGAAGACACCTACGTCGCCGCGAAAATGCTGCTGGCGGGAAAGAAAGTTGCCTACTGCGCGGATGCGACCGTATTTCATTCGCACAATTACAATCTCGTGGAAGAGTTTCGCCGTTATTTTGACGCAGGCGTTCTCCATGCACGGGAACCCTGGATCCGTGACCATTTCGGCGGAGCCGAGAATGAGGGCCTTCGATTTGTGAACTCGGAGCTGAGATACCTCCTTGGCCGCAATCCGTTTCTTATCCCGTCCGCCATTTTGCGGACTCTGTTCAAATTCGTGGGATTTCGATTGGGCTTGCAGGAGGGGCGGCTGCCGATAGCCGTTAAGCGTCGGCTAAGCATGCTTCGCAGTTATTGGTACGATCAGCCTGCGGTCAAGAATCAAGCATCCGGTCAGTGAATCACAAACGTTGCCGCACGCTTTTTCGGCGGACGCTGGGTGGGTGCGCGACCGCAGTGGCTGCTAAAATACAGCGTGCATAACGATATGACCCCGCTCGATTCATCCCTTGAATCTCCGGCAGCGACGCTGATGGCAAGACAGCGGCAGGCTCCATATCGCATGGTCAATTGGTGGCTGATCGCCGGAGATGCGGCCGGGCTAACCCTTGCCTGGCTTCTTTCATTCGGACTGCTGTGGCTGGTCGAGGACCAGAGTTGGCGGCAAGGTCTCATCGGATGGTGGTCGGCGCTTGGGGACAAGCGAATCGCCCTGTTCGCCGGATTGCTCTTGCTGGCGCTGCTGGCCCTCGGATTGCGTGGCCATTATTCCCGGCGCCGTCCGTTTTCCGATGAAGTTCTCGATATCGTCAAGGTGTTCTTTGTAGTGGTGGTGCTGGATGCGGTCTTCGCCTACTTCACCAAGTGGCAATTTTCCCGGTCCTGGTTCATCACGGCGTGGCTGCTGGCGTTTGTCTTGGTGCCTTTGACGCGTGCAGCCGTCAAACTTGTTCTCATACGAACGCGCCTTTGGCAGCGCCCTACGGTCATTCTCGGCAGTGGCCGGAATGCCCGTGAGGCGGCAGCGGCTCTTGAGAGTGAATCGTTGATGGGGCTCGAGATCATCGCTTTTCTGGCTCTGCCCAACGAGAATTCGCCGGAGGACACGTTCGAGGTCAAGGGAAAACGAATTTCCGTTTTGCCGCTTGGCGACAACCCGGAAGCCACACTTGGCAAGCTGGGATCGCCGCACCTTATTGTCGCGCTGGAGGCAGAGAGCCTGCTTCCTCACCACGGATTGCTGCAAAGGCTTTCCGCGCGTTACAGCGATATGAGCATTATCCCGCCGCTGCGGGGGCTTCCCCTCTATGGCATGGAGATGACCCACTTCTTCAGCCATGAAGTTCTGATGCTGACGGTGCGCAACAACCTCGCGCGTCCCGGGCCGCGCTTTGTAAAGCGGCTGTTCGATGTCGTCATGTCCATTGCGCTGCTGATCATTCTGGCACCATTTCTCGGCTTCCTGGCCTGGAAGATTCGTGGAACAGGGGGAAAGGCAATTTTCGGTCATGTGAGAATAGGTCAGCACGGCAAACTCTTCCACTGCCTGAAATTTCGCACCATGGTGCCGAATGCAGACAAAGTGCTTGCCGAGGTGCTTGCGTGCAATCCTGAAGCACGTAAGGAGTGGGAGAAGGACTTCAAACTCAAGAACGATCCTCGCATCACCCCGATTGGTGTCTTCCTGAGGGAAACCAGTCTGGACGAGTTGCCTCAACTCTGGAATGTCCTGAAAGGCGAGATGAGTCTGGTCGGCCCGCGTCCGATCATCGAAGAAGAATTGGAACGCTACGGTGACCAGATCGAATATTATCTCGAGGCACCTCCGGGCATGACCGGACTTTGGCAGATCAGCGGTCGAAACGATACTGGCTATGAGGATCGCGTGGCACTCGACAGCTGGTATGCGCGCAACTGGTCGCTGTGGTACGACCTCGTCATTATGATAAAAACGGTACGGGTAGTACTGGCCCGCAAAGGCGCCTATTGAAGTCGACAAGAAACAACGCTCGCAGGGAGCCATTTATGGAAGGCTCGGTGACAAGGGTCGGTTTCGCCACCGGACTGCTCATCGTGCTCGCAAGTGCGTTGGTTTACGTGTGGCCTTTGGCGCACGTCATCGCTGTCAGGTATACGCTTCTGCTGGTGATCCTTGTCTGGCTTGCGAGCGACTTGGTCCGCAAGCCAGAACTGCGCAGCGTCCCGCACGGCGCGGGCGCGATTCTTGTTGTGCTTGCTCTAATGGTCTGTTGGTTATTGATAGTCGCCCTCTTTGTTGATGAAAACTCGCGGCGCTCCCTCGGCGAGATCAAAGGACAATGGCTGACTGCATGCGTTGCTTTTGCCGTTGGCCTCCTGCTCCCCTTGAATCTACGCACTCGCGGCGTCGGGTCACATGCCTGCCTTCGTTTTCTTGTATACGTGCTGGTTGGGCTTGCGGCTCTTCAGGTTGTCGTCGGTATCTGGGTTTTTGTTCACATCGGCGCCGTGCCGGAGGATTTCTTCGATCGCTTCTCAGCGCACAAGTCTTACCTCACACACGTTACCGCCATTGCGGCGGCTCTGCTGATCGCCGACGTGGTCTCACCTGCTCGGCTGAAGCCTCTTCGCTTGAAAGGCTTTGTACTTTGGACGGGACTGGGAATAGTGACGGTTGCCACTTTCTTTTCCGGGGCTCGCAACGGGGCCGTTGTGATTTTCTTGATAGCGCTGCTTGGGGGGCTGCTCTGGTTGCGCAGGGCCTGGCATCCATCCCGTCGCGCGTTTTGGCTTTCAGTCGCGGCGGGAAGCGCGATCTTTGCGATCGCGATCGTTCTAATGTTCAAGTCGGACCCCCGATGGGCGCGATTTATCGCTACGTTCCCTGTTGCCTGGAACATAGACGCTAACCATGCCTGGGTAAATGCCGAGGTAACGCCTCTCCCGCTGGCGACTGATGGACTGCCGGTGGAACAGACTGCGTATGAGCGAATTTCCTGGGCGCGCGCCGCGCTGCGTCTTCTGTATCAACATCCGTGGGGAATCGGCGTATCGCGCAGTGCTTTTAAGGAGTTGATGCAGAAGACCTACGGAAAGCCGCATGCAGCGCATAGCCATAACGGCTATCTGGACCTTGGATTGGCGATCGGCATCCCGGGTCTTGCGCTATGGATTGTCTTTTGCGCCCTTTTGATCTCAAGAGGAATAAGGACTGGTGTGGGATGGGGTCTCGGAAGTGGAGTCGCCCTGTTACTACTGGTGGTCGGCTATTGTATTCGCACGGGACTGGATAGCACTCTGAGAGACCATATTCTTCAGCAGTTCATGTTTTTCGCTGGTGTTCTGCTTGCCGCCTCGATCATTGAAGAACCCACCTTGGTTGTCGATGAAGCGCGATAGGCAAGTGTGGCTTTTGTTGTCGCACGCCTTCAACATGGACGGCCGGGCGGCGAGCCAGACAATCACGGACAAGATTCCCCATCTTCTTGCGCGAGGCGTAAAGCCAATCGTGCTGAGTGCGGTAACGGGCCGACGCGACGATATCGTCGAGCACCATCAGCTGCTGCCCTGGTCTGCGGTCGGTCTTCGCTTCGATCTCCGGCATGTTCTCAGGCGACACGTCCGCAGCAGGATCGCTTACAAGACGTCGGTCGGTCTGATGACGCTGTTGCTGTCCCCCCTGTATCTCCTGGAGAAATTATTCATTCGTCTGGAGCCGCAGTGGTCCTGGTTTTTCCCCGCCTATTTGAAAGGCGCGAAGATCATCCGGGAGCGCAAGCCGGAGCTCATTTATTCGACAGGCGGCGCAAACAGCGCGCATTTGGCCGGCTATATGCTGGCCAGGAGATTTTCCCTGCCGTGGATCGCGGAGATTCACGATCCCCTGGTCTACCGGAACTGGGAACGCACCGGAGCCGCCTATCGTTTTGCTGCGTGGCTAGAGCGCAAGATCTGTGAACGGGCGGATGTGGCGATCTGGTTCGTCGAAGCCGCTCGTGATCGTGCGAAAGCGAGGCATCCGGTTCTCGGCGATCGAGGCAAGGTCATGGTCCCGGGCGCCGATCGTCCGGTGTCCGGCAAAGTGCCTTACGTGCGCGGGAAGGAATTGGTAATCGGCCACTTCGGCTCGCTGTCGCCCACCAGAAACCTGGCCGCTTTCCTGGGGGCGCTCAAGCAGGTCCTCGACAAGAAGCCGCATCTGAGCAAGATCGTCCGGATCGAACTGTACGGAAGCGGCCTGGATTCGGTTTCCGCGCAAGCTCTGGGTGATTTCCCGTATCCTGAAATGGTTCGCGAAATGGGCCGGCTCGAGCGGGATCCGGCGACCGGGGAAAGCGGACGAGATCGCGTGCTGAAGAGAATGCAGACTGTGGACGCGCTTCTGCTCCTGCATGGAACGGGAGACTTTTGCGAGGAGTACATTCCATCGAAGCTCTACGAGTATCTCTGGACGCAGAGACCGATCATCGGACTGGTCTGGAGAAATCCGCACCTTGACCGCATTCTGTCGGACCTCGGGCACTGGCCGATAGTTGCCAACGACGAGCATGCGATCATGACTGCGCTCGAAGAATTAGTCGCGCGCTGGGAAAGCCATGACCTCGACGACTCGGGGCTTGCCTCGCCCTATTCCACTGAGGCCGCCGTGAGCCAGTTGTACGGCTGGGCGCGCGAG
>Ga0137438_1000047_pt1 | contig 16527 bp, 15 predicted proteins | sample EasRivERMGT157_2_FD_102327 | JGI IMG/M metagenome (GOLD analysis project Ga0137438, IMG submission 102327) | Soil microbial communities from meander-bound floodplain in the East River, Colorado, USA - East River MetaG ERMGT157_2 | ecosystem: Environmental > Terrestrial > Soil > Floodplain ... | reverse complement strand
TTAAAGGATGAAGCGACTCAGGCGCGTATCGCCAGCGAGCAGGCAGATGCCATGATCGTGGCGGCCTACGGTCTTATTATTCCGCGCACTGTGCTGCAAATGCCGCGTTTCGGCTGCTTCAACATACATGCTTCGTTGTTGCCGCGTTGGCGCGGCGCAGCGCCTATCCAGCGTGCGATACTGGCAGGCGATGCCGAAACCGGCGTCACCATCATGCAAGTAGTGCCCGCACTGGATGCCGGGGCGATGTTATCGCGTGGCGCGGTGCCGATTAGCGAAGACGACACTGCACAGTCCCTGCATGACAGTCTGGCGCAAATAGGTGCGCGGTTGATGGTAGAAACCATGAGTCAGCTGGCAACGCAGGGTAAATTAGCCGCCGAAGCGCAAGATGAAGCGCTGGTAACCTATGCCGCCAAATTGACCAAGGCTGAAGCGGTGCTGGACTGGATATGTAGCGCTCAGGAATTATCCAGAAAGGTCCGTGCCTTTAACCCGTTCCCGGTAGCGCAATCCATTCTGCACGGCGAGATATGCAGGATATGGATGGCACATGCTACAGATGGCAAGGCCGAGCCTGGTCGTATAGTGGATGTAAGTAATGGTATTGTGGTCGGCTGTGGTCAAGGCTTGCTGCGTATTGAAGAATTACAAATGCCAGGCGGCAAACGCTTGAGCGCAAAACAGTTTCTGACGGGTAAGCCGTTACAATCGGGTGATCGCTTCGGCGCTTGAATTCTACAAATTTAGCACTATTTTAAAGGCTTAATGGATAGCTTCTTGGAGAAGGTAAAAAATGTTGGGTAACTGGTTAAAAACCTCCATACTGCTGGCGGGCATCGTCGCCCTGTTTGGCGTGGTGGGAGCAGCGCTGGGCGGCGCGGGCGGCATGTTGATCGCGCTGGCGATTGCCGCTGTGATGAATGTCTATGCCTATTGGTTCTCCGATAAGGCAGTGCTGCGAATGTACAACGCTCAAGAGGTCGATGAGCAAAGCGCGCCGCAATTTTACCGCATGGTGCGTGAACTGGCACAAAATGCCCAGTTGCCCATGCCCAAGGTCTACATCATTGACGAGCCGCAACCCAACGCCTTCGCCACCGGCCGCAACCCCGAGCATGCTGCCGTCGCGGCTACCACTGGCATCATGCACATTCTTTCCGAGCGTGAACTGCGAGGCGTCATGGCGCATGAGCTGACCCATGTCAAACATCGCGACACTTTGACTTCAACCATCTCCGCCACTATTGCTGGGGCCATTTCTTCGATTGCCAGCTTCGGTATGTTATTTGCCGGCGGTAACCGTGAGCGCAATGTGCATCCGGCGGTGGCGCTGCTCATCATGCTGCTGGCACCGATTGCCGCCATGCTGATCCAGATGGCGATTTCAAGGGCACGTGAATTCGAGGCTGATCGCGGTGGCGCTGAAATCAGTGGTGACCCGCAAGCGCTGGCCTCAGCATTGCGCAAAATTCACGACTACGCACACCAGGTGCCGATGCAAACCGCCGAGCAACATCCGGAAACTGCACAAATGATGATTATCAACCCCTTGTCTGCAGGTGGTATCAGAGGGTTATTCAGCACCCATCCGCAAACCGGAGAACGTGTCGCCCGTCTTATGGCTATGCGCTAATGGCGGCGACTGTAATAACTGAGTTGCGCTAGCCCCTTGCGCATCTCCCAGCAAATTGCCGCAACAGCCGTCAGCCAGGTTCTGGGCGGACGTAATTTGACGCTGGCGCTGCAAAACCTGTGGTGCGAACATCCCCATATTACCGCACAACAGCGTGCCGTAGCTCAGGATCTGAGCTATGGCACGCTGCGTTTTTATGGGCGCCTGCAAGCCTTGCTTACCCAACTGCTGGAGAAGCCTTTACCCGATGAACGGGCGCGCTGTTTGTTGCTGGTCGCCCTCTATCAACTGGAGTTTGACCAAGCTGCTACGCATACCGTGGTCGATCAGGCAGTGCTGGCGGCGGCGCAACTGCGAAAACCCTGGGCCAAAGGCCTGGTCAATGGCGTATTGCGCAATTTTTTAAGACGTAGGGAAGAATTGATTGCCGTCATCACTGATGACGAAGTGGCGCGGTATTCCTACCCGCGCTGGTGGATAGAAAAACTCAAGGCAAACTACCCGGCACAGTGGCAAACCATATTGGAGGCGGGCAACCAGCACCCGCCGCTGACTTTGCGCATTAATCGACGGCTTACAGATGCTGAAACTTATTGCCGTAAATTGATAGAGGCGGGTGTTGCGGCGCGTCAATTAGGCGGCGATGCGGTGATGCTGCAGCACGCCGTCGCGGTAGATAAACTGCCGGGGTTTGCCTTGGGCGAAGTATCGGTACAGGACTACGGCGCCCAGCTGGCAGGGCCGCTGCTGGATGTAAGTACTGGCATGCGTGTACTTGATGCCTGCTGTGCGCCTGGCGGGAAAACGGGCCATATTCTGGAGCTGGCCGAAGTTGATATGGTGGCAGTGGATAGCGATACCCAGCGACTGCACAGGACTCGTAGCAATCTTGATCGCCTGGGGCTCAATGCGCAATTGCTCACCGGAGACGCTGCTAATCCTTCTGCATGGTGGGACGGAAAGCCTTTCGACCGCATTCTAGCCGATGTGCCTTGTACTGCTTCGGGCATTGTGCGACGCCACGTTGATATCAAATGGCTGCGCCGCGAGGCCGATATATCCTCATTTAGCAGACAACAAGCGCTAATATTAAGGGGTTTGTGGCAGCTATTGGCAAACGGTGGTAAATTACTTTATGTGACGTGTTCGATATTTTCTGAAGAAAATAAATGTCAAATAGATGCCTTTCTAAGGCAGCAGACTGATGCCAGGCAGTTGCTGTTGCAACATCCGGAAAGTGGGCAGTTACTACCTTGTGCGGAGCATGATGGATTTTTCTATGCGGTACTGCAAAAAAATTAGAACGCTGGCTTTATTGGGTTGCCTGCTGATGCTTGGTATCGCCAGCTTGGCTTGGGCGGCGTCCGGTAAATTGGAAATCAAAACGGCAGAGCTGGTGGCCAACGAAGAAGCCTATTTGCTCAATGCCGATTTAGAGCTGAATTTCAGCCCGGAAGTCGAAGAAGCCATTAACAAGGGCGTGCCGCTCAATTTTCTTATTGAGTTCCAAGTAGTTTCTCCCCGTCAATACTGGTTCGACGACGAGATTGTCAGCGTCAGCCAACGCGTTGGCTTGAGTTATCACGCCTTATCCCGGCAGTATTTAATTAATAGCGCCAATCACCAGAAAACTTTTGCCACGCTGGAAGAGGCCAAAGAGGAGTTTTCCCATCTCCGTGACTGGGTGGTGCTGGGGAAATCATTGCTGAAAAAGGGCGAGAACTACCAAGCTGCATTGCGTGTCAGGCTAGATCTATCGCGTTTGCCCAAGCCCTTGCAGGTTGATGCACTGAGTTCCGAAGCGTGGAATCTGGTTTCGCAACGCTATCGCTGGACGCCTTCCTTTGCCTTGTAGATGAAGTATATAGTCTTCATTTGCGCCGGGCTCGGCGCAGTCCTGCTCTACCTGCTTTCCCATGCCAGCGCTAATACCGCGGCCTCCGGCCATAATTACACCGTCCTGCTGATACTCAATATCGCACTGGCGGTTCTGTTGACAGTCCTTATCGGCATCCAGCTTTGGCGACTTTATCGCCAGATGCGTGAACGAGTCATGGGCAGCCGTCTGACCCTGCGCCTGCTTGGCGCGTTTGCTTTAATGGCGATTATTCCGGGGTTGGTGGTTTATGCGGTATCGGTAAATTTCCTTACGCGTTCCATCGAGTCCTGGTTCAATGTCAAGGTAGAAGCCGCGCTGGAAGGTGGCCTCCGGCTCGGTCAGAGTGCGCTGGATATCATGCTGGCAGACATCGAGGAGAAAGGTGAAAGCATGGCACTTTCGCTGGCATTTCAGCCGATCAGCTCGCACCTGACCATTCTCAATGACTTACGTGAAAAGAGTGGCGTGCAGGATGCCGTTTTGTTGTCACCGCAGGGTCGAATCCTGGCTTTTTCCAGCAATGATCCTTCGAGCTTTCTGCCGGAGCTGCCCAGCGTGCGGCAACTACGCCAGGCGCGACAGCATGTTTACGGCACCATCGAGCCTATTCTCAATAAGGGGCTTTATCTGCGCGTGCTGGTACCGGTAAACGTGGCCGATCTGGGCGGAGAAACGCGCATTTTGCAACTGCTGCAGCCAGTACCCAAGACACTCTCGAACACCGCAGAATCGGTGCAAGAGGTATATCAGGATTATCAGGAGCTGTCTTACACCCGCGAATCACTGAAGGAGGTATTCGCGCTGACACTCACGCTGGTACTGATGTTGGCCATGTTATCTGCAGTGGCGATTGCCTTCGTGTTGAGCCGGCGCCTGTCGGCACCATTGAGTGTGCTGGCCGAGGGCACGCGCGCTATTGCACGTGGTGACTACACCACCATCTTGCCGGCTCATGGCAAAGACGAACTGGGTATATTGGTGCAGTCATTTAACAGCATGATGCGTCAATTATCCGAAGCCACGCAAGCCGCGGAACGCAACCGAGCCAGGGTTGAAGCGGCACGCGGATATCTGGAAACCATCCTCGCCCATCTGTCATCGGGTGTGATTGCGTTGGATGACCAGGCTCGATTGCGTACATACAATCTGGCGGCGAGCCATATTCTCGGCACAAATCTGGAAAGCGCAGCCAATCAGCCATTTACCCAGCTTGCTCAGCAGGAACCTGCGCTGGAGCCATTCGTCAAGCTTGTTCTTGAGCGTTTTCGGCGGGCTGGGGATGGAGAATGGCAGGAGCAAATAGAGATTGCGGGTCGACAGGGGCGGCAGACCGTGCTGTTGCGAGGCACTCGCCTGCCAATTGGCGCGGATAGCGGTTTCGTCGTCGTGTTTGATGATATCACCACACTGATGCAAGCCCAGCGCGACGCTGCCTGGGGCGAAGTGGCAAGACGTCTGGCACACGAGATCAAAAATCCACTGACGCCTATCCAGCTTTCTGCCGAGCGCTTGGAGCACAAGCTGGCAGCCAAGCTGGATGCGGCTGATGCCGATATGCTGCGGCGTGCGACCGAGACTATCGTTAGTCAGGTGAGCGCGATGAAAAGTATGGTCAACGAATTCAGCGAATATGCACGTGCACCAGCCCCCAATCTGACTAAAGTTGACCTGAACAATTTGATTAACGACGTGTTGGCATTGTATGAATGGCCTGTTATCAAAATCAAAGCAGAGTTGGCTCGCAAGCTGCCAGCGGTGCAGGGCGATGCCACCCTGCTGCGGCAGCTGCTGCATAACCTGCTGCAAAACGCGCAAGATGCTCTCGATGGCCAGCCAGAACCAATCATTACCATCAGCAGCGAGCTTGCCAATGGTAAGATAAAATTAACGGTCAGTGATAATGGATGTGGCTTTTCGTTGGACATGATGGCACATGCTTTTGAACCCTATGCCACCACCAAACGTCATGGCACTGGTTTAGGTCTGGCTATCGTCAAAAAAATCGTGGAAGAACACAAAGGCAGTATCAAAATCGAGAATCAGGAACAGGGCGGTGCCCGTGTTACCGTCTTGCTGCCAATAGCAATAAAAACAATGGAGCACAAAGAATGACAGCGAGGTATGTCTTGGTGGTGGATGACGAAATCGGCATCCGCGAATTGCTGCGCGATATTCTGCAGGACGAAGGTCATCAGGTTCGGCTGGCGGAGAACGCCGCCGAAGCTCGTGTCTTGCGGCAGCAGGAACGTCCTGATTTAGTGCTGCTGGATATCTGGATGCCGGATTGTGACGGCATCAGCCTGTTGAAAGAATGGGGTACCAGCGGCCAACTAACTATGCCGGTTGTGATGATGTCAGGCCACGGCACCATTGATACTGCAGTAGAGGCAACGCGCATCGGCGCTTTCGATTTTCTGGAAAAACCCATCGCTTTACAAAAGTTGTTGAAGACCGTCGGCGCAGCACTCAAATATGGTGAGCAGCTACCCAAGTCAGACATGAGCCTGGCTTATTTGGGGAAAAGTGCCGTGATTAACGAATTGCGCCAGCGGCTGGAACAGGTGGCAAAACTCAAAACCGCGTTGCTGCTGATCGGTGCCAAGGGTAGCGGCATTGAGCTTTGCGCGCGTTTTTTGCACCAGCAGAATACACCATGGCTGGAGCTCACCGAATATGACAAGTTGGCCACTGCTCCGCTGGAGATACTGGAGCAGTTGAGTGATGGCCTGCTGTTTATACCGGAAGTGGCTGAGCTCAACAAACCCGAACAAAAAGGCTTGCTATTGTTGCTGGGCAAGGCTGAAAAATACGCTACTCGAGTAGTGGGCGGTGCTTCCCGTGCCTTGCCGCAACTGGTGGAAGAAGGCCAATTTGATGGCGTTTTATTGCAAACACTTTCAGCTACTACTCTGCGGGTACCGGCGCTGGAAGATCACCGCGAAGATATCCCTGATTTAGTGCGGGCCATAGTCACTTTGCTGGTGGAAACTGAAGAAGTCCCGTACCGCGAATTTGACATTGCCGCGCTCAATGCCCTGCGCAATGCAAGCTGGCCGGGCAACCTGGTGCAGTTGGATAGCGCTATCCGCAACTTGATGCAGACCAGCCTGGGTGAAAAAATCACGCTGGATGATGTGAGCCGCATACTGGAGCAATTCGCCCCGTTACAGCCGCCGCAATTAAACGCTACAGACATGGCTTCTCCATTCAATCTGGATCAGCCACTGCGCGAGGCGCGGGACGACTTTGAGCGTATTTATTTTGGTCACCACATGGCCAAGGCTGGCGGCAATATGAGCAAAGTGGCCGAGACGGTGCAATTAGAACGCACTCATCTTTACCGCAAGCTCAAGCAATTGGGCATGAAAGCCAAATAGCAGTCTTAAGCAAGACTGAATCTGCTAAATCCGCTTTAGATTGAGCGTGGGAATACAACGCTAATTCTTGTGCCTACGTCTTGAGGGCCATTCTCTAGCAGTATTTCGGCCTGATGACGCAAAGCGATTTCACGCACAATAGTCAGCCCCAGACCACAACCCTCCTCGCCTGTGCCAAGGATGCGATAAAAGCGCTCAAATACCCGTTTACGCTTTTTTTCCGGGATACCTAGGCCGTTGTCTTCCACCGAAAGTTCAATATTTTGTGCGTTTTGCTTTACCGCTACTGTGACATGGCCGTTGCTCGGCGTGTAGCGCAGGGCGTTATCTATCAGGTTGTTTAGCAACTCGCGTAGCAGCAAAGCGTTACCCTTTACCTGACAATTGGCATCCGCACAGGCAAACCCCAGGTCTATGTTTTTTGCCAGCGCTTGCGGCACCCACTCGCTAGTGATCCCCTGTGCCAGCTTGGATAAATCCAGAGTGAGCAGCTCAAGATTGTCCGCAGCTTCCGGCTCGGCACGCGCCAGGCTGAGTAATTGACTGACCATATGGGCAAGGTTGGTGCTGCTGGTTTTTATTTGTTGCAGAGCATGCTGCACTTGGGCTGGGTCCTGCTCGCGCAAGGCAAGCTCGGCTTGGGTTTTGAGCCCGGCCAACGGCGTGCGCAGCTGATGCGAAGCGTCTGCGATAAAGCGTTGCTGCTTGGTGATGGCATCGCGCAGGCGCTGCATCAAATCATTCATGGCGTGTAACAGCGGTTGCACCTCACGCGGTGCGCCAGCCTCAGCCACCGGGCTTAGATCTTGCATCGAGCGGCTACTAAAAGCCGCTCGCAAGCTTTCAAGCGAGGCGAGGCCGCGCCGCACACCAAAATGCACCATCAGTCCTGCCAATACCACGATCAGAAGCTGTGGCAACATCATGGTGGCGACAATTTCATCGGCCATCTGGGTGCGTTTGGCGCGCGTCTCAGCTACCAATACCATGGCCACGCCGTGTGCACTGGTACCAGTTAGCGGCAAGGCAAAAGCCACCGCGCACAGCGCCTTGCCATCCAGCTGCGTGTTGTAATACAGATGATCGCCTACATTTGGCAAATGATCCGGCAAAGGTAAATCGGCTTGGCCCGTCACCAGCTCGCCGTTCGGACCACGTATGCGGTAGTAAATCCAGTCGTCTTTGTCGTATTCAAGCAAATCGCGTGCGATTTGTGGCAGATCGACAGTGACTTGGCCGCGTTGCACCTCGATCTGGTCTGCCAAAGCCAGCGCGGCGCGGAATAACGAGCGATCATAGGCTAGATTGGCGAAATGATTAGCGCGGTAATACGAAGAAATAGCGCCAATCAGTAGCAAAGGTATCAGTAGTGTCAGTAGCCAGATCAATAACTGACGGCGTAACGAGCGAAGTTTATGGTTTGTCATGCTGTTCCAGTAGATAACCAAGACCACGAATGGTGCGTATCTGGATGTCGCAGGATTTCAGTTTTTTGCGTAAGCGATGTACATAGACTTCAATGGCGTTGTCGCCTATATCGTCTTCCCAATTGCACAGGCGCTCCATGATCTGCTCTTTGCTCACCACGCGCCCGGTTTTTAACATCAGGATTTCCAGCACCGCGAGCTCGCGCGCCGACAGATCAAGCGGTTGATCCGCAACAGAAGCGCGTCTGCCAGCGGTATCCAGCATCAGTTTGCCTACTCCCAGCTGGGCGCCTCCACCGGATTGACCGCGACGTATCAAGGCACGGATGCGGGCTTCCAGTTCGCCGAGATCAAAGGGTTTGGTCAGGTAGTCGTCCGCACCCAAGTCCAGGCCCTTAACCCGATCGGCCACGCCGTCACGCGCAGTGAGGATCAGTACCGGCGTCTGGCCGCCACGCTGGCGCAGGCGTTTAAGCACATCGAAGCCGCTGAGTTTGGGCAAACCCAGATCAAGAATGACCAGATCGTAATTTTGATAAGCCAGCATATGGTCGGCGTTTTCGCCGTGGGCAGCATTATCAACGGCATAACCCGACTGCGTCAGCGATCGGCAGAGGCCATCAGCCAGAATGGAGTCGTCTTCAACGATCAGTACGCGCATGGTGTTTAAGCGATGTTTTTTAAAGGTTTAAATCGTAAGGTTCAGGAAAGCTTGGCGGCGTAATGTTCGCATCACAGGCAGACCGCAGTCAGGTTTAGGCCTTAAGTGTAACTCTAATCCCTTAATTAGGAGAAATACCATGAACAAGCTTTTATCCACTCTTTTTGCTGGCCTTTTTGTCGCTTCTATCAGTGTCGGCGCTTTTGCTGCCGATGCTGCCAAGCCAGCTGACGCTGCTGCCACTCCGGCTGCTGCGCCAGCTGCTGATGCAGCCAAGGAAAAACCTGCTGTACCAGCCAAAAAGGCTATGCATCACAAGAAGGCTGTGAAGAAAGACAGCAAGACGGAAGCGCCTAAGGCTGACGCACCAGCTGCCAAGTAATACGGCTTTTCATTAATAAAAAAGAGGGCAGGACTGGTTCCTGCCCTCTTTTTTTGCCCTTAAGTTCTACTTAATCCAGTTCAAGAATCACCGGCGCATGGTCAGAAGGCCGCTCCAGCTTGCGCGGTGCAATATCGATGCGGCATGACTTACACTGCGTTATCAGTGGCGTGCTGACCAGGATATGGTCAATACGCATACCAAGGTTGCGGCGAAACCCCGCCATGCGGTAATCCCACCAACTGAAGCTGCCTTCAGGCTGCTCAAATAACCGGAAAGCGTCATGCAATCCCAATTCGACCAATTGCCTAAAAGCGGCCCGCTCCGGCTCGCTCACCAGTACCTGGCCTATCCAGGCTTCGGGGTCATGCACGTCGCGGTCTTCCGGCGCGATGTTGTAGTCTCCCAGCAGAACTAGCTTTGGGTAGGTTTTTAATTCGCTTTTAAGCCATGTAGTCAGCGCTTTTAGCCAACGCAATTTGTATTGATATTTGTCCGAATCCAGGCTTTGTCCATTCGGGATGTAAGCGCAGATGATGCGTAGGCCGCCTATATCGGCTGCCAGCACACGTTTTTGTTCATCAGCAAAATCGGGTATGCCAGCCCGCTGGTTAGCCTGAGCCTGACGACTCAATATCGCTACGCCGTTGTAGGTTTTTTGCCCGCTGTGCATTGCGTGATAGCCGGCGGCGCTGAGTTCCTGGTAGGGGAATTTAAGGTCTTCCTGTTTGGTTTCCTGCAGGCACAGCACATCAGGTTGATTGGCTTGCAGCCAATCCAGTACGTGCTGCAGGCGCACGTTGAGGGAATTGACGTTCCAGGTGGCCAGCTTCAACGGACTAATTTCTAGACTTGAGTTTAACCACTACTGAGCTTTGGCCGGGGCTGGCACAGGTTTTGACGCTATTTTGTGGAACTCTGCCAGAGGATTGCTCTTGGGGTAGCCGGCTTGATCCAGCAAGCGGTTCCAGGCCCCCTCTTCAAATCCCTGTGATGGGCTTAGCTTTCCGACCACCAATACCGGCATTTTGGTATCTCCGGTGAGATTTTTTAGCTCAAGCTTATCCTGTTCCTGGTTTTTCAATGTGTAGGGCACACCGCGCTTCTCGAGTAGGCTTTGCGCCTTGGCGCAGGGATCGCCACACGGGTCAAAAAAGTAAAGGGTAATCGGATTTTTCCGTGTGGCTATTTTGCCCTCATAAGTCTGGCTATCGGTTTCGACCAGATTGCCATTGAGCTTCTTCTGCTCGACATTTTTTGCTGCATGCGGCGGTGGCGGCGTATCGCTGTATTGCACGTTGCCCTTGGCATCTACCCATTTGTAAACCTGGGCAGTTGCAGGGAAGACAAAGCCGCAAAGCAGCAATAAGAAAAGTATCGAACGCATGGATCCTCCTTTCAAGCAGTCATGCCGTTATGCCTTAACAGCGCATCAATAGTGGGTTCACGTCCGCGAAAGGCAACGAAGGACTCCAGCGCAGGACGTGAGCCGCCTTGAGCAAGGATTTCGCTCCAGAAGCGGTGGCCGGTTTCTTCCGATAACACGCCATTCTCTTCAAACAGGCTGTAGGCATCGGCGGAGAGCACTTCCGCCCACTTGTAACTGTAATAGCCGGCTGCATAGCCACCCGCGAAGATGTGCGAGAAATTGTTGGGAAAGCGGTTCCATTTCGGCGGGCGTACTACGGCGACTTCGTCGCGCACCTGTTCGATCAAATCCAGTGCAGTTTGCTTGCCATACGGATCGAATTCACCGTACAAGCGCATATCGAACAGCGAGAACTCAATCTGGCGCATGGTCTGCATGCCGGCCTGGAAGTTCTTGGCGGCGACCATCTTGTTGAACAGTTCGCGCGGTAAATGTGCGCCGGTTTCCACGTGCCTGGTCATGTGGCGCAACACCTCCCATTCCCAGCAGAAGTTTTCCATGAACTGGCTGGGCAGCTCGACGGCGTCCCATTCCACGCCCTTGATGCCGGAAACACCGTATTCGTCGACCTTGGTCAGCAAGTGGTGCAGGCCGTGGCCGAACTCGTGGAACATGGTAATCACTTCATCGTGGGTAAATTGCGCAGGCTTGTCGCCCATCGGCGCAGAGAAATTGCAGGTAAGAAAAGCTACCGGCGTTGCCAGCGTCTGTGGTGTCTTGCGGCGTGTGATGGCTTCGTCCATCCAGGCGCCGCCGCGCTTGTTGTTGCGCGCATAGAGGTCGAGATAGAACTGGCCGACCAGCTTGCCATCGTGACCGATAATTTCGTAAAAATTGACATCCTTGTGCCACACCGGCGCTTGCGATGGGCGCACATGTACGCCGAATATGGTTTCGGTAACTTTGAACAAGCCATGCAATACTTGCTGTTCGGGAAAGTATTGCTTCACTTCCTGATCGGAAAAAGCGTATTTTTCCTCACGCAGCTTTTCCGAGACGTAAGCGATATCCCAAGCCTGCAGTTCTTTTAAACCAGGCTTGTCCGCGGCATAGGCCTGCAGCTCCTGCATATCGCGTTGTGCAAACGGTTTGGCGCGCACGGCCAAAGTCTGCAGAAAATCTGTGACTTGTGCTGGGGTTTGCGCCATTTTGGTGGCCAGTGAAACCTCGGCATAATTCGCGTAACCCAGTAACTGCGCGGCTTCACGGCGCAGCTTGAGGATACGGGCTATGAGCGGGGTATTGTCCCATTGCGGCTGGCCAAACTCAGAGGCACGCGTGGCGTAGGCGCGGTATAGCGTCTCGCGCAGGCTGCGGTTGTCGGCGTATTGCAGCACCGGCACGTAGGAAGGGAAGTGCAGGGTAAATTTCCAGCCGGTTTTGGCGTCTTGCTCAGCGGCTTGTTGTGCAGCTTCCAATGCGTCCGACGGAATGCCCTTGAGTTCGTCGGCATGGTCGATGAATAACGCGTAAGCATTGGTGGTATCCAGCAGGTTTTCCTCGAATTTTGCAGAAAGTGAGGAAAGCTCCTCCTGGATAGCCTTGAAACGGGCCTTCTTATCTTGCGGCAGCTCTGCGCCACCCAGGCGAAAATCGCGCAGCTCGTTTTCTACAATCTTGCGTTGCGCCGCATTCAGGCTGGCGTATGCTTTGCTGGCGCGTAACTCGCGGAACTTGGCGTACAGCCGCTCATCCTGCGATAGATCCGCATAAAATGCGGTCAGTTTGGGCAGGTTGGCGTTATAAACCTCACGCAGCTCGGGATTGTTCACAACTGCGTTCATGTGCGACACCTGCGACCAAGCGCGAGAGATGCGCTCCTCCAGGTCTTCCAGCCGACTGGCAAAGTTATCCCAGGTCGGTGGATGACTATCTGTGCCAAGCTTTTGCAACAATATGCGCCCGTCACCCAGTAATTTGTCGATGGCGGGAGTGACATGGCTGGCTTGCACCTGGTCAAATTTCGGCAGGCCCGAGAAATCCAGCAAAGGGTTGTCGGATAGCAGGTTTTGTATCACCGGGTTCCCTTTCTTAATTAATCAATCTTAAAGCAAATGGGTAACGATAGCTTTCGCCCTTGCTGGTAGCCACGGCAGCCATGATGCTGAAAATGATGTTGGCGAGCCAGAGCATGCCTATCAGCACAAATCCAATCAAGATAAAAGCCAGTATCCAGCTAACGAAGTAGGCAATCATCAGCGTAATCTGGAAATTCAGCGCCTCGCGCGCATTTTCTGCAATATATGGGTTGTCATCCTTTTTCAGTAGCCAGACGATTAGACCAGGCAAGAAACTAAACAGGATGCCACCGAGGTGGGTGAGTACCACTATGTTTTTATCATCTGAGCTGATATCGGCCATGACATGTTCCCCTTAAATTAAAGATTGAGTTTTTGCAGCAAAGGTTCAATATTATCAATATCTTGACTGCTGAGAATTTTGCGTACGCCCAGTGTTAGCTTGGGCAAACTGCTTTGCAACACCTGGCGCTTGACCGCCAGCACATGTGCCGGATGCATGGAAAACTGGCGCAATCCAAAACCCAGCAATAGACGGGTGAGTCTGGCATCGCCAGCCATTTCACCACACACCGAAATCGGCTTGCCAGCCTTGATGCAGGCACGGATGGTCATTTCCACCAATTGCAATACCGCAGGATGCAGCGGGCTGTAGAGGTGCGCCACCGTTTCGTCGGTGCGGTCAATGGCCAGCGTATATTGAATCAAGTCATTGGTGCCGATGGAGAGAAAATCCAGTTGCTTGGCGAAGGCTTCCGCATTCAAGGCGGCGGCGGGCACTTCAATCATGCCGCCGACCTGGATATGCTCATCAAAAAGTATATTTTCCTTGCGTAAGCTTTGCTTGGCACGGTCCAGCATCAGGTAGGCCTGCCGCAGTTCAGATAACGTCGACAGCATCGGGATCAGAATCTTGATGTTGCCGTAATGTGAGGCGCGCAGGATGGCACGCAACTGCGTGTGGAATACCTGCGGCTCCGCCAGGCACAGGCGAATGGCGCGCAGGCCAAGCGCCGGGTTGGCGCAGCTGCGTGCAGTATCGGGATTGGCCTGCTTGTCTGCGCCCAGGTCCAAGGTGCGTATGGTCACGGGTAGACCTTTCATGGCTTCTGCCACTTTGCGGTAAGCCTTGAACTGTTCTTCCTCGCCTGGCGAGTCGCGCCGGTTCATGAACAGAAACTCGGTACGGTAGAGGCCAACACCGGTAGCCCCCGCGGCTTTGGCTTGTACCACGTCTTCCGGAATTTCAATATTGGCGTACAACTCAATCACTGTGCCATCCAGTGTGACGGCTTTGGTCAGCTTGATGCGCTTGAGTTTTTGCTGTTCGAGTTCCCATCCTTCCTGGCGCAGTTTGTACTCGGCCAAGGTGTCCTTGTCCGGATTGACGATGACCACGCCCTGACTGCCGTCAACGATAATCAGCTCGTTATCACGGATCAGGTCGCGCGCACGATGCAGGGCGACGATGGAGGGAATATTCAGGCTGCGTGCCAGAATTGCCATGTGTGAAGTGGCGCCACCGACATCGGTAATAAACGCGGCGAACTGGTGCTGTTTGAACTGGATCGCATCGGCAGGTGAGAGGTCGTGGGCTACTAAAATGATGGCGCTTTCCTGTTCTTTTAGTGCCACTTGGCTGGGGTGCCCGAGCAACACCTTGATCACGCGTTCGACGACTTGGACCACGTCCTGTTTGCGCTCGCGCAGATACTCGTCTTCGATTTCCTCGAATTGCGCGACCAAGTCATCCATCTGCTGTTTGAGCGCCCATTCGGCGTTGCACAGCTCGGCACGGATGATGTCCTTGGGAACTTCTGATAATGCTTTGTCGGAGAGAATCATCAGATGGGTGCTGACGAAAGCACCCATCTCAGCCGGCGCGCTTGCCGGCAACTGGCGACGTATGCTTTCCAGATCAGCTTTTACAGTGACGATGGCCTGCTCAAAACGCAGTACTTCCTGCTCCAGCAAATGTTTGGGCAGTTGATAATGTGCGACCTGGAGCAGGGCATGCGAAACCAGATGGGCTCGCCCGACGGCGATGCCGCTGGAGATGCCTACACCGTGCATGGTGAAGCTCATGGAGCGAAGCCCATTAAATAGTTGAAGCTCATAGGGCGGACAATCTAAAATCGAAGCTCATTCAGGTTCTCCGAATCGATTGCCAATCAGTTCGGTCAGTGCCGTCATCGCTGGCGATTCGTCATTACCAGCAGTCTCTAAGGTGACCTTGCTGCCTTTGCTGGCCGCCAGCATCATCACGCCCATGATGCTTTTGGCATTGACTCTTCGACCATTTCTTTCAATCCATATCTCGCTGCCAAACTGGCTGGCAGTCTGCGTGAGCTTGGTTGAGGCGCGTGCGTGCAGCCCGAGCTTGTTGATAATTTCCACTTCCTGCTTAATCATGGCGCTTGCTTGAGTCCTTGGTAAATTGAACAATACCCTCGTGACCGCCGCTGAGGGTTTTTTCGATCAGGGTATCCATAGCTTCGTTGCGATAAGTGAGCGCCCGCACCAGCATAGGCAGGCTGACGCCCGCCATGCCTTCAACATGGCCATGCTCCAGCAATTTACAGGCAAGATTGCACGGCGTGGCGCCATAGATGTCCGACAGTACCAGCACGCCGTCTCCCTGGTTCAATTCTTTGACCATCTGCTGCGCCTGCGGCAACAGCCTGGCAGGGTCGTCATAGGTGCCGACGCCCAGTTGTCCGAGCAAGGGTGGGCGCATGCCCATCACATGACTGGCGCAATGGATCAAGCTTTCGCCTAAGGTACCATGCGCAATAATAAGAATTCCTATCATGGCAACATCCTATCAATATCGATTTGGTTTTGCATAGAGCCGGATCCAGGTTCGGCCATGCACATTATTCGAGCTCCCTGTGTCTGACCAGGACTTTGTAATGTTCCGTACGAAAATGTGCGGCCAGTGTTTCGGCCAAATATACCGAACGATGCTGGCCCCCAGTGCAGCCTATGGCTACCGTCAGATAGCTACGATTATCACGCACAAAGCTCGGCAACCAGCGCGCGACAAAGCCGCGTATGTCTTCAGCCATAGCCTTTACTTCTTGCTGGCTTTCAAGAAAATAGATCACTGCCTTATCACGACCAGTCAGCGGGCGCAGATTGGGATCATAGTGCGGGTTGGGCAGGCAGCGCACATCGAATACCAGATCCGCATCCAGCGGGATGCCATGTTTGAAGCCGAAAGAGGCAAATAGCAAGGTAAGGCCGCTGTGTTCGAGCGAGACAAAATCCTTAACCCAGGAACGCAAGGTGTTGGCACTCAGATCGCTAGTGTCTATGTGATGACCTAAATCTGCCAGTTGGCCAAGCAATTCGCGTTCATGGCGGATGCTTTCCGCCAGCGTGGTGCTGCCATCGCTTAAAGGGTGGCGGCGGCGTGTTTCGCTGTAGCGCTTGACCAATGTCTCTACATTGGCTTCCAGAAACAATACCTGTACCGAAATACCTTGTGCTTTGAGTTGCTCAATGTTGGCGGGCAACGTATCCAGCGCCGCACTTCGGGTGTCGATGCTGATTGCCACACGTTCTTGGCTAACAGTACTCAGATGGTCGGAAATTTGCGGCAGCAGCGTTGCCGGCAAGTTATCAACACAATAATAGCTACTGTCTTCCAGTGCCTTCAGCACGATGCTTTTGCCGGATCCGGACAACCCGGTGACGATGATCAGTTGCATCAGTC
>Ga0137438_1000046_pt1 | contig 16630 bp, 12 predicted proteins | sample EasRivERMGT157_2_FD_102327 | JGI IMG/M metagenome (GOLD analysis project Ga0137438, IMG submission 102327) | Soil microbial communities from meander-bound floodplain in the East River, Colorado, USA - East River MetaG ERMGT157_2 | ecosystem: Environmental > Terrestrial > Soil > Floodplain ... | reverse complement strand
GCAGTGCTTCCCGATGTCGTGCAGCGGGTCGTCGAGCGATCGGAAGGTAACGCGTACTACCTCGAGGAGCTGATTCGCTGCGTCGCGGAGAGCGACACCACTGAGCTGCCCGGGACGGTCCTCGCGATGGGGCAATCGCGGATCGAGCGCCTGGAACCCGATGCTCGCCGCGTGCTCCGGGCGGCAAGCGTGTTCGGCGAGACATTCTGGGATGCGGCAGCGACCGCACTTCTCGGTGGCGCTGCGCGGGACGCTCGGCCAGCTGCAAGCGCGTCACCACTTTCTGCGCAACGAGCTGCCATCCGCGATGGCCTCCGCACGAGAGGCGCTTGAGCTTCTGCCCCTCGGGACCGTCCACTGGTTCCATGCGGCGGGTATCGCGACGATCACGACCTTCTCTCATCAGAGAGATCCCGGTATTGCGCGCTACGTGGCGAACAGCCTGGAGGATCTCCCCGATGTCAAAGACCAGGATTGGCCATTCGTCTGGGCGGTCAACTACGCTGTTTGGGTATTTTTTCACGTCGGTCGATACGCTGAGGCCATTCGGCTCGCCGCATGGGCCGAGCGCGCTGTGGCTCGGCAGCCCGAACACGATCCGATGTTCGTCACGTTCCTGCACGCGCTGAGAGCTCAGATCGCGTTCATGGAAGGAGATCCAGGGGCCGCGCTTCGCGAGGCTCGGTTGGTCGTGTGCGGACTGGACGATGAGAGTCCGGGACTGAGCGTGAATCTGGCGATCGCCGTCTTCGTGGCGTCGCTGATCTTGCTCCACCTCGGCTGTCTCGAGGAACTCGGCATGCTGACCAGGCGCGCGTGGAGACGAGAGTCCGATCTGCCGGCACTTCGCCAGTTTCGCGGCCTCGGCCTCGCCGTTCACCAGCTGTCCGAGGGCAATGCGGCTCCGCTCGTCGCCATTGGCGAGAGATTCGTCGAAACGACGAACCTGTTCATGAATTCCGCGGTGCGCGCATACGTTGCGGAAGCGCACCTTGCGGAGGGAAGGCCTGACGTCGCCGAGCTCTTCGCGAGGCCGGTCGTCGAGAGCGGCTGTCCTGGTACGTTTCAGAAGGAAGCACAGGCCATCCTGGCCCGAGCGGCGCTTGTGCGTGGCGATCCTCGCGCGGCGCTGGCGATCACCGAATCCGGCACAGGGCTCCGCGACCCCGACTCGCAGGCTCGGTTCCTTGACAGACTTCCGGACAACCGACGCACGCTGGAGCTCGCCGAGAATCTACTCGGCTCGGCGTGACGATCGACCGACCTGCTTTGTGATCGCCCGTGCCGCCGCGGGATAGAGCTCGAGCACGGCGTCGTTCGTCTGGGCGATCGATTAATAAGATCGAGCCTCCATCGCGATCATCGGTCACCTGTCGCCTCGCCACGTGCATCGTGCGCGCCATCGAGAATCCGAACGCGTCCTACTTCCTAAAGCGTTCGAAGTATCGATCGAGGTGCTTGAGCACCGTGCCCCGATCGGCATCGATCGCCTCGGCCAGTGCCGGGATCGTCGCATCCTCGCGGCGTGCGAGAGAGCGCGCGCCGCTGAGCTCCGCGAACAGCAGCGGCTTCAGGTAACGTTCGACGCACTCCTTGACGTCGTCCCAGCAGTGCAGGTCGTGGCCGTAGTCGGCGACGAAGTGGCGCGCGGCCTCGCCGGCGAGCTGCGCCAAGTCGAACGACTCTACAGTCGCAGGCCGCGCCGCTGGCGGTGCCGTTCGCGGTGCGAGCGCGACGTCGTCGAGCAGTGCCTGGCACGCGGCCGCACCGATCGATTGCGGTGCTGCCTCGCGCGGCACACGCATCGCGAACGCGGCGAGCTCGCGGAAGTTGCCGCCCCACGGGTGGTCGAGCACGAGCCTCCGCGCGAGCGACGCGGCGTCTGCCATGCACCGCGCGATGGTGGGGCGCAGCAGCGACCTCGATCGCGCCGCGTACGACGCATGCGTCACCGCGGTCGCGACGTACGACGAATCAGGAAAGGCGACGAATGCCGACGTCCAGAAACAGATCGCTGCGGTGAGCGCGAAGACCGATGCGGTGAGCGCGAAGACCGATGCGGTGAACGCGAAGGCCGATGCGGTGAGCGCGAAGGCTGATGCGGTGAGCGCGAAGGCCGACGCGGTGAGCGCGAAGGCCGATGCTGTGAGCGCGGAGTTCGATGAGGTGAAGGCCTCGACGGTCGAAGCCAAGCCGAAAGCCGACCGAGCGACTCGGCCGCCCCAGCACTGAAGGCGAACGTGATCGTCCCGGCGCACGACTAAACCTCAACGACGGCGCGCGCGATCGGCGGTGAGCCCGATCTGCTTGTGGTTCTCGTAGAGCGCGTTGTTAGCTCCTGCGGCTGCAAGGCCCGAAAATCGGCGTGTCGTCGGCTCAAATGGAAGTTCTGGGCACAACAAGACCGTGGATCTCGTCGCGCTATCCATGCAGCCGCGCGGTGACCGTCGTCAATGACGGTCGTGGGTGCCAGCATCCGTAGTCATGCGGAGCGTGCGGCGCAACGTCGTGAAGAAAGGCGAGCGGCGACGAGCGACCACACCACCAAGCGTGCGCGTTGAGCTCTCCGAGCCGTCTCTGCCGAGCGCGATCGGCGCCGCCACGCGGACAGCTCACCTCATGGTTGTCGCTCGAGCTCGACGGCAAGGGGACCGGCGGGCGTCCACACGGGCGCGACGGCGGCGCCCTTGCGTCAGGAAGCCGCTCGCTGCGGCATGCGCGCCGCGCTATACTTCGCGGATGAAGTTGCCCTTCAACAGGGACCGCATGCGCGAGCGGAATCTACTCGACGACATTGGCGAGATCGAGCTGACAGCCGCCCAGTCGCCGGCGGACCGCCTTGCGGCGACGCTAACTCTCAGTGACTTGGCCCTCGCGTTTTTTCGTGGGAACCCGGACGCACCGGTCCTGGACCGGCTCACGGGCCTGGAAGAGAAAGCCCGGCTCTGGGCCGCGCCTCTGAAGGCGATCCGGCGGTGACTGAGTCTCCGCTCCAGCCCGCGCTGGATGCCGCGCTGGATGCGCTCGAGGGGCTCGGCCTTCGTTATGCGGTGGTCGGCGGGCTTGCGGTCGGTGCCTGGGGCGTGCCACGTGCCACCAAGGACGTGGACCTGTACGCAGCGTTCGCCGGCGCTGTGCGCCCGCGGCTACGGCAAGAGCTCTTGCAACGCGACTTCGATGTACCGGCGATGGACGAGGAGCTCGAGCGGTTCGGCGTGTTCCGGTCGCTGTTCCGTCCGACGAGTGTGTTCGTGGATATCTTCGACGCCGAGAATCCACTCGGCGAAGCGATCTTGAAGCGTCGGCGCGAAGTTCACGTACAGGGCCGGATACGCTGGACGGCCGCCGCGGAGGATCTCGCAGTGCTCAAGGCATTCTCCGATCGCCCTCGGGACCACGAAGACCTGATGAACCTCATCGCGGTCGGGGGGCGAAACCTCGACATGCCTTACATCGAGAACTGGGCTTCCGAGCTGGATCGCAGCATCGGAGGCGACGAGGTGACCGAACGCCTCAAGCGCGCACGGCACGAGGCTGCGCGGCGCGTTCCGGGCAGCAGACCGCGACGCGGCGACGATAGCTGACCTGCGTCCTGCCAACCCACCGCGTGGCCGGCCCACGGAAATACGTGTCTGGCTATCGGTCGATGCAGGCTCGGCCAACCAGTGTATCCCCCCCCCATGGGTCGTTGGATCCACCATGAACCCGGACCAGATGAATGGCAGTCAAGGGCTTCAGGGCTTCCTTGCGGAGTCGAAGGGTCTTGATTGGCTTCTGTGACTTCTTCTTTTCCTTGCCTCGAGCCTAGTGATTTTTCGTAGCGAAGTAAGGCGCCCTCCTGATGGAGATTTATTCAATTGGTCTAACTCTGACTATTATGTAGTGGCCTGGTCGACCATGTATGTAGTGGGTTGGTGCGACGAGCCATCCAGACACCAAGTCGCCTTTGGTACCCAGCGCTGAACGACCGGCGATTCGAGAGCTCGCCCTACCGGACGTCCATCAGCTGCGCCCAGCACTCCAGGCTGAGCATGTCGATGCGGCGCTTGCCGGTGGTCGCGCTGGTGAGGGGCAGCCGGTCGAGCTGGTGCGCGATGGCGCTGCGCAGCAGGATCAGCTTGTCCGTCCGCTGGCCGCGGGCCGCGGCGATGGTCTTGTATTCGGTGATCGCCGTGCCCGCGATGGTGAACGCCTGCGCGCCAGCCGGCGCGATGCACATGTGGGTCGGCGAGCCGGTCACGTCCAGGAGCCAGGTGACGCCGAGGATGGTATTGCCGACGAGCTCGGTGTCGGGCGGCTTGTTCGCGGAGTTGCCGACGGTCCATGCCACGGGGAACTCGACGCCTGCTTCGAGCGGCCCGTTGTCCTCGAGTCCCGGGTTCTGGACCGAGGAGTACTCCGCGGGCAGGTAGAGGGCCCTCTGGAGCGTCGTGGCCGCGACAGCCGCAGAGCCGCCGAACTTGACATCGTAAAACGAGTCAGGCTTGAGGAGGTCCGCGGCGGTGGGCTGGAACAGCTGGTAGAAGATGTCGTGGGGTCGGCCGATCTGATCCACGGGACCGGTCCCCCTCGGGACGTCGAACGAGACGGCGGCACCGGCCGCGTTCTTGCCGATCAGGGTGAGTGTACCGACGTCAACGTCGGTATGTACTGCCCCGACGTGCAGCGGCCACCCCTTGGTGGCCTCGAGGTTGTTGCAGATGTTCGGCATCGGCAACGGGTTGGACTCCGGCGTCTGGGCCGACATGAAGTACGCCATCACGCGGGTCGCGGTGCTGGCACCTGCCAGCGGAAACATCCCCTGCAGGTCCGTGTCGAACGTCATGTGCTCGAAGATGATCTGACCACCCTCGGGATCGGTGGCGTGTGGAAAAGGGTCATCCACAATGAAACAGCTGTGGCCGACGCAGGCATCCGGTGTTCCCGTATTGGGATCATTGCCACAACCGGTCAATACCGCCGCACCCAGAGAAATCGAGACAAACACCTTTGTGAGCATCGCCCTCCTCCTGTGTTCGAATGTATCGGGGTCTGGCAAGCTCGAGCAACTCCTCCGAGCATGAGGTCATGACGACGTGAGGGTTGTCACGATCGCGGCGTCTCCGCGATCAGTCGACGCGCTCGAGGGTCTTCGGATCGACCCCGAACAAGCGGCGATAGCGGTTCGCGTCGTCGGTCACGTAGAACAGATTCTCGTCGACAAACACCCGCGCCCCGGCGCGTACCTCGGCCCACTCGGCGCGCTCGCGGGTCGCGACGAACGCGGCGGTGCCGTCGGGCTCGCCTCGCGCGACAAGCTCCTGGAGAAACGCCGCGAGGTACGCGTCGTGCGCGTCGGCCCACGCGGCGAGCTCGCCCGGTGCCTCGGCACGCGTCGTTGCCACGAGCGCCTCGAGCTCGGCCTTCGCCGCGGCCTGCTCGCGTGTCGATCCCGCGAGGGCGGCTTCCATGGTTGCGCGCTGCTCGGGCGACGCATGCTGGGAGCCATGCTGGTCCCACATGTCGTAGTTCAGCTGGACCATGCCGGCGTTGCGGATCCTCGCGAGCAGCGTCTCCAGCTCGCGCAGGCGCTCAGTGGGTGCGGCCATCTCGGCCACAATACACCTCCAGCCGTTCGGCCACCGAGGCGCGGCGGTCTGCTGTGCCGGTGTCGAGCCCCGGACGCCGTGATAGGTCGCGAGGCGCGGCCCAAGCGCCGTCGCGCGGTGTTCGTGGCGACGCACATCGCCGTTAGGTCGGGCCCTCGTCGGCGATCAGCGAGACGTAGAAGTCCTCGACGGCGCTCGGGCCGCTGCGCAACAGCTCCGCCAGCTCGTCGCCGCGGCGGTCGGCCACCAGCTTGCCCTTGTCCATGAGCAGGATCCGATCGCACATCCGCTCGGCGACCCCGAGCAGGTGGGTCGACATCAGGATCGCCGCGCCCCGGTCGGCCGCCGCCCGCAGCGTGGCCCTGGCCGCTCGCACGGCGTGCGGGTCGAGGCCGTTGAGCGTCTCGTCGAGCAGCACCAGCTCGACCGGACCGACGAGGGCGGCCGCGAGCCCGACCCGCTGGCGCATCCCGAACGACAGCTCGCGGCACGGCCGCTGCATGATCTGGGCGAGCCCGAGCTGCTCGAGCACGGCCTCGCCGGCCCCGCGGTCGGCGCCGCGCGCCTGGCCGACGAACTCGACGTGCTCGGCGACGGTGAAGAACTCGTAGAGCGCAGGTGGCTGGTCCGCGAACCCGACCTTCTTGCGGACCGAGCGCGGCGCCCGGGCGACGTCCTCGCCGGCGATGGTGATCGTTCCGGAGGTCGGCAACACGGTGCCGGCCATCGCCGACAGCGTCGTGCTCTTGCCCGCGCCGTTGGGCCCGAGCATGAGCGCGATCTGCCCGGCCTCGAGCGCGAGCGACAGCCCGTCGACGGCGACGCGCTTGCCATAGTGGATCGTGAGCTGGTCGACCTGCGCGATCACCACGTGTACACGACGACGTATAACACCTTCACCCGCCCGTTCGCCGGCACCTGGGTGCGCAGCGCGATCTGCTGCGGGCCCTCCTTGACCGCCGCGGCGGACTGATAGGCCAGGGTCCAGTTCTGGCCGCGGTAGAGGTGCTCGCGGACCACGATGTCGACCGGCCGCGGCCGCGCGTTGTCGATCGTGATCAGGAGCTCCTCGCTGAACCGCTTCTGATCGGTGTCCCTCGCCCAGTCGCGCCGCTCGCGATGGCCGGTCACGCCGCCGGCGGTGCCGATCGCCACGGTGTCGACGTCGGCGACGCGGGTCGAGGGGTCGAACAGCCGGGACTCGCCGACCACGGCGAGCGAGCCGTCGGCGCGGCGCTCGAGCAGGCGGACCGGCCCGGCCGGCAGGCCCCGGGTGGCGCGCTCGTCGCGCTCGATCTCGAAGCTCTCGGTGACCCGGGTCGGCGCGGCGGGGTCGACGCCGAGCGCCGGATCGAAGATCGGCGTGGCCCCGGGGTGATCGAGCCGGGTGCCGATCGGATCGTAGACCAGCACCGAGCGCAGCTTGCGCGGCGGCTCGCCGGCGAGTAGCCCGACGCGGGTCTCGCCGTCGCCGAGGCTCACCTGCCCGAGCTCGCGCGGCCTGGGGCCTTGCGACGCGCCCGGGTCCGCCCCGACGAGCGCGGCGCCGAGCTGCGCGGTGGCATGGTCGCGCCACGCGCCGAGCTCGGCGTCGACCAGGTAGGCGCGGGCGCGCAGCGCGATCCCGCTGGTGTTGCGGATCGCGACCGCCCCGCGCAGGATCGCGCGATCGCGCGGAGCGTCGGCGGTCAGCGTGTACGCGGCCTGCCACGTGATCCGATCGGTCGCGTACGCGAGGGTCACGGTGAACCGGCCCGCGCGGGGCGCGGCGACCATCAGCTCGAGCTCGGTCGGGGTCGTGGTGACGGCGCGTGGCGCGGCGGCGGCGACCTCGGGGCCGGCGTCGGCGTCGTGATCGACCGGATCGTCGGCCGGTTCGCCCCCCAGCTCGACCGCGGCATCGGGCCCCGGCGCCGCGGCGTGCGCGGGCTCGTCCGCCGCGGCGTGCGCGATCCGCAGCTGGGAGACCACGAGCTCGCCGCGATCGAGGACGACGAGATCGCTCGCCGCGACGCCTGCCGCGACCGCGAGCGCGACCGTGGTCGGGCCCGCCGCCGTCGCCACGACGTCGACGCGGTGCTGGACGAGCGCGCGATCGCGGTACAGCGTCAGCTCGTCGAAAGCGCCCGCGCCCGGCGCGATGGCAGGGCGCGCGCCGCAGCCGGCCGCGGCGAGCGCGACGCCCGCGCAGATCGCCGCGCGAATGATCACCATGGGTAGCTCACCATGTGTAGACGGCGGTGTACGTCACGACCTGCTTGCCATTGCCCGGCACGCGCACGCGGTACTCCTGGATCTGCGGCCCGGCGCGCACGCCCTTGTGGTCCTCGGCCTCGAGGTGCCAGACCGGCCACCGCCACAGGTACTCGCGGACGATCACGTCGGCGGCCTGGCGCGCCTTGTTCTCGATCTTGAGCTCGACCGCCTCCTGGATCGTGTGGGCGCGCTCGTCGTAGTTGCACGTCACGGCGTGGCGCTCGCCGGCGATGTCGGCGTCGGACGCGATCCGGATGCGCGCCACGCCGGCGCTCGCGCGCAGCGGGTCCTCGGTCATCAGCTCGATCCTGCCGGCGCGGCGCTGGAACAGCCGGACCTTGCCGTCGGGCAAAACTGCGTTTGCCGGCAGATCGATCTCGACGGCGATCTCGGCGCGGCCGCTCGCCGGTCCGCCGCCGTTGAACTGGTTGCAGTCGGCGCCCGGGTTGGCCTGGAACGCCGGCGATGGATCCGGCATCGCCTCGTAGGTGATCACCGAGCGCGCCCTGGCCGCGACCCGGCGGGCCATCAGCTCGACCTGCACCGACTCGCCGTGGCCGATCCTGACCTGCGCCGGGACGACGAAGCGCGCCGGCGGCGCCGCCCGTGCCGCGCCGACCGGGACCATCGCGCCGCTGACCAGGGTCAGCTCGGCGCCGTCGTAGCTCGCCCCGGTCGCGTTCTTGATCGTCGCCCACGCCGAGAAGTCGAGCGCACGCCCGGCGTCGTCGAGCACGGCGAGGTAGTCGGCCGCCCACGACATCCCGTCGGCGCGGTAGCTGAGCTCGACGGCGTGCTTGCCCGGCTTCGCGGTCTGGATCCGCCACACCAGGCTGGGCCTATCGCTCGCCACGCTCGCCGGCAGCCGGATGTCCTGGACGTAGCTGTCGCGCCGCATCAGCTGCAGGTGGCGCTGGTCGCCCGCGCCGACCTCGATGACGAGCACCTGGTCGTCGACCGATCGCAGCGCGCCGGTGACCTCGCCCTTCGGGGTGACCACGGTGATCGGATCGCCGGTGTGGCGCGCGAGGATCTCGGTCGGCGTCGCGGCGCCGGGCACGAAGCGCTGCTCGGTGACGAGCGCGCCCGGATCGGTGACGTCGCGCAGCTGCACCGACGCCGGATCGACGGTCGCGGCGACCCCGGCCAGCCGCAGCTCGCCGCCCGCGACCTCGAGCTCGCGCTGCTCGGTGATCATCGCGCCGGTCGTCGGCGCGGAGCCGCCGTACGCCAGGCCGCCGAACGCACCACCGGCGGGCGCGGGCGCGGCCCACACCGTGATCTGCGTCCGCCGGGCGGCGCCGGCGCCGGCTCGTGCCGTGACCGCGGCGACCGCGACCGCGAGCCCGACGACGATCCGCGATCCCGAGCGGGCGGCCATACGACGAGCATACGCCGGCAGCGCGGTGAGCGCCGGTCGCGCTCGAACCGGCTTCGCCCGAGCACGCCGCAGGGCGGCCAGCCGGGGCGACGCCGTACCATCCTTGTGTATAGTGCTGCTGTGGCGGTCGCGACCTATCCCGGCACGGTGTCGCCGTTGCGGGGCCTCGACTCGTTCGGCGAGGCCGAGCGTGACGTGTGGTACGGCCGCGAGTCCGAGCGCGATGACATCGCCAAGATGGTCACCGCCGACGGGTTCCGCGCGGGCCTGCTGTTCGGCGAGCCCGGCGTCGGCAAGACCTCGCTGGTGCGCGCGGGCCTGATCCCGCACCTGCGCGACCACGGCACCGTCGCGCTCGCGTGCGAGGATCTGACGCAGCCCGCCGCGAGCTTCGCGTCCGGGCTGTCGGTGTTCGGCATCCAGCCGACCGCGAACGAGCTGCCCGTGATGTTCGCGACCCGCGCGGTCGCCAACGCGGTCGCCGGCCAGCAGTTCGTGTTCATCGTCGATGACATCGACCTTTTGTGCGCCGATGATCGCGCCACCGCCGAGCTGTCGGACCTGTTCTCGCGCGTGGTCAGCCGGTCGGGCGGCCGCGCGCGGTTCCTGTTCGTGTGCGCGAGCGAGCGGATGAACGTGCTGGGCGCGCTCGAGAAGCGCACCGGCTCGCTGTTTCCGCCGACGACCCGCTACGAGCTGCCCCGGCTCACGCCCCAGATGGCGAGCAAGGTGCTCGATCGCGTGCTGTCGTACTCGGGGGTCGCGGCGGACCCGGCGCTCGCCGACGCCATCGTGCAGGGCCTCGGCCGCGGCCAGCGCGTGCTGCCGGCGGATCTGCAGATCGCCGGGCTGGCGATGCGCGACCTCAAGATCGCCGGCGCCGCGGGGCTCGCGAAGCTCGGCGGGCCGAGCGAGCTCGAGTCGGCGTGGCTGCACGACGCCTGCCGGGCGACCGGCAACGAGCGCTCGGCGCTGCGGCTGTGCGCCGAGCTCGCCGACGGCGGTCCGGGGCCGCGCCCGGCGGAGCAGATCGTGCGCCGGATCAACCTCGACCTGGCGTTCGCGCACCAGGCGTTCGGCGTGCTCGAGGCCCGCGGCGTGATCATCCGCGGCGACGCCAACGGCGCGACCTGGATGCTGCGCCACGAGGTGCTGACCCAGCGGGTCAAGGAGCTGACCGCACCGGCCCGGGCGGCGGCGCGCCAGGCGTTCGATCTGCTCGGCTCGAAGACGGCGACCAAGGGCCGGCTGTCGCTCGGCGAGCTGCGCAAGCTGCGCAGCGAGGGGATCGCGGCGGCCACGCCGGAGGAGGCGTCGGTCGTCGAGCGCTCGAAGCGCTACTACATGGTGATCGCCGCCGGCATCGCCGCGCTGCCGGTCGTCGTGCTCGTCATCATCTGGATCGCGATGCGCGGCCACGTCCACTTCGCGCTCGCGCCGGGCCCGGGCGGCGATCACGTGGTGGTGCGGGGCGGGCGCGCCGGGCTGCACGCGTTCTTCTGGCTGCCCGGCGGGTTCGGCGACGAGGTCGCGGACACCGGGTTGACCCGCGCCATGGTCGCGCCCGAGGCGTGGAAGAAGATCGACGCGCGCGACATCGGCAGCGCGAAGGGCGAGTGGGACGCCAAGCTTGGCGCGATCATGGCGCCGCAGCTCGCCGGCCTGGTCGACTACGCGACCACCGGCAACGAGGCGACGCTCGACGCGCTCAGGAAGGCCGCCAAGGATCCGGAGGATCTGGCCGAGCTGCTCGCCGATCTGCGGCCGATCGCGCGCGGTGCCCCCGCCGAGGTCCAGCTGGTCGAGAGCGCGCTCACCACGCAGTCGCCCGCGGTCCAGCGCGCGGCGGTCGCCGCCGCCGGCAACGCCGCCCAGCGCCGCAGCGACGTCTACCAGGACACCCTGTCGAAGGCGCTGACCTCATCGGACGCCGAGCTGCGCCGGATCGCGTTCGCCTCGGTGCGCAGCCTCGGGGACCGCGGCCGGGCGCTGTTCGCCGACGCGCTCACCAAGAGCCCCGATCCGGCGGCGCGCCGCGAGCTCCTGGTCGAGGCGTCGACCGCGACGACCGACGACACGCCGTCGGCGGCGAACGCGGTCACGGTGCTCGCCGATCCCGACGTGTCCCCGCCGGTGCGCGAGCGCGCGAAGACCCAGCTCAAGGCCGCGCTCGCCAAGGACCCCGACGCGGCGGCGGCCGCGCTCACTGGCCTGATCTCGCTCGATCGCGCGCCGACCGAGGCGCGGGTGTTCGCGATCGAGCTGCTGCGCGACGTCGATCCGCTGCCCAAGGCCGCCGGCCTGGTCGAGGCGGCGCGCGGGGCGTTCACCTCGAAGTCGCCCGCGGTGCGCGCGGCGGCGCTGCCGCTGTACGCCAAGGTCGATCCGGTGCGCGCCGGCGGCGACCTCTACAGCATGCTCGACGACAAGAAGCTCGACAAGCCGCTGCGCGTCGCCGCGGCGCTGGCGTGGGGCGAGGTCGCGCCGACCAACAAGGAGGCCGCGCAGAACGCGCTCGATCGCATGCTCAAGGACGACGACGGCGACGTGCGCGCGGCGGCGGCGACCGCGGCGGGCAAGGCCGGCCGGTCGTACCAGGACAAGCTCTACAAGATGGCGAAGGCCGAGACCTACGCGGTGCGGATCGGCGCGGCGCAGGGCCTGGCGGCGAGCGCCGAGAGCGGCGGCAACATCGGCGTGGCGGTCGACGGCATCGCCCAGCTGTGGCGCGAGAAGGGCCGGCCGCGGCGCGACGCCGCGCGGATCTTCGCGCACCTCGCGAAGAAGAAGCCGGGGGCCGCCGTCGAGTACCTGTTCCAGGCCGCGCACATGGCCGACGATCCGGCGCTCCACCCGCTCGGCGTCGAGGGCCTGTGCAACGGCTCGCTCGCCGGCAGCGCCGACGCGCGCAACCGGCTCGGGCGCTCGCTCGACGACCCGGCGCCCGAGGTCCGCAGGCTGGTGATGGCGTGCGTCGCCGACGGCCCCGATCCGGTGAAGAACGGCTCGCTGATCGCGATCAAGCTCGCCCGCGATCCGGACAGCGCGATCCGCGGCGACGCCGCGCGCGTGCTGGCGATGGCCGCGGCCAAGGGCGGCAAGGCCGCCGGGGTCAACGAGGCGATCGTCCAGCTGCTCGACGATCCCGCGCACGACGTCCGGGTGATCGCGGTCCGCGCGGTCGGCGGGCTCGGCGGCGACGCGCCCAAGACCGCCGCCGCCGCGATGGCGCGGATGTTCGAGCGCGCCGACGAAGCCGAGAAGCTCGCGCTGGTGCGCGCCGCCAAGCACATCGGCGCCGCCGATCTGATCGGGCTCGCGATCGCCGACAGCTCGCCGCTGGTCCGGGTCGAGGCGGTCGACGCCGCGCTGGTGTCCGGGCTGCGCGCGCCGGCGACCTTGTCGGCCGCGCTCGCCGACTTCGATCCGACGGTGCGCAAGGCCGCGCTCGAGCGGCTCGCCGCGCAGAAGACCAAGCTCGATCCCGCCGTGCTCGATCGCACGCTCGCGCTCGCGGTCCGCGATCCCAACCCCGAGCTGTCGCAGCTCGCGCTCACGACGATCGCCCGGGTCGCCGCCAAGGACGCGGTCGTCGCGCGGCTGCATCGCGCGCTCGGATCGCGCGCCGAGCGAGAGCGCGCCCAGGCCGCCGCCGCCGCGATCGGCCTGGTCGACCGCGACGCGGCGCTGTCGGTCCAGCTGCTCGAGCCGCTGATCGACGACCCGTCGCACGACGTGCGCGCCGCGATGCTGCCGGCGCTCGCCGCGGCCTACGCCAAGACCAACGAGCCGGACAAGCTCGCCGGCATCCTGCGTGACTCGGAGACCAACGCGATGCGCCGGCTGGTCGCCGCCGCCGCGTTCGTCGTGCTCGCGCGCTCCGACACCGGGCGCACCGCCTCGGGCACCGTGCTCGGCAAGATCGCCAAGGACGGGCCGCCGATGGCGCAGCAGACAGCCAGGCTCGTGCTCGGCCTCATCACCAACAAGGCCGACGGCATGGCGTTCCTGCAGGAGCTGGTGCCTTGATCCGCTGCGCGCACGTACGGCACAATACGCATTATTCGATCATGCGACTGCCGGCGGGTTACTGACTCAATTCTGCGCGATCCGCATTACGCATTGGCCAATACGCGCTAGTCGATCAGGCAGGCGACAACGTGACGAGGCCCTAACGATCCGCGCTGACCCCAAGCGCGTCGAGGGTTGTCGTGGCGACGTGCGTGGCGGCACCGTATGCTCGCGGCGATCGGGGGATCGATGTCGCAGGACGAGCCGTCGTACGTCGGCAGGGAATTCGGCAACTACCTCCTTGCGGAGACGCTGGGTCGAGGTGGCATGAGCGTTGTCTACCGCGCGATCCACAAGTCGATCGAGAGCGAGGTCGCGATCAAGGTGATGCGACAGCCCGGCTCGCACGACATGGTGAAGCGGTTCTTCCACGAGGCGGTGGCGGCGAGCCAGATCCGCCACCCCGGGATCGTGTCGGTGTTCGACTACGGGCACCAGGCGGACGGCACCGCGTACCTCGTGATGGAGCTGCTGCAGGGCCAGAACGTCGGCGATCGGCTGCGCCGCCGCGGGACGCTCGATCCCGGCGAGGCGGTGCGGCTGATGCGCCAGGTGTGCGGCGCGCTGATCGCCGCGCATGAAGCGGAGATCGTCCACCGGGACATCAAGCCGCAGAACCTGTTCATCGTCCGGGACCCGGACGTGATGGGCGGCGAGCGGATCAAGGTCCTCGACTTCGGCGTGGCCAAGATGTCGCTGGGTAGCTCTGATCTCGACGAGACCAACGCGCTGGTCGGCACTCCGATCTACATGGCGCCCGAGCAGTTCCTCGGCGGCGAGACCGCCGATTGCCGGACCGACATCTACCAGGTCGGCGCGGTGCTGTATCGCATGATCGCGGGGCGCCCGCCGTTCATCGACGGCTGGCGGCGCTCGCAGAGCCCCACCGGCGGCCGCTCGGACGAGCCGCCCCGGCTGACCTCGGTGTCGCCCAGGCTCGAGGCGGTGATCCTGCGCTGCCTCGAGAGTGATCCATCCAAGCGCTATCAGGACATGCGCGCGCTCGAGGACGCGCTGCGCACCGGTGAGGTCGACCCGGTCAGCTCGTCGGATGAGTCGCCCACGGCGGTGCAGCGGGTCCCCGATCTGCGTCGTGAGCCACCGCCGGCGACCCGGCCGAGTGGGCGCGGCATGCACACCCTGGCGTCGGCCTCGGTGGCGTCGGGCTTCTTCGAGAATGTCCAGCTCAGCCGGTCGCGGCTGTTCTCCGAAGGCGGCGAGTTCTTCCGTCAGGTCCGCGAGACCTTCGAGTTCTATCGCAAGCACCTCGACGACGAATACCGCCAGCTGTCGGCGCAGATCGACAGCGCGCACAAGCTGTGGATCGCGTGCGTCGGGGTCGGGTTCGCGATCCTGCTCGCCGGGCTCCTGGCCGTTTTGGCCGGCAGCGTGGCCCAGGGCGTCGTGACGTCGTCGGCGTCGACCATGGTGTACTTCATCGTGCGCGTGTTCCAGAAGCGGGAGGACTACTACCGCGAGCAGAAGGCGACCAAGATGAAGTACCTGCAGTACGGCAATGACTGGCTGCTGCTGATCCAGAGCATCGAGGCGATTCCGGATGCCGCGGATCGGCTCGAGGAGCAGCGCCGGCTGTCGCGCGTGTTGCTCGAGCGGATCAAGCGCGAGGAGCGGCCCCGCGCGCGCGACCATCGCGGCCCGGCCGGGCAAGCGAAGCAGGGCGCCAAGCGGCGTGCGCTGCCCCGCGCGAAGCGGCCGGCGCTGGCCGCCGTGGTCGGCGGCACCGGCGGCACTGGCGAACCGGGCGGCGAGACCATCCGGCGGGCCGCGCGTCGCCCCACGCCGCCCGCGCCGCCCACGCCGCCCGCGCAGCCGGCGCCGCCGCCGTGATCGAGTAACCCGGCCACGGGATCGGCGGCCCCGGAGTCGTTAATGATACCCGTGGGACATCCCGGCGAAACGAATCCCCGGTAGCGTGGCGCCAGTCCTTCTCCAGGAGCGTCCATGTCCTGCCCTCGCGCCCGCGCTGCGTCTCGCTGTCTGCCTCTGGTCGTGTTGTTCGCCGGTGCCTCGCTCGCCGGCGCGGACCCGGCACCCGGCGGCAAGCACCACGTGCTCAAGGCCTCGCCCGACGACGTGCAGTGGGGCTGGCTCGATCCGCGCGAGAAGCCGCGGCTCACGATCAACTCCGGCGACACCGTCTCGATCGAGACGCTGATGCACGCCCGCGACCAGATCCACAAAGACGTCTCGATGGACAAGATCGTCGAGCTGCGCAAGGCCAACCCCGGCGGCGGGCCGCACTCGCTGACCGGGCCGATCTTCGTGACCGGCGCCGAGCCGGGCGACGTGCTCGAGATCCGCATCCTCAAGATCATCCCCAAGAAGGTCGGCGTCAACTTCAACCTCCCCGGCAAGGACTTCCCGACGATCGGCGCGCTCGCCAAGGACTTCCCCGAGGGCTACGTCAAGTACTTCGATCTCGACTGGAAGACCAGGACCACGGTGTTCAAGCCGGGCATCACGATCCCGCTGCGGCCGTTCCCCGGCACCCTGGCCGTCGGCATCGACCCCGACGATCCGTCGCCGCGCAAGGGCGGCGTCAAGGACGACAAGCTCGCGCCGGTGAGCTCGCTCCGGCCGTGGAAGAACGGCTCGAACATGGACATCAACGAGCTGGTCGCCGGCTCGACGATCTTCATCCCGGTGTTCCTGCCGGGCGGCCTGATCTGGACCGGCGACTCGCACTGCGCGCAGGGCAACGGCGAGGTCAACCTGACCGCGATCGAGTGCTCGTTCGAGGACATCGAGCTCCAGCCGATCGTGCGCAAGGATCTCAAGCTCACGTGGCCGCGGATCGAGACGCCGACGCACTACATCCTGGTCGGGTTCGACGAGGACCTCAACAAGGCGTTCCTCGCGGCGCTGAGCGAGACCGTCGACTTCCTGACCGCGACCAAGGGCCTGACGCGCTACGAGGCGTACTCGCTCGCCGCGGTGGCCGCGGACTGCCGCGTCAGCCAGGTCGTCGATGTCCGCAAGGGCGTCCACTGCATGGTGGCCAAGAGCCTGTTCACCGGCGCGCCGCCGAAGAAGTAGCCGGTGCGTTTGCCTGGCGGCTCGCCCCACCAGCTGCGAGAATCACCGCGATGAACGGTGCACGCGCCCTGGTCCAGACCCTCGTCGACGCAGGGGTGAACGTCTGCTTCGCCAACCCGGGCACGTCGGAGATGCACTTCGTCGCCGCGCTCGATGCGACCCCCGAGATGCGCGGCGTGCTCGCGCTGTTCGAGGGCGTCGCCACCGGGGCGGCCGACGGCTACGCCCGGATGACCGGCCGGCCCGCCGCGGTGCTGCTTCACCTCGGGCCGGGCCT